>Ga0265325_10002578_pt1 | contig 12158 bp, 7 predicted proteins | sample 41420metaG_FD_202090 | JGI IMG/M metagenome (GOLD analysis project Ga0265325, IMG submission 202090) | Rhizosphere microbial communities from Carex aquatilis grown in University of Washington, Seatle, WA, United States - 4-14-20 metaG | ecosystem: Host-associated > Plants > Roots > Rhizosphere >...
CAAGGACTTTTCGTCGCGCAGCGAGCTTTATCCGATTCACACGTTGACGCTGTCGGACAAGCAGTTCTTGACCGGCGATGCGCAGGCCAAGGTCACTGAAATCAGCGGTGTGTTGCGGCTGCCGCCGGGTGAAGGCCGCTTTCCCGTGGTGGTGCTGATGCATGGCTCGGGTGGAATGGGCCCGAATATCGAATTCTGGCAGCGTGAGTTCAACGAAATCGGCGTTGCAACCTTCGCCATCGACGGCTTTACGGGCCGAGGCTTGACGCAAACCAGCACCAATCAGGCGGCGCTCGGGCGCCTGAACTTCATTCTCGACATCTATCGCAGTCTCGATGTTCTGGCGAAACATCCACGCGTCGATCGGCAGCGCGTGGCACTGATGGGATTCTCGCGTGGCGGACAGGCAGCGCTCTATGCGAGCCTCACGCGCTTCCACAAGATGTGGAATAAGTCCGGCATCGAGTTCGCCGGATATATTCCATTCTATCCGGACTGCGCCACCACCTTTGTCGGCGACACGGATGTCGACAAACCCATTCGCATTTTCGGCGGCACGCCCGACGACTACAATCCAATCGCGCTATGCAAGGCCTACGCCGAGCGGCTCAAGGCGGCAGAGCGCGACGTCCAAGTCACCGAATATCCGAATGCGCCTCATGCCTTCGACAGTCCGCTGTTCCCGACGACACCTTTCGTCTCTCCCAAGTCGCAAACGGTTCGTCACTGCAACATCCGCGAAGAGAATGGCGGCGTGCTGATCAGCGTTTCGGGCGGTCAGCCGTTCACCTATCAGGACCCATGCGTTGAATACGGGCCGCATCTTGGCCATGATGCCGAGGCGACGCGACAGGCGAAGGACGCGGTAACCGCCTTCGTGCGCACCTTGTTCAAGCTGGACTGAGGGATGACTCGATGAAGCTCCAACGCCGAACGTTTCTGCATCTGCTCGGAGGCGCCGCGACGCTGACGACCGTGCCTTCGACCGCGTTCGCGCAAGCCTATCCCTCGCGCCCGGTGACGATGGTGGTGCCAGTTCCGGCCGGCGGTGCGCTCGACACCAATGCGCGGCTGATCGCCGAAGGCATGCGGGCGGCGCTCGGCCAGCCGGTCATCATCGAGAACGTCACGGGGGCTTCCGGTTCGATCGGCACCGGCCGGGTCGCGCGCTCCGCGTCCGACGGCTACACGCTGATCTATGGCGCCAACGTCACCCATGTGCTGAACGCCGCGGTCTATCAGCTCAACTACGACGTCGTCGGCGATTTCGAGCCGATCGCGCTGATCGGTTGGACGCCATGGCTGATCGTCGCCAAGAAGGACCTTCCGGTGAAGGACCTGCAGGGTTTGATCGCGTGGCTGAAGGCCAATCCCGACAAGGCGTCATGCGGCACCGCGGGTCCCGGAAGCCCGTCGCACATTGCGGGCGTCCTATTCCAGCAGGTTACCGGTACCCGTTTCGGCTTCGTGCCCTACCGCGGCGTCGCGCCGGTGATCCCGGACCTGGTGTCCGGCCAGATCGACATCGCGATCCTCGATCCGATCACCACGCTGCCGCAATTTCGCGCCGGTCGCATCAAGGCGCTGGCCATTATGTCGAAGAGCCGCACCGCCACCGCACCGGAAATTCCCACAGTGGACGAAGGCGGCGCGCCTGGCGTCTACATGGAGCCGTGGCAGGCGATCTGGGCGCCGAAGGGCACGCCGAAGGACGTCATCGGAAAGCTCAACGCCGCGGTGGTCAGCGCGCTGGCCGATAAGGCTATCCGGCAGAGGCTGATCGACCAGAGCTACGAGATCACGCCGCGCAACGAACAGACACCGGAATACCTCGCCGCCTTCCACAAGTCCGAGATCGAAAAATGGTGGCCAATCATCAAGGCCGCCGGAATCAAGGGTGGCTAGCTAAGCTTTTTTCTGCGCCCAAAACTGGTACATGCCGGCGAATGTGCGCGGATGCTGTTGTTCGTACGCATGCCAGTGTTCGAGCTCTCGCATCGCCTTGTCGGAAGGGTACGCTGCAGCATAGGCACGGCGCGTAGCGGGATCGATCTCGAACCCGAGAAATTCCAGGCCGTTCTCTCCGAGGAGCGAGCTGATTTCCGGCAACGTCAGTTGCTGCTCCTGCACGTGAAACAGAAGATCGCGGCATTCGCTCAGGCTGAAGAAATCCCGGATTTGCGTCACCGTCTTGAGCGGCGCACTGTCCGGCATCTTGATCAACTCCTGACGGAAGCGACGGATGCCGTCAGGCGTTGCGGGAAAGTGGCGCTTAGCGGCATCCAGTTGGGCTGCGGTCACGTCCTGGCGCGCCAACGCGCTGTAGAAGCCGAGCAGCATCAAGCCGGACGGCTTGAGCAGCGATACCAGCACCCGCAGCCCGGCGGTGGGATCGGCCAGATGGTGCAGCACGCCAGTCGAGACGATGAGGTCGAAGGTCCGGTCAATGCTGCCAAGGTGAAGGATGTCGGCCTGTGCGTATTCGATCGTCTTAATGCCCTGCGCTTGCGTCTGGCGCTTGGCGTAGGCGAGGCTTGCGAGACTCAGATCGACCGCGAGAACCGCGGCATTCTGGTAGCGTTGCGCAATCTCCACCGCCTGTTGGCCGGTGCCGCAGCCAGCGATCAGAATGTCGGTGCGTGCGCCGCCCGGTTGGCGCGAAGCGATCGGCGCATGCGGAAACTTGGTCGCAAGTTCCGCTTCGAGCGATACCGGTGTGCCCGGCTGCTGTGCCGACACCCAGACCGGATAGGGGCTTTCCTCGTATTGGGTTCGGACCGCGCGAGAGACGTTGTCGTCGATCGCGGTCAGGGCCGGGATCGATGTGGCGAGTTCTCGTTCCTCAAGCGGTTGGCTGACCAGCCGCTCGATCATGAGCCTGACTGGATCGGGCCACCAGCGTTTCACTAATTTGAGCGCGCCGGGTAGTGCGAGGAGCGGCTGGTATGCCGCGATGGCAATGGGTTGCAGCGGATGGATGGCTTCGTCTGACGTCAGCGTGGTCGCAAGGGCATCGCCAAGGGTTTCGACCTTGTCGAGCTCGGTGGGTGTGGCTTCGAACACGTAGTTGTTGACAAAGCACTGCTCGGCCAGGGCTGTAAAGAAAGCCAGGATGTCAACCGTCGGTGTATCGGCGCCCTGCGCTTCACGCAGCAATCGTGCCCGCAGCACTGTGAGCAGCCGTTCCATTGCAATGCCGGTGATCGGCGTCGCACGCAGCATAAGCCGAAGCGTCGTATCTGCCGCGAGGGCTGCCGCCGCTTTTGCGGTCAGTGTCTCCTCGGTCAAAGCGCCATTCTGAGCGAGCGTCAGAGCGGCGCCGATGTCGGCGTTCAACGCCAAAAGCCGCATCGCCGCATTCATCAGCAAGGCAGGACGGGACCAGCGCTCGGTCAGCGCCCGTTCGACCAGAGCGCGTAGCCGGTCCGGCCGCGTCACCGCGTTGGCGGATTGTTGCGCCTCGATGAACAGCGCCTTGTTTTCGGCGGTCCCGTTTGCCTCCACGGCATCGACGGCCGCATCGAGAGCAGCGGTAAAATTGTGCTGAGCGAGCAAGGCTCGAATGAGGCCGGCCCGCGCCTTGGCGAGCTTCGGGTTGAGCGCCAGCGCCTGCCGAAGATGAGTCTCGGCTTCTGACGCGCGTCCGAGTGCGAACAGAGCACCACCGAGATTGGCGCGCGCTTCGATCAGGTTCGGTTTCAGCGCCAACGCTCGCTGGTGCGAGGCCACCGCGGCTTCGATCTCGCCTTGCTCCATCAGGGCGGCGCCGAGATTGGTGTGAGCCTCGGCGAAGCCCGGCTGCAACATCACCGCGCGGCGATACTGCTCGACGGCAGCTGCATGCGCGCCCTGCTGCGCAAGAACGTTGGCGAGGTTGTAGTGGATTTCGACAGCTCCGGGCTTGAGCCTGAGGACGGCCTCATATTGCGTTGCGGCCGTTTCCAGCTTGCCCTGATCTTTGAACACATTGCCGAGGTTGGTCATCGCCTCGGTGTAATCCGGTTTGAGCGCGACCGCAGACGTGTAATGCCGCGCTGCCTCCTCGAGCCGCCCGCTCCACTGGTGCGCCAACGCCAGGTGGTATTGCCATTCCGGACGCCTGCTCTCGATCGAGCAGGCCTGCCCAATCATATCGGCGGCAAGGTCCAGGCGCTGCGTTTGCATTCCGAGGATGCCGAGGTTGTAGGCCGCGTCGGCGTGGCGTGGATCGATCGCGAGAACACGGCGGTACAATTCCTCGGCGGTCTTCAGGTCGCCCCGGCTGTGGTGGGAGACGGCGCCTTCAAACAGCGTGCCAGTCGAAGCATCGCTGGAATTTGGATCGGGCATCGAGTGATTTAGACCCGAACCGAAGTCATGATCCCTTTCGGGAAAATTTCCTCGGGCTGGGCGCGCCGATGCGCGATGCCCTGTTCGTGCGTGTAGCGCAGCATCTGCTCCCAGGTGGGACGGTTCTCGTCGATGCCATAGGGGAACGTGTCGCCACCGAACTGCTCGGCCATCTTGCGCATGTAAGTCGGCAGCCACGCCACCGGATAGCGTGACACGGCGGGGTCCATCAGCCGCTCCACGCTGCGGTTCCTTGACGCGAGAAATGCATTGTAGAGATTTCTCGCCACCCAGGGATTGGCATCGAGCACGCGTTTCTGCAGCGCAATGATGTGCATGATCGGCCAGACCTTGGTGGCCTTGTAGTATTTCTCCTCCATGCCCCAGAAATCGGGGAACAGCCGCACCACATCCGGGTGGCCCTGGCGGAAACAATCCGGCGGCCGCGCGATCAGCGCGCAGTCGATCTCGCCGGCCGCCAGCATTTCGCTCAGCGACTTGTCCTTGATCCGCGTGAGTTTGACCCCCTTGGGCAGGTTGAGTTCGACCTTCTCGATCCGGCCCGCCTCGTTGGTGCCGGCCTGGTACCAGTGAATGTCCTTGAGGCCGATGCCATGCTCATCGTTGAGCCAGCCGCGCATATAGACGGCGGCGGTATGTGCCCATTCCGGCGAACCGATACTCTTGCCCTTAAGGTCTTTGGCGTTCCTGATTTTGCTCTTCTTGTTGACGTAAAACGAAGAGAACCGGAACAGCCGGGAGCAGATCACCGGCAAGCCGATGATGTCGGAATCCTTGCGCGTCACCTGGGCGCAGAACTTGGCGAACGACAGCTCGGCCGCGTCCCATTCTCGGTTAAAAGTGAAGCGGGCGAATATCTCGTGATGGCCGAGCATCGACCAGGTGGTTTCGATGCCCTCGGCCTGCACCGTACCGAGTCTGAAGTCGCGGAAATGATCGTAGTCGGTGGTTGCCACCGAGAGCTTGAGCCGGCTCATGCGGTCCTCGAAAAAGGAGACGATGGGGCTCGATCAGTATCAGTTGACCGGCCGGCCGCGCCAGTAGGCGCCGGCATCGACTGGTGGGCGGGTGCGATATCGCGGCGGTGGGCGATCGTTGCTTGAGGCATCGGGCGGCTGGATATAGACGGGCCGGCCATCAAGATCGCGCGAATAGAAGATGCCCGGGCCGCGGCTTTGGGAGGGGGGCGGGGACGAAGGCGAAACGTACCGCGGACTGCCGTCGTAATCGCGTCCATTACCGAAGAACGATTGGAAGAACGGGAAGGGGCCGCTGAACGGACCGCTTTCCTCTGTGGTGGTGGTGGAGCGTGATGACAGCAGATACTGATCGTCGTTGATCATGCGGCCGCTGTCGTCGAGTCGAAAGTATTCCATGAAGCGGCTGCTGCTGCCGCCGTTGTCGCTCGAATAAGTGTAGGTATTGCCGAACCGGCTGGAATTGCCGCCATAGCCCCGGCTGTCCAGGCGCTGGCCGGAGTGCAGATCGATCGGCAGCATTACCAGATGGCGTGACGCCTCGGGCGACGGACCTCGCAAGGGTGTCTGCGGCGCATAGTTGGCCCACACCGCGCGCATGATCGGCTCGAAAATCGGCACCGCAACCTTGGAGCCCGCCTGCCCCTGGCCGAGCGTGCGCTTGCCCTTGGCGTTGTCGTAGCCGACCCAGACCACGACGGTTACATCGTTGGTGAAGCCCGCGAACCAGCCATCGTTGAAATCGTCGCTGGTGCCGGTTTTGCCTCCGACATAGGACGACCAGGCGCTCAGTCGCGCCGCTGTTCCGCGCGCGACCACGCCTTGAAGGATGGTGCGGAGCTGGAACACCGCCGCCGGATCGACGGGAAGTGGTTGCAGCGTCTCGTTGGCGCGGTAAACCTCCTTGCCGTCCTTCGTGATCGACTCGATGACATGCGGCGTCGGCCGCTTGCCCTCGTTGGCGATCGCCGCATAGAAGCCGGCGAGGTCGATCGGCCGCACTGGCTGGGCGCCGAGCACGAATGGATAGAACCGCACGCATTGTGGATAGACGTGCGCATCCATCGCGAGCTTGCAGATTGTGTCGAGGCTCGACGCTGGATCGCGCTCGATACCGCCGTCCAAGAGCCGCGCCGTCACGAGGTTTTTCGACTGCTCCAGGGCACGCCGCAATGTCATCGTTCCCGAATAGCCGCCGTCGTAGTTATGCGGCGACCACCAGTCGGTGTCGCGGCTGAAACGGGTGGCGCCGCCGATCGGCTCATAGGTGATCGGTGCATCGTCGACCAGCGTGTTGGGTTGCAGTCCGTGCTGGAGCGCGGCCAGATAGGTCATCGGCTTGAACGATGAGCCGGGCTGCCGGCGTCCCTGCATCACGCGGTCGAACTGGCTGAGCGGATAGGAGAAGCCGCCAGCCATCGCCAGCACCCTGCCGGTCCTGTTTTCGAGCACCAGCGCGACGCCTTGTACGCTCGGCCGAACCCGAAGCTCCGCGCGGCCGCCTGCCTGCTGAATGACCTCGCGTTGCTGCCGCCCGTTGACCGTGCGGATCACCGTCTGCTTGACCGAGCCTTCGGTCACTTTGACGTAGACCACATCGTATTGGCGGATCAGCGAGCGGGTGCGCCCGCCGTAGGTTGATAGCGGCATCGTCCGGCCGTCACGCAAACCGACGCGGATCGAATCGACGCCGCTCTGATAGGTCCTTTTCTCGACGACAACCGCCGGCGTCCAATGCACGTCGTAGAGCGGCAGCCTCAACTGCTCGAGTGCAATCTGCCATGACGGCTTGCTGCGGTCTGCGTTGCGGTTGGCATCGAGCGCCTGGATCACGTCGGCGAGATTGGTCTCCGCGCCGCGAAACTCGACGCGCCCCGATTGCTGCTCATATTGCGCAAGCCCATCCTGCAACGCGGCCTCGGTGACCCGCTGAAGGTCTGGGCGGATGGTCGAATGCACGACGTAGGATTGCGCGGTCAGGCTGTTGATGCCCGCCACAGCTTTCGCCTCACGGCCGACCTCGTCGACGAAATGAAAGCCGGTGTCGCGCCGATTGCGGTTGACGACAGCGAATTTGAGGTGCTGCGCCTCGGCCTGCGCCGCCTGGGCCTCGGTGATCGAACCGTCCTCCTTCAGGCGGCCCAGTACGTAGGCAAGCCGCTCGTGCGCGCGGTCGAGATGACGATCCGGGTTGAAATAGGCCGGCCCCTTGGTGAGTCCGGCGATGAAGGCGCCTTCGGCCAGCGTGATGTCTTTGATGGGCTTGCCGAAATACGACCGCGCGGCGAGATCGACGCCCCATGACGAGCGGCCGAGATAGATCGAGTTGAGATAGATCTCCAGGATTTCCTGCTTGCTCAAAGCCTTTTCGATGCGGGTTGCGACAATCACTTCGCGGATCTTGCGCTCGAAGGTGATGCTGTCGCCGACCAGTAGATTCTTCGCCACCTGCTGGGTGATGGTCGAGCCGCCCTGGCGTTTCTCGCCGCCCATGGTGTTCATGAAAGCGCGGGTAACGCTGCGCACGTCCACGCCGTGATGCTCGTAGAAGCGCTTGTCCTCGGCGGCGATGAACGCCTTCTGCACGAAATCGGGGATTTCGGCGAGCGGCACCCAGTGCCGGCGGTTGTCCGGCTCGAACAGTTCGGCGAACTTCGCGCCTTTGCCGTCGTCGACGACCGTGAGGCCGGGCAGTTTCAGACCTTTCAGGCGGTTCTCGTCGGGCAGATCGGCCGCAGCCCGGTTGTAGAACTCGATCAGCTGGTCGACGTCGACCACCTCGTGGTCGATTTTCTCGTGTTTGCACAATTGCTTGTAGGCGAGATAGAGGTCCGCGAACTTGATCCCCTTGAAGCCCGCGACTTCGCCGGCGGTGGCCTGCTTGTCCGTCATCACCGTGTCGATGAGGCCGTCGAGATCGATCTTCTCGATATCGAACGACTTCTTCATGGCGTCGCAGCCGTCGCCGAGGATCTGCATGACCTCGGCCTTATCAGTTGCGGGATCGAAGTGCGTTTTGACGGCATCCGGCCTGGTCATGACCAGGCTGAGCGCAAGGGCCGTGGCGAACACCTTAACGAGGAGGGCTTCCATCAGTATTCACGAAACTCTGGGGCGGCCTCCCCGATATCAATTATACAAAAAGGCGAATTAACGGTGGGCTTTATCTTCTGGCGGAGCCAAAAATATTTTCTGACGTGCGCGTGATGAATTTGTCTTGCCGCGTCAATGTGTTAAGGAAAGACAATCACAATTTGGGAGGCCACCATGGCTGGCAACGGACTGAGCGAGCGCCTGCAGTTTCCAATTTCGACCGCGGAACTTGAGCGCCGCTGGAGGGCCGTGCGTGCCGCCATGAAGCGCGAAGGCGTCGATGTTCTGTTGATGCAGAACAACAACGATCACATGGGCGGCTACGTCCGCTACTTCACCGATATGCCGGCGACCAACGGCTATCCCAACACCGTGATTTTCCCGGCCGACGAGGAAATGACCGTCGTCATGCAGGGCCCTTTCAACGGCGACAGTCGGCCGCCATCCGATGTCTGGCGCGGTGTGAAGCGCATCCTCACGACGCCGAGCTACGAGTCAGCGCATTACACCCAAAATTACGATCCGGAGCTCGCCGCGAAGGCGCTCGCGCCCTACGCGAAAGGCACCATCGGACTGGTCGGCATCTATCAGATGTCATTCGCCATGGGCGATTACATCATGAAGAAGTTCACCGGTGCGAAGTTCGTCGACGCCAGCGAGCTGGTCGACCGGGTCAAGGTCATCAAGAGCGCGGAGGAGCAGGAGCTGGTCAAGCGCGCCGCCATCATGCAGGACGGCTCGATGCGGGCTGCGTTCAACGCCATCAAGCCCGGCATGCGTGACACCGAGGTTGCCGCCGTCGCCGTGCACTACAGCCAGGACCACGGCTGCGAGAACGGCATCTACCTCTGCGCCTCAGCTCCAGCAGGCACGCCCGCCAAGTTCAGCCAGCGCCACATGCAGAACCGCACCATCCAAAAGGGCGATACGCTTGCGCTGCTGGTGGAGGATTCGGGCCCCGGCAGCATGTACACCGAGCTGGGCCGCTCCTGCGTGCTCGGCAAGGTGCCGCAGAAGATGAAGGAAGAGCTCGGGATGGTGAAGGAAGCACGTAAGATCACCCTCGACATGCTCAAGCCCGGCACGCCTTGCAAGGATATCTGGGAAACGTTCAACAGCTTCATGCGCAAGCACGGCCGCCCCGAAGAGGCGCGCCTGTATTGTCATGGCCAGGGCTACGATCTCGTCGAACGCCCGCTGATCCGCAGTGACGAACCGTGGACCGTCGAGAAGGACATGAACATCGTCGTCCACCCGACCTACGCCTACGGCGGCTATCTGAACTGGCTCTGCGACAACTACATCATCGGCGGTAACGGCCCGGGCGACCGCATCCATCAGTTCCCCGAGGAGATCATCGAGATCGACGTGTAGCTCGTCATTCTCTTCACCTCTCCTTTTGGGTACTGAAAACTCATCTGGCTCGGTTGGCTTGCGAAATCGCTTAACGTCGACGTGCAATGTTGGCGCTTCTGGGCATCGCCGTTGGTGCTTTGGTCTTGCCGTTCAAGTCGAAGGCTCGACTCGAGGCGGAGACCGCCGCGCTTCGGCATCAAGTGATGGTGTTGCGACGCCAAGTTCGCGGCAGGGTCCGTCTGACGAACTTCAATCGATTGCTCCCGGTCCCGTCGCCGTCACACGTCGGTTGCGTGCCATGGGCCGCCGCTCGCGGCCTGCTACCGGTGCCCGACGCCGTGCTGATCGAGGCCTGGGCTACGCGCCGTAGTTGCTACAGTCGAAGATGAGAAGGACGAAACACATGCCTTTGATCAAGCTGTTGCTCATCGCCGCCGCGCTGTTTGGCGGAGTGGCGCACGCCAATGACCGCGTTCATGTCGGTAAGGCGCAAGGCACAGCCTGGGTGTTCCTGCCGATCGACATCGGTGTCGAGCAGGGCCTGTTCGCTAAGCAAGGCATTGACATCGAGATCGCCAACCTCACCGGCGATGCCAAGTTGCAGCAGGCGATTGCATCGAACAGCATCGAGCTTGGACTTGGTAGCGGCCCCGGGATGGCGTTCGCGGCCAAGGGCTCGGGGGCGCTGGGCGTCGCCGCATTCGGCGGTCCGCCGAACAGCATCGCCGCCATCGTGCTCCGTGATTCCAGCATCCAGAAGATCGCCGATCTCAAGGGCAAGACGATCGCCGTCTCGACCACGGGGTCGCTGAGCGATTGGCTGGCCAAGCAGATGGCGATCCAGGAGGGCTGGGGCCAGGACGGCATTCGCGCCGCCCCCTTGGGCGCGATCCCGACCAGCATCGCCGCGCTCAAGGCCCGGCAGGTCGACGCCGTAGTGCTGGCCACCGAAGCCGGCTACCGACTCGAGGAGCTAAACGAAGGGCGCGTTCTCACCACGATGGATCGCTACGCGCCGCATTTCATTACCGAGGTGATATTCGCGCAAAAAACCCTAGTCGCCAGCAATCCGGAGCTGGTCAAGCGCTTTCTTCAGGGTTTCTTCGAAACCATCGCCTTCATGAAGACTCACAAGGCAGAGACCTCGCGCGCGGCGGAGCGCGTTCTACACTTCAGCCCGACTCTGGCGAACAAGGTTTACGACCTGGAGATCGGAATGTTGCTCGATGACGGACAGTTCGACCCGCGCGCCGTCGCCACGCTCAAGCGGTCATATCTGGAAATGAAGACGCTTCACACCGAGCCGGCCGATTCCGAATTGTTCACGACGCAATTCGTACCGGTGAAGAAATAGTGATGGCGGACAAACCGACCCCGCCAGCCGCCGGCGTCAATCCTAATGTCACGCGCTCGCGTCTCGTGCTCGAGATTGCATCCGAAATGGCTGGCAGTGCCGCGAGCGATGTCCCGCCGGCTTATGTTCAGCCAAGGGTCGTGCTGCGCAACACCCGCGGCGGCAAGCCGGCGACGTTTCTGGGCGTGAGCACCGCGGAGGGCATCTTCGCGGTGGCGTCACGAGAGATCGATCTCGCGATCATCAATCCCGCGTCCGTGCTGTCTGTTGCCCTGCGCGGCAAGGGCATCTTCAAGCAGGCGATGCCGGTCCGGGCGATCGCCGTCATCCCCTCCTGGGACCAGTTCGTATTTGCGGTGCGGCCGGAGACCGGGTTGACGACGCTCGAGGACATTCCGCGCCGCAAGCCCAAGCTTCGCATCCTGATGCGCGGAATGCCCGACCATACGCTGCATCACATGTTCGACGACATCGCCGCGGCCGCCGGCTTTTCCCGTGACGACATCAAGAGCTGGGGCGGTGAGGTGCGCAAGGCCGGCAGCGTGCCTTGGACCAACACCGAAACCTTCAAGTCGCTCATTCGCGGCGACGTCGATGCCATCTTCGACGAAGCGGCAGTCATCTGGGTACCGCAGGCGCTCGACGCCGGGATCAGAGTTTTGCCGCTGGCCGAAGCGACGGTGGAGACACTCGAGGCGATGGGCTATCGCCGCGCGATCCTGCCGAAATCGACTTATCACAAGCTGCCGCAAGACGTCCTGTCGTTGGACTTCAGCGGCTGGACGGTTTTTGTCCACGCCGAGGCCGACGACGACCTGGTCACGCAAATCTGTGCCGGGCTTGATGCACGCAAAGCGCGCATCCCTTGGGAGGAACCCGGCGATCTGCCGGTCGAGCGGATGGCGCGCGAAGCGCCCGACACACCGCAGACCGTGCCGCTTCATCCCGCAGCTGAACGCTTCTGGCGCAGCCGCGGCTATCTTTAGAGCCTGATCCATTTAGGCGAAAACATATCCGGCATTCCTGAA
>Ga0265325_10002579_pt1 | contig 12157 bp, 5 predicted proteins | sample 41420metaG_FD_202090 | JGI IMG/M metagenome (GOLD analysis project Ga0265325, IMG submission 202090) | Rhizosphere microbial communities from Carex aquatilis grown in University of Washington, Seatle, WA, United States - 4-14-20 metaG | ecosystem: Host-associated > Plants > Roots > Rhizosphere >...
GACGATATGCAGCAATTGGGCGACTGGAGTCTGGGGTCGCCGCAGCATCCGCCGGAAGCCGGCAAACAACCGCGCGAGAAGACCACGACAGTGCTTGACGGAATCCGAGCGGTGGCCCCTGCCGGCACCAGAGTCATCTACGAGCGCGGCTGCTCTATTGTCGATGACGATCTTTCCGGCATACCCGCCGCCGTAGCCGCCGCGCAGTCGTCTGACGTGATAGTGGCCGTTGTCGGGGATCATCTGAAGTTCATTGGCGAAACTCAAAGCACCGCCACGCTCGAGTTGCAGGGTGGGCAGATTGCACTGCTCGACGCGCTGGAGAAGACCGGAAAGCCGATGATCGTGGTTCTGGTGAACAGCAAGCCGCTGGTGCTGCCGGCTTCGGCCAAACGCGCGGCGGCAATCGTGGAAGGATTCAACTCCGGCATGAAAGGCGGGCGCGCGCTGGCCGAAGCGCTGTTCGGCCAGTTAAATCCATCGGGCAAACTCACCATCTCCATTCCCGTGCACGTCGGGCAGCAGCCGGTGTTCTACAGCCAGGTGCGTGGGCAGCATGGCGACCGCTATGCGGACATGACGCAGGAGCCGCTGTTTCCGTTCGGCCACGGTCTGAGCTACACACAATACCGCTATTCAAACCTGAAGCTCGCAGCTTCAACACTCGCGCAGGGGCAGGCTCAGACCGTTTCTGTTGACGTTGAAAATACCGGCCATCGCGCAGGCGACGAAATCGTGCAAGTGTATGTCACCGACGTCGTGACTTCCGTCACATGGGTGAACAAAGCACTGAAGGGTTTCGCGCGCGTCCACCTTGCGCCCGGTGAGAAGAAGACGGTACAGGTGAGCCTGCCCTGGGAGTCCTTCCAAATTGTAGATGCGGATGGCCATGCCGTCGTGGAACCCGGCGAGTTCGAGATCCGTGTGGGACCCTCGTCGCGCGACCGCGACCTGATGATGGCAACGATGCAAGTTCAATAAGGAATTCTAAACCGGAGATTTATGTACAAGGTAATCCAGGACCTGACGGAATCGCGCTCGCTCGCGTGCACCGCATTATTCGTTTTGTTTTTCGTGATATTGCTGAACCCCGCCACGGCCGTTGCCCAGCCCGCGTCGACTGATGCGCAGGTGACTGCGCGCGTCGATGCGCTGCTCCAGCAAATGACGCTGGAGGAAAAGATCGGACAGATCACGCAGATTGGTCCCGATCCCATCGGACCGAATGCTCCGAAACCGGAGGACCTGATTCGCAAGGGCGGCGCCGGCTCCGTGCTGTGGACCATCGATTCCGCGCGCATTCAGAAGATGCAGGAAATTGCGATGAAGGAGAGCCGTCTCAAAATTCCGCTGTTGTTCGGCTACGACGTGATCCACGGCTACAAGAACGTGTTCCCCGTGCCGCTCGCGATGGCGTCCAGTTGGGACCCCGGCATGGTGGAGCGCGCCCAGGCCATGGCGGCCTATGAAGCCTCCGTCTCCGGCATTAACTGGACCTTCGGCCCGATGGTGGACATCGCGCGCGATGCCCGCTGGGGGCGTATCGTCGAGGGCGCGGGTGAAGATCCGTATCTGGGCGCCGCGATCGCCCGGGCGCAGGTCCTCGGATTTCAGGGACCCCGGCTTGGTACTCCCGGTCGCATCGTCGGCAGCGTGAAGCATTTCGCCGGATATGGCGCGGCCGACGGCGGGCGCGATTACGATTCGGTCTACATTCCCGAGGAACTCTTCCGCAACGTCTACCTGCGCCCGTTCCAAGCCGCTATCGACGCCGGCGTGGGAACCGTGATGAGCGCCTACATGGATCTGAACGACGTCCCCGCCAGCGGCAACCAGTGGCTACTTCAGGACGTTCTGCGTCGCGATATGGGTTTCCGCGGATTCGTAATCAGCGATGCATGGGCGGTGGCGAGTCTGAAGGTTCACGGCTATGCGCGCGACCCGGAAGATGCGGCGTATCGTGGTCTGACAGCGGGCGTCAGCATGGACATGGGCAGCGAGACATACCTGAACAACGTCGCGAAGCTCATCGAAAGCGGCAGAGTGCCGGTCAGCGTGCTTGACCAGGCGGTGCGCGAGATTCTAGCCATTAAAGTCCGGCTCGGCCTTTTTGAGCATCCCTATGGCGACCCGGCCGCGAAGGAAAAAGTGCTGAACGATCCGGCGCATCGCGCGGCTACTCGCACGGCGGCGCAGCGATCCATGGTTCTGCTGCGCAATGAAAACAACGCGCTGCCGCTGAGGAAGACTATCGCCAGGCTGGCGGTGATCGGTCCCATTGCCGATTCCGCGGAAGAGATCAAAGGTTCATGGACGGTGGAAGAGGGTCCGGGTGTTTCCGTCCTGGAAGGCATTCGCAGCAAGCTGCCCAGCGCAAAGATCGAATTCGTTCGCGGCGGCGATATGCAGCGGCTTGTCCCGATGCCATGGGACGGGGCAGCGGGCCGGAAGGCGGCTCCGCTGATGCCTGAGGCGGAGATGGCGAAGGAAGTGGAGAAAGCCGTGAAGGCTGCGAAAGGCTCCGACACCGTGGTGCTTGTGCTTGGCGAGCGCGCCAACATGAGCGGAGAAGCTGCCTCGCGCGTTTCGCTCGTCCTTCCCGGCAATCAGGAGAGGCTGCTGGAAGCGGTTGTGGCCACCGGAAAGCCCGTCGTGCTGGTGTTGCTGAACGGCCGGCCGCTGGACATCACCTGGGCGGCTGAGCACGTGCCCGCCATTCTGGAAGCCTGGTATCCGGGCAGCGAAGGTGGCAACGCCATTGCCGACATTCTGTTCGGCGATGTGAACCCTGGCGGCAAACTCCCCGTTACCTGGCCGCGCGCCACAGGCCAGGAGCCGGCGTATTACAACCACAACCGGACGCAGGCTCCCGAAGACGAGCCTGGATTCACCTCGCGCTTCGGAGACTTTCCGACTGCTCCGCTGTACCCGTTCGGCTACGGTCTCAGTTACACGACGTTCGCTTACTCCAATCTGCGGCTCGATCAGAAATCGATACCGACTTCCGGCGCGCTGCACGTTTCGGTGGACGTCGAGAATAAAGGCGCGGTGGCGGGCGACGAAGTGGTGCAGCTCTACATCCACCAACGGGCGGGCAGCGCGTCGCGGCCTGTCCGGGAATTGAAGGGGTTCGAACGCGTCTCGCTTGCTGCTGGCGAGAAGAAGACGGTCCACTTCTCGCTCGGCCAGGAGGAGCTGAAATTCTGGAGTCCCCAGAGCAGAGCGTGGGTCGTCGAGCCGGAGGAGTTCGACGTCTGGGCCGGCGGCGATTCGAAAGCGATACTGCACTCGGAGTTCCGGGTCACCCAGTAGATTGCGCAGACTGTGCTATTATCCCCTCACGCTGCATTCCGGAGGGGTAATGATTCGCATACGTGGGGCCTGGACTCTAATCTTTTTTTTGGTGTGCTGCCGCGTACAGGCTGCCGGCGGGAATGCGCAGATTGTGGGGGCCGTAACGGATGGTACCGGCGTGCCCGCACCTCTGGCAGGGCTGACAATATTCCATCGGGAGAGCGGTGCCAGCCGCGTACTGACAGCGGGAGCCGATGGGAAGTATGAGGTTTCCGATCTCCCAGCCGGCACATATCTCGTTACAGCGCGATCCGTGCGGAATCACTCCTTCGCCAGCATCAGCGTGGTGCTTCAGGCGGGACAGCATATCGATCTGCCCATCCAGCTCTCCGCAATATGGTTGGAAACGAAATCAGTGAGTTCCAGCAATATTCCGTCAGCACATCAAAGTTTCAGCGACTTCATTCATCTCGAAGCAGGAATCACCGCTGGCGAAGAGGGCGGTGACATCGAGGGCTTTGGCCCATACGGAATTCGAGGCGATGTCGGCTTCAACAGCAACGGAATTCGGAGTCAGGCTAACAGCTACGTCGTTGACGGCATGGACAACAACGAGTCCTTGAGCAACGGAGCCCTGTTGATCCCATCGCTCGAATTCACCGAAAATGTGCACCTTCTGACGACCTACATCCCCGTCGACTTCGGGCACACGAGCGGCGCCGTGGTCAACGTGCAAACTCGTTCCGGGCAGAACCAGATTCATGGCAGCGCCTTCGAGTACTTTCAGAACACAGTTCTTCGCGCGCGCAACTTCTTTGATGGGCCCCAGGCGCCCGGGCTGGCGATGAACCAGTTCGGTGGAACTCTCGGGGGTCCCATCCGCAGAAATCGGTCGTTCTTCTTCCTGGGTGCTGACTCTCTGCGCGAGCGCGATGGCCTGACGGTAATTTCCACGGTTCCCACCGCGTTGGAAAAAACTGGAGACTTCGGAGTCACGCCGATTTACGAGCCGCTCTCCCTGGTCGAATCGGGCAGCATCGTTACACGGACGCAGTTTCCTGGCAATCGCGTGCCCGCCAGTCTTATCCCTTTGCAGGCGCGCAACCTGATGGGGCTCTATCCGAACCCCAACCTACCCGGCGTGGCCGACAACTACCGATTCGCTCCCGATCTCGACCGCAACAACAACCGGTTCGATTTCCGGGCGGATCAGATTCTGTCCGAGAGAAGCTTGTTTTTTGTCCGTGGAGATTTCGAGAGACTCAACGAGAGGTCACCGGGCTCCTTAGCGGCCCCCGCTGCGCTGAACTCCCTGATGCCTTTTGCTGGCAGCGACCCAACCCAGCAAGCCAACGATGAGAGATCGAAACTGACTCAATGGGGCGGCGCCATCTCTCACACGCTGGCGCTCACGCCGCGCGTGCTGAACAGTTTTCGTGCGGGCATCACCGGGACCAGCTTTCAGGTGCAGCCTCTCGATGCAGGCCTGGATGCCTTGGCGGTGCTGGCCATTCCGGGGCTGGGCAGTGGCGGACTGCCTTCGGTGAGTCCACTGGGCTACGCGGCACTCGGCGCTGCGGAATCCGTGCCTCTGGGGCTGCGAACTGCGAACTTTGAATTAAACGATGGCCTCACACTTGTCCTGGGAAAGCACACGCTGGAGTTCGGGGCGGAGATATTCCGGCGGCACGCCGACGGCGACGCGACGGAATGGACCAGCCGCGGCACGTTCCTCTTCACACCCGACTACACTAGTCTTCCAGGCGACAGCGAAACCGGAAACGCAATCGCGTCCTTATTAACAGGCTACCCGTCCGAGACGAGGCGCGATGTCCAGTTCTCCGATTACCGGCTGCGGGAGTGGGAGTGGTCCGGGTTCGTGACAGACGAAGTGAAGATCGGACGACGGCTGACCATTCAGGCCGGTATTCGTTATTCGCTGCTGCCTCCGGTAACGGAAGCGAGCAACCACATGGTCAACTTTAATTTCTCGCGCGACCAGGCCGCCCTCAGTTGGTTCGCCGGAAAGGATGGCGTGAACGCCTATGCTGGGGTGCATTACAACGCGCTCGCCTTCGCTCCGAGAGCAGCCGTCGCCTACGATCTGAGCGGGAATGGGACTACGATTCTGCGCGGCGCATTCAGCACCACCTTTGACACAGGCGCCATGATGATGCAGGGCATGTTGGCCAGAAACGCGCCGTGGGCCGAAAACCAGGATTTCCTCGATGGCTCCTTCTTCACTGGAACGCACAGCCTGACCGACGGAATCCCTGCACCGATTCCGATGGTTCTGGACACCCCGCAGGCTCTGAACCAGCCGAACTTTGCCATCAACGCGGTGGAGCACGGCGCATTCACGCCGTATACAGATCAGTGGGGACTCGTCCTGCAACATCACCTGGGATCCGGGCTGGTGATGGAGTTCGGCGGGACGGCCTCCATGGGCATGCATTTGCTTGAGGCATATGACACCAACACTCCTCTACCGGGGGCCGGTCCGCTGTACGAGCGCCGGTACGGGTGGAACACACCGAACTTGTCGCGGATCGATTATCTGAGCTCCGGCGGCGGCTCTACTTACTATGGCGGCCAGGCGAAGCTCAGCGGCCACGTTCGGCGCGATCTGCAGATGGCGGCATCCTGGACCTTTGCCAAGGCCGAGGATGACGCCACCGAACCCATGACCGGACAGGATAGCCGGCCGTCGGGTCCACAGAACATCAATGGTCTGCGTTCCGTCCGCTCCGCATCGCCGTTCGACGTCGCACGCCGGTTGGTTGTTGTGGCTTCCTACCAGATGCCTGCGCCCAGTGGCCGCCTGCGTCCGGTGGTCGCAAACTGGCAGTTGGATACTGTGATCGCGGCGCAGAGCGGCATGCCATTTACGCCGGAGCTTCCGGTGAACAGCCTCAACGACGGTGGTTATCATCTGCCGAACCGCGTGGGAGCGGGCTCGCTGCCCGCGGACCAGCGAACCTGGCAGCATTGGTTCAACACGGCGCTGGATTCGCCCGGCGCGGCGTTCGTCACGCCGGGTTTGTATGATTATGGCAACTCCGGGTATGACATCGTGCGCGGGCCTGGTCAGGCCACGGTGGATGCCGCGCTCTCGCGCAAGTTCGCTGTCACCGAGAAACTGGACTTGCAGCTCCGCGCCGAGGCATTTAACCTCCTGAATCAGACTAACTTCGCTCTGCCCAACCGTTTTCTGGGGCTCGACGCGTCCGGCTTTATCAGCCACACTTCCACCCCTGCGCGCCATCTGGAATTAGTTGTCCGGATGCAATGGTAAGAAACGCTTAGCGCCCCCCCGGAACTAAGCCGTATTCCACCAAACATCACCGTCCAGATCGCGAGAACCCTCCTCGCGCGATACCTATTCGAACCGTTCGGCCTTTCGTGAGCCAAAAAGTGCGGCATTTCCGGTTACCCCTGTGAGGACGTAACGGAACTGGAGGAAAAACAATGCTTCGTACCTTTCAACAACACTTTCTAGGCACAGCGGTTGCCGCAATGCTGGTCACCACCATCGCCATCGAGCCGGCCATCGGCGCTCAAACTCAGACGAACCCGGCAGCTTCCCAGGCGACGGATGCGCAAATGACAGCCACTGTCCAGGCGCTGCTTCTGCAATCTCAGACGCCCGGGGCAAAACCCTTAACCGCCGCCCAGATGCAGCTGCTGATGCAGTACATGCTGCGTCAGAACCAGGCTGCCATGCTTGCAGGCTCGCAGATGAGCGCCCAGAGCCAGACGATGGCGGCACCGGGCCAGATGATGCGGCAACCGGCGAGCTCTCAGGGTCGCTATCCCGGTACTCCAGGGCAGTCATCGCTGGGGGCAAAGAAGCCTGGCGTGCCGCGTATTGGTGTGGTGCAGGCGCGGGCGCAGATGGGACAAGGAAACTCCGGCGCCAATGTGGCGGAGCCGCTCCGCCAGACGATGATTCAGTACCTCAGCGGACCACAACTGGAAGTCACGCCGCTCGACGCGATGATTCCATCGCAGATCGAAGCAGAGGCGAGGCAGAAAGAGTGTGATTACATCCTTTATTTGAGCGTGAGCCAGAAAACCAGCAGCGGCGGAATGGGATTCCTGAAGAAAGCAGGACCGCTGGCCAGCATGGTTCCGATGGTCGGCATGATTGGCTCGGCCGGCGCCATTGCCGGAATGGCCGCCAGCACGGCGGTCAGCGGAGCAGCGGGCGTTGCCAGCTCGGTTAAGGCAAAGAGCGAGGTGACACTGGACTATAAGCTAATGGCTCTGGGAAACACGACGGCAGTCGTGGCGAACACGCTCAAGGCGAAGGCGAAGGAAGATGGCGAGGATGTTATCACGCCGCTGATTGAGCAGGCTGACACGACCATCCTGGAGCGACTGACGAATCAGCAGTAGACACCTACAACGAACTGGCGGCGAGTGCTGGAATCAAGTCCTTTTTCAGTGCCGCCGCCGTGTCGTAGCGTCGGGCAGGATCCCTTGCGAGACACTTCTCGAGCACACGGTGCAGGTCGCTTGCTCCCGGAAGGGCGGACTCGAAGGGCCGCTCCTCGTTGAGGATGGAGACGATTCGCTCAGCGGCGGTTCTTCCTCCAAAAGGTGGACGACCCACCAGCACCTCAAAGAGGATAAGGCCCGCGGAGAATATATCGCTTCGCGAATCAACCTCCTGACCATTCAGCTGTTCGGGTGACATGTACTGGATACTTCCGAGCAGAGTGCCGGCCACCGTAAGCGTTGAATCAGCCGTATCCTGCGACGTCCATTTGGCGATTCCGAAGTCTGCGATCTTCACGTGCCTTCGATTCTGAATCGGGTAGGAGATGAGAATGTTCTCCGGCTTTAGATCGCGATGCACTATGCCGGACTCGTGGGCGGTGTTCACACCTTCCAGCATTTGCCCCATCCAATCCGCTACAGCGCCGGCGCCAATACCCCCACGGCGCATCTCCGACCGGAGGGTTGTACCGGCCACGAACTCCATGACGATGAACGCGACCTCTTCCTCGATGACTCCAAAGTCGTGCGTGGCGACTATGTTGGGATGACTCAGGCGCGCGAGAGCCCGGGCTTCGCGACTGAAGCGCTTCAGAGTAGCGGCATCGGCGAATTGTCCCGGGAGGACCAGTTTCACGGCCACATTCCGGTGAAGGCGAAGATCCCAGGCCTGATAGACGACGCCCATGCCGCCTTTGCCCAGAACCCTGTCCAAGCGATACCGACCGTCAATCACGCGTCGGATGGGAAGCGCGGAAATGAGCTCGCTTCCGTCGGATGGGCAATGGTGTTCCGGCAGATCGAAGCAGCGGCCGCACGCGGGACACTCCTGCAGCCAGGCCAGGCCAGCGTCAACGGCCTGCACGCGCATCTGCCGCGTCGTCTTCTGCTGTTCGAACAGCCGCTCCTGAAGTGAGAGATTCTCGCATACAATGGCCATCTGTTCCGCGAGGGTGGCCAGCAGCGCGCGATCGGCCGGGGAGTATGGTTCCTCTGACTTTTTGCGTCCAAGCAGCATGAACCCCGCAAGCGTTCGATCGGCCTGCGCAATGGGTACAACCAGGTCCACACCCAATCGGTCCAGCCAGCGGCATGCCTGGTCCTCCCCGAAGCTATCGCGCAGAGAGGTTACGTCTTCCGGTCTATCGCAGCGCTGAAGCATCCCGGCAAGAGGCGCTCTGACAGGCACGCGCAGCTCGTTTGTTCTCCCATCCGCGGAGAATCCGTTGAGGAACGCGCGCGCGCTCCATGAGTGATAAAACACGGATACACTCTCCGGATGAAGGGCGGCCATCACCTCGGTTCCCGCCTGGCAGCACATTTCCTGCACCGAGTTCAACTTCTTCACGTTCTCGATCAGGGATATCAGCATGCGCTCCTGCCGGTAGCTTTCCCGGAAGAATTTTCGATCGAGCCAGTGGCCGACGCGTTCGCGATACCGGAGAACCACCCCAACCAGAAGGACCAGGACAATAAAGAACCCGTTGTGAAGAATGACGTCGGCCATCGGGCGTCGCGCATTCGTCAATAGGGCGTAAGCGAGCCCGAGGATTGGCAAAGCCAGAACCAGCCGAAGCATGTTCTTTGCCAGCAGATACTGAGCGCCACGGCGCAGCACCACATCGATGTCGAAAAGGCGGTGCTTGAGGATGGCGTAACCAGTAGCGAACGGAATCAGGATGGCGGGAAGAATGGCCAGAGTAAAAGCCAGCTCGTAGGCTTTCCAGGCGACAGTGCCGGCGTCCGTCAGCGGCAGCACAACCCCGACGCTTCTGATGACGATATAGGGAACGATCCCGCCGAGTGAGCCAAAGACAACCCAGCGCAAACGCCTGTGGGCGTCGGGTTCGCTCACCGTCATATAGTTCCGTAGCACCGCAACACAGATCGCTAGAGGAGCGACAACGTAATAAGCGCTCTCGAACTCGATAACCGAAGTGAAAAACCACGGATCGTGAATCAAGTAGCAAGTCAGCCGCACTATCGGAATTGCCAGACCCACACCATAAAACAGAAAAATGCTGGTGTGACGCTTCCGCGGATCGCGAGCAAACAGTCGAGTATAGAAATGATAGGCGAGCGCGAAGTGTGGGCCGTCCACCAGTTCGAGAGTTTCATAAAAGAAATTCGCACCACCACGGAGGAATTGCGAGTAGGGGGTGATGACCTCTCCGAGCAGGGTGAGGGCTTCTGTAAGCAACGCCGCCCACGCGAGTTGGGTGATGCGCTCAGCTGGTTTGAGCGCCCCGATCACGAGCGCCGCGATGAAAAACGCGAGGCTGACGATCAATTGGACCACCGAGCCGGTAATCTGCGAATTGCTTCGGACAATTTGCTTAACCAGTACAAACTCGCGTGGAGATCCCCTCCGCGAAATGCTTAAGGAGTACCTCTCACCGGCCCGAAGCGCATGCAAAGACTTCATCAAACCGGTTCCTTCGGCGGGTGAGTCATTCAACGCACGAACCACATCTCCGATTTCAAGGATGCCCGCGGCGGCGCCCGGCACTTCGACGGTATTTACACGCCATTCGTGCCCGACCCACTCACTGTCCCAGCCCAGGTTCGCAGTAAGGCCGACGAAGCGAAAGAGGAGCACGATGACGACAACATAGAAAACGACGGCAGCAATCTCAGCCGCCAACATTGCTTTAAATGGCGCGGGTCTTGTCTTCAGCCAGGCCCCGATGGCACGGACGCCCGGTTTCGGGCGTTCGATGGTGGCGGGACGGGCTCTCGTTTCCGCGGCGTCGGTAAGTTGGTCGATCGCCGGGCTCTCCAGGAATTGCCGGTCGTTGTCGTACGTGGCAAGAAGCTCCCTCACCTCTCGAACGACGTCCGGCTGGGAACTCTCGAATCCGGCGAGAAGGAGTTCGCGTCCTTCCGCGGAGCGTTGCAGGCAATCGGCAAAGAGCGTCGAGACCTGCTGCCACTCGGCGGAGTTCATACAGACTCCGGTCCCTTGCGCGACAGACGCCGGCGGATCCAGGTTTTAGCGACCGCCCAGTCACGCTTCACCGTGGCTGGTGAGATGCCCAGTGTAACGGCCGTCTCCTCAATCGAAAGGCCTCCGAAGAAACGCATCTCCACTATGCGGGCCTGCTGTATATCGAGACCAGCCAGTTCGTTCATGGCGGAATCGACATCCAGAAGCTCCGCGGACACTGTCCGCGAGGGGTCGGTGGGTTCGCTCAGCGTCACCTCCACTTCGCCACCGCGTTTTATGGACTGCCGCGCCCGTGCGTGATCGACGAGAATTCGTCGCATCAGCGTTGCCGAAACCGCGAAGAAGTGGGTCCGATCCTGCCATTGCACTGGATCGGAGCGGACCAATCGAAGATAGGCTTCGTGCACCAGACTGGTGGGATCGATGGTCTGGCCGCGGCTGCGCCCGCGCAAACGGCTCTCCGCTATGTGCTTGAGCTCGGCGTACACATCGGGGAACAGGCGATCGAGCGCTGAAGGCTCGCCTGCCGCCCATGCGCGCAATAACTGCGTAATGCCCCCCGAGTCTGCACCGCCCACGGCGTCCCCCGTTCAGACGATTTTAGACCTATTTGGGCATAAATGGGTCGTCAATCGAATCGAAGGGGTTACCTGTGATACGTCGTCTCTTCGATTTGCCCCATTTCCCTCGGCATCAAACGAATACGGTCCCGCATCACCTCCCAGCGCATGGAAGGGTCAGAATCGAGCAGACACTGGTGCGCTCACGGCCGAGTAATCGACATAAAGTGCTTTCGTACCCGCCAACCTGGAGCCGCCAGACAGGGCTGTGTGATTAATGCCCGCCCCGGCCTCCCCTCCCCCCATGTGGCCCCCAGTAGGAAAATCGCCCGGCCTCCGTCAGATTCCGGGACGAATTGCCGACATAGACGACGTACTCGCCGCGCGCAATCTGCCAGCTCCTCGCTTTCGCATCCCAGTACGAGAGCGGATGCAACACATCATTCGCGCTCACGTCGAGGGTTGCATGTTGCGAGCCGCCGGCCTGAACCGGCACCTTCTGCCACGCGACCAGCCGCCTGGGAGGTTCATCCGTGGCCGGCGGCAAGCCCAGATACACCTGAACCACTTCCGCGCCGGCTCGCATCCCCGTATTCTGCACGTCAACGCTCACTGTAAAGCTGGGCGTTACTGAACCAGACCCAGTGACCCGCGCATTTGCAATCGTGAACGTCGTATACGACAGCCCAAACCCGAATGGAAACAGCGGCTCGATTTCACGCGAGTCAAACCACTTGTACCCGACGTCGAAGCCTTCTACGGTGTAATCGACATCGAACGGCGTGCTCGAAGCCGGATCGGGTGGCGCGGGAATCGCCGGCCGCGGCAGGTCCGCCACGCTCTTCGGAAAGGTCAG
>Ga0265325_10002583_pt1 | contig 12146 bp, 7 predicted proteins | sample 41420metaG_FD_202090 | JGI IMG/M metagenome (GOLD analysis project Ga0265325, IMG submission 202090) | Rhizosphere microbial communities from Carex aquatilis grown in University of Washington, Seatle, WA, United States - 4-14-20 metaG | ecosystem: Host-associated > Plants > Roots > Rhizosphere >...
CTTCTTGAACCGAGACAGCTCCATCTCGAGGTAGAACATTCCAGTTTCGTTGCGATCGACGCACACCAATTTCCTGGGACGATGTTGGAAGAGCTGGCGGCACAATTCCGATCCGATCGTACCGGCGGCCCCAGTTACCATCACGGTTTGCCCCTCGATCTGTTTGCGCACCGGCTCCATATCCAATTCAACCGGATCGCGCCCGAGAAGGTCTTCCAGGCGAACCTCGCGGAATTCAGCCACGTTCCTTCGGTCATCGAGAATCTCGCGCAGGGACGGCACCGTTTTAAATGGCGTATTCGCTTTGCCGCAGATGTCCACGAATCTTTGTGTTTGCCGGCCCGTCGCGGATGGAACGCAGATTAATATGTCTTTTACGCCGAGCTTGGGCGCGAGCCCCGGGAGAGCATCCACAGTGCCAAGTACTGGAACGCCATGAATCTTGGCGCCGGTTTTAGAGCGGTCATCATCGAGACAGGCGACCGCGCGGTATCCGCTTTCGCTGCGTCCGATCTCCCGAAGAGTTATTTCCGCGGCGGCTCCAGCACCGATCAAAATCACATTCTTGAGAGTGACTCTTTCGTCTCCGCCAATCTCCACGACGATCCTGAACAATATTCGGACACCCGCGAGTAGCAACACGCTCAGCAATGGCTCTAAAACGTAGAGTGCGCGCGGGAAGGCGGCGATTCCAAGCAGCAGCCGCATGCAAATAATAAACACGACCGAGCCGGAAGCGACGGCGTTGACGATCGCAACGGCGTCGTCGATGTCCGTGTATCGCCAACAGCCCTGCAGGAGCCCGCATCGGGCTATTGCAATCAGCCGGATAGAGATTAGAACCGGCGCCGACCCCAAGAGAAGCGCGCGATCCGGCAAGGAGAAATTGAATCGCAGCAGCCACGCAACCAAGAGCGCAAGAAAAATAAGCTGCGCCTGAAGAATGCCGACAAACCATGAGCGGTACTTCAGCGCGACTTCGGTCCACTGCGCCTTCCGCGACTTGCTCATTACGGACAAAGCCGCCAGAAAACGATGGCCTTTCAGCCCGGCGATCGCAACGGAAATTCCTTGAAGAGTCATTTTAAATTTATCGAAGAATTGTGGAGTTGGAATCTATCGGATGGAGCGGGCACCGATCCAATGATCACTGTACGATTGAATCGCGGGAGACTTAAATCCCAAGACGGTTCGGAAAAGAATATTCATGTCGGACAAGAAGGTGCGTCCCTGGTGATACTTCAGAGAGAGCTGCAATTTGCTGGGCAGAATCCGACTGAGGTACTGCTCTTCAATCGAGCCTTCCTGAAACATTTCTTCTTCATTACGGAAGCTTAGCGACGCCGGATCGGTGATTCCCGGTGGAACTTGCAGAAGGACCTGGTATTCACGTGGAAACTTTTCCACATATCGCACGACTTGAGGCCGCACCCCCACTAAGCGCATTTCGCCCTTCATCACGTTGATCAACTGGGGCAATTCATCCAGTTTATATTTTCGCAAGAACCGGCCGGCGCGGGTGACGCGGGGGTCCGCGGGCGCAGTTAACAAGCTAGTTTCCACGGGGTCGAGAATCATGCTCCGAAATTTAAGAAGACGAAACCTTCCGAGGCCTTTTCCAACACGGTACTGCGAGTAGAATACGGGCCCGCCATCGTCAAGCTTAATTAGGAGCGCAATCGTCGCAAACAGCGGGGCCAGAACAGCGAGGCCCACGATGGCACACAAGCGGTCGAATGCGCCTCTCAGAACCGAACGAAGATTAAGCGCGGCTGCCCGCGGCGGCGCGGGATCCTCGTTCGGTTTCTCTATCGTCAGTCGCGGACGCGTTCGGGAAAATCCATGTTTTTCAACTACGTCGATTACGGCCTCGATTACATCGTCCGCATCCCGGTCGCTCATCCCGGGATATAGAGGCAGCGAGATCATCCTACGGTACTCCTGGCAGGCGATCGGGAAATCATTCGGTTTGTATCCGTACTTATTGCTGTAAAAGGGGTGCAAATGGATTGGAATAAAGTGAACGGAGGTGGAGATATTGCGAGCGCCAAGTTCCTCGATGAACCGGTTGCGTGAAATATTCAATCGATCGCCGTTCAGGCGAACGACATACAAATGCCAGGCATGTTCGACATGCGATCGGCGAGAAGGGACTTGCAGCGCCTCCATGCTAGAAAATGCCGCGTCATATCTTCGGGCAATTTCCCGGCGCCGGGCATGGAACCGTGGAAGCTTCGCCAACTGGTGCAGTCCAATCGACGACTGAATGTCTGTCATGTTGTACTTGAACCCCGGGCGGTCCACTTCGTAATGCCACGAACCTTCGCGGGCATGCCGTTTCCAGGCGTCGCGGCTCATCCCGTGCAGGCTCCAATCGCGGGCTATTTCGATGGCTTCCATCGAACCGGTCAGCATGCCTCCTTCTCCAGTAGTCATATTTTTTGTGGCGTAGAAGGAAAAGCAGGTCACGCTTGGGATGTCGCGGGACGCCTCCTGCGAACCGACGAGACGGCCTTTGTAGCGCGCGGGTAAGGCGTGGGCCGCGTCTTCAATGACCGCAAGGCGATGCCGCCGCGCAATTTCCAAGATAGGGTCCATCTCGCAGGGGTGTCCGTGGAGATGCACCGGAATAAGCGCTTTCGCCTGACGATAGCGACTTGAACGGAGGCTCAGATCCAAAATCGCATCCTCGAGCTTTGCCGGATCGATATTCAGAGTGTCCGGCTCAACGTCGATGAGAATTGGAATGGCGCCCACTTGCTCAATGACGTGAACTCCCGAGCAAAAAGTCATTGGTGTTGTCAGCACAACATCACCCGGGCCTACTCCTTGGATAACCAGAGCAAGGTGCAGGGCCGCCGTGCACGAACTCAGCGCCAAAGCCGCCGGAGCATTTACGGCGGCGGCGAATTCCTTCTCAAAGCGCAAAGTCTTCGGACCGGTGCTAATCCAGTTCGAGCGCAAAGTGTCCACCACTTCGGCGATTTCCTCTTCATCGATGCTCGGAGGAGAAAAAGGAAGGAATTCTTTTCGCATGGATGCCTCCTGATAAAGCCAGACTACCTTGTAATTACTGTCAAAGCTTTCTGCACGAAAGTGGGATGAATCCACGCCGGCGGGTGATAGGAAAAGCCGAGTAGCGAACCAAGTCCGTAGGAAAGATGATATGTCGCAAAGACAACTGGCAAGATCGGCAGAAACTTCCACCCGTGCTTCCTGGCAGACAAAAACGAAGCAGATATCGACGCGGCGAAGTACAAACTTGAGAGCGCAGCCCAATCGCATAAAAACTCATTTCGCAAGTGCATAAGACCGATAAGCATCGCGATGGCGGCTGCAAACAGCAAGGCGATCGCCGCAAACAAAGAAGCGCCGGGGATCAGATTTCGCCAGGAGGGAGGCTTTCGATGCTTCCGAATCACCGAGACTTTCCAGAAGCCGTATTGAAAATATTGCCGGAACAGACTCGAAAGGTTGGTCCTCGGCCGGTACCAGGACGTGATTTTTGGCGACTGCCAAATTTTCCCGCCGGAGGCGGCGATTCGAACGTTCAGTTCATCGTCTTGGCTTCGCACCAAGGTTTCGTCGAACAAGCCCAAGCCTTCCAACGTGGACTTCCGCCAGCAACCGTAAGGAACGGTATCGACGTATCCTTCGTAACGTGGATCGCGAAATCTCGCCCCTCCGCAGGCAAAGCGAGAGTGAAAACCTAACGCGATGGCCCGCGCCATATATCCGTCCGCGCGCGTCCGTGCTGGGCCGCCCACATTGTCCGCGCATGTTTCGTTTAGTATCTCAACGCAATTCCGCACGTAGTCCGGCGCGTACTCGGTATGTACGTCCATTCGAATAATGATGTCGCCCTGGGCGGCACGAATGGCGGTGTTAAGGCCAGAGGATGCGGTCTGTTTGACGTTGTCGATGACAAAGAACGCTGGGAGTTTCTCATCGAGCCAGCGTGGGCAGCGACCTAGCGAGGTGTCGGATTCATCGTCGCGCCGGTCACTATTTCGATCCGAACGCTCGCGGACGTAGCGATCGAGTACCTGGCGCGTTCCATCGTCGCTCATGCCGTCCGCGACTAAGACTTCGACGTTCATTCCCGGTGTCTCCTGCACGGAAACGGAATGGAGAAATCGGCGAATGTGACCGATTTCGTTCCGGCACGGGACCACGATCGACACATCCACGCGTTGAGATTTGTTCATCGTTAATCCTGTTATGTTTGAATCACGCCGCTTTACGTCTTGAGTAATGGAATTTCAAGGACGTTGCGGAACAGATTCCATGCCGAACGGGCGGACACCCGCGAGAGCAGGCTCCAATTGATTTCGCTCGCAAATCCCGGCCACCGCTACTGCAATCGAAAGAGCAATCACCGGCAACTTTTCCCAGTAGAGCGTGGGAAGCCCCAGGCTATCGAGGCATGCGGACAAGACCAAACCCAGAATCAGCGCTCCGCAAAGTTGTGTCCGCGGATTTCGATAGAGCGACAGCCCAACCGAAACGAATCGATAAACCATGAACAGAAGCAGCGCCAGGCCGGCGAACCCCAGTTCAACCCACACGGAAAGGTACGCATTGTGTGAGCGGCCCCCATTCCCGTAGCCGCTCAAGTTCGCCGCTTCCTGGCCAAAACCCTGACCGAGCAGGGGCTGGGTGCGGATCGCGTCCATCGACGCCGCCCAGTGGTCGAATCGGTGACTCAAGCCTTCACCGGTCGTAAGGTCCACCTGAGTGGCGCTATCCACGACCGCGCGATCGGCCGAATGTAGAAACAGAAAGACGGAAACACATGCGGCGGCAAATAGCACGACCCATTTCCGGCGCCGAGTCAAACACAGGAACAGGATGATTCCGGCAACGATACTCATGCTGGTGGTTCGAACAAACACCAGCATCGGAACCAACGCGAACGCTACCGCCAGACAAGTCCAGAGCATCGTGGATTGGCTTGAGTTGCAGAAAATAATGCCTCCCAATCCGGCCGCGAACACCAAGAGCATCGAAGCCTGCCCGATTGTGTTTGCATTCCATGTCGTGAACGTGGCGGCGTTCTTAAGTTCTTGAAAATTTGCATAGCTATCCAATGAGCCTGCACCAAGGCGCCGTGAAATTTGAATCACGAGAGCAATCCCCGCGCACATCGAACCCGCGATGAGAAATCGAAGGCGCCTTTCCGATTGCAGGAGCCGCGGGAGCGCCAGGGCGATCGCCGCGCACCCGATCATTTTGGCGGTATCGTACGATGCCGGCGGATTGCCGCGCACAATTCCGGCAACGGCAGACAAAAGACAGGCAAAGAGGAAAAGCGCCTGCGCGCCGAGTATCTTCCTTTGTCCCGGCGTGAGCGGAGCCAGCGTGCACAACAATGACCGGAAGAGAAACAGTAGGATCAGCCCATCGTCCAGCCGGAGGTTGATTGAGGCCCCGATGGGGATGGCGATATCGGGAAAACCTAGCGCAAAACCGTAGAGGAACAAACCACACTCCGGCATGGCGCACAGAACGCTGAGCGCCAGCAATATCGCGATTCCGATTTCAAAGAGAATTGTCACGGGCAGAAAGTTTTCTTGCAGCGAATACGAACGATGCTTGGCGAATTTATACGGCGATTGTAATTCGATGATCTTGTCTTAGGATTCGAGCTGGAACGCCGCCTGCGACCGCGTATTCGGGAATGTCGCGCGTCGCCACGGAGTTCGCGGCAAGCAGAGCGCCGCAACCGATCGTCACACCTTTCGTGACGGTGCCATGAGCGGCGATCCACGAGCCACGGCAGAGATGAATCGGCGCGAGCGCGCAACGACCGAAGCGGTACGATCCGGCGGTACGCGTATGGTCTCCGGTGACCAGCACCACGAAGGGGCCAAGCTGCACCTCGTCCTCAATGACAATTCCACCCCACGCATGCAACCAGCAACTCGCCGCAATATAGACATCGCGGCCGATTTCAAGACGATTGGGAAAATTGATGGTTACGCGCCGTGCAATCTGAAAATTTCGCCCGCACTTCCTGAAGGCCGGCCGAAGCAGGAACCCGCGAAGGCGCATGAGGGGGCGAAAGTCCGGCAGCCAACAAGTCGCCAGCGTTATGAAGTCAAACCAGAGATATTGGAAGATTCGCATTCTTTTTGGATTTGCGGCCGCGTAATCGCAGCTCTGATCGGTTCCAAGCTCGGGTCCAATTGCGTGCGCACGGTTTCGATAAAGCACTCGAGGGTTTGTTTGCGGGCAAGGTTCAATCCATTGCGTATCAAGGCGCGGCGCAATTTTTGGTCCCGGACAATGCGTTCGATCGCCAAGGCCAGCGCGCGTGGATTCTTGGGCGGAACAAGCAAAGCGTCCACTCCATCGGTGACGGTATCGGGCACGCCCCCGACACGAGTCGAAATACAAGGCAGGCCATTGGCTCGGGCCTCGACCAAAACGTGCGGGGTTCCCTCGGAAAGACTCGGAAGAACAAAAATATCGGCGGCCCGCATGCGATCGAACAGCATTTCTCCGTAGGGCACGTAGCCGATCCAGCGGACGCGATCCTCGATTCCAAGTGCGGCCACGATTTCGTCCAGACGGCGCCGATACTTGGGGAACCCGTCGTCTGGCCCAACAATTTCCAGGTCCCATTGCATGTCCTTCTTCAGTTTACCGACAGCCTCCAGCAGATGCTCGATCCCCTTCTCCGGCCGGAGGTAGCCCACGAAAAGGATCCGGATCGGCCCGCTTTGACAGGTGTCGAAACGCGAAAAGAATTCGCACTCGTTCACGGTGCTGGAAACCGTGGCCAATGTCCTGGGAGACGCGTACATGCGAGCCAATTCGCGTCCGTTGCAAATGAACGCACCGCCGGTGAGCCAGCGACCGAGCCGGCTGAACATTCGGTCCTGCCAGGCATACAACATTGCCAGCGTGTCAAGCAGCCGACCTTTACGCGTGCTGGTTTCGAGCACGCTGACCGGATCGCCCACGATCCAGTGACAAATAGGCCGCCGGAACAGAAATGCGCACAGGTATAACACCGAGATGTAGGGGCACATCCCCCTGACAAAGAGAATGTTCGCCCTCCGGCAGGTTCGAATATATGCGCACACGATTCCGAAAACGTGCGGCAAAGATCCGGCGGTCGAATTCCAAAAAGGCTGCGGAATGAGTTCCAGGTTCGGAGCGCCGAGTGGCTTGTCGGCGGGCGCGAGAGGCGAACCGCACTGGACCCGTGTGCAGATATAAACTTTTTCATAGTGCTTCGCAAGGGCGTCAGCAACACGGCCGGAGGCGGCCTGCATGTAAATCTCGCCCTCGTGCAGGAACGCGCGAACCGGGGTCACATATCCGATGGTCTGATCGATCGACATGCTTCCAAACAATTGCTCAGGCGGAGGAGCGCAACAATCGCAAGCGCAAAGCGGCCACTTCCTGGCCAAACCCTTTCAGGTTATTTGCACCGAAGGGCCAAAAGCGAAATGGCGAAATTCGCAGCCAGCTCGCGGCCGCAAAAACCATCACAGCGACCTGACTGAAAGAACCCAGCAAAACCGACCACGCCATTCCCATGAGGCCGAATCGCTGCAAGAGCAGCATCGCGGCCAGCGCCATCACGGCCGTTCCCAATAGCTGGCCGGCAAGCCCCGCAGACGGGCGCCCCGCTCCGCGCAACCCTTCATTCAGGATGCCGCTTGAGGATGTCACGGACGCCGCGATCGCGAGAATCATGGCGGGATGGGCAGCTCGAGAGAACTCGCTTCCGAAAAGAAGATGGACGAAAAAAGGGATCATGCCAGCAAGAAGCAATCCCAAGCCGAAAGAAACCAGCGCCGAATGACGAAAGGTTTCCGTCAGGATCTTTTCCTGGTTTTCGAGAGATTTTTCATTCGAAAAAACACCGAACGAAGTGATCCCCAGCGCGTCACCGATCGGCGACAGCGCGCCGGCTAAGGCCAGCGCGACAACATAAATTCCGGCGGCTTCGCTGCTCATGAAGCTGACTACAAGAATCTTGTCCAATTGCAGCGTCAAGGAATCGGCGGCGGTGGCCCAAAAATAGGGCAAGCCAGAGCGAAGCAAACGGCAGCAATGCGAAACATGAAGTTTGCCATTCGAGAATGAGCTTTTCTGAATCCAAAGGAGCAAGAGCACCGTAAGAAGATGGCTGGCCAGAAATGCCCATACGAACCAGATGACGTGGACTTTATGCGCCATCCAAATCAGGCAGATGATGACCAAATAGAAGAGGAAGAACGAAGCCTTCGTAAAATTGTAACGCCGCCAGCGCATGCGGCCATGTTCGATGGCCAGAAGCACCTGGTTCACAATATCCAACGGGATAAGAAACAAACAAAGACGCGCGAGCGAAACCAAATTTCTCTTTTCCAAAGGCAGCAGATATGGAATCAGAACAAAGCCCAGAATGAAGCAGACGAGTGCCGAGGCAAGTCCGACCGCGAACGCACCGCATGCCCAATCCGCTTCCCGTTCATGATCGCTGGCGACCTCTCGCGCCAGAGCCCAATTGCAGCCGAGGAGCCCCAGGTTGCTCAGAACGATGGGCCATAACATAGCCGTTGCCAGTTCTCCTCGTGCAATTGGACCGAGCGTGCGCGCGGTCACGATTCCGGTGACCACGCCGCATCCCTGAATGGCCACGCAAGTAAAAAACGTTCCAATATTGGCTCTGGAGAAAATCATAAGAAATGTGAAGAAGACGGGCTGAGTGATCGTCGCGGGCCAATCTCGACTTCTCGCGAACTTACCTGAGATCGCTCGTGACGACGATGAATTTCGATCGAATTAGGCAGTGCCGCACTTGCAGGGGCACGACATGTCGTGCCCTGCGGTCGATCCGTCGACCCGCACGTCTTTCTCGCTAGCGACGGACACACATCTCTGATTCGGGAGCACTGAAATCCACAAGGCTGCTAGTCAGCAGGCCGATGGTCGGGCACGGCATGCCGTGCCTCTACAGGTGCGGCACTCCGAAATTTGTCGATATCCACTTAAGATGCGCGCTCATTTTCTTGTGAACAACGAGCTAAGCCTCGACAGATCGATCTTCCAAAGGGCTGTACGCGTAATAAGGAAAATCGGTGAACCGAATGTCCAGATTGTTCACTACGACGCCAAGCAAATTAGCGCCGGCCGAGCGGGCTTGGGATTCCGCATACTGGACCACCTGCCGGGGCGTGTCTCCCCCCTTCACGACCAGGACCGTTGCGTCCACCATGCTGGCCAGAATTCGGCTGTCCGCTACCTTCAGCAGGGAGGGCGAATCGAGTACGACGAAGTCATACGCAGCTGTCGCTTCCCGAATCAGTTTTCGCATGCTCTCCGAGGAAAGAAGCTCGGCTGGGTTTGTCGGAGGAGACCCACAAAGCAATACGTACAGTCCTTCGATCGCTGTTCGATGCACCATGTCAGTCCACGGTCCTTCTCCGGACAGGTAGCTGCTCAGACGCGATCCAACCTGAGGAAAATATTTGTGAAGGTTCGGCCGTCTCATGTCCGCGTCAATCAGTAGAGTGTGCCGGCCCAGTTGCGTCAAGGAAGCGGCCAGGTTCATCGCGATTGTCGTTTTCCCCTCGCCAGGCTGCGCGCTCGTCACCAGGATGGAACGGGCCGAGTGGCTTGCGCTGGAAAGAAGCACGGACGTTCGAAGTCCTCGGAAGGCTTCCGACAAAATTGAACTTTCCTGAATTCCTGGTTCATTCTTGGGCCGGCCAATGACCAGGGTTCTTTTCCCCGTGGTTTTTGGATCGGTAATGCGAAGGGTGTAGCCCCAATCCCCGCGGGGAAGACCGCCGGTCTTTCGCGAGCCCAAGGATTCGAGCGAGGGAATAAAGCCAAGCGCAGGCACCGTCAAGAAGTGTTCAACGTCTTCGGCGTTCAGGATCGTGCGGTTCAAATACTCCCGAAGAAACGCGACGCACACGCCGAGCGCCAACCCCACGATTACGGCCAATCCCAAATTCAAAGAGACGATTGGCGCAACTGGCCTGAAGGAGGCTTTTGCGGCGTCCACGATTCTGATATTGCTTGCCTTCAATCCCGCGGACACTTCAGCCTCCTTGAGCCGTTTCAGCAATCCATCGTAGAGATTCTTGTTGCTGTCCACATCGCGGCTCAGAATCTCGTATTGCACGGATTTTTCCGCGATCGAATTGGCTTGCTTCTGTTTCTCGGCAAGCGCTTCCTGGAGCAGTTTCTCCTGCCGTAACGCTGCGACGTAGTCGTTGCTTATTTTCCGCACGCCACGTTCGCGTTCGCGGCCCAGCGCCGATTGGAGTTCCGCGATCTGACTCTGCGTTTCCCTAACACGAGGATAATTTTCGGTGAATGTCGCGGCGAGTTGCGCGTGCTGCCGATCGAGTTCCGCCAACCGCTCACTCAGGTCTTGCAAAAGCTTGTCGTCAAAAACCCCGGGCAGAGATCCGTAATCGCCCGATTGAATCAATCGGTATTGCGACTCCTTTTCATATCTTGCGGTTTGGGCACGGGTTAGTTCTTGCTGCAAATCCCGCAGATTCTGGTCGACTATATTTTCCGTGCCGCCCTTGTCCGACTCCAGGAAGACAAGACCGTTATCGGCAGCATATTTTTGGAGGTCATCCTGGGATTTTTGCAGTTTTGCTTTCAGATCCCCTAGTTGATGAGACAGCCATTCCGAGGCTTTTTGCGAAGCATCCCACCGGACTTGCAGATTTTTCTGTATATAGTCGGCTGTTAGAGCGTCCACGACGCGCACCGCGAGAGCCGGATCTTGAGAACTAAAATTAATCTCAACGGCGAGGCTGTGCCGGACCGGCTTGATGTCCAGCCGGTTCTGGAAACGCGTCAGCACGGTTTCCTGGAAGTCGGGATCGTCTTCGAGATTATGAACGCCGGATGCCACGGAAGTTGTTGGCAAATTGCGAACCCTGGTCCAAGGCCACAAACGCTCGGGAGGTCGAAATTCCGCCGCCTTGTCCAGGCCGAGCTGATGGATCACGCGTTCGGCGAGGTCTTCGCTGTTTAAAATCTTGTATTGCGTCTCCAGATATGCGTCCGATACATCGCCGAGTTGTAAGAGTTCCTCTGGGGTTTCGAGGCTAGGGTTTTCCCTCTCGATTTCGAGCAGCGCCGTCGCCCGGTAGACAGGTTTTTCTTCCAGTGTTCCGGCCAAGACCATCGTAAACAAAATGAAGAATGCGCTCAAAACCGTCCACCGGTGCTTGCGAATCACGTTCCATCTGGCCAATAGGTCCGGGGGCTTCTCCCTCTCGGGTTTTCGTGGTGGCAGCAAGTATGTGCGGCGCCGTTCGAATAGGACCTCGCCCGGTTTGAAAACGTCAATCCTCTCCTGACCTTTGATCTCGTCGTGGTCCTTGCCGCCTGGAGGCATCCTAATATCTCCCGTAAATCGCCACGCCAGTGGCCGTTACCAATGCCGCTTCGGCACCCCGGTAGAATGCGGTCTTGCCCGCACTATTTGGAACAAAAACGATATCTTTCGGCTGCAACATGGGATCGGGGAACTTGCTCGCCATGATTTTGCCCAAGTCCAGGGGAATTTCGATGCGCTTGTCGGTGCCTTGCTGCGTGCGGAGGATTCGCGCTCCGCTTTTCGCCGAGGTTCGGTTAAGTCCCTGTGCGAGCGCCAGCGCCTGGAGTACGGAAATGTTTTCGTTGTTCCTCAAAACAAATCCGCCGGGCAACTTTACGTCTCCCACCACGTAGACGATCCCGGCACGAGGTACCTTTACGATGTCTCCCGGATGAACGGGAACATTGAGCGAGGAATTTTGAGATGCCAGCAAGTCCTTGATTTTAATCTCCTCGCTTTCTTGCCCATCTGCGCCATCGATTTGCTGGGAATCGCGCGGCCCGGCAAGAATCGATCCTGGCAGATCGGCTCCGCGCAGGACTAAAACGGTGTCGCCCGCATCGTCGGTGAAGCCCTGCGCCATCGAGAGCAATTCAATAAGTGTTCTCGTTCCTTGAATCTGAAAAACACCGGGTTGTCTTACGGAACCGACAACGGAAACCGGATGACTCTGGAGTTCCCGGACTAAAACGCCGACGTGCGGGTCTTTCATGTACGTGTGGCGAAGCAATTCTCGGAGCGTAGCTTCGAGTTCCCTTGGAGTCAGCCCAGAGGCTTTAACCGGCTCCAGCAA
>Ga0265325_10002588_pt1 | contig 12133 bp, 8 predicted proteins | sample 41420metaG_FD_202090 | JGI IMG/M metagenome (GOLD analysis project Ga0265325, IMG submission 202090) | Rhizosphere microbial communities from Carex aquatilis grown in University of Washington, Seatle, WA, United States - 4-14-20 metaG | ecosystem: Host-associated > Plants > Roots > Rhizosphere >...
TCCGGTCCTGCGGGATATGGTGTGGCGCCGGTGCCGGCTTGACCGGCGGTTGTGCTGAGTCCGGCGCCAGCCGCGCCGATTGCTCCGCCAGCAATGTCAGCAACTCAACCGCATCGAGTCGCGGTGGCGGCGCGGTGAGGCTGGTAGGGCGAAAGATCCGAAGCAATTGCGACGCGCCGCCGATGCGGTAATGCGCCAGGACATGAAAGCCGGCAAAGGCCGTTATCACCCACGTTCCGTACCAGTGCAGCGTCGCCACATCGTGGCCGGCGTAAAAGCCGAAATACAACAGCCCGCCGCTGACGATCAGCGCCAGCATCGTGACGAAGAAGATCCAGTACAGAACGATATTGTAGGCGCCGAGCCTGGCCTGCTTGCGGCCGAACAATCCGCGCAGGCGAATCTTGTCGAACTGGACGCGGCGGCCGAGCCCGGACTTCGCCAAATAGACGACATAGGCGATCGACACCGTGACCAGCACCACGGCGGCCTGCATGTGCGCCACCCACACGCTCTGGCGCGGCAGCACGGCGTCGAACGCGTTGATCCAGCCGCGTCCGGGAGCTTCGGTCGCGATCCGCAATCCGCTGACAAAGGCGACGCCGAACGCAGCGACCAGCAGCCAGTGCAGGATGATCGTGCCGTAGTCGGTTTTTCGCTGCCTCACGCGCGCGCTCCTTCGTCAGGGAGCCCGCCGCCCGCGCCACTACGGTGGCGCCCGAACTTTACGCTAACTTCGCATCTGCCACGCGCCGGCGCGTTGCGCGGGATCGCATGGTTTTCAGTTTTGGCCCGTGCAATACGCCGCAAGAAGCCATCATTACCGGTACACAAATGACCCGTCCCCCAAAATCAGGATTCGCCGAACCCGGCGAATGAACATTTCCCTTTGTTTTGCGGCTGCCCGGCCGCGACGTGTTGACGGTTCAAACCGCAAGCGCTGGATTGACCGATCGCCCGACCTCCAGAGACCCGCCGACGCGACGGGACGCTGGAGGTCACGCTGATCCGCCGTTATCCCCACATGCCGTTATCCCCATATGCGGTGGGAGGGCTGCGCCATCTCCCGAATTGAATGATGGGGATCGATCGGGGCGCGCCGCTGCCAAGTCCCTGGCCGTCTTCTTGGACCGAGTTTTGCCACAGTCTGCCTTCCAGCGCAGGCGTGGCCGCGTTGAACGTCAAGCCAGGGTCCGGGAACTCGGGCGCAAGCGAGGCAGCGGGCCGGCCAGCATCAACGCGTGTCACCGGCGCGGGAGGGCCGGGATCGATTTGTTGACTGTTGCCAACTTGTTGCTGATGAAAACCGTATGTGCTGCGAGCCATGTTCGTCCCCGGTTGTCTCGTCAAACTGCTGACGGGCGGCGCAAGCGATCCGCGTACGCCGCAACCTGATGTGAGTGATGAAGAATTGTTTAGCTTCATGGCGGCTTTCAGCCGACACCGGGGCCAATGCGCGGGAGAAGCAAGGTGATAGGCGGACGAATCCATGACCCTGATGCGGTTACCGCAGGTAAATTCGCCCGCGAGCGGAAAATCTGAAAGCGTTGTCCGGTATTTGCTCCGAAAATCTCGCGAGCCGGCTTATTGTGCGCAAATTTTACGCGGGCCGGCTTGACGCCAGCCTCCGGGGAATTTTGAGACCACACGCCGGGGTTTCATTTCGGCGACGCCCAGAACAGTTCGCCGCTGTCGCATTCTTGCCGAAAAATGGTCGGTATCAGCCGTCAAGGAGATTTGATCGCGGCAATTGCGATGGCAGCCGAGGGGCGCAGTGTATGAGTATCACTTACGGTCACGCACAGGCGACGTTTCCGTCGCGCGCGATTTCCAGTCTCAGGTCGACGCTTCAGTCCGACGATCCCGTGGCGGTGGGATTGCGCGAGAGTGCACGGCGCATGGTCGGCATCGCCGTATTCAGCGGCGTGATCAATATCCTGATGCTGTCGGGCTCGCTCTACATGCTGCAGGTCTATGACCGGGTGATTCCGAGCCGCAACACCGCGACCTTGCTCGGACTTTCGCTGATGGTGCTGTTCGCCTATCTCGTACAGGGATATTTCGACGCACTGCGTTCGCGCATGCTGTGCCGGGTCGGCACGCTGTTCGACGCCGGCCTGCAGCATTCGATCCACACCGCACTTGCCACGCTGCCGCTTCGCGGGGCGAAGCCGATGCTGATGCAGCAGCCGTTGCGCGATCTGGACCAGGTGCGCGGCTTCATGTCGAGCATGGGGCCGACCGCTTTCCTCGATATGCCATGGATCCCGATCTTCCTCGTCGCCTTGTTCCTGTTTCATCCGGCGATCGGCCTGACGGCGCTGCTGGGCACCGCGGCGATCATTGCCATGACATTGCTGACCGAGCGGATGTCGCGCGGCGCGGCGAAAGCCGCGATGGATTCCAGCGCCCAGCGCCAGGTGCTGGCGGATGCGACCCAGCGCAATGCCGAAGTTATTCGCGCGCTCGGCATGACCGACCGATTCACCGCGCGCTGGTCGCAGGCCAATGAGCGCTACTTGCGGGAAAATGTCCGCGCCACCGACGTCTATGCCAATCTCGGCTCGGGTGCGAAGGTGCTGCGCTATGTGCTGCAATCCGGCATGCTGGGTCTGGGCGCCTATCTCGTTGTCGCCGACAGGGCCTCGGGCGGCATCATGATCGCGTCGTCGATCATGATGGGCCGCGCGCTGGCCCCGGTTGAAATCGCGCTCGGCTCCTGGAAGCAGCTCGTCGCCGCGCGTCAGGGCATCGCGCGCCTGCGCGATATCTGCAAGGCCACCGCGGCACCCCCGGCGCCGCCGGTGGTGCTGCCGCGCCCCTGCCGCGAGATTTCGGTGCACGAACTCGCGGTCGCAGCACCAGGCGGGACAAAGCCGATCGTCTCGAACATCTCGTTCTCGCTGAAGGCCGGGATGGGACTGGCGCTGCTCGGCGCCAGCGCGTCGGGCAAGACCACGCTCTCCAAGGCGCTGGTCGGAATCTGGCCGGCCCAGAGCGGCGTGGTGCGGCTCGACGGTGCTGCGCTCGATCAATGGGGCAACGAGGATCTTGGCCGCTATATCGGCTATCTGCCGCAGGATGTGGCGCTGTTCGACGGCACCGTCGCCGAAAACATCTGCCGTTTCGATGAGGCCGCAAGTTCCGACGCCATCCTGAAGGCCGCGCAGATTGCCGGCGTGCACGACATCATCCTGCGCCTGCCCGAAGGCTATTCGACGCGGATCGGCGAGGGCGGCATGTCGCTGTCGGCGGGGCAGCGGCAGCGGGTTGGCCTGGCGCGCGCGGTGTTCGGCGACCCGTTCCTGCTCGTGCTCGACGAGCCCAACGCCAATCTCGATGCCGACGGAGAGAACGCCCTGACCCGCGCCATCCAGATTCTGCGCCACCATGGGTGCATCGTCATTGTCATATCGCATCGCCCCAGCGCGTTGGCCGCGCTGAACATGGCGTTGGTGCTCTATGAAGGCAAGGCGATCGCGTTCGGCCCCAGCGAGCAGATTTTTGCGCGCGTTCGTAACGCCACCGGGCAAACCCCGGCGGCAAGAGCGCCCGCGGCCGCGCGACAGCCCGCGCCGGCAAGACCGCCGGCGGCGGCGCCGGACATCAAAACGGCGCGCCGCGCGCCGATCGCGGAGCGCGTTGAGTCATGAGACGGGGAGACAGCCTACTGCATGACGGCCGGCACGCGCCGCGCTGGGTCGGCGAATCCGAGGGCGAGGCCGTCGGGCCGCAAGGCGCGGCGCTGATTCTCGAATTGCAGCGCCTTCGCCAGGCTTTCGAGCACGAAGAGCCGGATGAGCCGGCCGCGCCGCAGCCGCGTCGGCCCGCCCGCGAGGACTTGCGTGCGGCCGCGCCGCAACGAGCGCGCCAGCCGAAGCGGAAGCGCAAGGGCAAGATGGGGCGAGCGCTCGATGTCTGCCTGGAGCAACTGGGATTAACGGCGGCCGCCCCGGCCGCGCGGAGAAGCGAACCTGCGCCCGAGCCGGCTGCCGCCCCGGCGAGGCGGAGACGTGAGCATGGCCATGAGCAGGTCGTGACTCCGATCGTGCGCAGAAGCGGGCATGGGCGCAAGGAGGGGGCCGCCGCTCCGGCCTGGCGAAAAAGCGAACCGGCGCGCGAGCTGCCGCTGGATATGCCGGAGGACAGGCATCGCCCGATCATTGCGCCCGACGACCCATCCCTGATCAATGCGGTGCGGGCCGCGCAGGACTTTCCCGGAACGGGTGACAAGCATCAGTCGATGCATATCGAGAGCCCTCGATTGACGCTTCCGCCTCCGGCCGCTGAGGCGAAGCCCGCGACGGCCGTTGGACAGTTGATCGAGAGCTGCCGCGTCGGCCTGACCACGGGCGTTGCCTTCCTCGTCAATCGCGATGGCGTCGCCGACAACGACAATGTACCTGGCGAGAGCCTGGCGCGGCGGACCGGACGCGCCTTCGAGCACGAATTGCGGACCGGGCTTCGGGTGTTGCTGGTCGTCTTTCTTTTGGCCGGCGGCCTGTCGGTGCTGATGCCGATGGCAGGCGCCGTCGTCGTTCCCGGCAATCTCGTGGTTCAATCGAACGTCAAGGCCATCCAGCATCCGACCGGCGGCGTTGTCGCGGAAATCCCGGTTCACGACGGCCAGCGGGTGGGCACGGGCGATCTGCTGCTGCGGCTCGACGCCACCCAGGCGCAGGCCAGCCTGCAGATGGTGAGCAAGCAGCTCGACGAAATGCGGGCGCGGATCGCGCGGCTGGTCGCCGAGCGCGACGGCGCGGCACAGATCGAAGTGCCGCCGGAACTGGCGGCACGATCGAATGAAGCCAGCGTCAGGACGCTGCTGGCGTCGGAGCAATCGCTGTTCAAGGCGCGCGCCAATGCGCGTCACAGCCAGATCGATCTTCTGCAAAGCCGGGTTTCCCAGCTCGGCGAGGAGATCGGCGGCCTCAATGCCCAGGTCGACTCCAAGTCCAAGCAACTCGAACTGATCACCGGCGAGCTCTCCGGCGTCCAGGACCTCTACGACAAGCGGCTCGTGCCGCTGACCCGGCTCACGACCTTGCAGCGCGAGAGCGCGCGGATCGAAGGCGAGCGCGGGCAGTTGACGTCGGCGATCGCCGAGACCAAATCCAAGATCGGGGAGGCGCAGCTTCAGATCGTGCGGCTCGATCAGGATTCCCGTACCGATATCGTCAAGGAGCTCGGCGAGAGTCAGGGCAAGGAAGCCGAGCTGGTCGAGCGCGGAGTCGCGGCGCGCGACTTGCTCGAGCGGATCGAAATCCGCGCGCCGAATTCGGGGGTGATCCATCAGCTTTCCGCCCACACCATCGGCGGCGTGATCCGCGCCGGCGACACCATCATGGAGGTGGTGCCGGATCTGGACGATTTGCAGATCGAGGCGCGGCTGCAGCCCAACGATATCGACCAGGTTCGAATGGGCCAGACGGCATTCATCCGCTTCTCGGCCTTCAACCAGCGGGTGACGCCTCAGGTCAACGGTCAAGTGTCCTATGTCTCGGCCGATACCAGCCAGGATCAAAAGAGCAATGCGCCCTATTTCACGGTCAGGGTGTCGCTCCCCGATGAGGAGCGCCGGCGCCTCGTCGGTCTGCAGCTGGTTTCGGGCATGCCCGCGGAAGTCTTCATGCAGACCGGCAGTCGCACCATGATGAGCTACCTCCTGAAGCCGATAGCCGATCAGCTCAAGCGCGCGTTCGTCGAACGGTGAGGTCTAACACGAAGTCAGAACGAACTCGCTCAGGATGCGAAAGCGGGAACCGGCCCCGTCCTGGCGGCACAGCGCGATCCTATCGATCGCAAGCGTGGTGAGACCGAGCCCGGCAAAGCGATCGCGCAGCATCGTCAGCACCGGCTGGCGTCGTTCCGCGCCAAGCCGGCCCGTCAGCGTCATGTGGAAGCGGAAATCTTCCAGCACGTAAGGATAACCCCAGCGATCGAGATGGTCGCACTGCCGCGCCGTCAGGGCGGCGGGATTGCGCCGCGCGCGATCCTCGGGCGTCAGCGGCGCGCGGAAGCAATCGAATTCGCGGACGCAATCCGCGGCCAGCCGCTCGAGTTCGGCCGACGGCTCGGCGGGCACCACCGCGATAAAACCGCTGATCGAATCGACCACCGGTAGCATCACTGGAAGCGGCCGGGGCGTGCCGGCGAAGATTTTGCAGGCGGCAAGAAGTTCAGTTTCGGTCTTGTCTTGTGCCAGCGGCAGCGGCGCCTTCAGCGTGGCATGGAAACCGTATTTGCGGGGATCGTGCGTCAGCTCGCGCCAATCCGGCACGGTTTGCGTCACATCGTCGGGAAAGGGCAGGTCGACGCCGCCAAAGGCGTCATAGCCCAAAAGGTGCGCGCCGAAGCGATCGAGGTCGCTGCCTGCTCTGGCTACATAATAGATCGCATAACGGGGAAAGGAGGTCATGACAGCAGCATAGAGCGTTTTCAAGCGAAGTGGGGGACCGGTTCGCGTCAAGAAAACGCGTCAAAAGAAGAATCTAGCGCCGCCTCACGCGGCTGCAACCGCCTCGCGCCGGGCGACCGGTGAATGGATCAGGCGGCTGGCGTCGGTCAAATGAACCAGGCGGCCTGCGGCGATGACGGCGACGATACGCGGGCGCAGCGGCAGTTCGTCATCGACGAGGAGGATATCGGCGCGATATCCCTCGGCCAGAATTCCGCGGTCCGAAAGACCAGCCGCCCGGGCCGGTCCAGCCGAAATCAGGTCCCACGCTGCGGCCAGCGGCAGCACGCCATCGGCGGCGAGACGGAACGCGGCCAATAGCTGCGCCGGATAGTAATAGTCGGAGGCCAGCACCGAGCACAGGCCCTTGGCGATCATGTCGGACGCGCGGGTCCATCCGGTATGGCTGCCGCCGCGCACGACATTGGGCGCGCCGAACACGATGGCGTCGCCGGCCTCGGCGGCGGCGCGCGCGGTTTCCTCGTTGACCGGGAATTCGGCGATGTTCACGCCCATGCCGCGAAAGGCTTCGCGCATTTCCGGAGTATCGTCGTCATGCGACAGCATCCGCACCCCGGCGCTTCGCGCCGTTTCCGCCAGTCGCGTGATCGAGGCGGGGACCTCGTCGGCGCGGGCGGCGACGCGTTCCACCAGCGCATCGAACGCCTCGCCGGGAAGGCCGGTGCGCTCGACCATGCGGCTGCGCTTTTGCGGCTTTGTGAGGTTGGCGACCGTGGAATCCATGTGGTCGTTGAACGCGAACAGGTCGATGCGCCCGTCGGACAGCCATTGGCGGATTTCGGCCTCGGCATCGAGATTGTAGGTCTCCTGGCGCAGGTGGAAACGGGTATCCGCAGCAAGCCTCGGCCGCATGGTCTCGATCGCCTCGAGCAACAGCCTTGCATTATTGGCGCTGCGAAGGCCCGGCTCCCACGACCAGGTCGTGGCATGAAAGACGGTGGTGATGCCGTTGCCGATCGCCTGCCGGTCGCTGTCGTGGAGCGCCACGTCGGCGGGAAAATCGACGCCGGGGCGCGGCATCATCTGCCGCTCGAACGCATCGCCGTGCAGGTCGATGATTCCCGGCAGCACCTTCAAGCCGCTGGCATCGAGGCCTAAGGAAGCGCGGCCATGGCGAGCGCCGGCCGCACCGATTTCGCCGTCCTCGATCCGCAAGCTGGTCTCAACGAACTCGCCGGCGAGGAGCGCCTCGCCGCCTTGGATAAGAATGTCGGTCACAATGATGCACTTCGCTTCGGGAGGGGCAATCGGCTTAACGTGGCCGCGGCCTCGTATTTTGCAAGGAAATCCTCGACCGTCAATTTGCGGAAGTCGGGCAGCGCCCTGCGCAGGGCCTCATGGCTCCAGTCCCACCACGAGAGTTCCGCCAGCCGGTTGGTCACGCTTTCCGGAAACCGCCGCCGGATCGTCCGCGCCGGGTTGCCCGCGACGATGGTGTAGGCCGGGACGTCCTTGGTGACGATGGCGCCGGCCGCGACCACGGCGCCGGTGCCGATGCTGCGGCCCGGCAGCACGACGGCGCCATGCCCGATCCAGACGTCGTGACCGATCTGGACGCGATGGGAGCGCCGCCATTCGAAGAACTCGGCATCGTCGCTCTCTTCCGGAAAATACGTGCTGGCACGGTAGGTGAAATGCGCCTGCGTCGCGCGGTGCATCGGGTGGTTGCCGGGGTTGATCCGGGTCATCGCCGCGATCGAGCAGAATTTTCCGATTTCCGTATAGGTGATCTGCGCGTCGTTCACGACGTAGGAATAATCGTCCATCGCCACTTCCTGCAGGATCGTGCGCGCGCCGACTTCGCAATAGGCGCCAAGCCTGACGTCGTGCAGTTTCGCGCTGGGATCCACGGTCGGATCAACCGAAAGCATTTTGCCGGCCATGCGGGGCGTCCTCATGCGATGGATGCGATCCCGAAAAAAGGATCAAGGCTGCACCTCATCGATGGGCTCGATGACAATGTCATGACGATTGCATGACGGCGCGCTCGGCTGTGGACGAATGCCGCACCGCAGCGCGCTGTCACATAACTGTAGAATCCAAGGGTTAGCGATGGAGCGAGCTAGGCGTCTTGGAGCATTGCATGCTGGTGGTGGATGGGTTGACGTGCCGTTTCGGCACAAAGACCGCGGTCGACAATGCGTCCTTCTCGGTTACGCCCGGCAGCTTTATCGGGGTGATCGGGCGATCCGGCGCCGGCAAGTCGACCCTGTTGCGCATGATCAATCGCCTCGCGGAGCCGACTTCGGGACGGATCCTCTTCGATGGCGTCGACGTCACGGCGCTACGCGGCAGGGACTTGAGGCAATGGCGCGCCCGTTCGGCCATGATCTTCCAGCAGTTCAACCTGGTCGGCCGCCTCGACGTCCTGACCAACGTGCTGATGGGGCGCATCTCCGACATTCCATTGTGGCGCTCGCTGGCGCAAATCTGGCCCGAAGAAGACCTCGCGGTCGCGATGTCGGCGCTGGAGCAGTTCGACATGGCCTCAATGGCCGCGCAACGCACCGACCAGCTCTCCGGCGGCCAGCAACAGCGGGTCGCGATCGCCCGCGCCTTGGTTCAGGAGCCCGACATCATCCTTGCCGACGAGCCGATCGCCTCGCTCGATCCCCGCAACACCCGCATCGTCATGGATGCGCTGCTCCGCATCAACAAGCACTTCGGCATCACCGTGATCTGCAATCTGCATTCGCTTGATCTGGCGCGCAGCTATTGCGATCGCCTGATCGGGATGGCGTCGGGCCGGATCGTGTTCGACGGCGCGCCCGCTACCCTGACCGAACACATCGCGCGCGAGCTTTACGATCTCGAGGCCAACGAAGTGATGGGCATCGCGCCGGCCGGTCTGCCCGCCGGTTCAACGATTCCGGCTCTCGGTACCGCTGCCGCGGCCTGAAGACCCGTCCGTCGCCAACGCGTTCTTGCTGATATTGCGAGCAATCGACTTCAACACTGCAAACAAAGAGGACGTCATGATCAACCGTCGTACAATTATTGCCGGCTCAGCGATGCTGGCATTCACCGCCACCACCGCCTTTGCGGAGGACTGGAGGGCGAAATATCCGGAGATCACCTTCGCGGTGATTCCGTCCGAGAACGGCTCCGGCGTGACCGAGCGCTACACGCCGTTCGTGAACTATCTGTCGAAGGAACTCGGCATCAAGGTCACGCTGCGCGTCGCCAATGACTATGCCGCCGTGATCGAAGGCCAGCGCGCCGGCAACATCCATATCGGCTATTACGGCCCGGCGTCGTTCGCGCGGGCGCGCCTCACTGGCGTGAAGACCGATGCGTTCGTGATCGACGTCAACGCCGACGGCTCCAAGGGCTATTATTCGGTGTTCTACGTGCTAGCCAAGAGCCCGTACCAGAAGATCGAGGACCTGAAGGGCAAGAACCTCGGCCTGGTCGACCCCAACTCGACCTCCGGCAACAACATGCCGCGCTTCAAGCTGAACCAGATGGGCATCGACCCCGACACCTACTTCTCGCAGGTGCTGTTCACCGGAAGCCACGAAAACGCGGTGCTGGCGCTGGCGCAGGGCACGGTCGACGTCGCCGCCAACTGGTGGAACGCGGACGACGATTCCAACCTGACGCGGATGCTCAACAAGAACATGGTCAAGTCGAGCGACGGCACACCGTTGAAGAAGGAAGACTTCCGCATCATCGTGAAGTCGGACCTCATCATCAACTCGCCCTATGCCTATCTCAGCGACCTGCCGGACGACATGAAGGCCGCGATCAAGAAGGCGTTCCTGGAAGCGGCCGACAAGGACAAGGACGCGTTCAAGAAGCTCTCCGACGGCAAGAACCTGCCGTGGCAGCCGATCGCCAACGACGACTACAACAAGACCATCGAGCTGATCAGATTCGTCGACAATCTGCGTAAGAAGGCGTCCTGATCGAAGGGACACGAAAACTGAGCCGGGTCCCGCGACCCGGCTCTTTTGTTTTTCGTTAGCCCTGTACCGATGGCCTGAACCAAAGACCGCATGACCGTCGCCGTCAGCATTCTTCCCAGCCAGCAGCTGGCCACGCTCAATGCGGCCTATCGCAAGGCGGTGGCGCGCAAGCGGCTGCGCATCACGCTTGGGGCGGCGATATTTTTCGCAGCCCTTGTCGTGGCCTCGGTCGGGGCGGAAGTGAACCTGAGAACGTTGTTCACGTATTTCGGCCATTTTCTCAGCTATTTCGACCGCATCGCGACGCTGGAGAACGGCCAGCGGGTCTGGACCGATATCGGCGAATGGCTCTGGGGCTGGCGCAAATGGTCGTTCTATCTCGGCGAGACCATCCTGATCAGCTATGTCGGCACGCTCCTGGGCGCGGTGTTCGGCTTTGCGCTGAACTTTCTGGCGGCTGAAAACACCTCTCCGGCGACCTGGCTGCGCATCGTCGTCAAGCGCTTCATGGAGTTCTGCCGCACGGTTCCCGATATCGTGTTCGCGCTGATCTTCGTCATCGCCTTCGGTCTAGGCCCGATGGCGGGCGTTCTGGCCATCACCATCCACACCATCGGCGCGCTCGGCAAGCAATATTCGGAGATCGTCGAAAACATCGACATGAAGCCGGTCGAGGGAGTGCGATCCACCGGCGCTGGCTGGATCTCCTGCATGCGCTTTGCGGTACTGCCGCAGGTCGCGGCGGGCTTTGCCACCTACACCCTGCTGCGGTTCGAGATCAATGTGCGCGGTGCCTCGGTGATGGGTTTTGTCGGCGCCGGCGGCATCGGGCAGGAACTCGTGGTGGCGATCCGCAAGTTCTATTACAGCGATGTCAGCGCCATCCTCCTGATGATCATCCTCACCGTCTTCGTCATCGATATCGGAACGGGCTGGATCCGCGGCCGGCTGTTCGGCAGGGAACGGCGCGCATGAGCAAATTGCCGGCACCCGATATCGAGGGCCTTTACACGCGGCATCCCGGGGTGTTCGACCGGCCGCTATCGGCGCGGCTTGCGACGCCATTGATGCTGCTTGGCGCATTCGCGATATTCGCCTACGGCCTGGTTCATCTCGGCTTCTCGCCGGCGCGGATGCTGGCGGGCCTGCACCAGCTCGGCTGGATCACGATGATGATGATCCCGCCCGATCCCGGCTCGTCGCTGCCGCTTTATCTGAAAGCACTCGGCGAGACGCTGTCGATCGCGCTGCTCGGCACCACGCTCGCCGCATTGTTCGCGCTGCCGGTCAGCCTGCTGGCGGCGAGGAACATCGTGCCGTCCAACATCTTCCGTTTTCCGGTGCGCCGTTTCCTGGATTCGATCCGCGGTGTCGACACGCTGATCTGGGCGCTGGTCTGGATCAACGTCGTCGGCCTCGGCCCGTTCGCCGGCGTGCTGGCGATCGCGGTGTCGGATTTCGGGGCGTTCGGAAAACTGTTCTCCGAGGCGATCGAGGGCGCCGATCAAAAGCAGGTCGAAGGCATCCGCGCCTCCGGCGGCAACGCGCTGCACGAGATCCGCTTCGGCCTGCTGCCGCAGGTCTTGCCCGTGATCGCGGGGCAGGTGCTGTACTTTATCGAGTCAAACACGCGCTCGGCCACCATCATCGGCATCGTCGGCGCCGGAGGCATCGGCCTGCAACTCGCCGAGCAGATCCGCGTGCTGGAATGGCAGAAGGTGTCGTTCCTGATCCTGATGATCCTGGT
>Ga0265325_10002590_pt1 | contig 12126 bp, 10 predicted proteins | sample 41420metaG_FD_202090 | JGI IMG/M metagenome (GOLD analysis project Ga0265325, IMG submission 202090) | Rhizosphere microbial communities from Carex aquatilis grown in University of Washington, Seatle, WA, United States - 4-14-20 metaG | ecosystem: Host-associated > Plants > Roots > Rhizosphere...
GCGAAGGCGCGGTAATCGGCGGCGATCGCATCGAAAGTGGCGCGGTCCCAGTCGACCAGATCCATCTTGTTGACCGCCAGCACGACGTGACGGATGCCGAGCAGTGAAACGATAAAGCTGTGGCGGTAGGTCTGCGTCAGCAGGCCCTTGCGTGCGTCAACCAGCAATACCGCGAGGTCGGCGTTCGAGGCGCCGGTCGCCATGTTGCGGGTGTATTGCTCGTGGCCCGGCGTGTCGGCGACGATGAACTTGCGCCGCTGGCTGTTGAAGAAGCGATAGGCGACATCGATGGTGATGCCCTGCTCGCGTTCGGCCTGCAGCCCGTCGACCAGCAGCGCCATGTCGAACTTGTCGCCGGTGGTGCCGAAGCGCGCGCTGTCTTTCTCGAGCGCGGAGAGCTGATCGTCATAAAGCAGCTTGCAGTCATAGAGCAGACGGCCGATCAGCGTCGACTTGCCGTCATCGACCGAGCCACAGGTGAGAAAGCGCAGCAGGCCGAGATCGGCCGCGGGCGCGGCCTGACGCAGCGTCGAACCGCGCGGCATCACAGTCTGGTGCATCAGAAGTAGCCTTCCTGCTTTTTCTTTTCCATCGAGGCTGATTGATCGTGATCGATCACGCGGCCTTGCCGTTCGCTGAAGGTCGCGCTCAGTGTTTCGCGCACGATATCCTCGAGCGTGAGCGCGTCGCTCTCGATCGCACCGGTCAGCGGGTAGCAGCCGAGCGTACGGAAGCGCACGCGCCGCATTTTCGGAGTTTCACCGGCCTTGAGCGGCATGCGCTCGTCATCGACCATGATCAGCGCGCCATCGCGCTCGACCACAGGCCGCTCCTTGGCGAAGTAGAGCGGCACCACCGGAATATTCTCGGCGAGGATATATTGCCAGATGTCGAGCTCGGTCCAGTTCGACAGTGGAAAGACGCGGATGCTTTCGCCCTTGTGCACGCGGCCATTAAAGATGTGCCACAGCTCTGGACGCTGGTTTTTCGGGTCCCAGCGATGGCTGGCGCTGCGGAAAGAGAACACGCGCTCCTTCGAGCGGCTCTTTTCCTCGTCGCGGCGCGCGCCGCCGAAAGCCGCGTCGAATCCGTGTTTGTCGAGGGCCTGGCGCAGGCCTTCGGTCTTCATCACGTCGGTATGGACGGTCGAGCCGTGCGAAAATGGGCCGATGCCGGCGCGCAGCCCGTCCTGATTGATGTGGACAATGAGGTCGAGCCCGAGCTCGGCCGCCCGCTGGTCGCGGAACGAGATCATTTCCTTGAACTTCCAGGTCGTGTCGACGTGGAGCAAGGGAAACGGCGGCTTCGACGGATAGAATGCCTTCATCGCAAGGTGCAGCATTACGGAGCTGTCCTTGCCGATCGAATAGAGCATGACCGGCTTGGAAAACTGCGCCGCGACCTCCCGCATGATGTGGATGGTCTCGTCTTCCAGCTGCTGTAAATGGCTTAAACGCGATGTTCCAGACACGGTATCAATCTCGGTTGATTTCTCGCGCAACTCATAGCGCAAAGGGCCAGAGGCGCCAACACGCTCTTATTTGAGCGAATTGGCGCTGAATTTGGGCAGCGATGGCGATAATTTGCGCTTTGCGCGGGCTATACGTCGCAATCTGCAATAATTGTTAATTACCGTAGCGTTGCGGGTCCGGCTCAATTGCAATAGGACTGCGCGCATGACTGAACGCGCCAAAATGGCCTCCGCTCCGATACCTTTCATCGACCTCGCCGCGCAGCGCTGCCGTCTCGGTCCGGCAATCGACGAAGGGATCGCCCGCGTTCTCGCGCACGGCCAATATATCCTCGGACCGGAAGTGCGGCTGTTGGAAGCCGATCTCGCCGGTTTCTGCGGGGCCAAGCAGGTCGTGTCGTGCTCGAACGGCACCGATGCGCTTGCGCTTATATTGCGGGCGCGCGGGCTCAAGGCCGGCGACGCCGTGTTTTGCCCGAGCTTCACATTCGCTGCGACCGCCGAGGTGGTCGCCTGGTTCGGCGCCACGCCGGTGTTCGTCGATGTCTTCAGCGACACGTTCAATATGGACCCGGCAAGTCTCGAGCGCGGCATAGCCACCGCACGGCAACTCGGCTTGAAGCCGACCTGCGTCATCACGGTCGACCTGTTCGGACAACCCGCCGATTATGACGCGATCGAGCCCATCTGCGCGGCTCACAAATTATGGATTCTCAGCGACGCCGCGCAGTCCTTTGGCGCGACCTATAAGGGGCGCAAGGTCGGCACCATCGGGCTTGCAACCGCGACCAGCTTCTTTCCGGCGAAGCCGCTCGGCGCCTATGGCGACGGCGGCGCGATCTTCACCGACGACGGCGAGCTCGCCGAAGTTCTTCGTTCGCTGCGCATGCACGGGCAGGGCGTCGACAAATACGACAATACTCGCATCGGCATCAACGGCCGCCTCGACACGATCCAGGCCGCAGTGCTGATCGAGAAGCTGAAGATTTTTTCCGACGAGATCGACAAGCGCCAAACGATCGTCCAGCGCTACAATGAAGGCCTCAAGGATGTCGCGGTGGTGCCGCGCGTCTTGGACAACTGCGTCTCGACCTGGGCGCAATATACGATCAGGATCGGCAATGGGCGGCGCGATGTGGTGGCCGATGTGCTCAAGGCGCAGGGCATTCCGACCGCGATTTACTATCCAAAGCCACTGCACCGGCAGACCGCCTATCGCGCTTATCCGAGCGCCGGCAATGGGCTGCCGGTTTCAGACGCCATTGCGCATGAGGTTTTGAGTCTGCCAATGCATCCTTATCTCGCCCCCGAGTTGCAAGCTCGGATCATCGAGGCCACGCGCGCGGCAATTGCCGCTTGATCACGGCGCGAGATGCATTTTTGTCCGCGGGCGCGGATCCGAACTTTGCTGTGTTGGAGCGCTGGCGTTAGAGCAAGGTTGTCAGGATCCGAGGCCATCGCGGCCCAGCCGCAAACCTCCGAAAAATTTCAAGGAGAACCCATGATATTTTCCGGTCGGGAAGCCCATTCACGTTCACTGGTGAAAGCGGTCAGTTGGCGCATTACCGGTTCGATCGATACTTTCGTCATCAGTTTCATTATTACCGGCCATGCCATGCTCGCCGGGTCGATCGCGGGAACCGAACTATTGACGAAAATCCTGCTGTATTATTTCCACGAGCGTATTTGGGCGATTATTCCTTGGGGTCATCGCGGGCGAAAATAGCTGCCGCTGCCTTGTTTTCCAATACTTGATCGCCAAAGCTTGATCGTAGCGCCAGTCCGGTGTGATAAGCCTGAGGCGCAGAGAAAGGGTTGCCCGATGCCGAAGCTTGCGGACTTGAAAGTCAAGATTTTCGCCGACGGCGCCGCCAAGGCCGACATCGTCGAAATGGCGGCGAAGCCGTGGATCGCGGGTTTCACCACCAATCCGTCTTTGCTGAAGAAGGCCGGTGTGGGCGATTACGCCGCCTTCGCGCGCGATCTCGTACAAACGATTCCAGACCGGCCGATTTCATTCGAGGTCTTTTCCGACGACATCCCGGAAATGGTTGCGCAGGCCCGCGTTATCGCGGCCTGGGGCAAGAATGTTTATGTGAAGCTGCCGGTTACCAATACCCGTGGCGAACCACTATATGACGCCGTCCACACGCTCTCCGGCGAGGGCGTCAAGATCAATATGACGGCGATATTCACGGCCGAGCAGGTCGAGCGCGCGATCAACGTGCTTGACGGCCTGGCGCCGGCTTGCGTGTCGGTATTCGCCGGCCGACTTGCCGATTTCGGCGACGACTACCGTCCGCTGATGCAGGAGGCGGTGAAACGTGCCCGCAAGACCAAGAATGTCGAGATCATCTGGGCCTCGACGCGCGAAGTGTTCAATGTCGTCGAAGCGAGCGCAATGGGCTGCCACATCATCACCGCGCCCAACGACGTGCTCAAGAAGCTGCCGGCGCTCGGCACGATGAGCGGCGCCGAACTGTCGCGCGCGGCGGTCAAGGCCTTTCGCGAGGATGCGGTGGCGGCCGGGCTCAAGCTCGATATGCCGTCGGCGCGGGCCGCTGAATAGTTTCAGACCTTGTAGTAGTCGCGATACCACGCGACGAAGCGTCTGATGCCGTCTTCCAGCGGCGTCTTCGGCTCGAAGCCGGTCGCGGCCTTGAGGTCGCCGACGTCGGCATAGGTCGCCGGCACGTCGCCCGGCTGCATCTGCAGGAAATTCTTTTTCGCCGGCTTGCCGACCGCCCTCTCAATACAGGCGATGTAGTCGAGCAGCGGCACCGGGGTATGATTGCCGATATTGTAAAGCCGGTAGGGCGCGTTCGACGTCGCCGGATCCGGCCGGTCCGAGGACCAGGCTGGATCTGGCGTGGCGACGCGATCGAGCGTGCGCACCACGCCCTCCACCACATCGTCGATATAGGTGAAGTCACGCTGGTGACGGCCGTGATTGAACACGTCGATCGGCTCGCCGGCGATGATCTTCTGGGTGAAGATAAATGGTGACATGTCGGGTCGGCCCCACGGTCCGTACACCGTGAAGAAGCGCAATCCTGTCACAGGCAGCTGGTAGAGATGGGCGTAAGTATGCGCCATCAGTTCGTTGGCCTTTTTGGTCGCGGCGTAAAGGCTCAGCGGATGATCGACGTTCTGATGCACGCTGAACGGCATTTGCGTATTTGCGCCGTACACCGAGCTCGATGACGCATAAACCAGATGTTCGACTTGGTGATGCCGACATCCCTCCAGAACATGCAGGAAGCCGACAATATTGGCGTCGATGTATTGGTGCGGATTGGTCAGCGAATAGCGCACCCCCGGTTGCGCCGCGAGGTGGACGACACGCTGCGGCCTTTCGACGGCGAAAAGCCGGTCTATTGCAGTGCGGTCGGCGAGGTCGGCCTTGATGAAGCGGAATGCCTGATGGGGCGCCAGCTCCGCAAGCCGTGCGTTCTTCAGCGTCACGTCGTAGTAGTTGCTTAGATTGTCGAAACCGACGACCTCTTCGCCGCGCGCCAGCAGTGCCTTGGCGGTGTGAAATCCGATGAAGCCGGCGGCGCCGGTGACCAAAGTCGTCATTTCGTCAGCAACAGCACCTTCTTACCGAACGGTCGTTTCCTGCATCCGCGCAAAATTTCCATCGCGCGGCAGCCCTTGCAATGTAGCACTTTCTCACGCGTCGAGAGGTCCGGATATTGCGCTGCACCCTCATTGGAAATAAAAATCTCGTCAATTATAAATTATACCAGTAAAGTTTTGTTCAGTGCTCGAGCACGCAGCTCCAAAAACAACACAAACGACAACTCAGAGATAGGGTGAGGAAATGACCACAACCACGACAATGACGCGCAGCGTCGGCGCAACAGATTCGACACGATGGGGTATTTTGACATGCGGCATCATCTGCATGGTGATGATCGCCAACCTGCAATACGGATGGACGCTGTTTGTCAATCCGATGGTGGCGAAACACGGTTGGTCCATCGCCGCCGTGCAACTTGCCTTCAGCATTTTCATCGCGCTCGAAACGTGGCTTACGCCGATTGAAGGCTGGATTGTCGACATGATCGGGCCGCGCAACGGCGCTCGCTTCATGGTCGCGTTCGGCGGTATTTTCGTCGGCATCGGCTGGGTGATGAACGCCTACGCCGAATCGCTCACAATGCTTTACGTCGCGGCCGTCGTGGGCGGGATCGGCGGCGGCGCGGTCTATGCGACGTGCGTGGGTCTTGCCGTCAAATGGTTTCCAGATCGCCGCGGTCTTGCGGTCGGTTTGACGGCGGCGGGTTACGGCGCGGGTGCCGCCATCACCGTCATCCCGATTCAATATGTCATCGCAACCAGCGGATATGAGGCCGCTTTCCTTTGGTTCGGCCTCGTCCAGGGCGCTGTGGTGTTCGCGCTTGCTTGGTTTCTTCGCGCTCCGGAGCAGGGCGAAACAGCGTCGAGCGCGGCGCCGAAAGTTGCACAATCGTCGCGCAGCTACAGCCCTGGCGAGGTTTTGGCGTCACCGATCTTCTGGTTGCTGTACATCATGTTCGTCATGGTATCGGCCAGCGGTTTGATGGCGACCGCGCAGATCGCCCCGATCGCGAAGGACTTCAACGTTGGCACCCAAATCATCTTCTGGGGCGCGACGACGCTGACGGCGGCGCTGATCATCGATAATATCGCCAACGGCACGGCGCGGCCCTTGTTTGGCTGGGTGTCGGACCAGATCGGCCGCGAGTTCACGATGGCGATCGCGTTCGGGCTCGGCGCCGGCGCGTACTGGCTGCTTGGCACGCTCGGCACGCAGCCTTGGGCGTTCGTGCTGTTCGCTGCGCTGATCTTCCTCACCTGGGGCGAGATCTTCAGCCTGTTCCCGTCGACATGCACCGATACGTTCGGCACCAAGTTCGCCACGGTCAATCTCAGCCTGCTTTACACGGCGAAGGGCACTTCGGCGTTCCTCGTGCCGATCGCCAACATGGTCAAGGATGCGACCGGTAGCTGGCACATGGTGTTCGTCGTCACGGCGTTGATGAATATCGTCGTCGTGGCCATGGCGTTGTTCGTGCTCAAGCCGCTTCGTGCGCGAATGATGGCACGGGGCTGAACTCGCTGATGCAGTGATGGCCGTCCGCATCTCAAAGGCAGGCGGACGGCCGTTTCTTTGATCAAAAGAAGCAATAATCGTTGCTAGATTAAGCCGATCTGGCATATTGTATACCAGATATGAGTACAGAAAATCGCCCAGTGCGCTTGGCATCGCGTTCGCCGAAATCGCCGCCCGATGACAATGGGGCCCGGCCGACGGTTGCTCCCTTCGACACCACGCCCAGTTTCAAGAGCAAGGCCTATACAGCCTTGAAGAACGCAATTGTATCGATGGACATCTATCGCAGCCGCGAAGATGTCCGGCTCGACGAGCGCAGGCTGGCCCAGGATTTCGGCATCAGCCGGACACCGGTGCGCGAGGCGATGGCGCAGCTCGAGAGCGAGGGCTTTGTGCGCTCGGTGCCGCGCCGCGGCATCTATGTGGTGCGCAAGACCAAGCGCGAAGTGATCGAGCTGATAACCGCCTGGGCGGCACTTGAAAGCATGGCGGCACGACTGATCACGCAGACGGCGAGCGACGAGGATATAGCCGGCCTGCGCAAGATGTTCGCGACCTTCCTTGACGGCAAATTACACGCGCATCTCGACGAATACTCCGACGTCAATATCGAATTCCATCAGAGCATCATCCGGCTGAGCCGCAATGACGTGCTGATCGATCTCGCCGAGAACCTGTTCACTCACATGCGGATGATCCGGCGCAAGACCATCGTCGAAAAAGACCGCGCCGACCGCTCGATCCGCGATCACATGAGCATCCTCGAAGCCCTGGAAGCGCGCGACACGCGCCGCGCCGAAGAGCTTGTGCGCGACCACGCGCTCGGTCTCGCCGAGCATGTCGAGCGCTACGCCGATTATCTCGATTGAACGAATAAGAGACGGGAGGAGTCCCCCATGGCTGAAGCAGCAGTGAAGGCAAAAGCCGAAACCCCGGCGGCAGTCGAAGCGGAGCGGGAGCTGACCGATGGCTTTCATCTTATTATCGACGCGCTCAAGCTCAACGGACTCAATACGATCTACGGCGTGCCCGGCATTCCGATCACCGACTTTGGCCGCATGGCGCAATCGGAGGGGATTCGCGTTCTTTCGTTTCGTCACGAGCAGAACGCGGGCTATGCGGCCTCGATCGCCGGCTTCCTGACCAAGAAGCCGGGCGTGTGCCTCACGGTGTCGGCGCCGGGCTTCCTGAACGGCCTGACCGCGCTGGCGCACGCGACCACCAACTGCTTCCCGATGATCCTGATTTCAGGCTCCTCGGAGCGCGAGATCGTCGACCTGCAGCAGGGCGACTACGAGGAGATGGACCAACTCGCGATCGCCAAGCCGCTGTGCAAGGCGGCATTCCGCGTGCTGCATGCCGCGGATATCGGCACCGGCGTGGCCCGCGCGATCCGCGCTGCCGTGTCCGGCCGCCCGGGCGGTGTCTATCTTGACCTGCCGGCCAAACTGTTCGGCCAGGTGATGGACGCCGAGGCCGGCAAGAAGTCGCTGGTAAAGGTGATCGACCCGGCTCCGGCGCAGATTCCGGCTGCTCACGCGGTCAAGCGCGCGCTCGATGTGCTCAAGAGCGCAAAAAAGCCGCTGATCATCCTCGGCAAAGGAGCGGCCTACGCGCAGGCCGACGACGCAATCCGCGATCTCGTGGAAAAAAGCGGCGTTCCATTCCTGCCGATGAGCATGGCCAAGGGCCTGCTGCCCGACACCCATCCGCAATGCGCCGGCGCGGCACGCTCTACGGTGCTGAAGGACAGCGACGTTGTGATGCTGATCGGCGCCCGCCTCAACTGGCTATTGTCGCATGGCAAGGGCAAGAACTGGGGCGAGGCACCGAAGAAATTCATCCAGATCGATATCGAGCCGAAGGAAATGGATTCGAACGTCGAGATCGCGGCGCCTGTGGTGGGCGACATCGGCTCCTGCGTCGCCGCGCTGCTCGCCGGCATGGCTGGCAACTGGCCGGCGCCGCCGGCTGACTGGACCGGCGCCGTCGGCAAGAAGCGCGAAGAGAACGTCGCCAAGATGGCGCCGCGGCTGATGAACAACAACGTGCCGATGGACTATCACGGCGCGCTCGGCGTGCTGCGCACCATCGTCATGGAGCGGCCGGACGCCGTCCTCGTCAATGAAGGCGCCAACACGCTCGACCTCGCGCGCGGCATCATTGATATGTACCGGCCGCGCAAGCGCCTTGACGTCGGAACCTGGGGCATCATGGGCATCGGCATGGGCTATGCCATCGCGGCTGCGGTCGAAACCGGCAAGCCCGTGCTCGCGGTCGAGGGCGACTCGGCCTTCGGCTTCTCCGGGATGGAAGTCGAGACGATCTGTCGCTACAAGCTGCCGGTCTGCATCGTCATTTTCAACAATGACGGCATCTATCGCGGCACCGACACCAACGCGGTCAGCTCGGATCCCGCGCCGACCGTGTTCGTCAAGGGCGCGCGCTACGACAAGATAATGGAGGCGTTCGGCGGCGTCGGCGTCAACGCGACGTCGCCCGATGAGCTCAAGCGCGCCGTGAACGAAGCGTTGAATAGCGGCAAGCCGACGCTCATCAACGCGGTGATTGATCCGGCGGCCGGCAGTGAGAGCGGCCGCATCGGCAACCTCAACCCGCAGAGCAAGCTTCGCAAGAAGTAATCCGACCATAGCGTGCCGCCGGGGCGGCCCGTCTTTCTTTCACTTTGGCGCATAAAGCATTTCAGGAGGACGATCATGGCAAAGAACCAAAAGCAAAAAACAAAGACCAAAGCTGCGTCGAAAAAGGTCGTTAAACTCAAGTCGAAGAACACCGCCGCGAATGCAAGCGGACTGCCGAAGCCATCGTCCAGGCCGTACGGGCAGGACGGCAAGGCACTGTCCGGCGTACGCATCCTCGACTTCACTCACGTCCAATCCGGCCCCACCTGCACGCAGTTGCTGGCTTGGTTCGGCGCCGACGTCATTAAGGTCGAGCGTCCCGGTGTCGGCGACATCACGCGCGGGCAACTGGTCGACGTAAAGGGCGCGGATTCGCTCTACTTTACCATGCTGAACCACAACAAGCGCTCGATCACGATCGATTCCAAGCATCCGCAAGGCAAGCGCGTGCTCGATGCGCTGATCAAATCCTGCGACGTCCTGGTGGAAAATTTTGCACCAGGTGCGCTCGACCGCATGGGGCTGACCTGGGACTACATCCATAAGCTCAACCCGCGCATGATCGTCGCCTCGGTGAAGGGCTTCGGCCCCGGGCCGTACGAGGACTGCAAGGTCTACGAGAACGTCGCCCAATGTGCCGGCGGCTCGGCGTCGACCACCGGCTTCCGCGACGGCCCACCCCTCGTCACCGGCGCTCAGATCGGCGACAGCGGCACCGGCCTCCATCTTGCGCTCGGCATCGTATCGGCACTGTATCAACGGATCCGCACCGGTCGCGGCCAGAAGGTGATGTGCGCGATGCAGGATGGCGTGCTCAATCTGGCACGCGTCAAGCTGCGCGACCAGCAGCGCCTGAAGCACGGCCCCCTCACCGAATACTCGCAGTACGGCGAGGGCGTTCCGTTCGGCGACGCGACGCCGCGCGCCGGCAACGATTCAGGCGGCGGCCAGCCGGGCCGCATTCTCAAGTGCAAGGGCGCGCCAGAAGATCCTAATGCTTACATCTACTTCATCACCCAAGCGCCGGTCTGGGGGCCGATCTGCGATCTGATCGGCGAGCCGACCTGGAAGACCGATCCGGAATTCGCCACGCCACGCGCGCGTCTGCCGAAGCTCAACCAGATCTTCGCCCGCATCGAAGACTGGACCATGACCATGACCAAGTTCGAGGTGATGAACGCCTGCAATGCCGTCGATATCCCGGTCGGGCCGATCCTATCGATGAAGGAACTCGCCGAGGAGAAGTCGCTGCGTGAAACCGGCACCGTGGTCGAAGTCGATCACCCGACCCGCGGCAAATATCTCAGCGTCGGCAATCCGATCAAGATGTCGGACTCGATCTCTGAGGTGAAGCGTTCGCCGCTGTTGGGCGAGCATACTGACGAGATTTTGAAAGACGTGCTCGGCTTCAAGGCCGCCGAGATTGCCGAGATCAAGAGCTCCGGCGCGCTGTCCGCGCCGAAGAATGACGAGAAGGCCGCATAAGCCGGGCGTTTTGGAGGAATTGAATGCGTATCGTGGTGCACGGCCAGCAGGCCTTCGGCAAGGCTGTGCTTGAGGCGCTGATCAAGCGCGGCGAGAACGTGGTCGCCGTCTATGTCGCGCCGGAAAAGCCCGGCGCCAAGGCAGACCCGCTCAAGGAAGCCGCGCTCGCCGCCAAGCTGCCAGTGTATCAGCCCGCGTCCTACAAAGACGCTAAGGTGCTGGAGGAATTCAAGGCGCTCAAGCCGGACCTGCAGGTGATGGCTTTCGTCACTCTGTTCGTGCCGGAGGAATTCCTGAATGCGCCGACCCGCGGCTCGATTCAGTATCATCCCTCGCTGTTGCCGCTTTATCGAGGCGCCAGCGCCATCAACTGGCCGATCATCAAGGGCGAGAAGGAAACCGGACTTTCGATCTTTTGGCCCGATAACGGTCTCGATACCGGCGATATTCTGGTTCAGAAGAAGACACCGATCTCAGATACCGACACGCTCGGCACGGTCTATTTCGATCGGCTGTTCCCGATGGGCGTCGAGGCGATGCTCGAAGGCGTCGATCTGGTGAAAGCCGGGAAGGCGCCGCGCATCAAGCAGGACGAGTCCAAGGCCACCTATGAGGGCCGCTGCGGAGCCGGCAATGCGAAGATCGACTGGGGCAAGCCGTGGGAGCAGATCGACCGGTTGATCCGTGGCTGCAATCCGGCGCCCGGCGCCTGGACCATGATCGACGGCAAGAATTTGAAAATCTTCGATGCCAAGCCGCTGCCGGCGAGAGACCCGAAAGGCATTGCCGGCAAGCTCGGCGAAGTCGTCGCGGTCGAAGCCGATGGCATCACCGTGGTCTGCGCCGACGGGCGCTTCAAGATCACGCGCGTGCAGCCCGCCGATGGCAAAAAGATCGAAGCTGGCGAATGGGCGAAATCGACCAGCCTCGAAAAGGGAAAAATATTTGGATGACGTCTTCGTGGTCATGCCCGGCTTTATGCCGGGCATCTACGCCTTGCTTTGAAGAAAGGCGTGGATGGCCGGGACAAGCCCGGCCATGACGGAAACAGAAACCTTCAGTTGATGGATCGACCCACATGCCCGCTACACAGCACCAGAATCCGAAATCAGATATTGAAATCTCGCAGGTCGCCACCAAGCGGCGGATCGTCGAACTTGCCAAGGAGAAACTCGGCATCGCGGCGGAAAATCTCGAGCCCTATGGCCACTACAAGGCCAAGGTCTCGATGGACTACGTCAAGTCGCTCAAGGACAAGAAGAACGGCAAGCTGATCCTGGTGACCGCGATTTCGCCGACGCCGGCGGGCGAAGGCAAGACCACGACCACGGTCGGCCTTACCGATGCGCTCAATTTCATAGGCAAGAAAGCGATGCTGTGCCTGCGCGAGCCGTCGCTCGGGCCGTCGTTCGGCATGAAGGGCGGCGCGG
>Ga0265325_10002591_pt1 | contig 12126 bp, 8 predicted proteins | sample 41420metaG_FD_202090 | JGI IMG/M metagenome (GOLD analysis project Ga0265325, IMG submission 202090) | Rhizosphere microbial communities from Carex aquatilis grown in University of Washington, Seatle, WA, United States - 4-14-20 metaG | ecosystem: Host-associated > Plants > Roots > Rhizosphere >...
GCTGACAACCTGGGATGAGGCATGGTGCGGAAGGGGGGACTTGAACCCCCATGCCTTTCGGCGCCACCCCCTCAAGATGGTGTGTCTGCCAATTTCACCACTTCCGCATAACCAGCCGGATGCGGCGGCACCGCGGCTTCCAAGCAGAAACGTAGAGGCAAATTAAGTATAACAAACGGAACGGCGGCGAGCGAGATGGCGGCGAGGCAGGAAGCGCAACGACCCAGGTTTTCGTAGCGGCTCTAATTAGCTATGTTATACTTAGCTAACCGAGGAGCAGATGCCGACCACCACAATTCATCATGCCAAGACCAACCTCTCCAAGCTGATTGAGCGGGCTGAGCGTGGGGAAGAGGTCCTTATCGCGCGCGGCAACAAAGTCGTCGCCAAACTCGTGCCCACGCGAAACGCTCCAAAACAGCGTCGTCTGGATATTCTGAAAGGAAAATTCACTGTCCCACCCGAATTTTTCGAGCCTCTTCCGGATGAAGAGTTGGACCTCTGGGATCGCTAATGCGCGTTCTGGTGGACACGCACGCGTTGCTGTGGGCTGTCACCGGAGATCGGCGACTGTCCCCACGCGCTCATTCGGTTTTGGCGGCGTTAGACAACGAAGTTCTGGTCTCGGCCGCGAGCGCATGGGAAGTTTGCACCAAGTATCGCCTGGGCAAGCTTCCCGATGCCGAAAGTTTGGCTTCTGACTTTAGCCGCATCATCGAGCAGCTAGGCTTTCACCCATTGTCGATCTCCCTCGGCCACGCTCAGAGGGCCGGAAATCTGCCAGGAGGCCATCGCGATCCGTTTGATCGCATACTGATCGCACAGGCGCAGGCGGAAGATGTGCCACTGGTCAGCAATGAGAGATTGTTCGACACCTATGGCATCAGAAGACTCTGGTAAGAAGCGAGTTCGGCGTTCGCACCAGGATTCAGTATTTCACGATCTTCGTAAACGACTCCGGATTCAAGCTGGCGCCGCCGACCAGCGCGCCGTCAATCTCCTCTTCCGCCATGAGCGCCGAAGCGTTGTCGGGCTTTACGCTCCCACCATAGAGAATCCGCAATGCCTCGGCAAATTCCTTGCCAAATGCCTTTTCCGCCTCGTAGCGGATGACCATATGCGCGTCGGCGGCCATCTGCGGCGTGGCCGTCTTGCCGGTGCCAATCGCCCACACCGGCTCATACGCGACCGTAAGCTTTGCCGCCTTCTTGGCCGATATCCCGTTGAAAGCGCGCATGCACTGCCGCCGCAGAACATCTTCCGTCAGTCCCGCCTCGCGCTCTTCCAGCACCTCGCCTACACAGACGATCGGCGTCAAACCATGCTCCAGCGCGGTTTCCAGCTTGCGGTTCACCGTGTCGTCGGTCTCGTTGAAGTACTGACGCCGTTCGGAGTGGCCGATGATCGCGTGCGTCACATGGATGTCGGTCAGCATTCCCGGCGCGATCTCGCCGGTGAACGCGCCTTCCTTTTCCCAATGCACGTTTTGCGCGCCGACGGCAACGTTGGAGCCTTTGGCCGCCTCAACCGCGGCGTGCAGATCGATGAACGGCGGGCAAACGACAATTTCGTCGCGATCGTGGCCGGCGACCATCGGCAGGAATTCCCGAAAGAACGCTGTGGTCTGTTCCGGGGTCTTGTACATCTTCCAGTTGGCGGCAATCAGCTTCGTTCGCATGGGTATGAGTCCGCTAAGCAGGGATGGTGAATCTCTGACTATACAGCGCACTGGCACGAGGGCGCGAGTCTCGGCCTTGCTCAGAATTAGAGGTTTCAGCGTTAGCGTAGACCCGGTGCGGATGGAGCAGGTCTTCAGCGGCTGGGTAGAGTGAAAAGTTGATCCGAGCCGCGGAGCGGCGGCATTTGTGTTAGCCGCGGGCGTAAGCCCACGGTCAGGCTGGTTCCGCAAAAAACGCTGCGGAATGGCCAGGTTCAAAGGCGGCTGAATGGTGAGTGCTGAATGCTGAGTGCTGAATGCTGAGTGCTGACGGCTTCAAAAGGTCTTCATATACTCAATCAGCGCGCGCTTGTCGGCATCGGGCAACTGCGCCCCAAAATAATGTCCGCGGTCCTGCACGAAGTCGGGCGACTTGCTGATCTTCAGCAGATCGGGAACGAGGCCCCGCAGCACCTCCTGCGCCTGCTTGGAGTCGAGATGCTTAAGCTGGATCTTCGCCAGGTCCCTGCTTACCTTTTCGATCAGCCGCACCCGCTCCACTGCTTTCTCCGGGTTGGAAAGGTCCATGTCGGCGTTAGCCAGCAGATCGACCGGCGTACCTGCGGGAATCGGGCCAATGCGTAGAAAGCCATCGTGCGCCAGCGACTGCAATCCCGACGGCAGATACGGCGCTGGAATCTCGAGGTAGCTTTCCACCGTGGTTCGCGGGATGGAGTCGAAGCCAACGCGCTTCTCCGGCCACAGCAACTTCGCTGTCGCATCGTCGAAGGCCTTCATACGGCCCGCGACCGAGGGATCGCCGTTGTACGTCCCTACCGCATTGTTGTGCAGAAACGGCGCTGTCGCCCAGATGCTCACCAGCGAGGGAACGCGGTAATATCCCGGCCCGCCGCCGGGCGCGCGAAATTTCCTGGTCGAGCGGTCGAATGGGTCCTGCACTTCGATCTCGCCCACTGCCGGCAGCGTCTTGTACGTCTCCGAGGAGAAATTGTCCCAGACGTGCCCCTTCATCGCGTTGGTCGCCAGCGCGCGCGTGGCGTTGGTCTGCACCACATCGAGCGGAATGCGCTCGTCGGTGGAGAGAAAGTTGTTGTCGAGGAAGTCGGGCTCCTGGACCTCGCTGCGCATCCAGTCCTGATATTGCTGCTTGGTGGTCGCCGAACCCGGCGGCGGCTGCTTGCTGGAGTGGCACTTGGCGCAGTTGTCAGCGAAGACGATCTTGCCGCGCTGCAATACTGCCTCGTCCTGCGCGAGGAACGCTTTGCCGCCCGGAGCGTCTGCCAGTTTCGGCCCCTGCATCTTCAGCAGAAACTTTGCCAGGTTCGGCATGCGCTCGGCCGTCGCCTGGAAGTACACCGAGTCCTTCTGCGCGCGCGCCACCGGAAATGGCCTCTGCCGCGTCCCGCCGATCATCACGTTTTGGTCGCGCAGCCACTCCTGGCTGTACTCGCCAATGCTGACGTACACCCGGCTCAGCGCTCCGATCAGCCCGACCGAATCCGCGCCGTCCTTCAGCACGTGCGGCACCGCCATCTGGGGCTGCTCGCCGGGAAAATTCAGCGCGCCGCCGATGATCTCCTCGACGTGTGCCACCGCCATGCGCGCCGGCACCGCGTAAATGGGATTCATGTTGCTGGGATTATTCAGGTTGTCGGTGGCTAGGAACGAAGTGTCCAGGGTACCGGGCGCCCAGGAATGCAACACCTGGTAGGCAAAGCTGTCGGGCGCGGCGCTGCTGCTGAAGATCGCGCTGGACTTGAAGTACTGGTTGCCGATGGTGGACGACAGGTTCTCCCAGCGCGGATTCTCCGCATCGTCGGGCGGCTTCGCCGGATTGAACGACACGTGACAGAATCCGCACGCCATGCCCACCACATACGGACGCACCAGCTTGGGATCGTTGTAATAGTTGGTGTCGCTGTAGTAGCGCTTCGCGTCCCAGCGCGCGCGCGCCGCGGCGTCAAACTTGGGATTGGGATACAGCCGCAGCCCCATCACGCCCGTCGGCCTGCCATAGACCGCAGCGTCCACACCGTTTTCCTGTGGGCCGGCGTCGAGCCACAACCCGTACTCATCGGGCAGCGCAGCCTGCGCCATGCCCGGCTGGTTCACCAGGCCCATGTCCTGGAAGCGCGATGGCCGGCGGCGCGAATCGATGGTCTTCAGCAGGTCGGCTGTACCCAGCCCATGCTGCGCCAGATAGTCCCACAGGACCTGGTCGCCCGCGGTCCATAGCAGCCAGGTGTTGCGGCCCTTCGCTTCGTCGTCGCTGAGCGGGACGCCGCCATCCATCGCATCGAAATAACGGGAAGCGGTCTGCGGAAAGTCAGCGACAGTCTTGCCGGCAGCCTTCGCGTCGTCAGGTACGGCCAGCGAAACACGCGATCGCCAATAGAACCACACGATGGCCACAACCGCCAAGATCAGAACGCCGGCCACTAGAACGTTTCTTTTCATTCACTGGGGTCTAGTACTCATCTTTGCAACAAGGTGATTGCAGGCTTCGCATCGCGTTCAATCGCTGAATCTTGGCCGCTCCCGTCCTGCAATGCGGGACAGAATAAGAAAACCCAAGCTTCAGCGGTAAGCGGGCGGACGATCAAGACTACTGTTGTGCTGCTTCGCGCCACTCCCCCATGACGACAAATGATTCTGATACGGTTTGCGCGGCAAGTCTCACCCCGTCATTGCTCGGTCCCACTTCAGAGTGATACGCCGTCGATGGCCCGCCACTCTCTGCCCAGAATGCCCATGTGTCCCACTCGGTCACTACGTCCTGTAGTTGGAGATAGAAAGTTCCAGCGGGGAGCGTTAGGCTCGGGACTTGGAAGCCCGTCTTCCAGGCAAAGAAGAGAAACCTGGTGAGATACGGCGGTTGTAACCGGGACAAGCCTACGAACCCGGTACCAAGAACGCTCCCGCCGAATGGTTCCGTTGTGATGGTCCACTTCAGGTGCTCCGGAAAGTTGCGGTCATCCACATCGTAGATTGTCAGGACAACGTTGGTAACGGTAGCTTCTTGCGCCAGCGCGAATGAATTGGTCGTCGCCGCTCCAAAGTTGACGCGATAGTAGCCGATATCCTCATCCGGTCCGTTGTCATACAGAACGGTCTGGCCATGTACCGGCACTGTGAATAAGAGAAGAAGACAGCCGGCGCCGGCGAAACGCGCCAAACTCCCATGTGAGCCGAAGCTTCTCCTCCACCTTGCCTGTGCCATTCAATCCTCCCCCGCCAGCAAAATGGCACTTATAGTACACCCAGTCCGTCCTGGCTGGACGACTCTTTCTTGGGCTGGGATGGAATAGTTAACAGGTGCCTCTAGGTCTGGCTTGGCCCGAGCGCGATTGGCAGATATTTCGTTACTGAAGCCTCAGGAGCGGCACCGGAGCGTGCCTATGGCGCGCCAGCCGCCCCCTTGCAGGTCTCGTCTAGAAGCTCTTCTGCCGCGCCCGAATCGCCGCCGTGGTAGTAGGTCTCCAGAACGTAGTATTCGTCACGCTTTTGCGATCCCACTACCGCAATACTCTGGTCTCCCATATTCCTCTGCACCCCGGGGATGACCTGTATTACCTCATAGGGACTCTCTGTGCCTCTGAGCCGGGTCACCTTCACCACTCGATAGGTGTTGTTGTGAGGCGGTAGCTGGAGCATGACCACCTCCGCCGGATAGGTGCCGATCTCCCGGTTTCTGGCCTCCAGGATTTTGCTCACGTCGGGACGAACGCAGGAGATGTGGATATGTAGCTGGTCCTGGGTGCGTGCATGCGCGGAGTTGATGGCCATCCCCGTCCGCGACGCCGGCTTACCCGGATATTGCCGCGAGCGCTGCCACCCGTATTCCCAAAAATCCACGAATGGCATGGCAAAGATCTCCCGGTCCTCTATGCCGGTGATTCTCTTCGTCGGGATGATCATGTAAGAGTCGGGCTTGGTCGGGGCATTGTCTTTGAGGATGATGTATTCGAACTTCGGGTCATATTCGCGGCAGTCGCGATTGCCCGCCAGACTCTTCGAGCAGCACTGTGCCAGCTCCCAGAGCGCGTCCGGCCCGCGGGGAATCGTGCACACAGCGCGGGCGTGCTGGGCTTTGTTAGCCGCGCCGGTGGACTGCGCGGTCTGCGCACGCAGCGGCGCCTGAAGCATCAACGCCAGGGCCGAGGTAGCGAGGATAACTGCGACCCCTCTCGCCGTCCCATGTCCGAGGCGGCAACGGCGGTCTTTCGTCCAGGAAGAGACACCTCTGAAGGCGGCAAGCAATAGATTCATCAGAGAAACCACTACTCTCCTAGCAGAGTGCAAATGCGTCGACACTCCGCGCCAGCTAGAACGTCTTCAGGAACTCGATCAGCGCGCGCTTGTCGTCGTCGCTCAGGCCGGGTTCCTCCTGAAGCTGGCTGGTGCCAAAGTAATGCCCGCGATTGACCACGTAGTCGGGACACTTGCTCAACTCGATCAGTCCCGGGACGAGGTTGGCGAATTTCTGCTTGGCCTCGTCGTCGGTGGCATTGGGCGGAAGGGTAGCCAGGTCGATCTTCATTCTCAGCAGCAGGTCGAGCACTTTCTTCTGGTGCTCCAACTTTCCCGCCGGATCGGTGGCTTCGCCCAGGATGTCGAGGTTGGCCAGCAGATCAACCGGAGTGCCTTTAGGAATCGGTCCCAGCTGCACTTCGCCTTCGCCGAAGATCCACGGGAACCAGCGATGGCCGGCGCTCAGCAGCGGCTTGAGGAAGTCGGGCAGATAACCGCCGGGCACGCGCAGATAGCTGGTCTGGGTGGTGCGATCCATGGTGCCGGGTACACTGTCCCCAAGCAGCGAGTCCTTGTCGCGCTTCTCCGGCCACAGCATCTGCTCGATGGAGTTCTGGAACGACTCCATGCGCGCTGCCACCGACGGGCTGGCATTGAACTTGCCGACGCTGTTGTTCAGCAGGAACGGCGCAGTCGACCACACACTGATCAGCGACGGTGGGCGGGTGTACCCACGGCCTCCGGCCGGCATGTTGTAAGTGCTGGCCGCGCCAGTGTAAGGGTGATAGACAGTCACGCTGCCCACCGAAGGCAGCTCTTTGTAGGTCTGCGACGAGAAGTTGTCCCAGATGTTGCCGGCCAGAGCATTTGTCGCCAGCGGGCTGCAGGCGTTGGTTTGCAGCAAGGTGACAGGAACGCGCTGGTCGGTGGACAGGTAATTGTCGTCGAGGAAGTCGGGCTGCTGGACGATCTTGCGCATCTGCTCCTTGAAGTCGTCGGTCTTGGTCCAGGCCCAGTACTTGTTCCAGCACTCCATGTAGTCCTTGCCGGAGCAGCCATTGGGATCGAGCCCGGGCGCGGGCGCAGGAATCTTGCTGGAGTGGCAACGCGCGCAGCGCTCGGCAAAGACGATCTTGCCGCGCTCCAGTTGGGCCTTGTCCTTGGTGAGGTAAGCATCGCCTCCGGGCGCGTCCTTCAAGTGATGCGGCGCGGTGCTTTTGCCCAGGAAGAACAGCGCCATGTCGGGCGTCCACTGCTCCGTCGCTTCCCAGTAGGCGGAGTTCTTGTTAGCCACAGCAATCTCGATGGGCGTGATCGGCTGGCCGCCAACCAGCGCGCGGAAGTGCAGCAGCCACTCTTCGCTGAACAGGCCGATGTTGAGATACACGCGGTTGAGCGCGCCCAGTGCGCCGACGGAGTCAGCTCCGTCCTTCAACACGCGCGGCGACCATGAGGTGTTCGGCGCCTGGAAGAACTCGGTCAGCGGACCTTCGTGGACGTAGTCGTTGAACTGCTTGTTGTTCAGGCCACCGCCGGCGAGGGTTTCTTTGCCCCAGCGCCTGGCCTCGATCATGCGCGGCATCAACGCGTAAAAGGCGTTCATGGTGCGCGGGTTGTTGATGTTGTCGCTCGAGATCAGCGAAGTATCCAGCGTGCCCGGTCGCGACGAGTGGAACAGCTGTACCGGGAAGCTGCTGGGATCGGATTCCCAGGCAAAGATGCGGTCGATCCAGAAGTACTGCGCGCCGACCACGGAGCTCAGGTTCTCCCACTTCGGGTTCTCCGGGTCGGCGGGCGGATTGGTCGGGCTCGGCCCGACATGGCAGAAGCCGCATGACATGCCGACGCGATACGGCCGCACAAGGCTCTTGTCGTTGTAGTAGCTGGGATCGGTGTAGTAGCGCTTGGCGTCCCACTTCTTGGCGGCAGCGTCGTCGAAGTCAGGATTGGGGAACAGCCGCAGTCCGACGATGCCGGTCCCATAACCGTAGTAGGAGCCGGCGGGAAGGTTCTTGCCGCGCGCGCCGATCTTAACGCCGGGATACTTGTTTTCGTTTTCGAAGGGATCGGCGGGGCAGCTCGGATCGCGAACGTCAAGCCAGAGGCCGTAACGGTTGGGATCGGGCCCAGTCGGCTTCTTGAAGCAGGGCTCGTTGACTAGCCCGAGATAGTTCCAACGATTGTCGCGGCTGGCCTTGAGTCCCGGATATGACGAGACGGTCTTCAGCAGATCTAAGGTGCCGACGCTGGTCACGCTGAGGGTGTCCCACAGCTTGTCGTTGCCGCCGGTCCACACGATCCACATGTTGCGGCCCTTGACCTGGTCGGAGGTCAGCGCGATGGCGCCATCCATGTCGTGGAAGTAATCTTCATCGGCGGCAGGGAAGGACGATGCGGGACGTCCTGCGAGCCGGGCTTCATCCTGCACCTGGCCCGGTTCCGGGCCCTTATGGCAGCCGACGAACAACATGCTCAACACGACGGTTCCGAATAGCCACAGCCACTGCGAACGCAACCGAGTCATAGCTGTTACCGCTCCTTGCCGGAAAATCCCGCGCGATACCACCAGCATCGGGGAACTGCGACTGTCTAAGTCACGCGAATTTGGGGCGGAAATACTGCGCTTCCTCGCCGGAAAAGAGGTAGGAAGAGACGCTACAGGGTAGAGCTATCGCCCCGCATCAGCATGTTTCGTTGGCGTGCAATATAACACGGAACTCCGGAATCTCTAGCACCACATCTCGGCTAGGTGCTTATCGGCTAAACACTTCGGTCCGGCGACTTCGGTGCAGTCGTCAACCGTTCGGTATAATCGCGCCGCAGCTCCTTAAGCCAATCAGGGCCTACACGATGGTGGCAGACGAACAGTTCGAAGGCGCGGTACGCCCGCTCGCACAGAGGAATCCCGCATGACGGCTCGCGCCAGGGCAGACGCCGACTGCGAATACATCGTCGTAGGCTCGGGCGCCGGCGGCGGCACGGTCGCTGCCCGCCTGGCGGAAGAGGGCCACACCGTCATCCTGTTGGAGGCGGGTGGCGATCCCCGGACGTTGAGCGGCGGAGATTCCGTGCATCCCGATGCGAATCGGCTTCCTTCCGACTATGACGTTCCCTGTTTTCACGCCTTCGCCACCGAGAACGAAGCCCTCAAGTGGGACTTCTTCGTGCGTCACTATGGCGACGACCAGCAGCAGCGTCTCGATCTCAAGTATCGCGAGCAGTGGAACAACCAGCGAGTAGACGGAGTCCTCTATCCCCGCGCTGGTACGCTCGGCGGATGCACGGCGCACAACGCCATGATCATGGTGTATCCCCACGACGCTGACTGGGACGACATCGCGGCCCTCACTGGCGACGCTTCGTGGAAGGCCAGCAGTATGCGCGGTTATTTCCAACGCCTGGAAGACTGCCATCATCGCCCGCTGTCGCGCTGGCTCTCCAAGATCGGGATCAACCCAACCCGGCACGGGTTCAAGGGCTGGTTGAGCACCGAGAAGGCGATCCCGATGGTTTCGCTGGGCAACCGCGATCTGCTCAGGATGATCTTCGAGAGCGCGGGCGAGGCCATCGAAGATATCGGACACTTGGGCGAGCGCTTCCGCTGGCTGATTGAAAGCCAGCTCGATCCTAACGACTGGCGAACGGTGAAGGAGAATTCCTTCGGCATGAGGTACACGCCTCTGACCACGCGCAATCATGCGCGCGTCGGCTCGCGCGAGCGGGTGTTGGAGGTTGCGCGCAAATATCCCGCGCGATTGAAGATTGAACTGAACGCGCTGGCCACGCGCGTGTTGCTTGACCAAGACCAGCGCGCGATTGGGGTTGAGTATCTGAAAGGCGAACGCCTCTATCGGGCCCACGCCCGCCCGGCCCATCATCCTGTCGAAACGCGCCAGATCCATGCCTCGCGCGAAGTCATACTCGCCGGCGGAGCTTTCAACACCCCGCAGCTCTTGATGCTCTCCGGCATTGGGCCGCGCGCGGAACTGGAGCGACACCGGATTGAGGTGAAGGTCGATCTTCCCGGCGTCGGTAAAAATCTTCAGGACCGTTACGAAGTGGCTGTGGTCAACCGCATGAACTTCGGCGAGTGGCACATTTTCCAGGGTGCGAAGTTCGACACTTCTGACCCGCAGTACAACGAGTGGCGGACGGAGCGCGGCGGCCCCTACATCACTAACGGCGCGGTGATGGCAATGTTCAAGCGCTCGACGGATATTCGGCCGCTGCCTGACCTGTTTTGTGTCGCCTTCCTGGGGAATTTCCAAGGCTACTTTCCGGCCTACTCCAAACTGTTCGCCGAAAACTTGAATTACCTGACCTGGGCGGTGCTGAAGGCACACACCAACAATCGCGCCGGCGAGGTGACGCTGCGCTCCGCCGATCCTCGCGACGTGCCCAACATCAACTTCCGCTACTTCGAGGAAGGAACCCCGGATGGTGGTGAGGACCTCGACTCGGTGGTGGACGGCATCAAGTTTGTCCGCCAGCTGACGGGCAGGCTGAAGCGGGAGGGATTCATCGCAGCCGAGGAATTACCGGGTGAAGAGTGCCAGTCGGACGAGCAGCTGAAAGACTTCGTGCGCAAGAGCGCTTGGGGCCATCACGCTTCATGCAGTTGCGCCATCGGGCCGCGCGAGCAAAACGGCGTTCTCGACAGCAATTTCCGCGTGCACGGAACGCAAGGGCTGCGGGTGGTGGACGCGTCGGTGTTCCCCCGCATCCCGGGCTTTTTCATCGTGAGCTCGGTCTACATGATTGGCGAGAAGGCGGCGGACGCGATCCTGGCCGATGCCAGGTGAGGATGAGGCAGACCATTGATATGCATGATCCTGCCAAGTCCGCGCTTGTGGTCATGATAGACCACACTTGTAGTACCGTTTCACCCTCGCGCGAAAGCCTCAGTGATTTGAAACCAGCACCTTCTTTCCATTGACAAAAATCTGCTCTGCCGCCATAGTTACGCGCAACTGTCTCAGGGAGCTGCCGTGGTCGTTCCGGACCCGAATTCGAATGCCAGTCGTCCCCAGCCCAAGGCCAATACCGGCTCGGTATTTCTGAACTGGGTGGCGGACACCTCGACCGCACTCGTGCATCTGGAGCGCCGCTTCGACCCTTTTTTCCGTCCCGCGTTCGATGCCGTGTTGCGCGACCCTCTTGCGCGCCTCACTACTGCGCTGATCAACATGCGGCGTCCGAACGAAGGCCTGAAAATTGCCGAAGAGCGGCCGATTCCAGACGAAGACGCCTACGTCGACCAAATCATCGACAGCTTCCAAAAGCAAATGAAGCTGTTGTGGAAGCCCGGCGGCTTCGAGCGCGGCGGTAACACCAAGACCCACGGCATCGTGCGCGCCGAATTTGTTGTTCACGAAGGTCTTCCCGCCCAGTTCCGCCACGGTATCTATGCCGAGCCCAAGACCTATCGCGCTTGGGTGCGTTTTTCCGGGCCGGGCCCGTACATCACGCCCGACATCGACGACGTGGGGTTCATGAGCATCAGCATCAAGCTGATGGGCGTGCCTGGGTCGAAGTTGATGGAAGAGGAGAAGTTCACCCAGGACATGTTCGGCGTGTCCCCGCCGACCTTCGTTACCCCGGACGTCAACGCCAACGCGCAGCTGCAGGTCGAGAGCCTGAAGAATACGCAGATTTTCTATTTCGTGAATCTCCATCGCTCGCACATCCTCGACCTCATCATGCAAGGACTGTGGATCAAGACGCAGAGTAGCCCGTTTGAAGCGCCGTATTTCAGTTGCGTTCCCTACCTTCTGGGAGAGGGGCAGGCGATGCAATATTCGGTGTGGCCAAAACGCAAGAAGCGGACGCGAATACCTCGGCTGCCGTTCCGCCCGCCCGACGACTACCTGCGCGATGCCATGGTCGCCACGCTCGCGGCAGAAGACGTGGAGTTCGATGTCCGCCTGCAATTGCAAACCGATCCGCACCTCATGCCTATCGAGAACAATGGCGTGCTGTGGCCCGAGAAACTTTCGCCCCGTGTTTCGGTGGCGACGTTGCGCATACCCAGACAGACCTTCAACTCTCCAGCGCAGATGAATTTCGCCAAGCGCCTCTCCTACAACCCCTGGCACTGCATACCTGAGCATCGTCCACTAGGCAATCAAAGCCGGGCCCGCAACCGGATGTACTGGACGCTGGCACAGCTGCGACACAACATGAACGCCGTGCCGCAT
>Ga0265325_10002592_pt1 | contig 12123 bp, 9 predicted proteins | sample 41420metaG_FD_202090 | JGI IMG/M metagenome (GOLD analysis project Ga0265325, IMG submission 202090) | Rhizosphere microbial communities from Carex aquatilis grown in University of Washington, Seatle, WA, United States - 4-14-20 metaG | ecosystem: Host-associated > Plants > Roots > Rhizosphere >...
GCCAGCAGGCCGAACCAGCTGCCGGCATAAGGCGAAGTCAGGGCGGTGAAATGCTCGCCGCGATCCTCGGAGCGCAGCAACAGGCCCTGCTCGCCAACAATGAAAAGTGCACCGCCGACGGCACGAACACCGTACAGGTGCAATCCCTTGGGGTTGGAATTGCCCACGTGGGCCTGCCACGGCGTCCACTTCCTGCCGCCGTCGTCGGTGCGGAAAATCAAGTTATAGGCGCCGACGATGAAGCCGGTGTGATCGTCGATGAAACAAAGATCGAAGAAGGGCTTGTCGGCCCCATCAGCGACCAGGCGTTCGGCATCGGCGATGGCGCGGGCGTCACCACGCTTTTGCGCGTCGTCGAGCACCAACCGCGCCGCCCGGATGCCATCGAGCTGCTTGGCCCAAGTCTCGCCGCTATCGGCACTGTGCAGGACGACGCCCATGTGACCGACCGCCCAGCCCAGATTGGCATCGACGAACTGCATCGCCGTCAGTGTGGCGCTGGTCGGCACCTGTGCCTGCCGCCAGTTGGAGCCGCCGTCGTCGGAATAGACGACGGTGCCCCGCTCGCCCGCCGCCACCACGCGCTTGCCGACACGCACTGCCGCCAGCATGGCCAACCGCGCCGCCTTGGCCGAAACCATCGCCGGCCGGTCAAGCGCCTTGGCCGGCGCCGGCGACTCCACCGCCGACACCGGCAGCGCGGCGGCAACCAGGGCTGCCGCCAACCACTTCTTCGCTTCCATCATCGATCTGTGCGGCGGAATCAGCGAGTGCCGACGTTCGCCAGCTCTTCCGGTGAGAAGAAGGTCTCGGCGCGCCGCGGTACGACGGCGAACTGCTTGGCGCCGTTGGTCGCCGCATTCAGGTAGTAGCCACCCGTCTGCAGGTTATAAGTACCCCAGGCCATGTTGCCCACCACCGAGGGAACATCGGGCGCCAGTTCGGTCAGCGTGTAGGACATGCGCCACAGTTGTCCCTGGGCATCCCAGCCGTCGAGCAGGAGGATCTGCCAGCTGTCCTCATCGAGGTAGAACCTGCGCTTGGCGACGACGTGGCGCTTGCCCGGCGCGAGATTGGCCTCGATCTCCCAGACGCGATGCAACTCCCAGCGCACCAGATCGGGATTCATGAACTGCGCCTTGAACAAGTCCTCGGGCGCAGCAGCGTTGGCGCGGTTGTTGTTGTAGGGAACGAAGATTTCCTTCTTGCCGACCAGCTTGTATTCGTGATGGTCATACGGCCCGAACTGCATGAAAGCCTCGTCGAAGAAGCCCATGCCCGAGGTCACCGAGTCCGGCGTATCGTAGGACACCGATGGCGCGCGACGAACACGCCGCTGACCCACCAGATACTGCCAAAGCCCGATGGTCTTGCCCTCGGTCGAGGGGAAGTGGGCAAGTATCGACTCGCCAGCCTTCGACGCCGGTGCCGACTGGACGTAGCGGCCAATGTTGTAGTAACCGCCGTAAGTACTGGGGCTACCCTCCTTGTACTGGTAGGGATACTGCAAGTCCTGAGTGCCGTCGCTGACCAGGGTCATCTTGCCGTCCGGCGTCACCGTGAAGCAGCGCGAAGGGCTGGTCGACGATTCGCCGCGCGTCCAGGCCGTCAGGTGATTGAGGATCATCTCCTTCGGGTTGGTGGTAATCGGGAATGGCGTACCGCCGTAGGCCCCCTCCAACGTATAGCCGTCGCCCGTCAACTTGGCACGGGTGGCGTTCTTGAAGGCGTTGTCGTAGAACCACTGCGGCGCCGCGGCCGAGCGATGGGTCGGGTAGACGTCGATGCGGAAGTTGGGGTACTTCTGCATCAGACCCTTGACACCGTCAGTCAGCTTGTCGGCATACTGGGCCATATTCTTGGCACTGATCGAATACGCCGGCTTCTCACCGGCGAAGAAGTCCGGCCGCGGCTCGCCCGACTTGTAGCCCGCCGGTGCCTTGGTATAGCCACCGTCCCAGGCCGGAATCGAACCATCCTTGTTGCCGGCACGCTCGCCGCCAAGCGGCGTCAGCGTGGTCTTCAGCTTGGCCGCTTCATCGGCGGTCACGGCCGCCTGCGCGGCGCCGGCCAGGGCCAGGACGACCAGGGCGGCGAGAGTCTTGGTTTGCGCTTTCATGAACTTGTCTCCGTTATGTTCTTAGAATGAAGTCGAAATATTGAACGACAGGTAGTCGCGATCCCACTGCGTCTGGTCGAAACTGCCGCTGCCGATGCTGGCGCCGTGATGGCCCATGAAGTGATGGTAGTTGATGCCGGCCGTCCATTTGGTCAGGTATTTGGCCGTGACGCCGACATCGAGCGAGCCACCGTTCTCGATCCAGCCGACATAGAGGCGCGAGCGGCCCGACAGGCTGCGGTTCAGCACGATCGGAAATGCCAGATCAATGTTGCTGAAGGCCTGGAACCAGTCGGCGGAAAACGCCAGCGTGATCTGCGAGGCGCTCTTTGTCGTCGTCGGGTCGATCATGTCGGCGTTCTTGCTCACGCTGCTGACCGTGTGCCAGTCGTACTGGGTGGCGATCGAGCCGCCGTCGCGCAGAAAGGTGTTGGGCTGGATGATGTGGATGTCCACCAGGGTCATGTGCCCCGTACGGCCGACGGCGTAGAGCGGATTGCTCTTGTTGTCGAAGGCCGGACCGCCGAGCAGGGTCGTCGTATCGACGAAGTAGCCGCAGCCCAGCGGATGCTTGACGTCGCCGGCCACGCAGACGCCGCCGGTCAGTGGCTGGTTGTCGCGCAGCGAAGCTTCGATGGAGACGTTGTCGCTGCCGAGCACGGTGCTGGCGCTGGCGCCGATGGTCCTGATGTCCTGCTGATAGGCCCGCGTATAAGTTGCCGGCGCGATGTTGGCCGGCGGCGTCAAGCCAAGACCGGTCAGGAACGCGTTTTGGCCGACATTGACGTAGACCGCCGACGGTGTCTTGTCATGGTAGTTGGCGGCGTAGAGGCCAAGTTCGACATCTCTGCCCTCCGGCTTGAAGCGCATCTGGGCGCCCCACTGGCCGCCGTTCTTCGGCTTCATGTCCGCCGTCCTGGTCACCGGCAGGCTGTCGAGCATGCTCTGGCCGCCGGGGCCGACGACATCGTTGGGCGATAGGAAACTGCCGGCTGGGAAGAAGGCCGACTCCTCCCACTTGAACTGATAGTAGGCGCCGAGTGAGACTTGCGACGACGGCTGCAGGGTCACGGACATCTGATTGGTCGGCAGCAGGAATTCCTTGACCTGAGCGCCAGGCACGGTGGCCGCCTTGACAATATCGACCGGTCCCTGGGCGCCGGCGATGCCGTTGGCGCCCGACATCAGCGTTTCGCCGTAGATCACCGTATGGCGGCCGAGACGCACGCTGGCCGGCATGTCGCCGAGATTGGTCTTGTAAAAGACGAAGGCATCCATCAGCTTGAGGTCGTTGCCGACCGCCGTCTTGGTCTCCGAATTGAACTGGTTGGCACCGACCGTCAGGTTGTGCGACAGGCCGGTAGCGTTGTCGTTGTTGTGCTGATAGACGTTGTCGTACCAGCCGTTGGCGCTGATGCGCGCGCCCATGTTGCCGTTCTTGACGACATCGAACTCGGTCAGCCAGTCGATGCGGTTGGAGGCGATGCCCTTCTTGAAGTTGCGATCGCCATCGCCGGCCGGTGAGCCCTGGTACGCCGTCAGTTGCGCCGCATCGGGATTGTCCAGCCGATAGATGGTGCTGTATTTGAGCGTATTGTCCCAGCGCACCTTCAACCCCGGATCGCCGGTGTCGAACTCGAAGGCCTGACTCTGGCTACATACCATTGTCGCGGCGACCGCCGCAGCGATCGCCGACAGGCGCGGCAAATCATGTTTCGCTTGCTTTGTCATTCGTGGTCTCCTCCTCTAATAATTGGTGTCGTAAAGCCTTGGCTCAGGTCATGCGCACGATCGGCTTGATGGCGCGCCCGGCTTCTGAATCGGCAATCGCTTCGTTGATCTGGTCGAACGGATAGAAGCGGATCATGCGATCGAAAGGAAACAGTCCGGCAAGGTGCAGATCGATCAGCTTCGGAATGAAGGTATCGGGATTGGCCGAGCCCTCGACGATGCCGACCAGGCGGCGACCGCCGCTCATGAACTGCACTTCGTCGAGCGCCAGTTCGGTGCCCATCGGCGCGGCACCGAGGATGCCGCAAGTACCGCGCGGCGCCAGGCCAAGCACGGCATTGCGCACCACAGCCATGTTGGCCGTGGTATCGAGGGCGAAATTGACGCCGCTGCCGGTAATGGCCATGATTCGGGCCACGACGTCTTCCGCCTTGGGATTGATGGTATGGCTGGCGCCCACCGAGCTTGCGAACTCCAGTCTCGAATCGTTGGTGTCGACGGCAATGATGGTCGTCGCACCGACGGCCCGCGCCGCCATCACGGCCGACAGGCCAACGGAGCCGGTGCCGAACACGGCGAGCGACTTGCCGGCCGACACCTGCAAGGAGTTCATCACTGCACCGGCACCGGTGAGCACACCGCAACCGAGCGGGCCGAGCGTTTCCAGCGCCACATCACGGCGCACCTTGACGACGTTGCGTTCGTGGCAGAGCGCGTAGCTGGCGAACGACGACTGGCCGAAGAAATTGCCGTGGATCTTCTCGCCACCCTTGGCCAGGCCGCTGCTACCGTCGGCACGGCTGGCGAAGAAATTGCGCGGAAAGAACTCGTGGCAGTAGGCCGGCTCGTTGTCCTGGCAGCTCGGACAGCCGCCACAGGAGTTGAAGCTCATGACCACATGATCACCGACCGCGACCTTGCTGATCGCCGAACCGACGGCCTCGACCACACCGGCGCCCTCGTGGCCCAACACCACCGGGAATGGCGTCGGCAGGTGGCCGTCGCGCACCACCATGTCGGTATGGCAGACACCGGTGGCGACCACGCGCACCCGCACTTCATGGGCACGTGGCGCTTCGAGGTCGATGGTCTCGATCGCCAGTGCTCCACCGACTTGGCGCGCCACGGCAGCCTTCACTTTCATGTTCATGCTCTCCTCCCCTCAGAACGGATAGCGGTTCGGCGCTTCCTGCACCGTCACCCACTGCCACTGCGTGAATTCGTCGATATCGGCCGGACCGCCGACGCTGCCGCCGTTACCAGAGCAACCGCGGCCGCCAAATGGATTGACGCAGTCGTCGGCCACCGTCTGATCGTTGATGTGCAGCATGCCGGTACTGAGACGGCCGCCGAGAGCCATCGCCCGGCCGACCGACTTCGAGATGACTCCGGCAGCCAGGCCATAGCTGGTCTCGTTGGCCAGTTGCACGGCCTCGTCATCGCTGGCGAACGTGCTGATGTTGACCACCGGGCCGAAGATCTCCTCGTCGAAGGCGCGCATGCCCGGTTTCACCCCCGAGAGCACCGTCGGCCGATAGAACAGACCCTCGTAACTGCCACCGGCTTCCAGTCTGGCGCCGGCGGCAACGCTGTCGCTGACGATGCCATGCACGCGCTGCAACTGCTTGCTGTTGATGATCGGGCCCAAGGCCACCTGTTCCTTGGCCGGATCGCCGACCGGCAGGTGTTGTGCCTTCTCGGCCAGGATGCGAGTGAGTTCGGGGGCCACACTGTCCTGGACCAGGATGCGGCCTGCGGCCATGCAGATTTGCCCCTGATGCAGCCAGGCACCCCAGGCGATATTGCTCGCCGCCAGTTCAAGATCGGCATCGTCGAGCACGATCAAGGAACTCTTGCCGCCCAGTTCGAGCGAGACGCGCTTCAAGTACTTGCCAGCCAGTTCGCCAACACGGCGACCGACACCAGTGGAACCGGTGAAGGCGATCATGCCGATCTCCGGGTCGCTGCAGAGCGCCTCACCGGCCTCGGCACCACCCGGTAGCACTTGCAACAGGCCCTTGGGCAGTCCGGCTAGTTCGAAGGCGCGCGCAATGATGAAGCCGCCGGTCACCGGTGTCTGCGGATCGGGCTTCAACACCACGGCGTTGCCGTAGGCCAGCGCCGGCGCCACTGCGCGCAGCGACAGGATGAGCGGAAAGTTGAACGGCGAAATGACGCCGACGACGCCGTGCGGCACGCGCCGCGCGTAAGAGAGTCGTCCCGGAGTGCTCGGCAGCACCAGGCCTTGAGCCTCCAGCGGCTTGCCGGCCGCCAGGTGCAGCAGCGTGATCGCCTCGCGCACTTCATGCTGTCCCTTGAGCACCAGCGAGCCCGTCTCGCGGGCAATCCAGAGGCCGAGCTCCTCGATGTTCTCCTGTAGAGCCGCTGCGGCACGGCGAAACACATCGGCCCGCTCCCGCGGCGGCATCGCCAGCCACAATCGCTGCGCCTGCGCCGCGGCCTTGGCCGCAACGCCGACGTCGTGCGCGTTGGCCATGCCAGCCACCGTCAACACAGCGCCCGTCGCCGGTTCGATCACCTCGACGCTGCCGCCGGTCGGTCGCTGCCAGTCGCCGTTGAACACACAAGCTTGCCAATTCGCCAAATCGAGAAATCCGACTTTCGTTGCCACCTGAGTACACCTCCGTCTGAACGGGCCCAACGCCCGTGGTCGATTTCGTCAACCAGCAACGCAAGCGCTGTGCCCGAATCGGCGATTGCTGTCGTTGTGCAGCGCACTCATGGCGCCAAGGCGCGCACGGGGACAGCGAAGACAGCTCCTGGCAGTACGTTCGCCGCAGTGCGGCAAACGCTGTTTCGCAGCTGCTTTGACCAGCCTGATCAACTGCCGCTTGATCAATACAGCGGCAGTGTGATCACCGTGAACAGGTGGCTCCGGCAGTTTGACAAGGGCTCATTGGTTACCTATGATAACCATCGACTGCAACACTTCATACCTGGAATGAGGACATGGATACTGCTCTGCTGCTGATCGACTTCATCAACGACATTGTTGCCGTCAACGGCAAGCTGGCCGGCCGGGGCTACACCGATTTCGCCGCCCGCCACGGCACGCTGGAACGGCTGCCGACATTGCTCAGCCAGGCACGACAGGCGGGCCAGTTGCTGGTACACGTCAGGGTTGGCTTTTCGCCGGATTACAAGGAGCAGCCCAAGGATTCGCCGCTGTTCGGTCACGCCGACCAGCTGGGCGCCCTACAGCTCGGCAGCTGGGGTACAGAATTCCATCCGGCGGCGGCGCCGCTGCCAGGCGAGGCGATCGTGATCAAGCATCGCGTCAATGCTTTCTTCGGCACGCCGCTCGACACCATTCTGCGTTGCCGCGGCATCCGGCGGATCGTTGTCGCCGGTTGCTCCACCGATGTCGGCGTCCAGACAACGGTACGCGCCGGCCACGACCTGGACTACGCCTGCACGGTTGTCGGCGACTGCTGTCTGGCACCGCGCGATGATGACCACGAACCAACCTTGCGCATGCTCGCCAAGGTCGCGCGGGTGGTCCACCTCAGTCAGTTGACGGCAGGTTAGCCGCCGACCCGCCCAAGCAGCTCGATTAGCTGCGTCCGTTCCTTCTCCGTCAGCCGGCTGGCCAGCGCCTTTTCGTGCCGCTCGACGGCCCGCTCGGTTCGGCGCAAGTGCTGGCGCCCGGCAGGCGTCAACGTCAATGCATGGTTGCGCCGGTCGTCGCGCAGCCGCTCGCGGACGACGAGCGCCCGGCTCTCCAGATCGTCCACCAATCTGACCATGCCGGAGCGGGCGACACCGAGCTTGCCCGCCAGGTCCACCGAACGGATGCCGGGATTCTCGCGAATGAGCAACATCAGTGTGAACCGCGCCGGGGTCGTCTCCAGGTCGCGCAGGATGGCATAGAAGCTGTCGTAGGCACGCAACTGGGCACGGCGAATGGCGTAGCCGACATAGCTGCTCATCTGCGCCGGCTCGCGGATTTCGTCGCCGATAGTGAACTCGGCCGGCGCGCTGCCGGTTGTCTTTCGATCGTTAACCATAGTAACCTCGCTGTTCAGGCCGCATTATGGCGCGACCAGGGCACCATCCAGTCAACGACTGCCGCATCAACGACAGAGACCATGGCCAAGACGAAGCGCATCTCCCTCGCCGAAGTATCCCGGGCAACCGGCGCCATGCTGGCGCGCGGTAGTCTCGACGAATGGGACCAGACGGCATCGCCAACGCTGCGCGATCTGACCGAGTGCCTGCACTTCTCGCCCGGCGATGGCCGTATCTGGATGAACAACCGGCGCATGGTGCTGCTCTACAACGCCGCTTTCGGTAGCCTGCGCCGCGAACTGATCGACGCTCTCGGTGCCGAGCGAATGCGCGGCATCTTCATGCGCACCGGCTACGTCTCGGGCGTGCGCGACGCCGAGTTGGTGCGCGAGCAGTGGCCGAACGCCGAGGCGATTTCGCTGCTCGCCGCCGGCACCCGCCTGCACGCGCTCGAGGGTATCGTCAAGGTGGAAGCGCTGTCGATCAACTACGATCCGAAAGCCAACAGCTACAGCGGCGAATTTCTCTGGCACAACTCCAGCGAGGCCGACGAGCACCTGGCCAACTACGGCCTGGCGACGGAACCGGTGTGCTGGATGCAGGTCGGCCACGCCATCGGCTATGTCACGACGCTGGTCGGCAAGCTGATCATCTTTCGCGAGGTTGAGTGCCGCGGCATGGGCTTCCCGGTCTGCCGCCTGGTCGGCAAGCCGGCTGAGCAATGGGACGACGTCGAGCGTGATCTGCGCTGTCTCAACGTCCAGGACTTCGTCTCTGCCGCCGACTACACGGACGATGCGACGGAGCTCGCCCGCCTGCCGGACGAGCCCGCCACCGATGGCACGCGACCGAACATGATCGGCATGGCGCCGGCGTTCGCTGCCGCCTGCCACCGCTTGCAGCGGGTGGCGCCAACGCGCGCGACAGTGCTCTTCGTCGGCGAGTCGGGCGTCGGCAAAGAGCTGTTCGCCCGCATGCTGCACGACATCGGCCCCATCCCCGGCGGCCCCTTCGTTTCGGTGAACTGTGCCGCCATCCCGGACACCCTGGTCGAGAGCGAACTGTTCGGCGTCGAGCGCGGCGCCTTCACCAATGCCACCCAGTCACGCGAAGGCCGCTTCGAGCGCGCCAACGGCGGCACGCTGTTCCTCGACGAAATCAGTTCGTTGACCATGGTGGCGCAGGGCAAGCTGCTACGCGCGCTGCAGGAGGGCGAGATCGAGCGCGTCGGCGGCACCCGCACCATCCAGATCGATGTGCGCGTCGTCGCCGCCTCCAACGTCGACCTGCGCGACGAGGTCAAGGCCGGTCGCTTCCGCGAAGACCTCTACTTCCGGCTCAACGTCTTCCCGATCCACATTCCGGCCTTGCGCGACCGGCGCGACGATATTCCGCTCTTGCTCAACTACTTCCTGCGCCGCTACAACCAGCGCCACGGTCGCGCCGTGGCCGGCTTCACTACCCGAGCCGTACGTGCGCTGCTCAACTACAGCTTTCCCGGCAACATCCGCGAATTGCAGAACCTGATCGAGCGCGGCGTCATCGCCGCCGACGACGGTGCCTCGATCGATATCGGCCATCTGTTCATCAGCGGCGAATCCGCCGAGCAGCAATTGCTCTCCATCTCCGACACGGGCGGCCTGGCGAGGGAGATCTCGGCGGTTGCCCAGGAAGCCGAACCGGATCTCTTCCAGGCACTGGCGCGCATCGTCGGCCAGAAGGAGACTGATCACCTGTCCATCGACGGCGTCGAGCGGACGCTGATGAGCCTGGCCGTCAAGCAATCGAACGGCAACCTCTCTGCCGCCGCCCGCCTGCTCGGCCTGACGCGACCGCAGCTGGCCTACCGGCTGCGCAAAATGGGCATCGACAAAGCGCTGTAGCGCCGTCTTCCAGGCGCCTTCATTGCGCGCCAAATCGAAGGACGCAGCGTGCTCGCAAACAAGAAGGGGCGCGGAAAATCCGCGCCCCTTACCCTGCCACGAGATTCAGTGAACTCGTGTTTGCGTCAACTCGCGATCAGCGGACCTTCCGGCGCATCGCACCCAGACCGATAACCGCCAATGAGATCAGTGCCAAGGTACCGGGCTCGGGCACTTGAGCCCCGCGCACCAGAAAGGCCTCGGCAGCGGGGTCATTGGTGTATTGCCCGTTGTAGGAATCAGGCAGGTGCCAAATCGCGCCCATCTGCAAGTCGTCAGAATCGCAATGGTTATAAGCCGTGTTGAAGTACGGAGATGCACAAAGCTGCTGTCCGGTCGGAAGGATGAACGCGTCGGCGATGGCGGCAATATCCAGGAAACTGGCCAGCCACTCGTCGTCCGTCGGAATCCGGAAATCGTGGTCCAATTGCGCAACGCCGCAACTCGGCGCTTCGGGTGCACAGGGACCCGCCCACACCCATTCCAGATTACCGGCCGAGACAATGACGCTTGGGTCAGGCTCCTGGCCCAGCTTCACAAGTGCGTTCGCCGATCCGACCACTACCAGCAACCCGGCAAGTACCAGACCTTGCACCACAACAGACCATCTACAAATTGTTTTCACGCCAACTCTCCCTTGAACCACCGATTGGTGACCTACAACTGAAGTAACACGCCGGCCACAGCCATGCAATATACATGCCATAACAAAAGTTTCGTTATGGATCATTATGTTGCCAAGCATTTAGTTAACCTTAGCAATATAGTATGTAAATATCCCCGACACCATTGTGGTAAATATTTCTGGTGGCGGGGACGAGGGCAGATGTTGTGCCTGGCGGCAGAACCTACTCCTGTCGCCAGCGACGAACGGACGCCGATGGGCACGGCCATCAAGCATGCCAGCACCATGGCTTCGCCCGCCGCAGAACCGCTACAATCGCCTCACATGACAAAAAGTTGAAAGGGAGCACCAAATGCAGGACCTCGTCTATCCTCACGAACGTACGCTCGGCGGCATCACCCTGGCACTCGGTCTGCTGGCGTGGCTGGGCCTGATCGTCGGTACGTTCGGCACTGCCTTGGTCGCACTGGCGATCGGCTTCATCTTCTACCTGTTCCTGCAATCGACGCTGATCGCCCATATCAAGGGCAATGGCGTCGAATTGACGGAAGCGCAATTCCCCGACCTGCACGCGCAATTCATCGCCTGCTGCGATCACTTGCAAATGGCCAAGCGGCCGCAGGCCTATATCCTCAATGGCAATGGCGGTCTCAACGCCTTTGCCACCAAGTTTCTCGGCAGCCAATACGTCGTCCTCTTCTCCGACGTCGTCGATGCCATGAAGAGCCATGCCGATGGCGTGCGGTTCTACATCGGCCACGAGCTCGGTCACTTGCGCATGAAACACTTGAGCCGACATTTCCTGCGCTGGCCGGTGCTCTGGCTGCCGCTGCTCGGAGCCGCCTATTCCCGTGCTCGCGAGAGCACCTGCGACCGGCATGGTCTGGCCTGCAGCAGTTCACCCGAAGGCGCGGCGCGCGCACTCTCCGCACTCTCGGCGGGCGCCGACCGCTGGAAGGATCTCGACATCGCCGCCTACCGGCAACAGACCCACCACAGTGCCGGCTTCTGGATGTCCTTCCACGAGTTGACCGCCGGCTATCCGTGGCTGACCAAGCGCGTCACCCGGGTCATGGACACCCATGGACAAATGCCGAGGCGCAATCCCCTCGCTTATCTGATCGCCCTGTTCATTCCCTATGCTGGCCGCCTGGGTGGCGGCTTCGGCCTGCTGCTGCTGATCTACATCATCGGCGTTCTGGCAGCCATTGCAATTCCTGCCTACCACGACTACCAGGTCAAGGCGGCACTGACCGATGCCGTCAGCGACTCTCGCCCCTTGCGCGATGTCCTGGCCAGCCATTATGAGCAAACCAAGGAGATTCCTGACTCGCTGGCTGCGCTGAGTCTGCCTGAGGGGATGGACAAAGGCACTCACTTCTCCCTCAACTCGCAGGCAATGGTGCTTACCGTTACGACGCCACAAGGTGCTCTGGTGTTCACGCCGACGCAGGACAGCAGCAGCCACATCGTCTGGAGTTGCGCGGCCGGCGAAGGCGTCAAGCCGACACAATTGCCGAGCACCTGCCGCTAAAGGCGGTCGGCCTGCTGCGCGGCCGCAGCAGACCCGCGCCGACCATCGCGCGGGCCGGCGACTAGCAACGGAAGACACCAGACACAGGTCCATCGTCCATGATCACCATTGAGTTTCTTCTCACCTCACTGATCGTCGTGCTCATTCCTGGCACCGGTGTCGT
>Ga0265325_10002593_pt1 | contig 12119 bp, 12 predicted proteins | sample 41420metaG_FD_202090 | JGI IMG/M metagenome (GOLD analysis project Ga0265325, IMG submission 202090) | Rhizosphere microbial communities from Carex aquatilis grown in University of Washington, Seatle, WA, United States - 4-14-20 metaG | ecosystem: Host-associated > Plants > Roots > Rhizosphere...
TCTTCGGCGCCGCCAAGCTTAATCTAAAGATCGTCGAGGTTCCGGTTCGCTACCGCGAGCGCGTGTACGGCGAGACCAACATTTCGCGCTGGAAGCACGGCTGGCTTCTGCTGAAGATGTCGGCGGTGGCGGCGCGCAAGCTACGCTATGTGTGATCCCGCGGACGCGCTTCCCGAGGCAGTTCGCGAGCGGACGCTGGCGCGCTTCGAGGAGCACCGGCGGGCATGGCAATCGAACCGGGCTCTGCGCGCCGCGTACCGCGACTGGTACGGCCTGATTCGAGCGAACCTGCCGGCGCCCGAGCTTGGGCCGTGGATCGAAATTGGCTCCGGCCCTGGCTTTGCCAAAGAATTCATTCCGGAGCTGATACTGACGGACGTCGTGCAGGCGTCATGGCACGAGCGGCAGGTCTCGGCGGAAGCTCTGCCGTTCGCTGACGGCAGCGTCGGCGCCTTGGTGCTGTTCGATGTCTTACACCATGTGGGCGCCACCGCGACGTTTTTCGCCGAGGCCCAGCGCGTGCTGAGCCCGGGCGGGCGCCTCGTTCTCGTCGAACCCTACATCAGTCTGGTTTCTCACTTCGTGTACGGCCGCTTCCACGAGGAGCCCGTGATCATGGGGGTCGATCCCTTGCAGCCGGCGTCGTTGGCCGAAGCAAAGGATCCCTTCGCCTCCAATCAGGCCGTTCCGACCCTGCTGTTTGCCCGGCAGGGTGGGCGCGCGTTCGCACAGGCTTTTCCCGGTCTGGCGGTGACCCGACTGCGCCGATTCGCGGGCCTCGCCTACCCGGCGACCGGCGGCTTCAATCGCAAAGCCTTGGTGCCGTTCGGTCTGTGGCGGGCTCTTCATGCCATGGAAGGACTGCTGCCCGAAGCCGTGTTTCGCTGGCTCGGTTTCCGGATGCTGGTGGTGATCGAGAAGCGGTAGCGTCCGAGGCTCCTCACCCATGCTGCTTGCGCACGTGATAGCAGCCAGTTGGCCCCCGGTTTCGGGGGTGCGGTGATGACCGCGCTGGGCATGAGCGCGGAGGATCGGACCGCGGAAGAGCGCGCGCTGCCGCCGAGGTGGCTGGGGCTGCTCTTCGCGTTGGCGCTTGCCATACGCCTTGCGTACGTGCTCGCGATGGCGCACGACCCGTACTTCACCAACCCGGTGATCGACGCGGCCGTGTACGACCAGATCGGCTGGTCGATCGCCCGCGGGCACGGACATCCCGACGATGTGTTCTGGCAGCCGCCTGGATATCCCTACTTCCTCGGCGGCGTATGGTGGCTTTTCGGCGATTCCTACCTTGCGCCTAGGCTGCCGCAAGCTCTGCTTGGCGCGTTCAACGTCAGCCTCGTCGCGTGGATCGCGGCGTGCTGGTTCGCTCGCCGGGTCGGGCTTGCAAGCGGCATCGTGGCCGCTGCTACGGGATGCTGATCTACTTCTACGCCAAGCTGCTTGCACCAACGCTGGCGTTGTGTCCGGTCCTGGCGGCAGTTGGGTTGGCTCGACTGGCCCAACAGCCCGGCACGCGCTTGCTGAGGGCGGCGTCCGGCTGCCTCGGTGGATTGGCTGGATTGGTGGTGGCCACGTCCTTGGTGATTCCCTTGATCATCGCAGGATTTGCCCGACGGCGGGCAGGATGGGTTCTATGTGCAGCGGCCTTGGCAGTGGCGCCTGCGCGCCTTGCGCAACTATGTGCGTGGTCACGAGCTCGTTGTTGTGAGCGGCAACGGCGGCATCGATTTTTGGATTGGCAACAATCCGAGCTACGACAAGACCGTGGGAATCCGTCCGGATATCGAATGGCAGCGTCTGGTTGAAGAGCCCAGTAAAGCCGGCGAGCACGGCAAGGCCGCGGGTTCGCGCTATTTCGTGCGCAAGACCCTTCGATGGGCGGTGGATGAGCCTTGGGCATTCGCGCGGTTGCAGGCCCACAAGCTGCGGCTGCTGGTGTCTGGAAGCGAGATCTACGGCCAAGCAGCGGTGGTTTGCGCTCGCCGGCACCTTTATGCTGTTCTTGCCTGCGAACGTGGGCCAGGGCTGCATGGATCGCTAGATTAATCCGGACGCCGAATACAGCCTCGCGATGCGCCTCGGCCAGCGCGGCCACATCCAAGAGGCGCAATCACTATTCGAGTCGGCGGTTGCAGGGCGGCCGAGGTACCTCGAGGCGTGGCTCAATCTCGCGGTCTGCTACGATTCAACCGGACGGCCGAACGATGCCGAGGCAGCCATCCGCCGAGCCCTGAGCTTGGATCTGGACGGGACGGCTGCGCTCCTCGGACCCTTTCTCGATGAAGGCAAGCCCGAGGTCGCAGCGCGATTGCGGGAGCACCTGCATTCGATCGGAGCGTCGAATCGTCGGTCTGTGCTGGCGCCCGCAAATGGGGAGCCATAGGGACAGCCTCCGCCGCAATCTGCTAACCCGGCGCATTCCCAATTGAGTGTTGGCTGTTGGCAAGTGTGGTCGTCGTTGGTTATCGTGGTCGCTATTGGTTATTGTGGTCGCTAGTGATAATGAACCTCGTGGTGCGCGCTTACCCTCGAATGTGAAGACGCCTACGACCCTGTGTCCGTGTGCTGTTCCCAGCAGTCGACGGGCACCCGTTGGGAGGAATCGATAATGTCCAGAACCAAGTGGAACGTGTTGGCCCTCGGAGTCCTTGTTGTCGGTATTGCTGGTTGCGGTGGCGGGAGCAGCGGGCCCGACGTCGCTGGAGATCTCTGCAAGAAAGCCGACTCCTGCGGTGGCCTTTCGGGGACGACCGTCGCCGGGTGCAAGGACATGACCAACAATCTGCTCGGGTCGAAGACCGGTTCTGCGCGATCCGAGGCCGAGAACGCACTCAAGGCATGCCTCGGCGTTGCGGACTGCACCGACTTCAACACCTGTTTCGAGGGTGCGCTGTCGGGCGGCTCCGGGTCTGGCGGATCTGGCGGCGGCACCGCAGTGGGTGCCAGCGGTGGGAGCGCGGTGGGGGGCACCGGCGGTGGTCAGGCGGGCGGTGGCGGCGACAACCCACAGGGTGGCAACGGTGGCAGCTCGGTCGCTGGCAGCGGCGGGAACCCGACGGGCGGCAGCGGCGGCGGCCTGGTAGGCGGCGGTGGCGATTACCCGCGGGGTGGTGGCTCGGTCGCTGGCAGTGGCGGCAGTGGAATCGCGGGCAGCGGCGGCAGCCCGGCCGCCGGCACCAGTGGCAGCACGTCGGGCGGCGGTGGCACGTCAGGCGGCGGCGGCGTTAACTCGTCGGGCGGCAACGGCGGGGGCGCCGTCGGCGGCAGCGCAGGCAGCCCAAGCGGCGGTTCGGCTGCGGGCGGAAGCGCAACCGGAGGAGCGACGACCGGCAGTAGCTCTGCCGAGCCCGAGCTGATGACTTCTGCCCAGAGCGCCTATTGGACAAGGGGGCAAGTCGCCAAAGTGACGAGTGGTACAGCCGACTTGAGCGTCGACAAGAACACAACATACCAGCGATGGGACGGGTTTGGCGGAACCTTCAACGAGATGGGATGGGATGCCCTCTCGGTGCTCAGCGCCGCTGACGTGGCGAGCGCCATGAAGTATCTCTTCGACCCGACCGACGGTGCCAATTTTGTCTATGGCCGTGTCCCCATGGGAGCCAGCGACTACTCGAACAATTGGTACACGCTGGACGATCTCCCCAGCGGTACGGCAAGCGACTATGCGATGGACAAGTTCTCCATCGATCGCGACAGTCAAAAACTGATCCCCTTCATCAAGGAAGCGCTGAAGGTCAGGTCTGACCTCCATCTCTGGACCAGCCCGTGGGTCATCCCATCCTGGATGATGGACAGCAGCTCGAACGTGAAGACCGACGCGCAGACGCAAGGAGCCCTTGCCCTTTACATGGCGAGGTTCGTGGAAGAGTACGGCAAGGTGGGCATCAAGATTGAGACGATTCACCCCCAAAACGAGCCTAACTACGGCAGGGTCCATTGGACGCAATCGCTCCTGATCGGCTTCATGAAGACCTACCTGGGGCCCACGCTCTCGCAACGAAGCCTGGCCGTCCAGATCTGGTGCGGTACCATGTCGAAGGATCCGGACGATACCAACATCGCCTTAGCGACCGCGAAGGACGCAGACGCCATGAAGGTCGTCAAGGGCTTCGGTCTGCAGTGGAACCCGCTTGCGGCCGTGCCCACCTTGGCGGCCACGGGAATGCCCGTCATGCAGACCGAGCACCGGTGTGGCAACTACAGCTTCGATGGCCCCTATTGGGACAAGAGTCGGTATAGCTCAAGCAAACCGCAGAACGATCATCTCTACGGCGAGGAAAGCTGGCAGCTCATTCGGGATTGGACTGTCGCAGGGGTGAATTCGTACAGCGCTTGGAACATGGTGCTCGACGACGTGGGCATGAGCCTGGACAACTGGCCCCAGAACGCACTCTTGGTGGTGAACAAATCCGCCAAGACGCTGACCAGGACCGCTGCCTACTACACCTTTCGGCATTTCTCCTACTACATAGCCCCGGGGGCGACGCGGATCGGGGTGAGCGGGAGCGGCGATGCTTTCAAGGGCGTGAGCGATAAATCCTACAACACCCTGAACGCGCTGGCGTTCAAGAACCCTGACGGCACCATCGTCATACAGGCCTACAACAAAGCCACCTCGTCGAAGACAACCATCGTCGGCGTGGGCACCGCACTGTCGCAGACGCTGTACCAGTTCGATGTCCCTGCCCACGGCTGGGCCACCCTCCGCGTCGCACCGTAACGTGGTTCGGGACCGCCGCTAGTCTTTCACCCACGCCGTACACTGGTACAGCGCGGCTGAAATGGGGGCGAAAGGCGGGAAGGCCTTGCGGCGAACCGGACGCAGCACGCGGCCGAGGGCCTTGTGAATCGTAGCTGGCGCGGTGACGTGGTGGTCTTCGATGCCACCGAAGCCGATCAAGCGAAACAGGTTGGCCATCAGCCGATTGACCATGGGGTAGCCGGCGACCAGGATTCCGCCCTTGACCAGGGTACGCGCAAGCGCGGCGGCCGCGCGGTCTGCATCGGCGATGTGCTCCAGCACGGATAGGCAAACCACGGCGTCGAAGCCTTCGCCGGCAAGGCTCTTCTCGTCGAGCAGATCGGCCCGGATGAATCGGGCCTGGCAAGACGGCGCCACCAAGCGATCGAGGCCCTCGGCCAACACGAGGTCGCTGCCACAATATTCGGGAAACTGCACCGACAGCGTGGGAATCAAGATGCCGCTGCCGACGCCGACTTCGAGAATTCGGCAGCCGTTTCTTGGCAGCATGTCGAGGGCCATCTGCAGGCGCAGGCGGTATAGCCAGCCCACCAGCGGACGGTAGTAGAAGGGCAGGGGATCGTGCTCGTCGTTGGGCTTGAGGGTGCCTGGCTTGGGGAGGAGAAACTTCATGGGCTATGCGGGCTATCCGTGTTCGGTTCGGGCGGCGAGAGGATCGCCTTGGGGGTGATTCGCTGGCCCACAATGACCGAAAACGCTTCGGGTGCATAGGGGTAGCGCGCGGCGATCATACGCTCGTAAATCCTGAAGCCTTCTTCAAGCTCGGTCGACGCGCGTTGGGCATGCAGCTCGACCAGCTTGTTGCGGATCTGCGTGCGAGCCTCGGGATTGGTCGCGACGGCGTAGGCCTGCTCCAGGTTTCGAATCGCGAGATCGTCGGCGCCTTCCTTGGTCAGCATGCGTGCGACCAGGTTCGGGATGAAATAGGGCACGCCCTCGTAGAGGGAGGCTTCCTTCAGGCTGTCCACGCCCTTCTGGCGCCAGCCCGGCACGCGCGGGTCGTCCTCTCCCGCGTCCTGCGGCAGCTCGAACAGGTAGTTGAAACCGATCTGAAACGGAAACTCCCAATCAAACGGAAAGGCCTTGTGCCCGCGGGCAAGCACCTCGATGGCGGCCAGCACCATGTCAGGCGAGATCTTCTGGCCGTTGTAGATGAGCATCGCCGCCCCGGCTAGGTACAGCCGCTCGAACTTCGGGTCGAGATCCATGGCGGTGTTGAGGTAGTTCGCCAGCCACTTGGTCGGCACCCGCGCGTGCAACTGGGTACCAAAGTAGATGTTGGCGCGGGCGTGGATCAGATCCGCGAAGAGCTCTGCGTGGCCGAGGCTTGCGACCTTGAGCGACGAGGACGGCGGCAGGTAGTAGGTGTCGGCCTCGGGCGGCCAGGTGGCGCGCAGACGACTTGCCCGGTGAAGGCAGACGGCAGCGATGCTAATGGCGGCGCACGACACGACAATGACCGTGACGAGCGGGCGAATCTTCGGCGTAGGTCCCGAGGCGTGCGTGGTCATCCCCAAACCTACGGCTCCGGAAGTGGCGTGCGATCCGCCGCGTCGACGCTGGTGTCGATGCCGGTGATGCCGAGCTTGGAAAGCCGGTAGCGCATGGACCGAAAGGAAACCCGCAGAAGGCGGGCAGCCTCGGTGCGATTGCCGGCGGTCTTTTCCAGCGCCTTGATGAGGATGGTTCGTTCGTAGTCTTCCAGGTGGCGTTCCAGATCCAGCCCCTCGTCGGCGATGTTGGCAACCGCGTTCACTGACGGCGCCGCGCCCTGCAGGCCGATCAGATTCGGGAAGGCGTCGATGCCAAGCCAGTCGGTGGTGGCAAGCGTGACCGCGCGTTCGATCATGTTTTCCAGCTCGCGTACGTTGCCCGGGAAGTGGTAGATCATCAGCGCCGACATGACTTCCGGCGCGGCCCCCACGACGTTGCGGCCGTGCTCGGCCGAGAACTTGCGAATGAAGTGGTCGACCAGAAGCGGCAGATCCTCGCGCCGCTCGCGCAGCGGCGGCAGGCGCACCTGAATCACGTTCAGGCGGTAGTAGAGGTCCTGGCGGAAAGTGCCCTTTTCCACCTCGGTCTCAAGGTCGCGGTTGGTGGCGGCCACGATGCGCACGTCCACCTCACGCTCGCTGACGCCGCCCACGGGCTTGACCTTGCGCTCTTGCAACACCCGCAGAAGCTTCACCTGCATGGATACCGGTATCTCGGCCACCTCGTCGAGCAGCAGGGTGCCATTGTGCGCCGCCTCGAAGAGGCCCTGCTTGTCGGCGCTTGCGCCGGTGAAGGCGCCCTTCAAGTGGCCGAACAGCTCCGACTCCAGCAGGCTCTCGGGGATCGCGCCGCAGTTCACCCCGACGAACGAGTTGTCCACGCGCGGCGACAGCTCGTGCAGGGCGCGCGCCGCCAGCTCCTTGCCAGTCCCCGATTCGCCGATCAGCAGCACGCTGGTTCGAGTCGACGCCACCTTGCGCAGAATGTCGAACACGCGCTGCATGGGCGGCGACTTGCCGAGTAGGCGCTCGAGCTTGTAGCGCCCTTTGATCTCGTCGCGCAGAGCCACGTTCTCGCGCGACAGGCGCCGCTTTTCGATGGCGCGGGCCACGACCAATCCGACTTCGTCGATTTTGAACGGCTTGGTCAGGTAGTCGTGCGCGCCGGCCTTCATCGCGGCGATGGCGGTCTCTGTGGTGGAAAACGCGGTTACCACGATGACCTCGGTGTCGGGATGCAGATGCTTCGCTTCGGCAAGGATGGTCAGCCCGTCTACATCTGGCATGCGCAAATCGGTGATGACGATGTCGAAGCTGCGCGCCTTGAGCGCGGCGATCGCTTCCTTACCGCCCGCTGCGGCTTCGATGCGGTAGCCCTCGCGGCGCAGATAGATTCCCAGGAACTCGCGCATCGAGCGCTCGTCGTCGACGATGAGAATGTCCCCGGTTTGGGTGGTCATTGCGTCCGTTTACGAGCGATAAGTATCTGGAAACCTCCGAAATTACGCAAGATGGGCATGTCGCAAACGACGCGCTCGGCCTTTTCCATCACGCCGGCGAGCACCGGCACACGGAACACCTTGGAGGTCGGGGTCAGCACTCGCACGCCGCGCATTCCTATGTATTCGAGACTCTTCGGCAGATAGTCGCGCGCGGTCGGCAAGCTGTCGTAACGGGTGAAGACGTCGCGGTCGGTGGTGCCGTCGGCGATGGGGGCCGCCCCGCCGAGCACCTTGGCCAGATAGCGCAGCGAGGTCGGATTGTAGAACTCCAGCAACAGGTGACCGCCCGAGCGGGTGACGCGCGCCAGCTCAGCGATGGCTTCGCGGATGGGCGGCACGTGCGCCAGGACCTTCATGCTGTACACCAGATCCACGGCATTGTCGGGCAAGGGCAGCGCGACCAGGGAGCCCTGCACGATGCGCAGCCCGCGCTCGCGCGCACGCACCAGCATCCCGTGCGAAAGGTCGATCCCGATGGCAGAGCGCCCGACACGCGCCGCCTCGGCCAAGAGCAGCCCGGTTCCGCAGCCCGCCTCCAGGATGTCGCGGCCGGTGCCGTAGCGGCGCACCAGATCCAGCTCGAGGTCGTCAATCAGCCGGTGGTAGCCGCGATGGCGCTCGTCTTCGTACGTGTTTGAGAACTTGTCGTAGTAACTCTGCGTCGAGCGAAGCTCTTCCATGGACGCGTCGATTATGCGGTCACCCGGGAAAAGACGCGAGGGATTCGTGCCAGGATCCTCAGAATAGATCGGACCAGCGGCAGAGCTCGATGTGCCGGTCGGTGAGCACCGCGCGGACCCGGCCGGAGGTCAGCGCAAAGGCCTCGCTGTTGCGAGCCACGCCTTCGAGGCCGGCGTCGAGATCCGGATGACAGATGATCTCGTGGCTACCGGAGCCCAGGCGGCCAAGAATTTCCAGGATTCGGATCTCATCCAGGCGCCCGCTCTCGAAGAAGCCCCAGCTTTGCGGGCCGTGCCGGCGCGCGCCCAGCTCGCGGCGGCCGAACCAGGCTGCGGCGGCCAGGGCGGCGGTCTCGAAGCTCCGGCGCACGTCGGAGGTCCAGGCCAGGGTAGGCTTTTCCACCGACATGCGCAGACCGGGAATCCCGTGGCGACGCGCGACCTTCTCCTGCGCCTGGGCGACCACGGGCAGAAAGCCGAGACCGGCCCTGCTGCACAGGTGATCGATGGTGATGCCGAGGTCGCGCAGCCGGGCCACCTGGGCGTCGAGCTCGCGTTCGACTTCGTCGGCTTTCATCGCGGCCTTGGCCCAGTTGAGGACCACGTCACGCGCACGGGCGGGAAATCTTCCGTCGGGGCCGAGCAAGGACGGCACGGTGGCGGGCGAAGAGACGGGGGCGCCGCCTGCCAGGGACAGGAGGACGCCCACGCCGAGCTTTGGGACCGACGCCAGGGATTGCTTCACACCGATTGGATCGGCCGCATTGCCCAGCACCGAGGTGCTGGTGACGATGCCATGCTGGTGGGTCGCGATCACGGCGCGGTCGCGCTCTGCGGACGCACCAAGCCCGTCGGCATTGACGACCAATCGAAGAGAGCCAGAGGAGGGCACGCGCCGTGCTTAGCACGGCTGGCCGCCCCGGCAACTTTCCGTTGCCGGCGTTGCTAGAACGGCCAGCTCGATGGCGGCAGCAGGCGGTCCACTTGAATCTGGCGCAATGTCCACGGATCGACGGTGGCCGCCGACGCGGTCCTCAAGTCCAGTTGCTCGAAATAGGACCGCTCGACGTACCAGCGGGTGCCATCGCCGTCGGGAAACCAGACCGCGACGCAGATGAACCCGACCAGGGTCCACACCACGATACCGACGGCGGCGCCCGGGGCTCGCCGATGTCCCACCGCCAGCACCAGCGCAGCGAGCACCAGCGCGAACGGGACGGCAATGGCCAACCAACGCGACACAAAGTGAAACAGGTTCGGCGCGACCAGGCCCTTGGCCAGCAAGGGCACGGCGAACGAGGCCCAGGGAAACGCGTAGCCTGGCGAGACGAACGGAAACACCAGCGAGGTCAGCGCGATCGCCGCAACCGATGCACCGAGCAGCACCGAATCAACAGAACGCGGGCGACCGAGCAGCATGAGGTAGGCCAAGAACGGAATGGCCGCCACGAGGTACCGGGCGCCCACCGACCAGCCGCCATTCCAGTTGGCGAAGCCGGCGTACACCAGCAACAAACCGAGAGGAGGCAGCACCAGTGCCCAAAAGGCGGGCCGTTCGAGACGGCGCCATGCTGCGGGGATCGCTAGCAGCCCCAGCAGCAACACGGGCGAGAAGAGCAAGAGGCCTTTGCCGGGATCGAGAAGCAGGCGCAAGGCGATCCAGGGCGAAGGGAAGCGCATGCCGAACATGAATGAGCTGTGCAGTTGGCGGAACTGAGCGGTTCGCTCAAAGCCCAGGGACAAAGCGAACACGCTGCCGAATGCCGCGTGATTGTAGATGGCCAGGGCGGACAAGAACGGCAGGGCGCCGGCGGCTATTCGCATTCCACCCACAACACCACGTCGGGGCAGGGCGCAGATGGCCATGATCGCGGCCGGCACGGCGGCGGGGTATTCAGAAATGGCCGCCACGGCCAGCAGCGCCCCGGCAGTCACCTCATGCACGGATTGTCTCGACCGGCCGCTGCCAAAGAGCAAGAGCCAGGCGCCGAACAGTCCGGCCGCGGTGATCGCGTGCGAAAAGAGCAGCAGGCCGTAGGCAAACAGCGGCGTGCCGAACAACATGGCGCCGAGGCAGAAGGCAATCCGATCCGGGTCAACCTCGATGCTGCTCCCGTGACGGGCGAAAAACAGGCACAGCAGCAGCACCGGCAGGGTGGCGATCCACAGGCGCATGAGGGTGACGGTCTGGCGCAGGTTGTTCGCGGCTGGCGGGCCTACCAAGGTTCGAGCCAGCGCGTAGGCCGGCACTGCCATGAACGAGCCACCGGGCGCCTTATCGGAATAGATGCGTCCATTGACCGTGGCCAGATCGGCGATCCGATCCCCGAGCAGCGCAATCTCGGGACCGACCTCGAGCGAGCCGCGTTCGACCATGGCGGCCGTCAGCGCCCATCGGCTGAATTCGTTGGCCGACGGCAGGTGTGGGAAGATCGGAATCACGAAGAGCGCGATCAAGGCGTAAAGCCCGATGATCCAGTGTGCGCGCCGCCGTGGAAGTGCCACCCATGCGATGGTAGCACGACCCCGACGCTCGCCCGGTCAAGAATCCGGGACTGCCAGGCAGGGCAGCATCTGACGTTCTTCGGTTATGCGAAGATCCGATTCTGATCTTCGCGCAGCTTTGCGGCCGCCGTGGAGGGGAAGTGGAACACCGGCGCAAACAGCCGGTGGGCCAGGGTCAGAAGTTGCCTCAGGCGATAGGCGTCGTGATGTGCCTCGCCCTTGCGCTCGCAGGCGTGCCAGCTTTCCTGGTCGGCAATACGAAGCTCGACCGGCAGGGTGTGTTGTTGGGTCTCGATCCGAAGCGTGTCGCGAGCGGCGTAGGCGCGGGTTCCGGGAATCAGGATTTCGTCGGTTCTAAGATCGCGATGGACCGGCAAGTTGTAGTTGATCTTGCACTGGAACTTGCGGTGGCCTAGCGACGAGTCGGGGTTTTCCTTGGGCTCGACCCCCAGCGCGCCGAAGAACTGGCGCGCCGCCATCCGTAGTCGCGCCTTCGCCCAACGCTGGGGGCTGCCCTCGCTGCGCATCAGGTTGACGGTCAGCCGCCGTACCGCTTCCAGCATGTCGTCGGGGCTGTCGAACAGGGTCTGCGTGATCGAGTGTGAGACCACATTCTCTTGCAGGATCACGCCGCGTTTTTGCAGGGCGTGGAACAAGGTCAAGGTATCGTCGCGGCTCTTGAGCAGGAAGGTGATGGCCAGGATGTCGCGGATGTCGTAGGCCTCGCCCTCGCGGTTCTTGCCGAGCTTGGTGAACATGCTCTCGGGGCTCTTGAGGCGGGCCTTGACCTCGACGATATCCACGTCGACCCCGTCGCCGCTGCCAAACACGTAGCAACCCTTGCCGGTATCGAAGGTCATCGATTCGTGCAGCTTGTGGAAGAAGCTTGAGACCTTCACGAACCCTCGCCGTGCGGGCTCGTCGGCGGGCAGGATGGGCGGGCGGTGCCAGTCGAAGTCGAAAAGGTCGTCCAGGCTGCGACCTTGCTTTTCCAGGAACAGACCTAGCTCGGCGTAGTCGTGAATGTCCTGGCTGTCCTCTTCGATAGATTTGATCAGGTGCGCGGTCTTCAGCATCGTGCATGCCATGCGCTGCCATTCGGGCGGTATGTGCAGGTCCTCGCCGCGATAGCCGTGAAAAAGGTCTGGATAGCGGCGCGACGACGCCAGCA
>Ga0265325_10002596_pt1 | contig 12116 bp, 8 predicted proteins | sample 41420metaG_FD_202090 | JGI IMG/M metagenome (GOLD analysis project Ga0265325, IMG submission 202090) | Rhizosphere microbial communities from Carex aquatilis grown in University of Washington, Seatle, WA, United States - 4-14-20 metaG | ecosystem: Host-associated > Plants > Roots > Rhizosphere >...
AGCTTCGAGACCACCGTGCGGTTCGCGGCGGCGTAAGGACAGGAGAACGCGCGCGCTCTCAGCCTCATGCGTTGCCTCGAGCGCCTGCGCCTTCTCCTGATCCTAGCGTCGCCGCGACGCACAATCCAAAGGCAACGCTGCGCGCCGCATTGGCGCCGGCGTCCGGTCAGGCCCTGTCAGGCCTTGTCAGGCTTGAAATTCAACGGCACGCCGTTGATGCAGTAACGCAAGCCCGTCGGCGGCGGCCCGTCCGGGAACACATGCCCCAGATGGCTGCCGCAACGGCTGCAATGCACTTCGGTGCGTGTCATGCCGTAAGCGTCATCGTCGGATGTTTCGACCGCGCCGGGAAGCGGGTCGTTGAAGCTCGGCCATCCGGTTCCGCTCTCGAATTTCAGCCCCGACTTGAACAAAGGCTGGCCGCAGCCGGCACATTCGAAGCTGCCGGCGCGCTTTTCATAATTCAGCGCGCAGCTACCGGGCCGCTCGGTGCCGTCTTGGCGCATGATCTCGTATTGCTCAGGCGTCAGCAGACGGCGCCACTCGGCGTCGGTATGCGTGACTGGATATTGCTTGGTCGCCGTCGTGGTACTCATGGCGCGCTCCTTGCTGTCCCGGACCAACACATAACTCACACTTGGCCCCGGCGGCAAAGCGCGTCAAGCACCGGACATTTTTAGAGGAAGCGGCGCTCCGGCAGACGGATGATCTGGGCCGGAACGTCCGTCGCCCAATCGGCGGCGTCCTGCACGCCGACGCGGACCCAGCGCGGAATGCGCTCGACGGTGGCGATCACGGAACGCACCCGTTCGATCACCGGGCGCTTCGATGCCGGCGGCGTCACCATCGCCGCCAATTGCAGCGGCGGTCCCGCCGCCGTAACAGGCCCAGTCTTGAACTGAGCCGGCGAACCGCCCGGCACGACCTTGAGCGGCCTGCGGAGCGGGGCCTCGAGCTTGGGAGCTTCGAGCTTGGCGATGCGCTGGGGCTCTTGAACGGCCGATTGAGCGACCTGTTGCGCGACGGCAGCCTCGCGGAGGTCGGCATATTCGCGATCGACAGCCGCGGCGGCCGCGCGGTCGGCTTCCGCCTGCGCACGCAAATAATCGCCGACCGCGGCATGCTCGTCCTTCACCAATCGGATTTGCGCGGCGCTGGCGACGCTGACCATCGGCTGCGCCGCCGGCATCATCATGATCGTCACGAGCAACGCGCCGGCCGCTGCGGCCGCGATAGCCAGCACAGGCGCCCGCAGCGGGCGGGCGGTCCGTGCCGCAGCAATGAAAAATCCGGTGACCATGACTTATCCCCTTGCCGCCCATGGCATCAAGCGTTCCGGGCCAAACCAAGGCGCAATCAGGGAAAGATATTGGCTTGCAAAGCCCAGAACTGGCCGCCGACGAGCGACCAGCCGCGATGTCTCCTGGCGCCGACACGCGCAGCTCATGGCATTGCTGCAACAGTCAGAGACTATCCACATTCGCTGCGACATTCGATTTGACGAATCGGCGACTGCGTGACGAAATTGTGGCGAGATTTGCACACGCGGGCCGGCGGCGTGGCGTGAGCCGACCCGTTCCGATGTTCCTCCCGCGTGGCGTTCTTGACTTGGGCGGCCCAATCGGCCGCCCCTTTCATTGTCAGGTAGTGCCGAACCGGCTGCGCGCCGACATATAACGCCGCGCCGCGCCGGCCACTTTGCCTTCCATCGATGCGGCCGGCAGCGGATCGATCGCATCGACCAGTTGCAGAAAAGCGCCGCCGGGCAGCGGCGGTGCGAACACATAACCCTGCGCCGAGCGGATGCCGAGTTCGCGCAGATGCATGACCTGCTCGAAATTCTCGACGCCTTCGGCGACCACATCCATACGCATATTATGCGCGAGGTCGATCAGGGTCTCGACGATGGTGGTCGAATTCCGGTCGGTGCCGATCGCATCGACGAACATCTTGTCGATCTTGATGATGTCGACGCCGAGCTTGAGCATGTAGGACAGCCCGCTATGGCCGGTGCCGACGTCGTCGATGGCGATGCGCACGCCGATGCCCTGCAGCGCCGCGATGACCCGGCGGGTTTCGGTCAGGTTATCGATCGGATCGCGCTCGGTCAGCTCGATCACGACCTGCGTCAAGTCGATCGGCGTGCCGACGAAAATGTTGCGCACGTCCTTGACGATCGATTCATCCCGGAACAGTTGCGCGGCAAAATTGAAGGAAATTTTCAGGCCAGGCCGCCCGCCGATCGCCGCGCCGGCTTCGGCGCAGACCTTGCGCATCAGGTCGCGCGTCATCGGCCAGATCAGGCCGCTGCTTTCGGCAAGCGGAATGAATGAGGCAGGCAATACCAACGAGCCGTCGGCCTTGCGCCAGCGCACCAAAACCTCGGCACCGCGCAATTGACCGGAACGAATGTCGACGATCGGCTGGTAATACGGAATGAGTTCGCCGGCCGCCAGCGCGCGCTCGAGCTCGGCGACAGGGTTGTTGGAATCGCGCCGCGGCAGGAGCAGCGCAAATCCGACCAGGATAAATGCCACGGCCGCCTTGATGAACACGCTCAGCCCCTCAAGATCGGAATGATTGGCGGCGTTGGCGGGCAGCGAGGTCGTGACCAGCAAGCCGTATTTGTCGGAGCGCCGCTGCGCGGTCGCGGCGGCGTCTTGCTCGCTCGGCGGCGGCCGGCCGGACTCGCTTATCACCGCACCACCCGCCGTGACTATCCGCGCATGCGTGCCGCTGCCGCCGCCTCGCGCCGCGACCTGCGGCAGGAACAATTCGCTCGGCACCATCGCGGCGAGCACCTTGTCGCCGTCGAGCTGGCGGCGCAGACAGACCATTTGTTCGTTGCTGCCGAACGTCACCATGTGGATCGTGTAATCCGGCGCGCCCGGCAGCGGCTCTGACGACAGAAGCTTGCGCGTCCCAGCCGGATTGCCGGATTGCTCGCAGGCGAACTGGCCGTCCGGGTTGAGCAGCGCGATTTCCTTGATCGGCGTCGTGGCAAAAGCGGCTCGCCGCATCGCCGTGAGATGCTCGGCCGCGCACGAGTTCACGCCGGCTTTCGCCAGGGCGTCGAGCGCTGCGATCACCTGTCCGACCCGCGCCTCGCTCAGCGAAATCGCGCGCCGCGCCGCCATCATGGCCTCGCCGGCGTTGTCGCGCTCGATCAGCCGCGAGATCCAATAGTCGAACGCAAGCAATGGCGCGCCGGCCAGCATGACGCCGAGCACCATCGCAATCGCATCTTTGCGCGTGAAACCCCGCACGCCTCACCCCGACCGGCCAACTTATGAGTGAGCCATGTTGTTGTTAAGGTCGCGTTAAGCTTAAACAGTCCGGCCGCCGGCGATGGCGCGGCCCGCAGCGAGTTAACCGGGGGTAAATGACCAAAGCCCCGATCTGGCCTAAGCTCGCCGAGCACGACTGTCGCGTCCCAGCGGCGCGCAATGCGGAGACCAAACGATGAGTTTCTTTCCCGGCAAGGATCCCGCCGCCGGCGACAACTACGCCTGTGACGCGATCGCCAATGTGATCGTGCCGCGCACGGTCGATCTCGGCGACGGGTTTTCGGTGCGGCGCGCGCTGCCGTCGGCGCGCACGCGCATGGTCGGGCCGTTCATATTCTTCGATCATTTCGGCCCGGCGGAATTCCGCGCCGGCGCCGGGCTCGATGTGCGGCCGCATCCGCATATCGGGCTCGCCACCGTGACCTACCTGTTCGACGGCGAGATCATGCATCGCGACAGCCTCGGCACCGCGGCCTCGATCCGGCCCGGCGAAGTCAACTGGATGACGGCCGGGCGCGGCATCGTCCACTCCGAGCGCACCGGCCCGCAGCAGCGCGCCGCCGGCGGGCCGATCCACGGCCTGCAAATGTGGGTCGGGTTGCCGTCCGATAAAGAGGAGATGGCTCCCGGCTTCGCGCATCACGCGACGCTGGAATTTCCGGTGGTCGCCGAGAACGGCACCAATGTCCGGGTCGTGGTCGGCTCGCTCTATGGAGCGAGCTCCCCGGTGCCGACCGTGCACGAGACGATCTTTGCCGACGTCCATCTCAAGTCCGGCAGCACGCTGCCGCTTGACGCCGAACACGAGGAACGCGCGGTTTATGTCATTAACGGCGAAGTCGAAATTTCCGACGATCGCTTCGCGGCCGGTCAATTGCTGGTGTTCAAGCCGGGCGACGCGGTGACGATCAGCGCGGCGCGCGACACGCATTTGGTCATCGCCGGCGGCGCGCCGATGGAAGGCCCGCGTCACATCTGGTGGAATTTCGTGTCGTCGCGCAAGGAGCGCATCGAGCAGGCCAAGGCGGACTGGAAAGCCGGCCATTTCCAGAAGGTGCCGGGCGACGAGATCGAGTTCATTCCGTTGCCGGACAAGTAATTGAGCGGCGCGGGCATGGATCAGGCCTGGCAACGGCGCTGAAACCGTAGCGCTATTTCTTCTCGGCCAGATCGAGCTTGATGTGCAGCTCCTTGAGCTGCTTGGCGCTCACTTCCGACGGCGCGCCCATCATCAGGTCTTCGGCCTTCTGGTTCATCGGGAACAGCACGACCTCGCGAAGATTCTCTTCGCCGGCCAGCAGCATGACGATGCGGTCAATGCCGGGCGCGATGCCGCCGTGCGGAGGCGCGCCGTAGGACAGCGCGTTGAGCATGCCGCCGAATTTCTGTTCGAGCACGGCTTCGCTGTAGCCGGCAATGCCGAACGCCTTTTTCATAATGTCGGGGCGATGATTGCGGATGGCGCCGGACGACAATTCGACGCCGTTGCAGACGATGTCGTACTGGATCGCCTTGATCGCCAGGATCCTGTCCTGATCTTTGGCATCGAGTGCCAGGAATTCGTCCGCCGCCATGTTCGGCATCGAGAACGGATTGTGCGAGAAGTCGATCTTCTTGTCGTCCTCGTGCCATTCGTACATCGGGAAGTCGACGATCCAGCACAGCTCGAAACGGTCCTTGGCGATGAGCTTGAGCTCCTCGCCGACCTTGGTGCGCGCCGCGCCGGCGAACTTGACGAATGTCGATGGCTTGCCGGCGACGAAGAAGCAGGCGTCGCCTACCTCGAGGCCGAGCTGATCGGCGATCTGCTTGGTGCGCTCCGGCCCGATATTCTTGGCGAGCGGACCGGCACCGCCCTCCTCGCCCTCGCGCCAGAAGATGTAGCCGAGGCCAGGCTGGCCCTCGCCTTGCGCCCAGGAGTTCATGCGGTCACAGAACGCACGGTTGCCGCCGCCCGGCGCCGGAATCGCCCAGACTGCGTTGCCGTCGGTCTCGAGAATACGCGCGAAGATCTTGAAGCCCGAGCCGCGGAACGCCTCGCTGACGTCCTGCATCTCGATCGGATTACGCAGGTCCGGCTTGTCGGTGCCATATTTGCGCAACGCTTCGGCAAATGGAATCAGCGGGAATTTTGGCGTCACCGATTTGCCGTTCGAGAATTCCTCGAACACGCCGCGGATCACCGGCTCGACCGCATCGAACACGTCCTGCTGGGTGACGAAGCTCATTTCCAGATCGAGCTGGTAGAATTCACCGGGCGAACGGTCGGCGCGCGCGTCCTCGTCGCGGAAGCACGGCGCGATCTGGAAATAGCGGTCGAAGCCAGCCACCATGATGAGCTGCTTGAACTGCTGCGGCGCCTGCGGCAGCGCGTAGAACTTGCCGGGATGGATGCGCGAGGGCACCAGATAATCGCGCGCGCCTTCCGGCGACGACGCGGTGAGGATCGGCGTCTGGAATTCGAAGAAACCGCCGTCCTTCATGCGGCGGCGGATCGAGTCGATGACGCGCCCGCGCAGCATGATGTTGTCATGCAGATGCTGGCGCCGCAGATCGAGGAAGCGGTATTTGAGGCGGATATCTTCCGGGTAGTCCTGCTCTCCGAACACCGGCATCGGCAATTCGGCGGCGGGTCCGAGCACTTCGATCGCGCTGACATAGATCTCGATGAGGCCGGTCGGCAGTTCGGGATTTTCGGTGCCGGCCGGACGCCTGCGCACCTTGCCGTCGATCCGCACCACCCATTCGGCGCGGAATTTCTCGACCTCGCGAAACGCAGCGCTGTCGGGGTCGGCCACCACCTGGGTCAGGCCGTAATGGTCGCGCAGGTCGATGAACAGCACGCCGCCATGATCGCGGATGCGGTGGCACCAGCCGGATAGCCGGACCTCCTTGCCGATGTCGGCCTCGCGCAACGCGCCGCAGGTATGGGTCCGATAGCGATGCATGAAAATTGTCCGGCGGCCGTGGCGCGCGATTTGAGAAAGCGCGCGACTCGCCTTCGCGAAGCCCGCTTCAATGGGCGAAGGAAGGAAAAGCGCGCCTGTCGATCCTCGTTGTCACCCGCCTTCGCAAGAGTCGCTTCGGCGGGCGGAGGAAGGAAAACGCATGGGGGGTGCGCTTTGTCAAGCAAAGTGCCTAACAGGCCGCGAATCGGCGCGCGAACCCGCGGCCTCGACAGCACGGCCGCGATCTGCACACTGGCTGGTCTCACGCCGGACTGCCCATGGCCAAAAAGACGTCAGCAAAAGCCAAGCCGGACACCGGCACACGCGACCTGTCCACGGGGCAAGCGGTCGTCGAAGCGCTGATCGCGCACGGGCTCGGCGCGATCTACGCCCTGCCCGGCGTCCACAACGACCATCTGTTCGACGCCCTGCACGGCGCCGCCGACAAGCTCCGCACCGTCCACACCCGCCACGAACAGGGCGCGGCCTACATGGCGCTCGGCGCCGCTTTGGCGACCGGACGCCCGCAAGCTTATTCGGTGGTGCCGGGGCCGGGCCTGCTCAACTCCGGCGCGGCGTTGCTCACCGCCTATGGCATGAACGCGCCGGTGCTGGCGCTGATCGGGCAGATTCCAGCCGCCACCATCGGCAAGGGCTTCGGCCTGCTGCATGAAATCCGCGATCAGGCCGGCATCCTGTCTCGTCTGGTCGATTTTTCGGCGCACATCAAAGGACCGGCCGACGCCGGCCCGCTGACCGCCAAGGCATTCCGCGCCATGGCGAGCGGCCGGCGCGGCCCGGCAGCGCTCGAATGCGCGATCGACGTCTGGGGCAAGCGCGGCAAGGTCGCACCGGTCACGCCGCTGCCGGTGCGCGACAAGCCGGTCGACGAGGACGCGCTGCGCAAGGCGGCGAAAATCCTCGGCAAGGCGAAGCGGGTTCTGATCGTCTGCGGCGGCGGCGCGCAGGACGCCTCGCCCGAAGTGACGCAGCTCTCTGCGTTATTGCAGGCGCCGGTGCTCGGCTATCGGCGCGGCCGCGGCGTGCTCGACAGCCGCGACCCGCTCAGCGTGACGCTGCCGCTCGGCCACGAGCTATGGGGAGAAGCCGACGCGGTGCTGGCGGTCGGCACCCGGCTCTACAACCAGCAGAACCAATGGGGTGTCAACAAATCGCTCGAGATCGTGCGCGTCAATTCCGATCCCGACGAGCCGGCTCGGCTGCGCGAGCCCGACGCGGCGCTGATCGGTGACGCGGCGCCGATCCTGCGCCGGCTGATCGACATGCTCGACAAGCACAATATCGCTCGCGCCTCGCGTACCGACGAATTGCAGCAGCGCCAGGCCAAGATGCGCGCGACGCTGCAGAAGCTCGCGCCGCAGCTCGGCTTCCTCGCGGCGATCCGCGCCGAACTGCCCGAAGACGGCATCTATGTCGACGAGGTGACGCAGATTGGCTTCGCTGCGCGGCTCGCGTTCCCGGTTTACCAGCCGCGCACATTCATTTCGCCCGGCTTCCAGGACAATCTCGGCTGGGGCTATGCGACCGCGCTCGGCGCCCAGCATGCCCGCCCCGATGTGCCGGTGGTCTCGATCAATGGCGACGGCGGCTTCCTCTACACCGCCAACGAACTCGCCACCGCTATGCGCCACCGCATCCCTCTGGTCGCCATCGTTTTCGCCGATGGCTCGTTCGGCAATGTGCGGCGCATTCAGGAGGAGCAGTTCGGCAATCGCCTGATCGCCTCGGACCTCGCCAATCCCGATTTCGTCCGCTATGCCGAAAGCTTCGGCGCCGCCGCCGAGCGCGCCCGAAACCCGGACGAACTGCGTTCCGCCCTCAAGCGCGCCATTAGCCGCCGCGAACCGAGCCTGATCGAGGTCCCGGTCGGGCCTATGCCGAGCCCCTGGGAATTCATCCACATGCCGCGCACCCGTGGAACCTGACAGAGCTTGCCAGGACCCGCCCCTATTGCATAAGCCTCAGGCCATGAAGCCGATCACGACCACCGCGGAGCTTGGCGACATCTGCAGCCGCATGGCCGCGCACCCTTTCGTGACGGTCGACACCGAGTTCCTGCGGGAGACGACCTATTACCCGCTGCTCTGCGTCGCCCAGCTCGCAACTGCCGACGACGCCGTGGTGATCGATGCGCTGGCGCCGGGGATCGATCTCACGCCGCTGTTCGACCTGATGGTCAATGAAGCCGTCGTCAAGGTGTTTCACGCGGCGCGCCAGGACATCGAGATTTTCTGGAATCTGGCACGCAAAATTCCGCATCCGATCTTCGATACCCAGGTCGCTGCCATGGTGCTCGGCTATGGCGACTCGATCTCCTACGACCAGCTGGTGCAGCGCATCACCGGCGACACGTTGGACAAATCCAACCGCTTCACCGACTGGACGCGGCGGCCACTGACCGACGCGCAACTCACCTACGCGATCTCCGACGTGACGCATCTGCGCGACGTCTATCTGAAGCTGTCGGCCGACATCACCGCGCGCGGGCGCACCGATTGGGTCAAGGCCGAGATGGACGTTCTGACCTCGCCGGAAACCTACCGGATGGATCCCGACAGCGCCTGGGAGCGGCTGAAAAGCCGTGTGCGCAAGCCGAAGGACCTGGCGGTGCTGATGGAGGTCGCGACCTGGCGCGAGCGCGAGGCGCAGACCCGGGACGTGCCGCGTGGCCGCGTCCTCAAGGACGAGGTGGTCGGCGACATCGCGGTGCAAGCGCCGAGCACGATCGAGCAACTGTCACGATTGCGGTCCCTGCCAAAAGGCTTCGAGCGCTCGCGCTGGGGCGACGCCATCGTCGATGCGGTCAAGCGCGGTCTGGCGCGCGATCCGAAGACCCTGCCGCGGCTCGAGCGCTTCCGCGCGGCGCCGAATGGCGCGGCGACGGTCGAACTCCTCAAGGTGCTGCTGCGCATGACCTCCGAGCGGCACGGCGTCGCCGCCAAGGTCATCGCCACGGTCGACGATCTCGACCGCATCGCCGCCGACGACGAGGCCGATGTGCCGGCACTGAAAGGCTGGCGGCGCGAACTGTTTGGCGAGAAGGCGCTGGCGCTCAAGCATGGCAGCCTGGCGCTGGCGGTGGAAAAGGGCCGCGTGGTGACGGTGGAGAAGAGTTAGGCGCGTTACGCCTCGATCACCGGCTCGCGCCCGATCAGGCGCGCCAGCTGCCGCAGCCGGCTGAATACGCGATCGCTGGCGAGCCGCGCATAACGGCCGGGCAGCCGCAAGATCAGCTTGCCGCGCTTGACCTGCATCGGCGTTTTCGGCAGCACGCCGCTCTGCCCGGCGGTGATGAGGTAGGCAACCCGCATCGCGGCGCCGAGCACGCGGGCGCGATCGAGCATGCGCGTGGTGGCGAGCTCGCGCAGCCGCGGCGAGAGTTCGTCCTCGCTCAGGCCGGCATGGCGGAAGAACACGGTCAGCGCCAGAAACGCCCGGCCCGGATGGTCGATGCCGACAAACGCGCCATGCGCGATGATGTTCATTGACTGCTCGCCGCGGTAATCCGGATGCGCCCGCCAGCCAATGTCGCCAAGCAGGCATGCGGCGTGGCGCAAGCGCTGCTCGTCGGCGTCCTCATCGAGGCCGGACGAGGCAAAGAAACGATCGGTCCACGCCACCAGTTCCTCGCCGTGGCGCGGCGAGCGCGAGCGCAGCACGTTGAGATCGCTGGCGGCGGCGATCAGCGGATCGCGGGCGCGTTCTCTGGCGCTGAGCAAGGAATAAAGCAGGCCCTCGCGGACGCCGAGCACCGAGACGATCACCTCTTTCGGCTTGATCTCGCGGACCAGATTTTCCATCACCAGCGCCGCATAGGCCAATAGCGGCCGGCGCGCTGCATTGACGACATCGATCTGCGACAGCGTCTCGGCATCAACCCGATGCACCAGCCGCGAAAACTCCAGCGCCTCGCGCGCCGCGATGCGATAGCCGTGCATCACATGAAACGGATAACCGGTCTGCCACATGTGCAGCCGGGCGAGCGCGCGCCAGGTGCCGCCGACCGCGTAAAGCGTACGGCCCTCGCCGCGCTTGAGCAATTTGACGTCGTCGAGCGCCTTTTCGACGATCCGCTCCGCCTTCTTGATCGAGCGATCGGCAATGTCCTGCAACGCAAGGCCGCCGAGCGGCAAGGTCAGCTCGCCGCGCACCCGCGAGCCCTTGACGTCGACCAATTCGAGCGAGCCGCCGCCAAGGTCACCGACAATGCCATCGGGGTGGTGAATGCCGGAGATGATGCCGAGCGCCGTGAGGTTCGCCTCGCGGCGGCCGGACAGCACCTTGATGGGCGTGCGGCAGATACGCTCGGCTTCGGCGATAAATGCGCGTCCATTGCGGGCATCGCGGCAGGCCGCGGTCGCAATCGCCCAGACGCGGCGCACATGCAGCGTATCGCATAATGCGCGAAACCGCTGTAGCGCCTGCAATGCTTTCGACATCGCATCGGCCGGCAATAGCCCGGTCGATTGCACTTCGCGGCCGAGACCGGCGAGCACCTTTTCGTTGAAGATCGGAGTCGGACTTCGGCTGAGCCCCTCATAGATCACGAGGCGCACCGAATTCGAGCCGATATCGATGACGGCGATCGGCGGCCCGTGATCGAGCCGGCCCTTGGCTGGAGCGTGCACCGGAGATGTCCGGCGCGCCTTACGACGCGCTTTCAAGCCGGCGGAGGAGACTGCGCGGCGAGTCTTTGAATGCTTTGCCACGGCCCGACAGGCTCGGATTGGTCATGAAATATTTGTGGGCGTTGAAGGGTTCTTCGCCCGGCGCGGCCTTTATGCGCGTCGAACTGCCGTCCGGCAAGAACTTCCAGCTTTGCTCATTGTCCATGAGGTTTGCCACCATGATCTGGCCGAGAACCTGCTCGTGCACGGTGGGATTGAGAATCGGGCACAGCACTTCGACGCGACGGTCGAGATTGCGCGGCATCATGTCGGCGGAGGCGATATAGATTGCGGCCTTGGGATGCGGCAGCGGATGGCCGGCGCCGAAGCAATAGATGCGGCTATGCTCGAGGAACCGCCCGACAATCGATTTGACCCGGATATTGTCCGACAGGCCCGGAACCCCGGGGCGAAGGCAGCAGATGCCACGCACAATCAGATCGATCGGAACCCCGGCCGCCGACGCGTCATAAAGCGCGTCGATGATTCCGGGATCGACCAGCGCGTTCATTTTCATCCAGATCGCCGCAGGCTTCCCGGCCTTTGCATTGGCAACCTCTTGAGCAATGCGATCCAGGATGCGGCTGCGCAGATTGATCGGCGAGACCGCCATTTTCTTCAGCTCATCCGGCTCGGCATAGCCGGTGATGTAGTTGAATACGCAGTTGACGTCGTGGGCGATGCCCGGATCGGCGGTAAAGAAAGACAGATCGGTATAGATCCGCGCCGTGACCGGATGATAATTGCCGGTGCCGACATGCACGTAATTCGTCAGCGACCCGGATTCGCGGCGCACCACCGATGACAACTTGGCATGGGTCTTCAATTCGATGAAGCCGAACACCACCTGCGCGCCGGCGCGCTCGAGGTCGCGCGCCCAGCGGATATTGGCTTCTTCGTCGAAGCGCGCCTTGAGCTCGACCAGCGCCGTCACCGACTTTCCGGCCTCGGCGGCTTCCACCAGCGTCTTGATGATCGGGGATTCGGCGGAGGTGCGGTACAGCGTCTGCTTGATGGCGACGACGTTGGGATCGCGCGCCGCCTGTTGCAGGAATTGCACGACGACGTCGAATGATTCATACGGGTGGTGAACGACCAGATCCTTTTCCCGGATGGCGGCGAAGCAATCGCCGCCATGATCGCGGATGCGTTCGGGATAGCGCGGATTATAGGGCACGAATTCAAGATCGGGC
>Ga0265325_10002597_pt1:0-10000 | contig 12115 bp, 5 predicted proteins | sample 41420metaG_FD_202090 | JGI IMG/M metagenome (GOLD analysis project Ga0265325, IMG submission 202090) | Rhizosphere microbial communities from Carex aquatilis grown in University of Washington, Seatle, WA, United States - 4-14-20 metaG | ecosystem: Host-associated > Plants > Roots >...
AGTGGCGCTACTGGCACGACGCGGCCGGGGTGGCCGCCCAGGTGCAAAAAGGCGCCGCGACCGCGGCGATCCTGTGCAGCCCGGTGTCGGTCGCGCAGACCCGCGCCGCGGCCACCGACCGCGTGCGCATGCCCCAGAAGACGACGTTCTTCACGCCCAAACCGCTGTCGGGCATGGTCTTCCGCAAGTTCTAGCTACTTGACCGTCCAGGTCGGGGCGGAGCGGAGCAGCTTGGCGAGATCGCCGGGACCGCTGCGCTCGGCCGCGGCCACGAGTTGCTGCTGCATCTCCACCTCGTACGACGGCCGGTCGATCGCGCGGAACACTCCGACCGGCGTCGGAGTCTCCGGGTGCTCGGCCAGACGGGAAAGCGCGAACGCGAGCGACGGGTCACGCCGGGACTCGTCGTGGACGAGGATCCGGTCGGCTCCGACGTCGTCGACGCGCACGATCTGCGCCTCGCCGTGCCCGTTCATCACGACGCCCATCTCCTGATCGGCACCGAAGCGGATCGGCTCCCCGTGCCGCAGGTTGATGAGCATGTCGGGCCGGGCGTCCTTGTTGAGGATCGTGTCGAACGCGCCGTCGTTGAAGACGTTGCAGTTCTGGTACACCTCGACGAACGCGGCGCCGTGGTGCTCGTTGGCCCGTGTGAACACCTCGGTCATGTGCTTGCGGTCCATGTCGTGCGTGCGCGCGACGAAGCTCGCCTCCGCGCCGAGCGCGACCGAGATCGGGTTGAAGGGATGGTCGAGCGAACCGAACGGCGTCGACTTCGTGACCTTGCCCATCTCGCTGGTCGGCGAGTACTGACCCTTGGTGAGGCCGTAGATCTGGTTGTTGAACATGAGGATCTTCATGTTCACGTTGCGGCGCAGCGCGTGGATCAGGTGGTTTCCACCGATCGAGAGCATGTCGCCGTCGCCGCCGATGACCCACACGTGCAGGTCGGGACGGGCCAGCGCCACACCGGTCGCGACCGCCGGCGCGCGACCGTGGATCGAGTGAATGCCGTACGTGTTCATGTAGTACGGCAGGCGCGCCGCGCACCCGATCCCCGAGACGAACACCAGGTCTTCGGGTTTGATGCCGGTATCGGGAAGCATCAGCTGGATCGCGGTGAGGATGCCGTAGTCGCCACAACCGGGGCACCAACGCACTTCCTGATCCGACTGGAAGTCCTTGCGTGCGAGCTTGACGGGCGATCCGTTATCGCTCATTCATCATCTCCAGGATCTGTGTCTCGAGGTCGGCGGCGTGGAACGGCACGCCGAACATCTTCCCGTAGCTGCGCGCGTCCACGAGGAACTCGGCGCGAATCAACCGTGACAGCTGCCCGAGGTTGATCTCCGGCACGAAGATCTTCGGGTAGCGCCGCACGATGTCGCCGAGGTCGGCCGGGAACGGGTTCATGTGCCGCAGGTGCGCGTGCGCGATCTTGTGGCCGCGGCCGCGCACCCGACCGACGGCCGCCTTGGCCGCACCCCACGTGCCGCCCCAGCTCAGCACCAGGAACTCGGCGCCGTCCTCGTCGTCGAGGTCGACCGGCGGGATGTCCTTGGCGATACCGGCGATCTTCGCGGCGCGGATGCGCGTCATCGCGTCGTGGTTCTCGGCGTCGTAGCTGACGTTGCCGCTGCCGTCTTCCTTCTCCAACCCGCCGATGCGGTGCATGAGCTTCGGCGTGCCGGGCACCGCCCACGGGCGGGCGAGCGTCTCGGGATCGCGCAGGTACGGCCAGAACTCGTCGCCGTGGTTGAGCTCGGTCGTGAACGGCACCGAGATGTCGGGCAGCGCGTCGAGATCGGGCAGGTTCCACGGCTCGGCCGCGTTGGCCAGGTAGCCGTCGGTGAGCAGGATCACCGGCGTGCGGTACTTGAGCGCCAGGCGCACGGCCTCGAACGCGGCGTCGAAGCAGTCGGCCGGCGACTGGGCGGCCACGATCGGCAGCGGCGCCTCGCCGTGGCGGCCGTACATCGCCAGCATCAGGTCGGCCTGCTCGGTCTTGGTGGGCAGACCGGTGGAAGGACCGCCGCGCTGCACGTCGACGAGCACCAGCGGGAGCTCGAGGCTGATCGCGAGACCGATCGTCTCCGACTTGAGATCGACACCCGGACCGCTGGTCGCGGTGATCCCGAGGCTGCCCGCGAACGCGGCGCCGACCGCCGCCCCCGCGGCCGCGATCTCGTCCTCGGCTTGCAGTGTCTTCACGCCGAAGTTCTTCAGCTTGGAGAGCTCGTGCAGGATGTCGGACGCCGGGGTGATCGGGTACGACGCGTAGAAGATCGGCAGCTTCGCCTGCTGGGCGGCGGCAACGAGACCGTACGAAAGGGCGACGTTGCCGGTGATGTTGCGGTACGTGCCGACCGGAAGCTGCGCGGGCTTGACCTCGTAGGGGTGGTCGAAGAGCTCGGCCGTCTCGCCGAAGTTGAACCCGGCGCGAAACGCGGCGGCGTTCGCCTCGAGCACTTCGGTCCGGTTGGAGAACCGCGCCTTGATCCAATCGATCAGCGGCTCGGTGGGGCGGTCGTACATCCACGAGATGAGCCCGAGCGCGAAGAAGTTCTTCGAACGCTCGGCGTCGCGCGGCTTCACACCGAGCGGCTTCGTCGCCTCGACCGTGATCGACGTCATCGGAACTTCGTAGACGCGGAACGCCGCGAGCGAGTTGTCCCGGAGCGGGTTCGACTCGTAGCCGGCCTTGTCGAGGTTGCGGGTGTCGAACGCGTCGACGTTGATCAGCAGCGACGAGCCCGGCGTCATGTCGCGCAGGTTCGCCTTGAGCGCGGCCGGGTTCATCGCGACCAGTACGTTCGGGGAGTCGCCCGGCGTCGAGATCTCGTGATCGGAGATGTGGACCTGGAACGACGACACCCCGGCGATCGTGCCGGCCGGAGCGCGGATCTCGGCGGGGAAGTTGGGCAGTGTCGCCAGGTCGTTGCCGAACACGGCCGACAACTCGGTGAACCGGTCGCCGACGAGCTGCATGCCGTCGCCCGAGTCACCTGCGAATCGAATGACGACGCGGTCGAGTGTTTCGGCCCGACGGATCGGGCTCGCCTCTAGGGTCACCGTTGACCTCAGCTTTCTCGGGCTGTGCGCATGTCATTGGGCCGATTCGTACTCGACTGCCGGCTTTGCGCTTCGTTGCGCCGACGCGCCTGACTCCCCAATCGGCCCGGTTGCCGCTCACTGTACCGCCACCAGCCTCGAAATCAGGTCTTCGGCACTCGGAGCCCGCGTTCGCACGGTCACGTGTCGAGGGTTTCGAGCGCCGCGTTCGCACGCCGCACGGCCGCCCGAACCCGGCGCCGGTCACCGGCCCGCGCGACGAAGTCGGCCTCCAACTCGACCCGCGAGGCCGTCGCGCCACCGGCCCGGAAGAACCGGCGGCGCACCCGGCCCACGACGACGATCTCTTCGCCCGGCTCGAGCTCCTCGACCCAACCGGCCGGCCCGAAGCACGACACCGGCATCGACAACGTCTCCTCGGCGAGCCGAGTCGTCACCTGCAACTGCACCAGCTTGGTGTCGGACGGCAACACCCGCACTTCGGGCGGGCTCGACACCGTGCCCCGGACCACAGCGAGGTTCAACGCGTCGCGCGGCTCGGCCTCGGTCTTGGCGGACCTGGTCATTCGCTCCTCCTCGGTACCCGTGACCCGACCGGATCACGACGACAGGACAACCGGGGAAGGCGATTGCGAACGTACGCGAGGGGTGAGACAGCTTTGATTGGTCGGGCTCGTGCTCGGCGGGTCGGGCCCGAGCCGCGCCGACGCCGAGCCTGCGCCGCGGTCAGCCGAGGGTGAGCAGGCGTTCGGCGACGTCGGCAAACGCCGGATCCCGCCGCCGCACACGATCGAAGAGCTCACGCGCGCGCGGGAGGTCGCCGCTGCGCTCGCAGAGATCGGCGAGCGCGTACCAGACGCGAAGGTGATGATCGGCCGGTCGCTGCACGTTGCCGCCGCGCCGCTCGAGCATCGCGACCGCGTCGCGCAGGCGGCCGCGATCGGCGAGCGAGCCGGCCATGACGATCCGCCCTTCCGACACGAGCGCGGCCGACGGCGACGCCGCCGCGAGCTCCTCCCACAACGCCGCGACGCGCGCCCACTTCTTCTGCGCGCGTGCGCAGTCCATCAGCACCGGGTGCTGCTCGACGGAGCCGGTGAGATCGGCGAACGCGCCGAGCTCGCGCGCGGCCGCCGGGTACTGCCCCAGGCGGTAGTGACAGAGGCCCAAAAGCTCCCGCACCGCGGCCGCGTCGGGGTACGCGTCGCGGAGCGGCCGGAGGATCCGGGCCGCATCGCGTTCGTGTCCCGCGTTGACGGCCTCGGCCGCTCGCGCGAGCTCCTGCAGCGCGCGGTTCGAACCGCGGCCCGCGAGCTGGCGCAACTCCTCGGCGGCCTCGGTGGTGCGCAGCCCTCGGCGCCGTTGCGTCGGCGCCTTCCTGGTGCGACGCGCCTTGTCGACGGGAGCGTCGTTCGTGCCCCGCCGCACCTTGCGCAACGACGGCCGTTGCGGCGCGGTCGCTTCGGTCTCGGGAGCATCTCGTTGCCGGAACCGCGGGCTCGGATACTGGATGCCGCTACGCGTCGGATTGCGATCGTCGGTGTTGCGGGAGGTGCGCTTCGGCGCGCCCCGCGCCGGCCGCCCCCGCCCGCCACCTGCTCGCGGCTCGGGCCGGCCCCGGCCGGCGCTCCCGCGGTTCCCCGCTTCTTCGAGCGTCTCGGGACGCGGTCTCGCACGACCACCGCGGGCCTCGGGGCGACCGCGTCCGCCGGTTCCGCGCGCGTCGGGCCGGCCGCCGGAACGACCACCACCGACCGCGGGACGGCCGCGTGCGCCGCTCGGCCGCGCGTCGGGCCTCCCACTGTTGCGCCCGGTACCGCCGCTCGCCGGACGCCCGCGACCGCCGAAATCGGGCCGCGCGTCCTCTCGGCCGGACCTCGCGCCCGGCCCACCGCTCGGGCGCGCGGAACCCGCCGACCGCCCACTGCCGCCGCCGGAACCAAACGAGCTTCCCGAGCGCGGAGCGGGGCGTCCGCTCGCGGTTGCGCCCCGCGAGCCGGAACGATCCCGAGCCCCGGCGCCGCGCAGGTCGGGCCGACCGCCGGAACGATCGCTGCCCGTGCGGCCAACGCCGGAGCGACCCTCCGGGCGACCACGACCGCCCGGGTCGCGCCCGGACCCGCCACTTCTCGGCGCGCCACTTCCGCCGGCGCGGCCACTTCGCGCGCCGGCCCCTCGGGTTCCGGACGCGGGCCGACCCGATCGGGCCGGCCGGTCGCTGCCATCGTCGCGGCGCGGTTTGCGCGGCGGATCTTCCATGATGTTCCTGTCGTCGAGGGGGTGGTCACGCTATCCGCATCGGCGCAAGGGAAATCGCGAATGGGCGATAACGCGATGACGCCCGCCATTGCTGGCGGGCGTCATCTTCGAAAGAACCGGCGGCGACCTACTCTCCCAGGGGGTCTACCCCCAAGTACCATCGGCGCGGGCGGGCTTAACTGCCGTGTTCGGAATGGGAACGGGTGTGTCCCCGCCGCCATGGCCACCGGATCATCTGTCAGTCTCGGCTGGTCTCCGAGTACTCCATAGCGAGCACGAACATCGTCGTTATAAGCGTGATAAGTGCGATCAAGCCCTCGGCCGATTAGTACCGGTCGGCTGAACACGTCACCGTGCGTACACCTCCGGCCTATCAACCTGGTCGTCTACCAGGGGCCTTACCCGGTTAACCCGGTGGGAAACCTCATCTCGAAGTGAGTTTCGCGCTTAGATGCTTTCAGCGCTTATCTCGTCCGGAGGTCGCAAACCAGCCATGCTCCTGGCGGAACAACTGGCACACGAGAGCTCCGTCCGTCCCGGTCCTCTCGTACTAGGGACAGCTCTCCTCAAGTTTCCTACGCCCACGGAGGATAGGGACCGACACATTTGTTACCGCCGTCACTCCCGAGTGGAGTGGCAGGGGCCAGATCATTTCTGTCTGGCTCTGCATGTCGCCATGCAGGTCGGACTATATCTTCACCTCCGAAATTCGGGGGGTGTTCGGCGTATAGTCTCTGAGGATTCTGGATGCGTTTGCTACGTAAAGCAGCGGCCGGCGCTTCGAAGAATAGAAGACCCTCGTCAGGTGATCTCCACTGTGCTTCTTCTCGACGAAGCCCGCTCATGCGCATCCAGCCTTTCCTGCTGATTGTCCGCACTGGATAGATTTTCACTGCCCATGCGCTCAACCTACGACGAGGGTGAGACACGGACGAGTACCACCAGATACTCGGAGTTTCCAGCATTTAGCCGAATTTATAGACAGCGCGGAATCCACTGTCTCGCGACGTTCTAAACCCAGCTCGCGTACCGCTTTAATGGGCGAACAGCCCAACCCTTGGGACCTGCTTCAGCCCCAGGATGCGACGAGCCGACATCGAGGTGCCAAACCTTGCCGTCGATGTGGACTCTTGGGCAAGATAAGCCTGTTATCCCCGGGGTACCTTTTATCCGTTGATCGACCACGCTTCCACATGCCATGGCCGGGTCACTAAGTCCTGCTTTCGCACCTGCTCGACTTGTAGGTCTCGCAGTCAAGCTCCCTTGTGCCTTTGCACTCGACGCCTGATGGCCAACCAGGCTGAGGGAACCTTTGAGCGCCTCCGTTACATTTTAGGAGGCGACCGCCCCAGTCAAACTGCCCACCTGTCACTGTCCCCGACCCGGATCACGGGCCTAGGTTAGAGCCCCAGCATTCGCAGGGTGGTATTTCAACGTTGTCTCCACCGAGGCTGACGCCCCAGCTTCCCAGACTCCCACCTATCCTACACAACGAATACCGAAACCCAATACCAAGCTGCAGTAAAGGTCCACGGGGTCTTTCCGTCCTTCCGCGGGAAACGAGCATCTTTACTCGTTGTGCAATTTCGCCGGGTCTCTGGTTGAGACAGTAGCCAAGTCGTTACGCCATTCGTGCAGGTCGGAACTTCGTCGATTTCCTCTATTTCTAGAGGGACAGACTATGCCTTCATCTCAGGAGTGACCTGAGAATCTGCTCCGGTGCATACCTTCGCGTTCCGCTCGGGTTCATTGCGCCGGCCCATCGCACGATCTCACTGAGCCCCTCGGGTTCGAGGTGCCGACTACTCGCCATCGCCCCACAAGTGGAGGCGAACAGCTCGAAGTCGGAGCTCTTACCCGAGAGCTGCGGATAGCGGTGGAAATGAGGGATTACTCGTTCGTTGAGGAGGGGGAGGCTTCGTACCTCCCACTTCACGGTCTTGTCGCTGCGGTCGGGCCGGATGGTCCCGCAACCGAAGTGATCCTGGATGACCAGGAGCACCTCGTCGCGGTCACGGTTCTGGCTGACCGAGAGACTCGGCCGCACCTCCCAGCCGACTCTGAGAGTCGGGCGAGGTGAGATCGAGACTGTGAAGCATCCCTCTCCGTCCACGTATCCGGAGATGTACGACGGGAGATCCGTCAGGTGACTGCTCTGAGAGCCCGCGTATTGCTCCGTCCGTAGATTTGCCACTCCCGGATCGTATGAACCGGGTGAGACAGTGTCCGGAGCCTCTCCCCGAAGGGATCAGTCGTTACGGGGTCATACCTCGAATCTCGAGGCAGAGGACTTCCCACGGCATTGCCCGCCGGCTACCTGCAGCCGGTGAGGGTTTCGCCGTTATGAGCGGGTGTGCACACGGGGTCGCCCCCGTGCAGGGCAGTTCGTTTCGTTCTACCCGACAAGGAATTTCGCTACCTTAGGCATGTTGTTACTCCGACTCATGCGGATTCATTGCTTGCATGAGTCGTGGTCAGGTCATTTCTGCCTGACTCCCTATATCGCTATAAGGATCGGACTGTACCTTCACGGTCCGTTCATGGCGTTCGAACGGTGTGCCTGGCGTGCAGTCTCTGAGGATCCCGCTGACGCGGTTTCCTGCTGATTGTCCGCACCGGATGGATTGTCACTGCTCCTGGTCCTTGCGACCCTCGGAGCGAGTACCACCGGATACTCGGGTGTTCCAGCATATAGCCAGGTTTTATAACGGCCAGTTGCGAAACTCACCGTTATAGTTACGGCCGCCGTTTACCGGGGCTTAGGTTCAGAGCTTCGCTCCCGAAGGAACTAACCCTTCCCCGTAACCTTCCGGCACCGGGCAGGCGTCAGTGCGTATACATCGTCTTGCGACTTCGCACGCACCTGTGTTTTTAGTAAACAGTCGCTTGGCCCTGGTCTCTGCGGCCTCCTCGGGCTAGGGACGCGAAGTCCTTTACCCTACCGAGGCCCCCCTTCTTCCGAAGTTACGGGGGCAATTTGCCGAGTTCCTTAACCAGAGTTCTCCCGATCGCCTTGGTATTCTCTACCTGCCCACCTGCGTCGGTTTGGGGTACGGGCACTGTGCCAACTCGCTAGAGGTTTTTCTCGGCAGCATGGGATCAGTCACTTCGCCTAGAACGGCTCGGCATCGCATCTCGAGGTTAATGCCCCACGGATTTGCCTATGGGACCCTCTACATGCTTACCCCGGGACAACCAATGCCCGGGTTGACCTGCCCTCCTGCGTCACCCCGTCGCTCTTCATCTGGGACTGGGTCGGTTCGCCCGAAGGCAGCCCCTTAGCAAATCCCGTAGAAGTTGGCGCGGACACAGTGGTACTGGAATATCAACCAGTTGTGCATCGACTACGCCTTTCGGCCTCGCCTTAGCTCCCGACTAACCCTGGGCGGATGAACCTTCCCCAGGAACCCTTGGGCATTCGGCGGAGGGGTTCCTTCCCCCTCTTTCGCTACTCATGCCGGCATTCGCACTCGACCACGCTCCACGACCGCTTACGCGGCCGCTTCACAGCTGAGATCGACGCTCCCCTACCCATCCTGCATAACAGAATGACGCAGCTTCGGCTGTGTGCTTGAGCCCCGTTACATTATCGGCGCAGGATCACTCGACCAGTGAGCTATTACGCACTCTTTCAAGGGTGGCTGCTTCTAAGCCAACCTCCTGGCTGTCTGGGCAATCCCACATCCTTTGCCACTGAGCACACAATTTGGGGCCTTAGCTGGCGTTCTGGGCTGTTTCCCTCTCGACCATGAAGCTTATCCCCCATGGTCTCACTGCCACGCTTTGGAGTACCGGCATTCGGAGTTTGGCTGACTTCAGTAAGCTTGTAGGCCCCCTAGGCCATCCAGTGCTCTACCTCCGGTACTGAACACGTGACGCTGCACCCAAATGCATTTCGGGGAGAACCAGCTATCACCGAGTTTGCTTGGCCTTTCACCCCTATCCACAGGTCATCCCCCAAGTTTTCAACCTTGGTGGGTTCGGCCCTCCACGAGGTCTTACCCTCGCTTCAGCCTGCCCATGGATAGATCACTCGGCTTCGGGTCTACAGCCTGCGACTCTGCGCCCATTTCGGACTCGCTTTCGCTCCGGCTCCCCCTCTCGGGTTAACCTTGCCACAGACCGTAACTCGCCGGCTCATTCTTCAAAAGGCACGCCATCACGGCTATGGACCGAAGTCCATAACGACGCTTTGACGGCTTGTAAGCCAACGGTTTCAGGTTCTATTTCACTCCCCTCCCGGGGTTCTTTTCACCCTTCCCTCACGGTACTCGTGCGCTATCGGTCGCCAGTGTGTACTTAGCCTTACGAGGTGGTCCTCGCAGATTCACGCCGGCTTTCCCGGATCCGGCGCTACTCGGGAGCACTGCCAGGAGGCTGATTGCTTTCGCGTACAGGGCTATTACCTTCTGTGGCCCGGCTTTCCAGACCGGTTCTGCTAGCAATCAGTTTTGTAACTCCTTGGAAGAACTGCCGTTCCTCCGGGCGGGTCCCACGACCCCGTGACAGCATCGCCGGCAGGCTGTACCACTATCACGGTTTAGGCTCTTCCCGTTTCGCTCGCCGCTACTCAGGGAGTCGCATGTTGCTTTCTTTTCCTCGGGGTACTTAGATGTTTCAGTTTCCCCGGTTCCCTCCACCTGCCCTATGTGTTCAGGCAGGGGTGACT
>Ga0265325_10002598_pt1 | contig 12109 bp, 12 predicted proteins | sample 41420metaG_FD_202090 | JGI IMG/M metagenome (GOLD analysis project Ga0265325, IMG submission 202090) | Rhizosphere microbial communities from Carex aquatilis grown in University of Washington, Seatle, WA, United States - 4-14-20 metaG | ecosystem: Host-associated > Plants > Roots > Rhizosphere...
TGACCCGGCCATCCGCGTCTTGCTTGCTGGTGCCTGAAGCAAGGCGTGGATGCCGGCGGCGAGCGCGGGCATGACGGTTCAAAATAGCGCGAGCGCCTCATGGCCAAGCGTCCCATCACCCTCATCACCGGCGCATCCTCCGGCATCGGCGCCGCGCTGGCGCGAGTGTTCGCCCGTAACGGCCACGATCTTGCGTTGGTGGCGCGACGCAAGGATCGGCTCGAAACGCTGGCCCATGAGATCGAAGCGTCCGGCGCCGGGCGACGGCCGCTGGTGATCGTCGCCGACCTCGCCAAGCCCGATGCCGTCGAAAAAATCGGCAAGGCGCTCGCGCTGCGGCGCGCCGAGCCGCAATACGTCGTCAACAATGCCGGGTTTGGTCTCGCCGGGCCGGCCGCGAGCCGCGACCTCAAGGACCAGTTGGCGATGATCGACGTCAATATGCGCGCGCTCACCGCTCTGTCGCTGGCCTTTCTGCCGAGCCTCGAGCGCCACCGCGGCGGCATTCTCAATGTCGGCTCGATGGCGGGCTTCCTGCCCGGGCCGGGCATGGCGATTTATTACGCCAGCAAGGCCTATGTGCGCTCGTTGAGCGACGCGCTGCACCGCGAGCTCAAGCGGCGCGGCGTGCGCGTCACCAATCTGGCGCCTGGGCCGGTGCCGACCGAATTCGGCGCGCGGGCCGGCATTCGCTCGGACACCGCGCCGGACTTTCTGACGCAAAGCGCCGAACATGTCGCCGAGCTTGGCTATCGCGGCCTGATGGAGGGACACGCACTGGTGGTGCCGGGCCTGATCAACCGGATCGTCATCGCGCTGGTGCGTTTCGTGCCGCGCGGCCTGCTGCTGGCGGCGATCGACGCAAGACAATCGCAACGTCAATCGCAACGGCAATCGCGCGTCAGGCCGTCAAAGGGCCGTAAAGCCTAGGCAATCCGTGTTTGCAAATCGGAATAAACCCGATAGTAGTGAATATCGGCATATAAATTGCACTTCACATTAAGTCCGCCATGCCGCAACCCGTTCTGATCATCTTGCACCAAGAGCACTCTTCGCCCGGCCGCGTCGGGCAGATGCTTGGCAAGCTCGGCTACGCGCTCGACATCCGGCGTCCGCGCTTCGGCGATCAACTGCCGGAGACCATGGACGAGCACGCCGGCGCGGTGATCTTCGGCGGGCCGCAGAGCGCCAACGACACCGAGGATTTCGTCAAGCGCGAGATTGACTGGATCGGCGTGCCACTGCGCGACAAGAAGCCCTATCTCGGCATCTGCCTCGGCGCGCAGATGATGGCGCGCCATCTCGGCAGCCGGGTCTATCCACATCCGGATGGCCACGCCGAGGTAGGCTATTACCCGATCAGGCCGACCGCGCTTGGATTGTCGGTGTGCCCGCAATGGCCCGACGCGGTCTATCAGTGGCACCGCGAAGGCTTTGAGCTGCCGTCCGGCAGCGAGTTGATGGCCGAAGGCGACGCATTTTCGATCCAGGCATTTCGTCACGGCACCGGCTACGCCATCCAGTTCCACCCCGAAGTCACCCACGCCATGATGTATCGCTGGCTGGTGCGCGGCGCGCAACGCATGGAGATGCCGGGCACCAAGCAGCGCCACGAGCACATCGCCGACCGCGCGGTGTACGATTTCGCTTCGCGCAACTGGCTGGCGGCATTTCTCAACCACTGGCTCGCATTGCCGGTGGAACAGGAAAAAGTCGCGGTCTGATTCTTCGCTACTTCGCCAAAAACTCCGTAATCTTGTCAGCGGCCGGACCGACATTGAGAACGCCGTTGAGGTGGCCGTTCGGGCCGGTGAGCGTTGCGGTCTGCGGGCCGCCACACCTGCCGCAAACACGGCGAGGCCCTTGCGCTGGGCGGCGGCCCGCGCCAACGTGGCGCCGGAACTTGGGTAGCCGTGTCGATGCCGGATCTAACATCAGCTCAATCGCTGCGCGAACTGCATCGGACCCAGCGCCCATTGGTCAGCCCGCTGGCGCATGACGCGCTGTCGGCGCGCCTGATCGAGCAGGCCGGCTTCAAGACCTTCAACATCGGCGGCAACGCCATGCTGGCGGCGCGTTATGCCTTGCCCGATCTCGGCCTTGCCGCCCTCGGCGAGATGGCTGACGGCATCCGCGACATCGTCGGCGCCACCAACCTGCCGGCGCTGGTCGATGGCGATGACGGTTATGGCGACGTCAAAAGCGTGGTGCGGATGGTTGAAATGTACGAAACCATCGGTTGCGCTGGCATTCTGCTCGAGGACCAGGTGCGCGAGGGCAAGCAGCCCGGCGCCGCGACCGCGCGCGGTGTCGCGCCGCTCGATATGTTCGAGAACAAGCTGCGCGCGGCGATGGGCGCGCGTCGCAACAAGGATTTCGTCATCATCGGCCGCACCGATTCGTTCGGCGCGGTCGGCATGGCTGAAGCGCTCAAGCGCGGCGAACGATTTCTGAAACTCGGCGTCGACGGCGTGTTCCTGGCCGGACTCAAGCAGGTGGCGGACTACGAAAAGGTCGGCGCTGCCTTCAAGGGGCAATGGAACGCCGCCGCGATTTTTCAGGGCGGCACCACGCCGTTCCTGTCGCCGGCCGAGCTTTACGCCATGGGCTTCTCGCAGGTGGCCTATCCGAACCTGCTGATCGGCCGGGTCGCTAAGGCGGTGGAGCAGGGTCTGTCGCGGCTCAACGCGTTTGCGCAAGGCAATCCCGACGCTTTCGATAACAGCGACGATGAGCTTGCATTGAAAGGCCTGAGCGAGGCGGTGTGGACCGGGCGCTGGAATGCGATCGAGACGAAATATTCGTGAGTCAACAGAAAGTCCGTGCGTCGATGAATGCAGGTGAAATTCCGGCGAATTCCAACCAGAAAATCTGGGGCAGCGATCAGATCGCAGCACAACTGCGCGCGCTGAATTTTGATTATATCGCGCTCACGCCAGGCGCTAGCTTTCGTGGCCTGCACGACAGTTTGGTCAATTATCTCGGCAATACCCGGCCGGAGCTGCTGTTATGCGTGCATGAGGAGCACGCCGTCGCGCTGGCGCATGGCTGGACCCGCGTCACCGGCCGGCCGATGGCGGTCGCGCTACACAGCAATGTCGGCTTGATGCATGCGACCATGGCGATCTTCAATGCCTGGTGCGACCGCGTGCCGATCGTCATTCTCGGCGCGGTCGGTCCGATGGACGCCATGCAGCGGCGGCCCTGGGTCGACTGGATCCACACCGCGCGCGATCTCGGCGCGCTGGTGCGCGGCTATACCAAATGGGACGATCTGCCGTCGTCGGTACCGGCGGCGCTCGAAGCGCTGACACGCGCCACCACTATTGCGATGACCTATCCGCGTGGCCCGGTGTTCGTCTGCCTTGATGCGGCGATGCAGGAAAAATTGAGCGAGCCGCTGGAGGAAGCGCCGTTGCGGCGGTTCCAGCCGCCGGTTGCGGGCGATCCGCCGGGTGAAGTCGTCATGAGTGCCGCTGCGGCGCTGTCGAAGGCCAAGCGCCCTTTGATCATGGTCGGACGCGTGACCAACGATCCGGGCAATTGGGACAAGCGGGTCGCGCTGGCCGAACGGCTTGGCGCGCGCGTGCTCACCGATCTGAAGACCGGCGCAAGTTTCCCGACCACGCACCCGCTGCACACCTATCCGCCCGGATTGTTCGTCACCGCGGAGGCCGGGCAATCGATCGCGGAAGCCGACGTCATTCTCAGCCTCGATTGGATCGATCTCGGCGGCTCGCTGCGCCAGGCCTGCGGCGGCAAATGGCCGAGCGCGACCGTGATTCAATGCTCGCTCGACCAGTACACGCATAATGGCTGGAGCATGGATTATCAGGCGCTGCCGCCCGCCGACATCTCGGTGCTGGCGATGCCGGACCGGCTGGTCGGGCTGGTGCTCGGCGAACTCGGCGCAAAGCCCTCGGCCGCATCATCGTCGGCCTGGCCGCCGCGACCTGCGCCGGCAAACGCGAAACGCGCGCCCGCAGGCGACGCCATCTCGGTCGAGGCGCTGTCCCGGATCACCACCGAACGGCTCGCGCCGCACAACCCGTCCTATATCCGCCTTCCGCTCGGCTGGTCCGGCGAGTGCTGCCGATTCGAGCATCCGCTGGACTATATCGGCTTCGACGGCGGCGGCGGCATCGGCTCCGGGCCGGGCATGGCGGTCGGCGCCGCTATGGCGCTGCGCGGCAGTGGGCGGTTGCCCGTGGCGGTGCTCGGCGACGGCGATTATCTTATGGGGCTGACCGCGCTATGGACCGCCGCCAACAATAAGGTGCCGCTGCTCGTGATCGTGGCCAACAACCAGTCTTTCTTCAATGACGAGTTGCATCAGGAGCGGGTCGCGCGCGAGCGCGGCCGTCCGGTCGAAAACCGCACGATAGGGTTGCGCATGAGCGATCCGCCCTTCAATCTCGCCCTCCTGGCCGAGGGCCAGGGCGTCAAGGGCCTTGGTCCGGTGGCGTCGGCAGCCGAATTCGAGGACGCGCTAGCGCAGGCGACTAAAGACGTGCTTGGCGGCGGAACCTGCGTGATCGATGCGCGTGTCATTCCGGAATATTCGCGGGCGATGTCGTCATCGCTGCTGCGGCAGATTCCGGCGACGAAATAGGGGTGCGACTGAACTAAAAGACGAGCCGGCAAACCGGCCGCAAATCAAACAGGAGGAAAAAGTGGGTCGACGACTTCTCGCTCGGCTAATCGTTCCGGCAATCGCTGTTGCCATCGCCGCGTCCGCGGCCTCGGCCGAACAGCTTGCCATCGGCAATTACGGCTCCTCGGCGAACGGCATGCCGTTCGGCGTCGCGCTCTACAAGGGCTTCTTCAAGGAAGAAGGCATCGACGTCACCGGCCTGATCGTCTCGCAGGGCGGCGGCACCTCGGTGCGCAACGCCATGTCGGGCGTCGCCTATGGCGAAGCCAATCCGGGCGCCATCGCGGTCGCGATCCAGCAGGGCGCCGACCTCAAGATCATCAGCGACAACGTACTGACCATCGCCGAATTCGCCTGGCTGGTGAAAAAGGATTCGCCGATCAAGACCATCGCCGACCTCAAGGGCAAGAAGATCGGCTACACCAATCCGCGCTCGACCAGCCAGGCGCTCGACATCCTGATGCTCGCCAAGGCCGGTCTCAAGCCGGAGGACGCCGAGCTGGTGAAGGTCGGCGGCTTCGGCCCGATGATCCCCGCGCTCGAGCTCGGCCAGATCGACGCCGCGCCGGTCACCGAGCCGTTATGGTCGCTGAACAAGGACAAGTTCCGCGTCCTGATCACCGGCGCCGAGGCGCTGCCGCCGCTCGACAACGTGGTCGGCGTCGCCACCGGCGAGGCGATCAAGACCCGCGGCGATTTCATCCGCGCCGTGATCCGGGCGCGCCGCAAGGCCGTGAAGTTCATGATCGAGCATCCCGACGAGTCCGGCGACCTCATCGCCAAGGACTTCAACATCACGCCGGAAGTCGCCCGCAGCGCCATCCGCAACCTGACGCAGAGCATGACGCAGGGCGTGCCGTATTGGGGCGAGGGCGATTTCCACCTCGAGGGCATGAAGCGCATCATCGAAGTGCAAAAGAACGTCGGCGCCATTACCGGTGATATCGACGTGACCAAGATCATCGACACGCAATTCCTGCCGGATGACCTCAAGACCGTGAAGTAGGCGGTGCGGGTGGGAGGATAAGCAGGTGTCGTCGGCACATGTGACGCTGCGCGGGGTGACGAAAGTTTTCCCCGCCAGCGGCGGCGCCTCGGGCGTTCACGCACTCGGCCCGATCGACCTCGACATCCGCAAGGGCGAATTCTTCGCCGTGGTCGGTCCGTCCGGCTGCGGCAAATCGACTTTGCTCGAACTGATCGCCGGGCTGACGACGCCGAGCGAAGGCGACGTCGAATTCGAAGGCCGCAAGATCGCCGATATTCCCGATGGCGTCGGCGTCGTGTTTCAGGAGGACGCCAGCTTTTCCTGGCTGAATGTCCGCGACAACATCGAATTCAGCCTGCGCGGCAAGGATCTGCCGGCGGAGGAGAAGGCACGCCGCGTCGAGGCCGCCATCGTCATGATGGGTTTGACCGATTTCGCCCGGACCTATCCGGCGCAATTGTCCGGCGGCATGCGCCAGCGCGTCTGCATCGCCCGCACTCTGGTGATGGAGCCGCGGCTCATTCTGCTCGACGAGCCATTCGGCGCGCTCGACCAGCAGACCCGGCTGTTGATGGGCGACGAGATTCTGAAGCTATGGCGCGCCACCGGCGCCACGGTGTTCCTGATCACCCACGCGCTCGACGAAGCCGCCATGCTGGCCGACCGCATCGGCGTGATGTCGGCGCGGCCCGGCAGACTGATCGACGTCGTCGAAACCAACTGGCCGCGCGACCGCGACAGCCGCATCGTCGAGCGCGACAATTTCGGGCTGCTGACCAGCCGGCTGTGGAAGTCGCTGCGCGAGGAATCGATGAAGACCATGGGCCGCACCATGGGTGGCGCGTGAGAGCCGTGCGGCTTTACCAGGCGGTGGTGATCATCGGCTTCGTAGCGCTGCTTGAAGTGCTCTGCCTCGCCGGCGTCATCGACAAGGTCACGATGCCGGCGCCGCACATCATCCTGCGCGACTTCGTGCTGATGATCGCGCACGGCCGCTATTTCTCCGACATCGGCGTCACGATGGCCAACGTTCTGATCGCGTTCGCCGCCGCTTTCATCGTCGGGGTCCTGACCGGCACGATCCTGCACGGCTACCGGACCGCGCGCGACGTGCTCGATCCATTGTTCGCGACCTACTATGCGATTCCGGTGTTCGCGTTTTATCCGCTGTTCATCGTCATTTTCGGGCTCGGTGACGGGCCGCAATTGCTGATCGGCTTCCTGCTCGGCGTCGTCGCGGTGATCGTCACCATCCTCAACGGCCTCGATCGCGTGCCGAATGTCCTGAAGAAAACCGCGCGCATCAATCGCCTGACCGCGCTGCAGACCGCGATGCAGGTGACGCTGCCGTTCTGCGCGCCGTATCTCCTGACTGCGGCGAAGCTGGCGCTGGCCTACGCCTTCATTGGCGTGATCGGGTCCGAATTCATTCTGGCGCGATCCGGCATGGGCTATGAGATCGGCTTCGCCTACACCAATTTCGACAACGCCACGATGTATCCGCTCATTCTGCTGATCCTGCTGATGTCGATCTTTGCCAACGGACTGCTGTCGCGTTGGGAAAAGCTGCTGCTGGCAAGGCGAGGCCAACACTAATGCAGGCCGAGGAGCGCAAGCCGCTGCGCAACAGCCTGATCCTGATCGCAGGGCTGCTGCTGGTTTGGGAAATCGCCTATCTGATCGTGGGCGAGATTGCGCTGCGCTCGCCGCTCGAGACGGTGACGTTCCTCGGAAAATTGATGCGCACCGATATCTTCTGGCCGCACCTCTCGGAAACGATGCGTGCCTTCGCGGTGGCGCTGGTCATTGCCATCGTGCTCGGCCTGCTGATCGGCTTTGCGCTGGCTCTGCATCGGCTGTCGGGTGACGCCATGGAGCCGATGCTGGTCGCGCTCTATTCGGTGCCGAAGATCACGCTGTATCCGATTCTGCTTCTGGTGTTCGGCCTCGGCATATCGGCGAAAATCGCGTTCGGCGCGATCCACGGCATCATCCCGGTGGCCTTGTTTACGCTGACGGCGGTTCGCTCGATCAAGCCGATCCTGGTCAAGACCGGCCGCGTCCTCAAGCTGTCGCCGGTCGCCATGGTGCGCTCGGTGCTGTTTCCGGCGGCGGTGCCGGAAATCTTCACCGGCATCCGCGTCGGCTTCTCGCTGACATTGATCGGAACCGTGCTCGGCGAAATGTTCGCCTCGCAACACGGGCTCGGCTATCTGCTGATGAACGCGATCAGTCTTTACAATGTCGACGTGATCATGGCGGTGACGTTCCTGCTCGTCGTGTTCGCCGCCGGGGTCAACACGATCCTGCTGGCGATGGACCGCCATCTGCATCGGCGCTGAACAAAAGCCCGCCTGATGGGCCGGCATTTTCGGGCTTGGTTGGTGGAGCCAGGCGGGATCGAACCGCCGACCTCCTCATTGCGAACGAGGCGCTCTCCCAGCTGAGCTATGGCCCCAACCGACGCAATCGTACGGGATCTCTCGACGCCGCGCGACTTCCGGCAAGAGGCGCCATTTAGGGCGGGGGTTTCGGGCTGTCAAGGACGGCACTTTACGCGCATCAGACCGGCCGGCGCGACCCCTTTTCCTCGGACAGCCAAGCGGCTATTCGTGACGGCGGCGAACCGCGGAGCACGCATGAATCCTTTTCTCTGGCTGATATTTACGCTCATCGACCTCTATATCTGGATTCTGATCGCATCGGCGGTGCTGTCATGGCTGGTCGCCTTCAACGTCGTCAATACGCGCAATCCGATCGTCGCCAATGTAGGCGAATTTCTCTACCGGATCACCGAACCGGCACTGCGGCCGATCCGCAACATGATGCCCAATCTTGGCGGCATCGATGTCTCGCCGGTAATCCTGATTATCGGACTGTTGTTCCTCAAGCAGTTGATCTCCTGGCTCTATATCCAGATCTTCATTTAAGTGACGGCCAACCGTCGAAAGAAGCAAAGCGTGGACGCTCGGCACATAGGTGTCGCGAAGCGACGCCGTCTTTCGGCGGCTATGGCCGGGCATGACGGAGAATGGTCGTGACGGCACGCCTCATCGACGGCAAGGCCATCGCGGCGGAATTGCGTGGCAAGATCGCCGCCGACGTCGCGCGCCTGAAGGCGGCGTACGATCTCACGCCCGGCATCGCCGTCGTGCTGGTCGGCGCCAATCCGGCAAGCGAAGTCTATGTCCGCTCGAAGTCGAAAGCGGTGGCCGAAGCCGGCATGCGGCCGTTCGACCATAAATTGCCGGACACCGTGAGCGAGGCGGACTTGCTGGCGCTGATTGGCACCCTCAACGCCGATCCTGCGGTCAGCGGCATTCTGGTGCAATTGCCGGTCCCTGAGCAGATCGACACCCACAAGGTCATCGCCGCGATCGACCCGGGCAAGGATGTCGATGGTTTCCATCCGCTCAATGTCGGGCGGCTTGCCAGCGGGCTGCCGGCGCTGGTGCCGTGCACGCCGCTCGGCTGCATTTTGCTGGCGAAGACCGTGCACGCATCGCTCGCCGGCATGGACGCGGTGGTGATCGGCCGCTCGAACATTGTCGGCAAGCCGGTGGCGCAATTGCTGCTCGCGGAAAACGCCACCGTCACCATCGCGCACTCCAAGACCCGGGACTTGCCGGGCGTCTGCCGCCGCGCCGATCTATTGGTTGCCGCGATCGGCCGGCCGGAATTCGTCAAACGGGACTGGATCAAGCCGGGCGCGATCGTGATCGATGTCGGCATCAACCGGATTGCAGGCGCCGATGGCAAGAGCCGCATCGTCGGCGATGTCGCGAGCGACGCTCGCGAGGTGGCCGGTGCTATTACGCCGGTGCCGGGCGGCGTCGGGCCAATGACGATCGCGTGTCTATTGCTCAACACCTTGCGTGCCGCGTGCACGCAGCATGGATTGGCAGCGCCGGCGCTCTAGCTCGGAACGGGCCTCTCAACTGTCATGGCCGGGTTTATCCCGGTCATCCCGATCAGGGATACACTGCCTTGCCAAATGGGATCGCCGGGACAAGCCCGGCCATGACAACGAAATGCGTCTGGGAATTCAGCCTCACGCCTGCCAGGCGTAGGCGACCTTATCGAGCGTCTTGCTGCCGAATTTTTCCGACGAGCGCGCTACGGCACGGCCGCCGAGCGCGCGATAGAACTCGACCGCGGTCTCGTTGTCCGACAGCGCCCAGATCACCAAAGTGCGCAGTCCGCTTTGCAGCAGGTCCTTGCGCGCGGCCGTGAACAGGCGGCGGCCGAAACCCAGCCCCTGATATTCCGGACGCAGGTATAGTTCGTAGATCTCGCCTTCGTAGGTGAGGCTGCGCGCGCGGTTACGACCGTAATTGGCGTAGCCGGCGATATTGTCGCCGAACTGCATCAGACTGATGCGGCTGCCCTTGCGGATCGCCGAGTCCCACCATTCCGGACCGCGGCGGCTGATCAGCCTGTCGAGCTCGTTGCCGGGGATGATGCCCTGATAGGTGGTTCGCCAAGCTTCGTCATGGGTACTCGCGACCGCCATCGCATCGGATGGCTTGGCACGGCGAATCTCTATGACGACTGTGCTCATGCAGGGATACAAGCAATGAACCCGGCCGCCTTCAAGAGTTGTGTTTAATGAATAGTAAACGGTGTGGATTACTGGCCACAGGCCATGCAAAAGCACCTGCAAAGCCGCGCCGGATGATTCAAGCGCTGCGATTGTCGTCAGCATCGCGCGTGCCGCAGGTGTTAACATCCGGCGCTTGATTGGCTCAGCGCCGAATCGCAGCCCGTCGCTGTCGTGTATGGCGGCAAAACCGTTCTTCACCCGGCGGCCGCGATCCGCTAGCCTCGACACAACGATGGGACGCCCGAATCGGCGTCGGGGGAAAGCCAAATGCGCCGGCTTACAGCAGCCGTGTCCGCGCTGTGCATCGGCATGGCCGTGTCCGCCGTAGCGACCGCTGCGTTCGCGGATGGCGAGTCGTGGCGCCGCGAAAAACTGCGACAGCACGAAGCCCGGCTACAGGCCACCGCTTTGCCGGCCGGTGACAACAATCCCGCGATCGTCGGCGGCGTAAAGGCGCCGGCGGGCCAATGGCCGTTTCAGGTCGCGCTGCTCTACATTCCCTGGGGCGGCAGCAATGCCAATATGGAATATTGTGGAGGGACGCTGGTCGATAGTCTGCATGTCGTCACCGCCGCGCATTGCGTGTTCGGCGAGAAACCGACAAAATTTTATGTGCTGACTGGGACACAATCGCTCGCCAGCGGTGGCGTGCGGCACAAGCTGGCCAGCATCAAGATACATCCGAACTATAACGACACGACGACCGACTACGACATCGCCGTCATCACGCTGCAGGCACCGGCGACTAAGATTGCATTCTATTCGCAGCTCATCACCAGTGCGCAGGAAGCACGTTTCGCGAAAGTCGGCACAATCACTTATGTCGCAGGCTGGGGCAGCACGATCAAAACCGGCGGCGGTTATCCGACGGCCTTGATGCAGGTCAACGTGCCTTTGGTGTCACGGACGGATTGTAACGATGCCAATTCGTACGATGGCGAAATAACCCAACGCATGATCTGCGCCGGCCTCACGGCCGGCGGCAAGGATTCCTGCGACGGCGACTCAGGCGGTCCGCTGGTCGTCAAGGACAGCCTCGGCCGCTGGCGGCTTCAGGCCGGCATCGTGAGTTGGGGCGATGGCTGCGCTAAGCCGAATCTGTTCGGCGTCTATTCGCGGCTTGCGGTGCTGAGTGAGTGGGCGAACGGCGTCATCGCCGCAGATAATCGTGCGACGGTGGCGGGCCGGCTTCGCGCCGCCGATCCAAACATCATCGAGATATTGCCGGCGCAGTAACGTCGCTTTCGCGGCCGTCACCCAACCGCTTCGGCGGCCGCCGCGCGCTGGCGGTCTTCGCGTTTGCGGTCGGTCTCGTCGAGCAGCTTCTTGCGCAGCCGGATCGACTTCGGCGTGACCTCGACCAGTTCGTCGTCCTCGATATAGGCCAGCGCCTTTTCCAGGGTCATGCGGATCGGCGGCGTCAGGCGCACCGCCTCGTCCTTCGAAGTGGTGCGGATATTGGTGAGTTGCTTGCCCTTGAGCACGTTGACGACGAGATCGTTGTCGCGGGTATGCTCGCCGACGATCATGCCTTTGTAGACCTTCCAGCCCGGCTCGATCATCATCGGGCCGCGGTCTTCGAGATTCCACAGCGCGTAAGCGACCGCGTCGCCTTGATCGTTGGAGATCAGCACGCCGTTGCGGCGGCCCTGGATGTCGCCTTTGTGCGGCGCATAGGCGTGGAACAGGCGGTTCAGGATCGCGGTGCCGCGCGTATCGGTGAGCAGCTCCCCCTGATAGCCGATCAATCCGCGCGTCGGAGCGTAGAACACCAGCCGCACGCGGCCGCCGCCGGACGGCCGCAACTCGACCATTTCGGCTTTACGCTCGGCCATCTTTTGCACAACGATGCCCGAATGAACCT
>Ga0265325_10002599_pt1 | contig 12107 bp, 11 predicted proteins | sample 41420metaG_FD_202090 | JGI IMG/M metagenome (GOLD analysis project Ga0265325, IMG submission 202090) | Rhizosphere microbial communities from Carex aquatilis grown in University of Washington, Seatle, WA, United States - 4-14-20 metaG | ecosystem: Host-associated > Plants > Roots > Rhizosphere...
TTCCATTTGCCCGGAAACCGCAGACTCCCTATCGGAGACTGGCGTAAGTGAGGCGCCGGAGATAACGAAAATTCAGCGGGGCGATTGTCTCTTCTCGTTCTCTCTGGGCGGTAACGGTCGGAAATGTCGCGGCAATTCGAATTGCCACTCGGTTCGTGGGTGCGGCAGGCGTTGGTTGGCTGGGGGACTAGGATTCGAACCTAGACAGGCAGAGTCAGAGTCTGCAGTCCTACCGTTAGACGATCCCCCATCGCGGGCGCTCGCCCATGGGACCGCCCGTTTAGACCAGCCGCCGCCCCCTTTCAAGAAGCGCCGCCGCCGGCTTTTGGCGCTTGCCGGCGGCCAAAACCCCATCGCGCATCCGTCCCCGGCCCATGCTAGCGTCGGCCGGCGTCGCAGCGCCGCCGAGGGCCCCGAATTTGCATGGAAACCGTCAAAATCCGGCTGGAACCCGCCGCCGCAGGGCGGGGCAGCGGTTTGCTGGCGGGGCTCCGGCGCGGGGGCCGCTGCTGGCGGTGCTGGATCTCGGCACCAACAATTGCCGGCTGCTGATCGCCGCGCCGGTGGCCCCGCGCTCCGGGGCCGAGCCCGAATTTAAGGTGGTGGATTCCTTCTCCCGCATCGTGCGGCTGGGCGAAGGGGTCGGCCAGACCGGCCTGCTGTCCGAGGCCGCGCTGGACCGCACCATCGCCGCCCTCAAGGTCTGCGCCGACCATATCGCCCGCCATAAGGTCGTGCGCGCCCGCGCCATCGCCACCCAGGCGGCGCGGCTCGCCGGCAACAGTGACGTGCTGGTCGCCCGCGCCCGCGCCGAAGCCGGCATCGAGCTCGATGTGATCTCCAGCGAGGAGGAAGCCGATCTGGCGGCGCTGGGCTGCGCCCCGCTGATCGGGCGCCGCTACAAGGGGGCGCTGGTGTTCGACATCGGCGGCGGCTCGACCGAGATCATCTGGCTGGTCGAGGGCCCGCAGGGTCTGCAGAAGCGGCTGATGGTGTCGGTGCCGGTGGGGGTGGTGACCCTGGCCGAACAGTTTGGCGAACGCGCCGCCAGCCGTGCCGGGTTCGGGGCGATGCGCGCGGCGATGCACGATCTGTTCGCGCCCTTTGCGGCGCAAACCGGCACGGATTTCGATCCGGCGGAATTCCATCTGCTGGGCACCTCCGGCACGGTGACGACCCTGGCGGCAATCGCGCTGGGCCTGCCGCGCTACAATCGCAGCCGGGTGGACGCGAGCTGGCATGAGACGGCCCGCATGCTCCAGGTGGTGGACGATCTGGCGGGGATGGACCAGGCCGGGCTGGCCGCCATCGGCAGTATCGGGGCGGAGCGCGCCGACCTCATGCTGCCCGGTTGCGCCATTTTCGCGGCGATCTGCGCGCTGTGGCCTTCGCCGATGCTGCGGGTCGCCGATCGTGGCCTGCGCGAAGGCATGCTGCGGCAATTGGCTGACAGTCTTGTGCCCGAAAAAACCCCATGAGCCCGCGGCCGCCTGACGCCTCCGGCCGCGGCCGCGAGCGCGTGAAAGTGAAGAAATCGCGCGGCCGCACCACCTCCTCGAAGGCCTGGCTGGAGCGCCAGCTCAACGATCCCTATGTCGCCGCGGCCAGGGGCAAGGGCTATCGCAGCCGCGCCGCCTTCAAGCTGCTGGAACTGGACGCCAAATTCCATTTCCTGAAGCATGGCGCCAAGGTGCTGGATCTGGGTGCTGCCCCGGGCGGCTGGAGCCAGGTCGCCGCCCAGCGCGGCGCCGGCGTGGTTGCCGCCGATGTGCTGGACATCGAACCTCTGCCGGGCGTGACCTTTCTGAAGGCCGATCTCACCGATCCGGATGTGCCTGCGCGGTTGAAGGCCGAACTGGGCGGGCCCGCCGATCTGGTGCTGAGCGACATGGCGGCGCCGACCACCGGCCATCGCGCCACCGACCATATCCGCACCATCGCCCTGGCCGAGATCGCGCTGGATGTGGCGCTGGATGTGCTCAGGCCCGGCGGCACCTTTGTCGGCAAGGTGTTCCAGGGCGGCGCCACCGGCGAGTTGCTGGCGCGGATGAAGAAATCCTTCCGCGATGTGCGCCACGTCAAGCCGCCCGCCTCGCGCGCGCAATCGGTGGAGCTTTATGTCGTGGCGCTGGACTTTAAAGGATAGAACCCGGCGCAAAAGCAAAACGCCCCGCCCGGTGAGGGCGAGGCGTCCGCATTACCGTCATGAACCGAGCTGGTTACTCGGAGGTCTTCAGGCTGATCGCGCCGATGCCGGCGGCGACATTGAGGCCCTTGTTGCCTTCGAAGCTGACCGGCTGGAGCGCGATCGACTTGTCGAGACCACCGACCAGCACATTGGCGCCGAGGCCGACGCCCACAGTGGCGGACGCCGTTGCACCGGCATAGCCGCCCTGCAGCGCGCCGGGCTTGATGTCCGACGCGGGCGCGAACACCGCCCACACGATCACGCCGCCCTCGGTGTAGCCGATATCGACGCCGAATTTGGAGACCGAGCCGACATAGTGCTCGTTATGCATGCTGGCATTGCCATGGAAGGTGCAGTGCAGGTCCTTGGACGAGCCAAAGATCAGGCCCCAGCCACTGGCGACATTGCAGGTGAGAGTGCCAACCTTCACGCCGCTGGGCGCGGCATTTGCCCCCCCGGCGAACGCCAGACCGGCGACCGCAGCCGCGACACCCAGCATCACGCGAAATTTCATCATATCAAAGCTCCTTTGGTTAATCCGTGGAAATGCCTCAGGCTACGGCACTTCCGCCGGCCCGTAGGCGGGAAAGTGCGCCGATGGCGGGCGTTTCGCAAGGGGGGCGGCGGCCCCGCAAGCCGGGCTCGGGCCGGCCCCCGCTAACCCCTTGCCGAATCGGGGTTCCGCTGATACTAGCCCGCATGACCGCCGATTCCTCCCAGCGGACCATCCGCGAAGCCCTCACCTTCGACGATGTCCTGCTGGTGCCTGGCGCTTCCGAGGTCCTCCCCGCCCAGGTCGATACCCGCACCCGCCTGACCCGGACGGTCGAGCTGGGCATCCCCCTGATTTCCGCCGCCATGGACACGGTGACCGAGGCGGGCCTGGCCATCGCCATGGCCCAGGCCGGGGGCATGGGGGTCATCCATAAGAATCTGGGCATCGAGGAGCAGGCCGAGCAGGTTCGCCGGGTCAAGCGATTCGAAAGCGGCATGGTGGTGAACCCGGTGACCATCGGCCCCAATGCCACCCTGGCCGACGCCCTGTCCCTGATGGAGCGCCACCGCATCTCGGGCGTGCCGGTGGTCGAGGGCGCCAACGCCAAGGGCGCCGGCAAGCTGGTCGGCATCCTCACCAACCGCGATGTGCGCTTCGCCGCCGATCCGCGCCAGAAAGTCTCTGAGCTGATGACCCGCGACAGGCTGGTCACGGTGCGCGAAGGGGTCGGGCTGGAAGAGGCCAAGCGGCTGCTGCACCAGCACCGCATCGAGAAGATCATCGTGGTCGATGACGCCTATCGCTGTGTCGGCCTCATCACCGTCAAGGACATCGAGAAGGCGCAGAAATATCCCAACGCCTGCAAGGATGAGCGCGGGCGTTTGCGCGTCGCGGCGGCGACCGGCGTGGGCGAGGACGGCTATGCCCGCGCCATGGCGCTGATCGAGGCGGAATGCGACGTCATCATGGTCGATACCGCGCACGGCCATTCCAGGGGCGTGCTCGATGCCGTCAGCCGCATCAAGAAACAATCCAACTATGTCCAGGTCGCGGGCGGCAACATCGCCACCGCCGACGGAGCGAAGGCGCTGATCGATGCCGGCGCCGACGCGGTGAAGGTCGGCATCGGTCCCGGCTCGATCTGCACCACCCGCATCGTGGCGGGGGTGGGCGTGCCGCAGCTCACCGCCATCATGGACGCCGTGTCGGTGGCGCAGGGCGCGGGCGTGCCGGTGATCGGCGATGGCGGCATCAAATATTCCGGCGACCTGGCGAAAGCGCTGGCGGCGGGCGCCAGCGTGGCGATGGTGGGCTCGCTCTTGGCCGGTACCGAGGAAAGCCCTGGCGAAGTGTTTCTCTATCAGGGCCGCAGCTACAAGGGCTATCGCGGCATGGGCAGTGTCGGCGCGATGGCGCGGGGCAGCGCCGACCGCTATTTCCAGGCCGAGGTGCGCGATGCCTTGAAGCTGGTGCCGGAAGGGGTGGAGGGCCAGGTGCCCTACAAGGGTCCGGTCGGCAGCGTGGTGCACCAGATCATCGGCGGCCTGCGCGCCGCGATGGGCTATACCGGCTGCCGCACCATCGAAGAATTCCATGCCAACGCGAAATTCGTGCGCATCACCGGCGCGGGATTGCGCGAGTCACACGTCCACGACGTGATCGTGACGCGCGAAGCCCCCAATTATCAGGGCGGCCAGTAGAAACATTTGCTGCCCGGTTCCGGGCTGTAAAAAACTTTTACATTGCGCGTCCGTTATTGCCGGCCCTTGGCGCATTTGCGCCATTGGCGCGCAATTTGCATCTTTTGCCTTGCGGCATGGCGGCTGCAAATGTGAAGGATTTTTGGCATGAAAATCGGCGGCTTTGTCGCAGCTTTCGTCCTGTTCTTCGGCATACAGTCCGCATCTGCCAGTGTGGTGCTCGATTTCGCTGGATTGGACAACGTCTTTTTCCAGGATGGACCGCTGAACTACTACGCTGGCGGAACCTCCATCGAGGGCAATGGCCCCGGCCCCAATTACGGCGTCACTTTCAGCGACAATGCGTTTTCGTGCGACACCTGCCTCGGTTTGGCCGCGCCGCCCCCGCCCGGCAATTTCCTCATTTTCTCCGATCCGATCCTTCCGGGCGGCCCGCCCAGCGGTCCGTCGATCATGAATGTGGCGGGCGGCTTCGACAGCGAATTTTCCCTCTACTACAGCAATACTTACTTCGGTCCGGTCTCGGTGAACATCTATGACGGCTTGAACGGCACCGGCACCCAGCTGGCGTCGCTGCTTCTCGATTTGACACCGGATCCAAGCACGGACCCGGCCTGCGGGGATGCGCTGCTCTGTCCCTTCGTCCTCGCCAGCGTGAATTTCTCCGGCACGGCGCATTCGGTGGACTTCACCGCCGCGGACAACAACCTCGCTTTCGCCGACATCACCCTTGGCGCGGCAAGCGTGCCCGCGACCAGCGTGCCGGAGCCTCTGACCCTGTCGCTGCTCGGCGCCGGACTGGGCGGCATCCTGATGGCGCGCCGCCGGAAAGCGGCCCGCCGCGATCAGGGTTGTTTCCCGCGTCCGTAGACGCGCCGTCAGCCGCGCAACTTGGCCGCCTGCAACAGCATGATGGTCTTGGCGTCGACGATCTCGCCGCGCTCGGCCATTGCCATCGCTTCGTCCAGTGCGATCTCCAGCACATCGATATCCTCGCCTTCCTCGGCATGGCCGCCGCCTTTGGCGCGCGGCTCGCGGGAGTCGTAGTCCGCCAGGAACAGCGACAGCCGCTCTTTCACCGCGCCGGGACTCATGAAGCAGTGGAACAGGCGCCGCAGGCTGAAGATGCGGACACCTGCTTCCTCCATCGCTTCCTTGGTGACGCAGGTCTCGGGATCGTCGCCATCCAGCTTGCCGGCCGGCGCCTCGATCACCAGTTGGCGCCAGCCATTCTCGAAGGCCGGCCAGCGGAACTGGCGGATCAGCAGCACCAAGCCGCGCGCCCGGTCGAGCGGCAGCACCGCCGCGCCGTCGCCGCCGGGATCGTAGGATTCGCGGCTCTGCGCCTGCCAGGTGCCGTCGCGCCGCCGATAATCGAAATGGGCGTTGCGCAGGGTGTAGTGATTGTCGGAAAGAATCTCGAGCTCGCGCAATTTTACGCGGTCGCTGATGTCATCCATGGCTTGCTTTCAGTCGTGAACATGCACGACCGCATTAGCATCGGCATACAGCCTGTGCCAGCCCGGCATCGTGTCCATCGTCTTGACCAGCGGCTGGCGCGCCGAGAAGATCGTCCAGCGCACATGGTAATAGGCCAGGCTGGCGGCGAGGGCATCCTTGTCCGGGGCGGTGAGGTCGGCATAGTTCGAGAGAAAAATATCGCCATACAGATCGGCGCGGCTGTCGATAAAAGGCTGGACTCCGTTCCAGATCAGATAGCCGCCAAAGGCGTAGTCGTTGAGCACCGGCGTTTCGCGCGCGAAGCGCGGCACATGCGCCAGCGCGGCGCCGGGCGAGACGGGGTCGTCGCTGCGCCACGACGGCAAGGCGGCCCGCGCCGCCAGCGCCAGGATCAGCAGCCCGCAGGCGGCGCGCGCCAGCCAGGGGGAGACGTTTTCGTCGCCTGCCGGCCAGGCCCGGGCCAGGGACGGCAGCAGCAGCAGCGGCGCGGCTACGCCCAGCAGCATCTGATGCCGACCATGCGCCAGCGCCAGCCAGATCAATCCCAGAAGGATGAGGCCGCGGAACGGCGGCACCTTGATCTTGCCCAGCGCCAGCACAGCGATCAGCGCCAGCAGCGCTGTGGCGAAAGGCGACAGGGTGGAAAAATCGCTGGGCTGCCATTCGCCGAGATGCGCCAGCCCGCCCATCGCCGTCAGGTGCAGCGGAAACAGCAATCCTGCAATGCCCTGCGGGTTCAGCAGGCAGGACGCAACGGAGGCGGCGATGAAGCCTCCCCAGCCCAGCAACGCTTTCCTGCGGTCCGGTGTTTCGATCACCGCTTCAGTCCCGAGCGCCACCGCCAGCGCCAGGCCGAAAGCGAAACTGCCATGCAGATTGACCCACAGCGGCATCACCGCGATCAGCCACCAATGCGGTGCCCGATCCGCCTCGCGGGCGCGCACCAATCCGGCCGTCCAGATCGCCAGCAGCGGCAGCGCCAGCATGTGCGGCCGCGCCAGCAGGCTGCCGGTGACGCAGCAAAGTCCCAGCACACTGGCCAGCAGCGCCGCGGTCGTTGCCACACGCGCCCGCAGTGCGCCCGCCACGACGCCGCAGGTCAGGCCGGCGGCCAGGCCGAACAGCAGATGCAAGCCCGTCCAGCCGCCCACGCCCAGCAGGTCGCCCCGCCAGGCCAGCGCCATCGCGATTTCGGCCAGCCATTCCGCCGCGTCCCAGGGCGCGCCCGACCGGGTGTAGGAGAACACGTCCTGGCGCAGCACGGCGTGATGGTCCAGCATCCATTCGCCGGCGCGGATATGCCAATAGGTGTCGCCGTCATTGAAGATCGCGGGCGAAAAGGCGGCCAGCGCGAAACCCGCCAATGCAGCGGCCAGGGCGAAGGTCAGCGCGGGGGCGGTGAGGCGGGGCAAGGGCTCGCTCGCAGGGTGCGGCACACTCTATAAGGGGGCAATTCTCTCTTTTGGGTTTCCGGCGGTCCGTCACGGCCTTAACCTGTTGGAATACAAAGACAAACATGACGCCGCCCGCCCGCCTGCAAATGGCCATCGAGATTCTGGAAGGGCTGGAGAAAACCGCCCAGCCCGCCGACCGCTTTGTGAAGGAGTGGTTCCGCGCCCGGCGTTTCGCGGGCTCCAAGGACCGGCGCGAGATCGCCGCCCGGGTGTTCGCCATCCAGCGCCACCGCGCCGCGCTGGCCTGGCGGATGGACGATGAGAAACCCCGCGCTCTGGTAATCGCATCACTGCTGGACGCCGGAGAGGACCCGGCGGCCTTTTTCACCGGCGGCTATGGCCCTGCGCCCCTGACAGAAGCCGAACAGGCTGCAATGACGATGCCCCGTGCCGAACCACCGCTCCGGGTGCGCGGCGAGTTTCCCGCTTTTCTGGAATCTGAATTGACGCGGGCCTTCGGCGGCGCCGTGCAGGCGGAAATGATTGCGCTGCAAGCCCGTGCGCCCGCCGACCTGCGGGTCAACAGCCTGAAGGCGTCGCGTGACGAAGTGCTGGTGGGATTGCGGGCTGAAGCCGTTGCCTGCGAACCCACGCCGTTCGCCCCCCTCGGCATCCGCGTTCCGTCGGGCGACGGCAACGCCGCGCTGTCGAAATCGGCGCTGTTCCTGTCGGGCGGTTTTGAATTCCAGGACGAGGCCGCCCAGATCGCGTCCTTGCTGTGCGGCGCGCAGCCGGGCATGCGGGTCTGCGACCTGGCGGCGGGGGCGGGTGGCAAGTCGCTCGCTTTGGCGGCGGCGATGGACAATCGCGGCGAGATCATCGCCTGCGATGTGCGGGGGCCGGCGCTGTTCGAGCTGGAGCGCCGCGCCGCTCGCGCCGGGGCGACCATCATCAAGACCCTGATGCTGGATCACGGTGCTCCCGAGGGTCTGTTCGATGTCGTGCTGGTGGACGCGCCCTGCAGCGGCACCGGCACCTGGCGCCGCCAGCCGGAACTGCGCTGGCGCCTGACGCCGCAGCGGCTGGACGAATTGACGGCGCTTCAGGACAGGCTGCTTGACCGGGCCGCCGGCCTGGTGCGGCCGGGCGGGCGGCTGGTCTATGCCACCTGCTCGATCCTGCTGGTGGAAAACCAGGACCGGGTCGCGGCATTGCTGGCGCGCAATCCCGCCTTCATGTCTGTGGATGCCGCCACGGCCTGGCCGGACGGCGCGCCACGGCCCCCCGGGCTGGGCGCCGAATTCCGCGCCACCCCGCGCACCACCGGCTGCGACGGCTTCTATGCCGCCATTCTGCGGCGCGGCTGATGTTCTTTGGACGCATGGTTCGGGCCCATAAAAATGGATTATGATGCCACCATGATCCCCCCCGCGATTCCCCGCCTTGTCCTCGCCTTCGTCCTGCTGGCATCGCCGGCCCTGGCGGCCAACCCCGCGGATGCGGTGGGCGCCCTCATCACCCAGGCCCATGAAGCGCAGAGCCAGGGCAACACCGAACTGGCGCTGCGTCTGGCCCAGTCGGCGATCGTCGCCGATCCGGCGCGGCCGGCTTCCTATGTCGCGCTGGGCGACATCTATGCCGCCGCCGGGCAGCAGGATTATGCCCGCACCTATTACAATGAAGCGCTGTCGATCGACCCCGCCGAGCCGTCGGCGCTGAAGGCGGTCACCGACCTGGATCGCAAGCGAGTCATCGCCACGCCATGAGCGTATTGGTCGTTGATTTCGGCAGCCAGGTGACCCAGCTGATCGCCCGCCGCGTGCGCGAGGCCGGCGTCTATTGCGAGATCGTGCCCTATGACAAGGCGGAGGCGGCGCTGGCGGCAAGGCCCCAGGCGATCATCCTGTCGGGCGGCCCGGCCTCGGTGATGGACGAGGGCGCGCCCCGCGCGGCCCAGGCGCTGTTCGAGCAGGGCGTGCCGGTGCTGGGCATCTGCTATGGCGAGATGGCGATGGCCCAGCAGCTTGGCGGCAAGGTCGAAGGCGGCCATGCCCGCGAGTTCGGCCGCGCCGACATCATCATCGCAAAAGAGTCGCCGCTGCTGGCCGGGCTTGGCGGGATCGGGGCGCGCGAGCCGGTATGGATGAATCACGGCGACAAGATCACCGCCATCCCGCCGGGCTTTGCGGTGGTGGCGACCAGCGAGAACTCGCCCTATGCGGTGATCGCCGACGAAAAGCGCAGGCTCTATGGCATCCAGTTCCATCCCGAGGTGGTGCACACACCGCGCGGCGCGGAAATCTACAAGAATTTCGTGCTGAACATCGCCGGCATCAAGCCGGAATGGAACATGCATGCCTTCCATGCGGCGGCGGTGGCCCGCATCCGTGCCCAGGTCGGCAGGGGCAGGGTGATCTGCGGCTTGTCGGGCGGGGTGGATTCCTCGGTCGCGGCGGTCCTGATCCACGAAGCCATCGGCGACCAGCTCACCTGCATTTTTGTCGATACCGGGCTGATGCGGGCGGGCGAGGCGGACGAGGTGGTGAGCCTGTTCCGCAACCACTACAACATCCCGCTCATCCATGCCGACGCCAAGGCGCTGTTCCTGGGGCGTCTGGCGGGTGTCACCGATCCCGAGCAGAAGCGCAAGATCATCGGCGCCGCCTTCATCGAGGTGTTCGATGCCGAAAGCCACAAGGCCGGGGGCGCGGAATTCCTCGCCCAGGGCACCCTCTATCCCGATGTGATCGAAAGCGTGTCGGCGACGGGCGGGCCGTCCGTCACCATCAAGAGCCATCACAATGTCGGCGGCCTGCCGGATTTCATGAAGCTCAAGCTGGTCGAGCCGCTGCGCGAATTGTTCAAGGACGAGGTGCGGGCGCTGGGCCGCGAGCTGGGCCTGCCGCCGGCCTTTGTCGGGCGCCATCCCTTTCCCGGGCCGGGGCTTGCGATCCGCATTCCCGGCGAGATCACGGAAGAGAAGCTGGAAATATTGCGCAAGGCGGACGTGGTCTATCTCGACGAGATCCGCAAGGCCGGGCTTTACGACAAGATCTGGCAGGCTTTCGCGGTGCTGCTGCCGGTGCGCACCGTGGGGGTGATGGGCGACGGGCGCACCTATGACCATGTCTGCGCCCTGCGCGCCGTCACCTCGACCGACGGCATGACCGCGGATTATTACCCGTTCGAGCACAGCTTCCTCGCCCGCGTCTCCACCCGCCTCGTCAACGAGGTGCGGGGGATTAACCGGGTGGTCTACGACGTGACCAGCAAGCCGCCCGGAACCATCGAGTGGGAATGAAAGTCGCGGGGACCGGCAGCGACGTTGCCTTGGGAGGGGCATCATGAAATTCGCAATATTGGCCGGTGTCACACTGTTCACCGTCATTCTTCCGGCGTCGGCAGCAGATGATGCGGGCCTGTCGCGCATGGCGCTGTGCCAGGACTCCTGGTTCCAGTGGAGCAAGAGCGATCCGGAAAAGCTCAAGGCGTTCGGCGACCACTTCCGTGCCGAGTTCGCGCCGCATGGCAACGATCCCTTCCTGCTGCCGAAGGCGAGCGTGTCGGTCGCGGGCCTCAAGGTGCTGGAGGCTTATCCCCAGAGCGTGGGGATGGGCGTGGGCTTTTCCCTCACCGTCGATGCGCCGTTCGACCAGACGCGCGCCGCGATGCAAAAGGCGTTGGGCAAGCCCCTGGAGAAATGCGAGGCCAGCGACGGCATGCGCAGCTGCGAACTGGAGATCGGCCCGCAACGCACCTTCACCCTGATGGCCGAAGACAATCCGCACAGCCATCGCACCCTGATCGGCTGCTATTATTTCTACGAAAAATAATTCGTCGAAGTGTTTTGGCGTTGCCTGTCCACACCCGCGCAAAAAATATTTCACCCCGGAAAAAGCTTTTGCGGAAGCCGGTTGCGGATTCGCGGACGGCGGATGGTACGGCCTGTCTGTCCACGCCTGTTCTGCATCTGCTAGAATGGCGCGATGAATGTCTCAGATTCGCCGGGCGAAGATTTCGATTGCAGGACCTGTCCAACCCCTGTCCACCGGCCGGGGGAGGGGGGAAGCCGGCAAAACCGCAAAACGAATAAACCGCAAAAGACTGGAATCATTCCCGCAAGGCGCCGCGGCGGCCAGCCGGGCAACCGGAACGCCGCCAAGCCTTTCACCGCCCTGTCCAACCGCATTGGCGGATTGAAGCGGCGGCTGCGTGCACTCAGCCGAGGGGTGCCCTGATGTGCGGCAAGTTCACCGCGAAGGCGTCTTGGACGGAGATCGTGGACTTCGCCTATGCGACGCCTGCCGATCCCGGCGACCGGCTTGTGGCCTATCGCGTGATGACCAATTTGCCGGTGATTGTCCGACATGAGGGCGTGCGGTGGGTGGTGCCGATGCGCTGGGGCTTCCCCGATCCCAGTGACTGGCGCAGGCCGCGGCCGATCCATGCCCGCGCCGAAACCATCGACAGCATGCCGGCATTCGCCAGTGCGTTTCGCGAAGGCCAGCGCGGCATCGTGCTGGTGCAGTCCTTCAACGAGGCGCCCGACAGCGGCGCCCAGCATGTCATCACGCCCGATGGCGCCATCGGCATCGCGTTTGTCTGGCGCCGTTTCGAGGGTGGTGGTCTGCCTGCGCCGCTGCTGGCCTGCGTGATGGCGACGGTGCCGGCCAACCGGTTGATCGCCGGCCTGCCGACCGACCGCATGCCGGCGGTGCTGGCGCCCGAGGACTGGGCGGTGTGGCTGGGCGAGACGAAGGCCGACCCTGCCGCGGTCAAGGCCTGCCTGCGCACGGTAGACGATGTGCGCTGGACGATGCGGCCGGAAGACCGCGCCGCCCGCCCCGGGCGCGGCAAGCCGACCGTGT
>Ga0265325_10002601_pt1 | contig 12097 bp, 9 predicted proteins | sample 41420metaG_FD_202090 | JGI IMG/M metagenome (GOLD analysis project Ga0265325, IMG submission 202090) | Rhizosphere microbial communities from Carex aquatilis grown in University of Washington, Seatle, WA, United States - 4-14-20 metaG | ecosystem: Host-associated > Plants > Roots > Rhizosphere >...
TGGTAATCGCCTGGTGCGCGAGCCGTCGCTGATGGGTCTATGCTTCGCCGCGGCAGGCGGCGCAGACTTGGCCAGGACAGGCTGCGCGGTATTGGTGACGGCGGGCTGCGCGGTGTTGGTGACGGCGGGCTGCGCGGTTGCCGCCAAACGCCGCACCGCGGCCAGCTCGGATATCGACTTCGACGTTACCTTCAGCGGCGGGCACACCGACGCCGGTTCGTGCGGCTCGGGTGAGCGCGCAACGACATTCTTCTCCCGCATGGCCGGCCTCCTCGAAAAAGAAAGAGTTCCGCTTCAACGGTCCACGCTGCAATACGCGCGGTACGAGGAATGACGCGAGTGATGTGAACGTTCCTCTGTTCCTACCGCATCCGTCAACATATCGGTCGCCTGCCGAAAGTCAATCTTTTTCTTGAAAAGAAATTCTGGCCACCATTACCGACGTCCTGCGAATCAGCCGAGCGTGCACCGTCCAGGGCAGGGGTTACGACACATTTCTCGACGCCGCAGCCGTCGCAAGCGCGATCGTAGGTTTCGATGCATGACATCCAGTTCGACATTCGAGTGGCTCCGATTGTGGTGGAGCGTCGTCCGATGGAGTGCGGAGGGAACGAGAAGTATAATGACCGTTCTCGCCTTTTGGGAAAAGATCCGTGCCGCCGCCTCCCCTCTTGCCCTGGATGAAGCGCTTGTTGTGGTTCGTCGGCGGCTACAACCTGTTGGCCGGCGTCGGCATGTTGGGCTTCTATCATGAAGGGTACAAGTTGCTGAGCGTGGTCAAGCCAGCTCTCAATTTGCCCATCCAGCTCGTCGGTGTATTTGTCGCGCTTTTCGGCGTCGGCTACTGGCTCGTCGCGGCAAACCCGATCGAAAACCGTAATCTGCTCATGCTCGGCTTCTGGAGTAAGGCTTTGGGGAGTGTGCTGGGGCTTTATTATTGGGGCGTTGGCAAGTTGCCGCCCGTGTTCATCATTGTCTTGTTCTTCGCCGACATCATGTACCTTCCGCCCTTCGCATTGATCCTCCGGAGGTTGTACCGGTTGCGGAAGGATGAAGGAAGGATGAGAGATGAGGGATGAAGGAGTGTCCACGCGCTACGCAATGGCGTTCGTCTCGCGTGCGTCGAATTGGCGGGCTGGTGGAGGCGGCAGGTTACGCCCCGTTGGGGCTTACGACCGGGGGTGTTTCCGTTTTCCCAGGGCTCGCGCCCTAGGCTGTCGAATGACGCCGCGTTGCGGCTACGCTGGCGCGCCGCCGACGGCCCCACTTCGCACCGGCCGAGCGCCTCGCGACGACGGATCGCGAAACGTCGCGATCAGGGCGGATCAAGAGGCGGGGATCCTGCTCCGAACGCGCCGCGTTGTGGTCATAGCTCTGGACGAGTGTAGCGCGGGGCCGGACGCCGGCCCCAACGGGGCCAAACTCGAATGCCCAGGGTGAAACCCTGGTTGTTCTTTGGCCGCGACGGGATGCTGTTTTGCCCCGTTCACGGGGCTTCGGCGCAGCCGTATTCGGCCCGGCGTTTACGCCGGGTTCGCAAACCGCGCAACTTAATTCTCTTCCAGCCCCGTTCACGGGCCTTCCGGAATGGCTTAAGCCGGACAATTGGTAAGCCCCGTGAACGGGGCTAAATATACAATAATCCGCTCCTATTTTTCCCGGCATGAATGCCGGGTCCATGACCGCTTCGCGGAAGGCCCCGTGAACGGGGCGATATGTCTCTCGCGACTTGTGTAGAACAACGGGGTGAAACCCTGGGTCCGCGCCAATAGATCCTCGTCGTAAGCCCCAACGGGGTGTGACCTGATTCGCTCGGCCGGTTCGCGCGTGTGCATGCGTCTCTGGGGCGAATACGATACGTCGATCACCATCGAGAGGGGTAAGTATCGACAAGACCCTGGAAAACAGGGCCAAAAATGAGTTGCCAATTGGCAACTCTCCGTCGTCTCTTGAAGGGCGACCGGAGGCACCTGAATAATGAGTGTTATTGTCGGGTTGGAAAACGGCCCCTGCGGAGCATCCAAAAGCGCATCAAAACCGGGCGCTTTGGCGAAATCCGAGCGCTTTTTTTTCGAGATTATACCTACCCATGGTTATACCTTGCCTGACCGGATTCCCATCTTATCTTGACTCCGAATGCGGAATCTGGGTAATAGTCCCCTTCCCGTATACGGTGGCTTTTCACCATCGACCCTTGAGAGATTTCGATGTTTCGCCGTGAACTTGGAGTCTGGCTGTTGACTCCCTTGCTTTCCATGACGTTGACAGGTTGCGCGTCGCCGTTTTACACCGATCGCGGCGCGTTGATTGGTGGAGTGGGCGGAGCGGGCGTGGGGGCGGCGGTCGGAGAGGCCGTGGGGCATCCGGGGGTTGGGGCCCTGGTCGGCGCGGGAGTTGGCACCGTCACGGGCGCTGCCATCGGGAATAGCATGGATCAGCAACAAGCCAGGAACCAGGCGATGATCGCCTCGCAGATGGGCCGGCCAATACCTCCCGGCGCGGTGACGATCAACGACGTGCTCGCCATGAGCCGCTCGCAGCTCGACGAAGACGTGATCGTGAACCACATCCGCTCCAATGGCGTTGCCCAGCCGCTGGCGGCCGGTGACCTGATCGTGCTCACCCAACAGGGTGTCAGCAAACGAATCATCGAAGCCATGCAGGCGTCGCCACCCTACCCTGGCGGACCGAACGTGGTGCGAGTGCCTGGACCACCGGGGCCGCCAGCGGTGCTGGTCGACCAACGGTATATCGGGCCACCCTATCCGTATCCATACCCCTATCCTTACCCGCCGCCACCGCCCGCTTATGGGTTCGGCTTCTCTTATGGCGTGGGAAGGCGCTAGTAGGGGAATTCGTGAGAATTCCGGACGTCAACGTGCCTAACGGAACTCTCACGCTATTGCGTCAACGCCGGCGTGCATTCCATAGCGCATTCTGCCTGGCCGGTCTGGTCCTTTCGCAGCCGCTTGTTGCCCAAGAACCCGGCCCAGCCTCGTTCGGCGACGAAAGGCGAGCTAACCGACCTCTCGGGCCGCTCGTCGATCCGCCCAGCAGCGACGACGATTCGGCCGCTTCGCTTCACGCTTATCACGAGCGGCTCACGGCTCAATATGGCGGCGACCACGAGATGCCGCTCGACGTGAAAGCGGCCTACCTCGGGTGGGAGCTGCGGCGCTATCACCTGACGCCCTACCATCAGTTTTACAATCGGGCCGTGCTGGCCGAACGGCCCGGCGAACGTCCCCAAGCGTTTCCCTCGCGCGACAGTTCGACCTGGAACGGCGCGCTGCTGGCCGCGGTGAGCCTTGAATACGCGACGACCAGAGACCGGCGGTTGCTTGGGGTCGCGGTGGAGCTGGTCCGCGGCCTGCACCTGTTCTTCGAGGTCACCGGCCAGCCGGGCTTGATGGCCCGCGCCGTCGCGCCGGCCGACGGACTGGTGCTCGACGAGTTGAAGGCGAACGTCTACACGGCCCCCGACGGCACGCGCTACTACCATCAGGACGACGCGGCAAAAGGGGGCTTCAACCAGATCGCATGCGGTTATGCGGCGCTGATGATCCACATCTATCCGGAATTACCGCCGGAAATCCAGAAGCTCGCACGCGACGACATCGCGGCCATGGTTCTGCACCTCATCGATCATGGCTACCGCGCGACGGCCCACGACGGCCGCCCGACGACTTACGGCGACCTGCGCCCCTTGATCGGCTCGATGAGTGTGCCGTTCAACGCGCAAGTGGCGTACCTGATCGTGGCGCTGGGTTACTCGTTTCCGCCTGACGACCCGGCTTCATCTGAGCGGATCAGGGCCGAATTCGTCCGACTCCGCGGCACGCACCATGTTTATTACGAGCACCGCTTGGGGGCCTTGGTTCTGCCGCAGAAAATCGGCGGTAGTCGTCTGGTCAAAGGAATGAACGATCGCTTTCATGTCACTACGGCCGCCTACTGGGGCTTGCAGTTGGAGTTCGACCACGCCCGGCGGCATGGTGAACCGCCGAATGGCAAATTCGTCAACCAACTGGGCCAGACGCTCTATTGGAGCATGGATTACCTGCACGATCAGCACAACGCACTCTTGAGCTTCCTGTGGGCCGGGCTGGTCAGTGATCCGGCCGTGTTCGACACGATCGTCGAGTCGCACCCCAACACGGTCCACGGCCAGATCGAGCAGGCGCTCGTGGAAGGCGTCGAGCAATTGCGGCGCTATCGGCTCGACCGCTGGGTGCGACCCGGCCGCGTGGTCGAAACGGACCGCGCCCAATGGTGCGATACGCAGGCGCCGGACGACAATTATTGGAAGTGCAACCCGCGCCTGGTTTTCGAGCCGACCGGCCCGGCAACCAACGTCTATTATGCCGGGCTCGACTATCTCTATGCCTACTGGTCGCTACGGTACTTTAGACTCGACCGGCATCCGTCGCTGGTGAAACTCAATTTGCCCGTCCTGCCGCGCACGCCGGGTTTGGACGTGCCATAACGGACCTTTTTCGGGCCCTCGACTGGCATGGTGGTGGCCGAAGCTCCTCGCACCCGCATCCATCGCATTCGTCCGAGCCTACCGCGACTCGATCTCCACTCGTCCCCAGTAACCAAATTCCCAAGCCCATTCGTTGGCCTGGTTCAGTAGCTCCAGGTCGACCTTTTTCCCCGCCAAGGGCGTCAGGTCGATCACGACCTCGACCCAACCATCCTTGGCGGTCTTTGGTCCGACGATTGACTCGTGCAACTTCATGCCGTTCGCCTTGACGATCAGCTTCCAGTCGCCATTCGCGTCGTGCGAAACGTCGACGATCAGCTTCGATTGCTTCCCCGTGGGCACCTCGACCGTCGTCTTGAGCACGCAAGGTCTGCCGCGGTCGATGGGGTGCGTGCGCAGTACGCCCGGCCGACCAAAGTGTTCGGCCAGAATTCCGACGCCACGTTCGCCGGAACCGTTGATCGTGAATCCAGGGGCGACCTCGCCGATCGCCGTGTTGAATTCCGCCGGGTCGGTCGTTTCGCGAGGCTCAGGTGCGCGCACGCCGGGCAATTGCCTGGCGCTGGGGTCGCCGGGCGGTTTGTCGAGAGTGATGAACGCGAACAGGTCGGCGATCTCTTCCGGCTTGAGTTGTTTCTCCAGATCCTCCGGCATGAGCGACAGTTTGCTGACTTCCATCTCGTCAATGTCCCCACGGGCGATCGTCTCCAACTTGCCCCCTTGCACCTTGAGCACGACGCGCTGGTCGTTGTCCTCCGCCAATAGCCCGGTGACGACGCGACCGTCTTCAGTAATCACCGTGCGGGCTTGATAACTGGCGCCGATCACGAGGCTGGGGTCGAACACGTTCGACAAAAGTTGCTCGAACGTGCCGCGGCCGTTCACAGTGATGTCCGGTCCCACCTCCTGCCCCTCGCCGTGAATCTTGTGGCACTGACCGCAGACCTTCTTGAACACCGCCTGGCCCTGTTGCGCGTCGCCGGGTGTGCGGCGAAGCATCCCCCGCATCTGGGCGATTACCTGCTCGCGCTGGGGGCTTCGCTCCGTGCGGAGCGTACCCCAGGTTTGACGCACCTGTTCGACCAAATCGGCGTCTTTGGCCGACAGGAGCTTGCGAACCTGGTTCAGGTTCAAGGCGTCGGCGGGCAACCGCTTGTCGGCGATCGCGGCCAAGACTTGTTTGCTCCAGACGGCGCGGCCGGTAAGGAGCTCGATCGCTTGTGGCTTGACATCGGCCTCGAGCATAGGATACGCGGCCAACACGATCTCGGCCACGCGCGCGTCTTCGAGCCGGCCGAGTGAATCGAGCATGCGGCGGCGGAGCTCCAGCGAGTTTTTCGTGGCGTCGGCCAACTCCTGGCCCACGGCGTCGAGCAATTCGGCGTCTCCCGTGGCGACCAGCGCGTCAAGGGCTTGCAGCCGCCGCGCATCGGGCCGCTGCGATGAACCGAAAGCGGCACGGGCGGCCTTCAGACCGGCGGGATCCTTCCAACTGGTCGCCAGCAGTACCGCATCCAGATACAACAACTCGTCTTCCGGATCGGCCAGCGCCTCGGCCACCAAGGGCCCCAGCGCCGTGCGCAGTTCGTCCAATCGTTCGCCGGCGATTTCACGGCTTTGCACCTTAGCGGCCAGGATCGACAGGCACCTTCCCGCCATGGCAGGTTCGGCGTTGCCGGGCTTCGAAAGCAACTCAAGCAATGCGACGATCGGCCGCGGATCGGGATTTTGACGCCCCAGAATTCGCTCTACCGCGCGCGGCATGATGGCCAGCAGGTTCGACGCTTGCTCCAACCGCACTTTGTTACCGACAAGTTGGAGAAAACGTTCGCTTTGTTCGTCCAACAACGGATGAAGGTTCTGCCAGACGATATGTGGAATCAACTTGTCGTCACCGCAGCCGGAAAGCACGTCGAGCAATAATGGCATCGCGTCGACGCCCTCCAGCTTCCGCGCGGCGATCGCCAGTTGCAGTTGCACGTCGCGCGATTCATCGCCGGCCAGGGCGACCACGTGATCTCGCAAATCAGCAGCGACTTCGTGTTGGTTGCCCGCCGCGCGCACACCCCAGGCTCGAATGCCCGTGTCGCGATGGCCAAGCAGTTTGGCGTGGAATTCAAGGTCGAGCGGGCCACAGCCGATCAAGGCCCAGAGGGCATGCATTCGCGCCTTGCGCGGCCGGCCGTCGTCGAACACGAAATCTTGCAACTTCACTCGCGTCGACGGCTCATTACTTTCCCAAAGCAGTCGCTGGGCCAGGTCGCGAATGAATAGATTTGGGCTGGCTAACCGCTCGATAAGCTGTTCGTCGGTCGCGTGGGACAGGTCGAATGGTTCGGCGCGTGGCGTGGCGTCGTACCGCACGCGGTAGAGTCGCCCTTTGAGGCGGTCGATTCCCTTGGGATCGCGGTTGGCGTCCTGGTAGCAGTGGTAACGATCGTACCAGTCTAAGACAAAGAGACAGCCGTCGGGACCGGTCTTCTGAACGACCGGCATGAACCAGGCATCGTTGGCGGTGAGGAAATCGTCGTTGGGTGTGGCGAAGTACGAAGAGCCATCGCGCGCGAGCGTGTCGCTATTGATGCAGTTGCCGTGGATGTTGCCCATGTAGAGCTTTTCACGGAACTCGGCCGGATAGGCGTCAGAGTCAAAATAGTGGATGCCACAATAAGCCGCTTGCTGATGCTTGTGCTTGACGATCGAGTCGAGCTTCCATGTGAAGGGCGGATATGGTCCGCCCTGCCGATGGTAATAGCCCGTCTCGGTCAGGTGCCAAAGGTGGTCGATCACGCACGCGCTCACGAAAGCACTCCCCTCGCCGTCGAACGCCACGCCCCATGGGTTACTGGTACCCTGGGCGAAGATCTCGAAATCGCGCGTGCGAGGGTGAATGCGGAACAAAGCGCAGGTGAAGTCGTAAGTCCGCCCGCGGTATTCGACAACGCTGCGGTTGAATACCCCATTGAGGCCGTAGAGCCAACCATCAGGACCCCAGGTGAGCGAGTTGGGCAATTCGTGAGTGTCGTCGCGACCGAAGCCGGTGACGACGACTTCCCGCAGGTCGGCCTTGCCGTCACCGTCGGTGTCTTGCATGAAGAGGATGTCGGGGGCGTTGGCCACCCATACGCCTCCACCTCCAACGGCGATGCCCGACGGGATATTAAGCCCCTCGGCAAAAACAGTGAATTTGTCGGCCTTGCCGTCGCCGTCCGTGTCTTCCAGGACCTTGACGCGGTCCTGACCCGGCCCGGCTTCACGGCGGGGGTATTCGAGGCTTTCCGTGATCCAGATCCGGCCGCGTTCATCGAACGTCATCGCCACCGGATTGACGATCTGCGGCTCGCTGGCCACCAGCTCGACGCTGAAGCCCTCAGGCACACGCATCTTGGCAATCGCCTCTTGCGGCGTCAGCGCAGGGCCGGGCGGGCTCTTTTGGCCGTGAGGAATGGGTACATTATCGTCGGCGAGGGCGATCGCAAACGAATGCGAGAGCAGCGCGCCGGCGAACAGCCAATTTAGGGCGATCGATCTCATGCGATTTCTTGACATTGCACCAACATGTATTTGTTCCGCTCGATTTGGATTATGAGCCCGACGCCGCGGCACGGCAATCGTCTCGACGGAATTCTTCAGATCGTGCGACGACTGGCTCTTGGCCGTCGCAAGTAATCCGGCGACAGTCGATCATCGCTCGAAGAGTTTCGCCGCCCGATCGGCCTCGCGAATGCCCGAAAGGTATGCGCCGTGGACTGTCGAGGGGAAGCGACGCGACGTCGCCTCGCCCGCGAAGAATAGGCGACCGCCAAGGGGCTCGGCCAGCCGCTCGTATTCCTCCGCGCTGACGCCCGCGGGAACGTGCGAATAGGCACCCAGGGCGTAAGGATCGGCGCCCCAGCGCGTGACGAGAAAATGGGACGGTTCGGGGATCTTTCGGCCAAACATCGTCCGCAACACATCATGTGCCGCCCGCACCACGTCACCTTCGGCGAGCTTTTCCTTCGCGCGGGCACGCCGTCCTGCAGAGACTGCCACGACGATCGGCTGGCCCGTCGGCGCCGCCAGGTTGACGAATTGCGGGAACTCCATGCAGCCGTCCGAGACGGAACCCAGGAAATCCACTTCCGGCGGCCAGAACCGGGAGGGATACCGCAGCACGATCTTGTTCACCAGGCCCATTCCCAGGCGATCAATTGCGGCGCGCTTTTCGTCAGGAAGGTCCGGGGTAAACCGCACACGTCCCGACTTCAACACTCCCAGCGGCAATGTCACCACGCCAAAATCGGCTGAGAATTTCTCACTTGCCGTGGAGGCACGGACACCGCGGGCGTCATAGTCGATACGCGTGACTTCCTGACCAAGGCGAATATCGAGCCCCTCCGCCAGGCGCTCGACCAGGCGGTCGTAGCCATCGACGACCAACAGGTCGTCCCAGGGAGCCGCGAGGTGCTCATCAAAATGGCGAAGCGAGAGCTGATCCAAGTCGGCGCCGTACTCGCAAACCTGCGTGGCCAGGGCCCAGTCATATTCGCGAAGTTCCTCGGCACTGGTCGATTTCGATTCCAACTCCCGGCGGATGCCATCGACCAGCGTCGAGCCGGAGGGAAGCATATCGGCATGCTCCTGCGCGTGGATCAGCAGATCGTCGCGATCGCCGAGCAGCGTTTCGACGTCGCGTTGCCTCCAGCGCGTGCCATCGGGATCGTAGAGTGCCCACGATTCGTGGTCGGTGGGTCTTGTCGCCAGTTTCCATTGACGGGCAAGCGCGACCACTGGGTTCGTCGACGCTACCTCAAGCCAGGCCGCTCCCAAGTCGACCGCCCGACCCACTGAACGGTCGGTCCAGATTCGCCCCCCAATTCGTTTTCGCGCCTCGAGTACGACGACGTCGAAGCCACCCGCCTTCAAACCACGGGCCGCGGCGATTCCGGCCATGCCTGCGCCAACGACCAGCGCCATGCGCCCAGTCGACCGCCGCTGTCCGCCCGCGGCACTACGATTAAGCAACAGCTCATGCGCGGTTACCATCGCGATCGTCGAAAGAGCATCGCGGCGGCGCATGGTCACCAATTCTCACGGCGGGACGATTCGCAAATCCGCGAATGCTATTCGCCTGGTACGCTGGTCGGCTCCAGGACCACCGAGCGTACCAACCCTTGGCGTTCAACACGAAGTTCCAGTGGGCCGTTCGACGCGGCAATCAGCCGGGTGAGCTCGTCGGTCCCATGAAAGTCGGCACCATTGACCGCGTAAATGCGGTCGTTCGCGGCCAGTCCGGCACGCGCGGCCGGTGTGTCGGGAACGACGCGCGCCAGGACGACCGTGCCGGGCTCGGACTCGTCTTCTCGCCATGAAACGCCCAACTTGATCGGCGGACCGGTAAGCTCCACGACGACGTCCTGTGGGGTATCCATTCCCGCCCTTTCGATCCGGAGGTTCAGCGGTTCCTTGGCGGCCAGTACCCAAGAGCGAAGATCGGCCGCCGAGCGAATGGGTTCCGAGGCGAGCTCAACGAGCCGATCGCCGGCGAGAATGCCCGCCTTGTCGGCCGCCGAGCCGCGTGTAACCGCGACGACGCGCACGCCGGTGCTCTCCTCTGCTTCGCCTTTCGCGGTGGAGTCCCAACTCACTCCCAGCCGGCTGACCAATGGCGGCAACACGGGCACCGCTTGCAACTCGCCACGCACGGCGGGGCGAAAGCCGGACAGCTCATCTCGATCGGCCAATTCGCGGACGATTTCGAACAACAACCGCACGACGCGCTGGGTGCCCGGCAGGTCGAGTTTCTCTACGTCGTCGCTGGGACGGTGATAATCGTCGTGCAAGCCCGTATGCAGCATGAGCACGGGGATGTTGCGGCTGTAAAAGGAAAAATGATCGCTGTCTTCGCGCATATTCCAGACGAAGTCGATCAGTAGTCCCGAATCGCCGTTTTGTTCGCTCAAGGCCCGCCGCAATCCGCGAGCGGTCCGGCCGCCGTAGACCTCGATGCGCTCGTTGCGCAGTCGGCCGATCATGTCGAGATTGAATGCGATCTTCACCTGTTTCAGGGGGACCGTCGGGTGATCCACCCAGTGCTTGGAACCGAGCAACCCTTTCTCTTCACCGTCCCAGAGAGCGAACAAGATCGAACGGCGAGGGCGCGGATCGAGTTTCGCGAGGGCCTCGACCGTTTCCAGCAATCCGGCCGCGCCGCTGGCATTGTCGTCGGCGCCATTATGGATGAATCCGGTAGGCCCAAAACTATTCTGGGCGTTGCCATAACCGACATGGTCGTAATGAGCCCCGACGAGAACGTACTCGTTCTTCAAGTCTGGGTCGCTTCCCTCGATGATTCCAAGGATGTTGCGATATTGCGAACCGAACGATTGATAGTATCCCCCCTTTCCAGCGCCACCCGCCAGACTCTGCTTCTGGAATTCGCGGCCCAGGTAGCCTCCCGCCGCCTGCCCGCCCCGGCTTCCCGCCTCGCGTCCTTCAAGCGTGTCGTCAGCCAGGGCATAAATGTGCCGGCGGAGGTCTTGTACCGAGATGGATTCACTGGCGGCGACGGTCGCCGCTTCGTGGGCGTAGCTCTGTGCGGGAAACCCGGCAACCAGGCCCAGAGCGGCCAATGCAGCTTGGAATTGACGCATGGTGGATCTACTTCACCCGAGGGCTTACAGGGATCGTCGGAGAGAGCTGGGGTATATACACTCCCAAAGGCGATTCGACATAGATCAAGTTGGGAAGATCCCTTGCAGTACGCCGGAGTTTCCCTAAAATTCTCTCCAGACTACTGCTGGGCGCCTCAATACGGCGCTCGCCCGGAGAGGTGGCTGAGTGGTCGAAAGCGCGGGTTTGCTAAACCCGTGACCGGGTAACTGGTCCGCAGGTTCGAATCCTGTCCTCTCCGCTGTTCTCGGGCGGCCCTTCGCAAGTGACTTTTACTAAAGGACTTGCGAAAAGCCAATTGATTGGCACAGTCAACTGTGTCAAAAGTGTGCCAATCAACCCCATGGCCACCTCACGCCAGCCATGGATTCCGCCATCGGCACCGCGTAGGTCAACGCGGCCACCGGCCGGCCAAGGCCCAATCGTGGTTTGGTCGTGTGCCTCGACACCCTCCTTTGGATAATGTGGTTCAACCCGGCACCTCCGTGATGCTGGATGTCCCCACGAACGAAAGTCGCTTCATCTGCCGCTGCGCTTCCGCATCATGCAGATGGTAGTAATGACGGACCATTTTACTCTCGGCATGCCCCAACCACGCCATCACCACCTGCTCTGGCACGTTGTTGTTGGCACAGGTCGAACAGAAAAAATGGCGGAAGGAGTGGAGCCGGCCGTCGGCGAAGCCCACCTCGCCCTTGGGCGTGGGGAACCGCTTGGCCAGCGGCGCGAGCACGTCGGTGATTAGGGTCCGGCGCGCGATGTCGGGGCTCAGTGTTCCACCGCGAGGGCCATGAAACACCAACCCGTCCTTGGCCTGGTCACGGTGCTCCAAAATCTGACGCAGCTCAACATGGATCGGAAACGACCTGCTTCTGCTGTTCTTCGTTTCCCTTGCCTTCCGGCCCCTTGGCCGAGCACTACTGCTCTCGTCGGTCAGCTTGATCAGGTTCTTTTCCGTGT
>Ga0265325_10002602_pt1 | contig 12085 bp, 11 predicted proteins | sample 41420metaG_FD_202090 | JGI IMG/M metagenome (GOLD analysis project Ga0265325, IMG submission 202090) | Rhizosphere microbial communities from Carex aquatilis grown in University of Washington, Seatle, WA, United States - 4-14-20 metaG | ecosystem: Host-associated > Plants > Roots > Rhizosphere...
CAACTACGATGTGTTCAACGATTTCGAGCCGGTGGCGCTTCTCACCAACGGCTCGCAGCTCGTCGTGATCAAGAAAGCCAACCCGGCGAACAACCTGAAGGAGTTCATCGCCTGGCTGAAGGCCAATCCGGACAAGGCGTCGGCCGGAACCGCCGGCGTCGGCAGTCCGCAGCACATCTTCGGGCTGCAACTGCAGAGCATGACCGGCACCCGCTTCCAGTTCGTGCACTACCGCGGCGGCGCGCCGGCGACGCAGGACCTGGTGGCCGGCAATATCGATCTGGTGATCGCCGACCAGGTCACGTCGCTGCCGCAGATCAAGGCGGGCACCATCAAGGGCCTGGCCTACACCGGCACGACACGGCTGCCGACTGCGCCGGATGTACCGACAGTCGCCGAGGCCGGCCTGCCGGAATTCACCACCTCGGTGTGGAATGCGATCTGGGCGCCAAAGGGCACGCCGAAAGAGATCACCGCCAAGCTCAACGCCGCCGTCGTCGAGGCGCTGTCGGATCCAGCGGTGCGCGAGAGGCTCGCGACGCTTGGCCAAATCGTGGTGCCGCGCGAACAGCATTCCGCGGAGGTGCTGCGCGCCCTGCACAAGGCCGAGATCGAGAAGTGGTGGCCGGTGATCAAGGCGGCCGGCATCATGCAGCAGTAAGGAGCGCGCGCCCCTACATCGGGTGGCCGGAGCGTACGTGTTGCGCTGCGGAGCCGACAGTCTGCGGGGGATTGTCGTAGATCGCCGGGTGCGACAGCCCGTACGTCAGGCCGCCGACCACGATCGCGGCCATCACGCTCACCACGACCCATAACGCGACGTTGCCCTCACCCTCCGGTTGCCGGGAAGTGTTGTCAGGATCGGTCATAGACGCCTCCTGTCCAAAGGATAGGCACGGCGTCGCCGGATAGTTCCCGGTCTCGGGGGCTACGGAGGGCCGGCCATGCGGTGACAGCATGGCGGCGGGGGGCCATCGTCGGCTTTCGCAAGTGCAAAAAAAAGCCTGGACGCCGCAACCACACGCGCGGCGTCCAGGATTACTTAAAAATTATCCGAACCGAACGCTGACAACGCCACAGCACCAACGCAACACGCGCGGCAGCGACAGGCAGTCAGTCGCGCCGCGGCGACGACTTCTCACTGTTGACCAGGGCGGCGGTAAGCCCGCCCGTACCGGCAATCGCCAAGCCGAACACAGTCGCCAATCGACCGGTGCCGCTCCCTGTCAGCGACATCAGCGTGTCGGCCCGCGCGATCCCAATCGACACCGCGGTGAACGCAATCACCAACGAAACAACGAGTGTCACCGCCGTGACAAGCAACGCCACATCCGCAAACTCATGACGCTTACGCGAACGCTCGATCAATTCTCTGGTCATGACGTCAGCCCGCGTGCGAATCAGTTGATGCCGCAAATATGGCGGGTGAAGCGGGCTTCGATCCGGCCAGACCATGGCGGCGATTTTGGCGAACGGCGGCGGAAGTGTGGCAGATGGTTAACGCAAAGTTAAAGTCTGCTATCTTTGTCCGACAGTGGCGGGAATGACACAACGCCGAGCTGGGAGGAAACATGAATCGGATCATCGGCTTGTTGGCTGCGCTCGCGTTTGTGCCGGCAATGCCGGCCATGGCTCAGTCCAACTACCCGGACAAGCCGATCCACATCCTGGTCGGATTCCCGCCGGGGGTGGCGCCTGATGTGACTTCGCGGCTGTTCGCCGACAGGTTCAACCAGACCTGGGCCAAGGGTGTGGTGGTCGAGAACGTCACTGGCGCCGGCGGCAATCTTGCGCTGGAGCGTACCGCCAAGGCCGCGCCCGATGGCTATACGCTGGCGATGGGCGGCAACGCGGCTCTCGTCATCAATCCGAATCTGATGGACCGGCTCGGCTACGATCCGAAGAAGGATTTCGCCTACATCACCCAGGTGTTCATCGTGCCCAATCTCCTGGTGGTGCGGCCCGATGTGCCGGCGAAGGACATCAAGGAGCTGATCGCGCTCGCCAAATCGAAGCCGGATTTCCTGGTGGCAGGGCACGCCGGGATCGGCACCTCGCAGCACCTCGCCGGCGAATTGTTCATGGCGATGGCGGGACTGAAAATGCAGCAGGTGCCTTATCGCGGCACGACGCAGGTGCTGCCTGACCTGATGGGCGGGCGGCTCAACATCTTCTTTGGCAACATCTCGAACGTGCTGCCGCTGGTTCGCGAAGGCAAGCTGCGGGCCTTCGCGGTGACGTCGCGCAAGCGCTCGCCGCAGATTCCCGACCTGCCGACGATGGAGGAATTGGGCTTCCCGGGCTACGAGGCGACCGCGTGGTTCGGGCTGCAGGCGCCGGCCGCCACGCCGCAGCCGATCGTCGACAAGCTCTACAAGGAAACGACCGCGGTGATGGCGCAGCCGGAGGTGAGGCAGAAGCTCGAAAACCTGGGGCTGCAGCTTGTCGGCAATACGCCGGCTGAGTTCGCCGGTCTGATCGACACCGAAACCAGGTCGTGGGCCAAGGTAATCAAGGACGCCGGACTGAAGCCCGCGCAGTAAGCGCCGGAGTCATCGGAAGCTCCGACCGCCTCATCTTGAGGAGCGGCCCACCCGCGCGTTCACGCGCGTCTGCGACGCGCTATGGGCCGCGTCTCGAAGGGTGTGGCGGCCCATGCTTCGAGACGCGCAGCTTCGCTGCGCTCCTCAGCATGAGGCGGCGCTATTGCGCCGCGGCCAGTTGCGGCTGCCAGTCCATGGTGACGTGGTTTTGCTGCTCGGCGACGCGCTTGAGCCAGGCGCGCACGGCGGGGAAGCCGCCGAGGTCATAGTCGCATTGATGCGCGACGTGGGTGTAGCCGTACAGCGCAATGTCGGCGATGGTGTAGCGGTCGGCGGCAAAGAACGGCCGGGTCGCCAGATGTTTCTCCATCACGCCGAGGGCGCGGTAGCCTTCCTCCATCCAGTCTTCCATGGCGTGGCTTTGCAGCTCACGGCCACCCTTGACCAGCGTCAACCAGAAATAGGCGGCACCCAAGTTGGGCTCGAGCGAGTGCTGCTCGAAAAACATCCATTGCAGCATCTCGGCGCGGTCGGCGCGATCGTCCGGCACCAGCGGGCCGTGGCCGGCGATATACCAGAGGATGGCGTTCGATTCGGCGATGTAGCGCCGCGGCGCGACCTCAAGCAGCGGCACATGGCCGGACGGATTCATCGCCAGGAATTCAGGCGTCCGGGTTTCGCCCTTGAGGATGTCGATCTCGATGAGTTCGTGGGGAATATCGAGCTGTGCGAGCCCGAGCCGCACTTTGTAACAGTTGCCTGAGCGGCGCATGGAATACAGCGTGTACATGCAACCTCCCCGATGAGCGCCCGCTGGTCTTCAGCGATAAAGATATAAAGCACGGCGATTGCAAGGCCGGGCAATGACGATCGCATGAAAAAAACATCGCGTGCGCTGCAACATGAAATCGAGCAATAGAACAATTCGATTCTATCGATCGCGCAGCAGATTTATTCCGCGGCCACGCGATGAGCGCGGGCATATTCGGCCAGCGCGTCGTCGCCGACCGCCCGGATCGGCGCGAAATCGCGATGCGCGATCCATTCTTCTCGCGTGAACTTGGTGATGTGGTTGGAGCAGGCGCAGAACGTCACATAGACGATCTTGCGTGGATAGGGCGTGATGTTGGGCGGCGAGGCGTGCACCAGGTTGCCGTGAAACATCAGAACCGAGCCGGGCTTGCCGGTCGGCGCGACGATGCCGTGACCGTACGCGGCTTCGGCGTCGGCGCAGAGTCGGGTCACGGTGTCCTTGTCGAGCGTCCACAGCGGATAGGACGTGGTCAGCTTGTCGTGTCCGGCTTCGAACACGCCTTGCTTGTGACTTCCGGGGATGAGCAGGAGCGGGCCGTTGATCGGCATCACCTCATCGAGGAACACCGCGATGTTCATGGCGCGAGCCTCCGGCATGCCGTCGTCACGCGCCCAGGTGCCGTAATCCTGGTGCCACTGCCAGACATCGCCTTCGAACGCAGCCTTGGCGTTGAGCTTGAACTGGTGGACGTAGACGTCCTCGCCGAAATACTGCTGCAACGGTTCGAGCAGGCGCGGGTGCTGCACCAGCAGGCGGAACACCTCGCTGAAGGTGTGGGCGGCGAAGGCGGTCCGCGGCGCGCCGGTCTTTTCGCGCCAGACCTCCTTGCGGTCGGCCTTGAGGATCTGCTCGCCCTCGATGCGAAGCAGCGCGATCTCCTCCTCGGAGAAGCAGTTGGGCATGAAGATGAAGCCTTGCTGGTCGAAGGCTTTGAGCTGATCGGCGGTGAGCTTCATGATCGTGCTCCGCGCAGTGGCATCGTCCTATTGTGCAGGTGAGGCGAGCGGTTTGCCCTTCTCAACCGCATAGATGGCATAGAGCTTCGCCGGCTTGTCGCCGGCGCCTTCATTGTGAATGGCGTTGGCCGGGACAGTCAGCGATTCACCTGCGTGATAAATCTTCTCCGGCTGCCCATCCGGCGCGAGCCAGAAATCGCCTTCGATCACCTCCGCCATCACCACTCCCGGATGCGAATGCCGCCCGGCCTTGAAGTTGGCCGCGATCTCCACGGTGGCGTAGATCAATTCAAGATTGGTTCCTGGAATGTCGGCCCTTTGGAGAATCGTCCGCTTCACCGGCGAGGGGGCCGGTTGCGCCGAGAGCGGTGCCGACATGGCGAGCAGCGCGACGAATGCGATTGCCGAAATGGTTTTGAGCACTGCCGGCCTCCCTGAAATGATTTTTTTGACTATAGGCGATTGAGGCGGAGTCCGCCAACGCCCATTGGAGCGGGTCACGGACAGGGTCGGCGTTATTCCAGCACCATTCGGCGTGCCCGGAGCAGGCCGGTCTCGTTCGCCGCCCGACGTAACGCGAGGAGAAGAACAAGCAGCATGGCAGGAACGCCGAGCGGAATCAGCGTCCACTCGGCAACGGTGCGCGCGACCAGCGGCATGAACCAGAGGAACGCCAGCGCGGACTTCTCATACGGCGCGAAGCCGCGAGTCATTCCGTCGGCACAGAGGAAGGCAATGGCGGGGGCGAGCACGACAAAGTCGTAGTCGAGGCTGTAGGGCGTGGCGAGGATCGCCGCGATGCAGAGCGCTGCGGTCTTGATCGGGTAGGATGCCGTGCCGCGCCACAGCCAGACCAGCGCAGCCGCAAGCATGGCGGTGATAATTCCTTGCGCGGCGTAGGCGAGCGGCACGCCGCCGCCCCACATCCGCACGACGGAAAACACGCTCTGAATCTTGTGCCACCCGGTGCCGCCTTGCTCAAGCACAACCTCGCGGGTGAGGTGAGCCGAGGCGAAGAAGGCGCGCCAGACCTCCGGCCCGAACGCAAGCAGCGTGGCAACGCCCAAAGCGGCGACGGTTGCCGCCGCGGCGACAAACGTGCGCCAGCGTCCGGTGGCGATCAGCACCAGCGGGATCATCACGCCGAACTGCGGCTTGTAGGCGATCAGCCCGAACAGGATGCCGGCAACGATCGGCCGGCGGTCGAGGATCACCAGCGCGGTGCCGAGCAGTGCCGCGGTGAGAAAGCCGTTGTGCCCGTGGCCGATGTTGACGAACACGGCGGGGAAAGCGACTGCAAGCAGAAGCCAGAGCCGGTCGCGGACGAGCGGTGGCGGCAGGATGGCGCGGATCGTCAGAAGATAAAGCGCGAGCGTCGCGCCTTGCCATACCGCGAGCGACAAGGCGTAGGGCATCAGCGCCAGCAGACCCGCGATGAAGAGGAAGAACGGCGGATAGTGCCAGCCGTAGAATGGCGTGGCTTCGCCGAAGATCGCCTGCTCTCTGGCATGCTGCGCCGGCCAGTCGAACGCCGCCGCGGCGTGGCCGTCGAGCACATAGGTGCCGGCGGCGTAGACGTTGGAGAAGTCGGTGCCGAGCGGGCGGTTCTGGTAGTCGTTGAGGCCGTCGGATGTGGCGATGACGAACAGCAATCCCAGCGCCGAGGCGGCAAGCGCTGCGAGCGCCCAGAGCCGGATGCGCTCACGGGTCAGGAAGCTGCCGCTACGGATGGTGTCGACAAGAACAGCCATGACGGCCTCTGCAGAGGTCATGGCCTAGCAGCGCGGCCTTAAGAGAGCGTTGCTCGCCCAGTGTGGGCTACTTGCCGAGCAATGCCGCCTCGAAGGCGCTGGCGATCGCCTCCTTGCTCTTGCCAGGCTTGCGGGCGTCGCCGATCACCGTGACCATCTGCCCCGGCGAGGCGAGGCGGCGGAACCGTTCCGCGGTGGCGCTCCGGGCGCGATAATAAAACCAGTCGCGCACCTTGGCGGTCTTCATCAGCCGCGACACCACCGGCCAGCGGGCCGCGCCGCATTCGAGCGCCGTCTTGACCAGGGGGCCGCTGCCGAGCGGGTAGGCGGCGCCGGTGGCGATAACGATCCGCTCGAACGGTTCCAGGAGGCGCGGGTCGTCGAGGACGTCGGTGCTCATGCGGAACGTCACGCCCTTGCGCTCGCAGGCCGCGACCATGTCGGTGACATAGCGCCCGAAGCTTGCCGGGTTGGCGCCGACGTCGTTGAACATCGGTGCGAGTCCCGTGAAAAGAAACGAGCCGCCGGAGGTCGGCTCCCTCTCGAACACCGTCACCTGGTTGTCGTCGGCGACCAGCGAGGCATAGGTCAGGCCGGCGGGGCCGGCGCCGATCACTGCGATGCGCTGGCCGCGCGGCGGCGTTGTTTCTGCAAACATGGTCTCGCGTCCGGCCGCGCCATTGACGACGCAACTGATGCCGCCGCCGCCGCGCATGCCGTCGATACAGGTGTTGCAGGCGAGGCAGCGGCGGATCGGCTCTTCGCGGGAAAGCTTGGCCACCCATTGCGGGTCGGCGACCAGCGTGCGGCCGAGCGCGATGAAATCGGCCTTGCCGCTTTCGACGGCATTGGTCGCGGTTGCCGGATCGCCGAGGCGCGCGACCGCAATCACCGGCACCTTGATCGCCTTCTTGATGTCGGCGGCGTATTCGAGAAACGGCGCATCGGGTTCGGTCATCGGCGGGATCATGCGATGCGCCGTCGGCTTGGAGCGGTAGTGCCCGGCTGTGACGTGCACGGCGTCGGCGCCGGCCTGCGCCGCCCAGATGGCGATGACACGGCCTTCGCCATAGGTCAGCCCTCCGTCGAAGAAGTCCTCGACGGAAAGCCGGTAGATCACGCCGAGCGATGGCACCGCAGCCTTGACAGCGCGCAGGATGTCGAGGCCGAAGCGGGCGCGGTTCTCCAACGTGCCGCCGTACTCGTCGGTGCGGATGTTCTCGAACGGCGCATGGAATTGCGAAATAAGGTAGCCGTGCGCGGCGTGGATCTCGACGCAGTCGAAGCCGCACTTCTGCGCGCGCTTGGCCGCCGCCACATAGTTTGCGGTGGTCTGGGCGATGCGCTCTCTGGTCATCGCCTCCGGCACGATGGTCTCCATCGTGATCTCGTAGACCGGATGCGGGATCGCCGATGGCGCCACCGGCTGCTCGCCTGAGATGTCGACGCGGGTGTGGCCGCCGCCATGGCCGAGCTGGATCGAGGCCTTGGCGCCGCCGTCGTGGATGGCGCTGACCAAACGCGTCAGACCCACGATGTAGCCGTCGTGGTAGATGCCGAGCTCGTGGTGGCGATGGCGTCCGGCCTTCTCGGGCGAAGCCATTTCGACAGTGATCAGGCCAGTGCCGCCGTTCACCCGCGCCATGTAGTAGGCGATGCAGGCATCGGTGACGTAGCCCTCCTCGCTCGCGGTGCGCGTCGTCATCGGCGGCATGACGATGCGGTTCGGGATTTCGACGGGCCCGATGTGCGCCGGTGTCAGAAGGATGTTCACAGCACGCCCAGCTCGCCGCCGTCGAGATCGATGGTGGCGCCGTGCATCCAGGTGGCGCGTTCGGACACCAGGAACGTCACCAGATCGGCGACGTCCTCGACCTTGCCGTAGCGGATGAAGCCCATCTTCTTGACGAAGCGCTTGCGGACCTCGTCCTCGGAATCGCCGGTGGCGGCGACCTCGGCGCGGATGCGCTTCCACTGCCGCTCGGTCTCGACCAGGCTCGGATGCACGCAGTTGACCTGGACGCCGTCCTCCTTGCCGATGTCGGCGAGGCATTTGGTGAAGGCGGCGACTGCGGCGTTGACCGAGCTGCCGATGGTGAACTCGGCCTCGGGCTTTCGCCCGCTGGTGCCGCCGATCGAGACGAATGAGCCCTTGCTCGCCTTGAGCAGCGGCCAGGCCAGGCGAACCAGCCGCATGTGGGCGAAGAGCTTCAGCGCATAACCGTCCGCCCAATCGGAGTCAGTGAGCTCGAAAAAGTTGCCGCGCCTGGTGGCACCGGCATTGTTGACCAGGATGTCGAGCCGGCCGAACTCGCCCTTCACCGTATCGATCAGGGTCTTCTCCGTGCCCGGTTGGCGCAGGTCGAGGATCGAGCAGACCGCCTTGCGGCCCGTGTCGCGGATGGCGGCCGCGGTCTCGTCAAGCGCGCCCTGGTCGCGGCCGGTGACGGCGAGATCGCAGCCCTCCGCCGCAAACGACAGCGCGATTGCCCGGCCGATGCCCCGGCTCGCCCCGGTGACCAGGGCCACCTTGCCATTCAAACCCAGTTCCATTCCCAGCCCTTGCCCCGTGTGATCCTGCCGGATCATTGCCGAATGACCCATCCGGTCAAGCCCGCCCGGCCGCAAGGCCGCCATCAACGCCTTTGATGGTGGCATCAGCGATTCCAGTCTTGCCGGGCAGGCTCTGCCCGATTAGGACTGCCGCGCCCGGAGAATGCTGAAAATGGCTCTGCTGAAGGACTCGCTGTCACGTATCAAGCCGTCCGCCACCATGGCGGTGACCGACAAGGCGCGCGCGCTCAAAGCCGCCGGTCGCGACGTCATCGGGCTTGGCGCGGGCGAGCCGGATTTCGACACGCCTGACAACATCAAGCAGGCCGCCATCAAGGCGATCCAAGCGGGCAAGGCGTCGAAATACACCGCGGTTGAGGGCCTCGCCGAGCTGAAGCAGGCGGTGGCCGCCAAGTTCAAGCGCGAGAACAATCTCGACTACAAGACCAACCAGATCATCGTCTCCACCGGCGGCAAGCAGGTGCTGTTCAATGCGCTGATGGTGACGCTCAATCCAGGCGACGAGGTTCTCATCCCCGCGCCCTACTGGGTCAGCTATCCCGACATGGTGCTGCTCGCCGGCGGCGAGCCGGTGATCGTGCCGACCACGATGGAGTCCGGCTTCAAGATGAAGCCCGAGGACCTCGACAAGGCAATCACCCCGAAGACCAAGTGGATCATCTTCAACTCGCCGTCGAACCCGACCGGTGCGGCCTACACCAAGGCCGAGCTCAAGCTCATCACCGAGGTGCTGGTCAAGCATCCTCATGTCTGGGTGATGACCGACGACATGTACGAGCATCTCGTCTACGACGACTTCAAGTTCGCGACGCCGGCCGAGATCGAGCCCGGCCTCTACGACCGCACGCTCACCGTCAACGGCGTGTCGAAGGCCTATTGCATGACCGGCTGGCGCATCGGCTATGCCGGCGGCCGCGCCGACCTGATCAAGGCGATGTCGATGCTGCAGTCGCAGTCGACCTCGAACCCGGTCGCGGTGTCGCAATGGGCCTCGGTCGAGGCGCTCAACGGGCCGCAGGACTTCATCGCCAAGCACAACGCAATCTTCAAGGAGCGCCGCGACCTCTGCGTCTCGATGCTCAACCAGGCCAACGGCCTCAAGTGTCCGAAGCCCGAGGGCGCTTTCTACGTTTACCCGTCGTGCGCCGGCACCATGGGGAAGACGGCGCCGTCCGGCAAGAAGCTCGAGACCGACGAGGACTTCGTCACCGAACTCCTGGAGTCCGAGGGAGTCGCCGTGGTGCAGGGCACGCCGTTCGGCTACGGCCCGGCGTTCCGCATTTCCTACGCCACGAAGACGGAGGACCTGGAGGAGGCCTGTCGCCGAATCCAGCGGTTTTGCGGCAATCTGAAATAGTTAACGCCGTCATCCGCCGCTTTGAGGCGGAACCGACATGCGGTAAGTTCCCCTCTGGTTTGGAGGAGGGCACAGCATGATTCGTCTATCGACCATTGCGCTGGCAGCGGCGCTCGCCGCGTCGGCGACCGCAGCCGTGGCGCAGGAACGCGTGAAGGCCGGGGTGCTCGACTGTCGCGGCACCACCAGCAGTTTCGTCGTTGGATCTGTGACCGAACTCGGTTGCACATTCAGTCCGTCGGCCGGCCCGCCGGAGGGCTATCGGGCCACGATCCGCCGTTTCGGCATTGATATCGGCATCGCTCAGCAGATCGCTGTGTCGTGGGCGGTGTTTGCCCCGACGCGCGGCTTTCAGCCTGGCGGTCTCGCCGGCAATTACGGCGGCGGTTCGGCCAGCGCTACGGTGGGCATTGGTGTCGGTGCCAACGCACTCGTTGGCGGATCCGGCAACACCATCGCGTTGCAGCCCTTGAGCGTGCAGGGCCAGACCGGCCTCAGCGCCGCGGCCGGCATTGCCGACATGGAGCTGCGCCCCGCGCGCTGATCACGCCGGGCTTGCTGAAGAAGCGCCGCTGCGCCGACGGGCGCGGCGGCATTTCTATTTTGCGGTGATGCGGCCTTCGACGTGGCTGTCGACGGTGCCGCGCTCGCGCAGGTAGATCATCACCTCGTCCGCGAGGAGGGGGGTATCCTTGAGCGGCACCACCGGATTGACCGCAGCCATCCCTAGGTAATCATCGCCGCCGCGCGCCATGAAGTTGTTGGTCGCCACGCGATACGTCCGGTTGGGATCGAGCGGAACACCGTCGACGGCGATCGAAAGCACCCGGCTGCCGGGCGGGCGCTGCGGGTCGAACTCGATTCGCAGCCCGGACACCTGCGGGAAACGTCCGGCGGCTGCGGGCAGACGGGACAGGCCGTTTTCGAGGTCGCTCCAGAGTGCGCGGCCGGTGATGTCAACTACAACGAGGTGATTGCCGAACGGCAGCTCGGAGAGCACATCGCGGCGGGTGATGGCCGATCCGGCCTCATAGACCTTGCTGGCGCGGATGCCGCCGCCATTCATGACCGCAACGTCGGACCGGGTCCGGGCGCGCATGGCGTCGGCGACCAGGTTGCCGATGGCGGCCTCGCTGCTCCGCACGGCGGCGTTGCGGCTGTCGAGCGTGGTCGAGGTCGTTGCGATCGGCACATTCATCTGGCGGTCCAGTTCCTGCTGGAAGCCCGCCACCAAAGCGGCAGTATCGGGATCAGGCGTCACCGTTGCGGTGTCGACGACACGGAGCTGCGGCCACCATTCGACCTCGCGACGATTGCCGTTCTTGCGCAACTCGATATGCAGATCGATCACCGCGACGTAATGCGCGTCATAGGACGACTCGATCATCAGCCGGCGGCCGTCGAAATCGAGGAACAGGTCGTGGCTGTGGCCGGTCAGGATCACGTCGACGGCGGACGTTGCGGCCAGATCGAACGCCTGCTTGCGATCGGCGTGCATCACGGCGATGACGATGTCGGCGCCGTCGCGGCGCAGCGCCTCGGCCTGCGCCTTCATGGTGGCGACGGTCGGCAGAAACTTCAGGTCCTCGGAATTGGACATGGTCGGCGTGCGGTCATGCGCGGCGCCGGTCAGGCCGATCTTGATGTCGCCGGTGCTGATGAAATCGCGATCCTTGAAACCCGCGAGCGGCCGGTCCTCCGGCGTAGTCATGTTGGCGGCGAACAGCGGAAATCGAGCCTCGGCCATTCGCTGGAGGAACACGGCTTTGCCGAAGTCGAACTCGTGATTGCCCGGCACGAAAATGTCCGGCTTGAGCGCGTTGGTCAGCGTCATGATGTGCGCGCCCTGATCGACGCCGGACATCGGTGATGGCGACAGGGTGTCGCCGCCATGGGCGAAGATGACAGTTCCGCCGCCGGCGCGTTCGGCCTTGAGCACGGCGGCAAGCCGCGCGAAGCCGCCGCGCCGCTGGCCGTCGGGCATCGGCCTGTCGTCCATCTGATAGATATCGTTGGTGAGGACCAACGTGATCTTGGCGCTATCGGCGCGGGCAAACCGCGGCCGCGCGACCGCCGCGGCGGCGAGACCG
>Ga0265325_10002605_pt1 | contig 12080 bp, 10 predicted proteins | sample 41420metaG_FD_202090 | JGI IMG/M metagenome (GOLD analysis project Ga0265325, IMG submission 202090) | Rhizosphere microbial communities from Carex aquatilis grown in University of Washington, Seatle, WA, United States - 4-14-20 metaG | ecosystem: Host-associated > Plants > Roots > Rhizosphere...
GTCCGCAACGACCACGCCAGTTGCCCATAGCCGACGTCGACCGCGACGACCGTTTGGGCGCCGGCGCGCAGCAGGACGTCGGTAAATCCGCCGGTGGATGCGCCTGCGTCGAGGCACCGCCGGCCGGAGACCCGGAGCCCTAGTGGTTCGAATGCCGACAAGGCACCAGCCAGCTTCGCGCCGCCGCGCGATACATACGCCGGCTGGTCGTCGTCCGATATGACGCGCAGCGGGTCGTCAGGCCCGATGGCAGTGGCAACCTTCGTCGCCACCTGCCCCCCGACGGTCACGCGGCCCGCGACGACGAGTTCAGCCGCCTGTCCGCGCGAGCGCGCCAGGCCACGCCGCACCAACTCGGCGTCCAACCGCGCCCTTCTAACCACTGAGTCGAATCCTGCCGCGGCTTAGGAGCCGTCGAGATCGGCGAGCGCGTCCTGGAGTTGGCGATGCAGGCCCTCGTAGACCGCGACATGCTCGCCAGTCGGCAGCTCATCGAGCCGGGCGAGCTCCTCGATCGCTGCGTCCACGCCCGACACGCCCGTCGAGTCTGGACGCGTCCACGCCGCTGCCTCGGGCGCGTCGACCGCGCTGACGATCGTTGCGTCCAAGCCATCGGCGTCGTCATCGAGGTCGTCGTCGAGGTCGTCGTCGGCGCTGCTGGAGTCGTCGAAGTGGTCATCCAGGTTGTCATCCACGCGACCACGGTACCGGTCGACGCGTGGCCGCTGAGGTAGCCTCGGCGCGGCTCCATCAGCCAACCCCCGCCGGAGAGGACGCGCGTGGCCACCCCCGACGAGTGCAAGGCAGCGATCGCCCAGTTGGCCTCGCGGCTGGCTGGCCCCGGCGACCGCCGTGCCGACGGTCTTGATCGCTTAGTCAGCGCGGAGGTCACCGACCTCGGCGTGATCTTTCGCGGTCATTTGCACGATGGCGTTCTCGATGACATCACCACGGATGACGGACCGCCCGCGCAGATCCGGCTAGTCCTCAGCAGCGATGATCTGGTGCTGCTCGCCGTGGGCGGGTTGTCGCTGGGGTCGGCCTGGCTGTCGGGCCGGGTGAAGCTGCAAGCTTCACTGACCGACATGCTGCGACTGCGAGCCATGATCTGAACGGCTTCGGCGAATGGTCAGTCACGAATAGTTCAGCCGCCGCAGCGAGTCGGCTGCATCCACCGCGGTAGCCCCCGCGTCGCGTGCGGCCCACGCCGACGTCAGTACTGCGCGCAAACCGTCAATCGGGCGACCGTCACCATCGACGTTGATGGCGACGCGGCCGTCAACCTCGGCGGCCGACGCCGTCCAGCCACCACAGCGCGCCGCGGAGCCGGCCTGCTCGACGTCCGGTTGCGTGTCGACCAGCCCCATCAAGTCGTCGGACAGGTAGGTCGGGCGGTGCTCGATCGGTGCGTCGACGAGGTCGGTCGCAGCGGTCACGCCGGTCAACACCAACAGACTGTCGGTGTCGGCCACATTCGCACCCTCGATGTCGGTGTCGAGTCGGTCGCCCACCACAAGCGGATAGTTCGCGCTGGTACGGCGAACCCCCTCGGCGTGCATCGGGAGCTGCGGCTTACCTGCCACGAGGGGACGCCGACCGGTTGCCACGGCGACCAGAGCAACCAGCGACCCATTTCCGGGGAGCAAGCCGCGTGCACTCGGCAATGTGGTGTCGGTGTTCGTCGCCACCCACAGCGCGCCGGCCCGTACCGCAAGGGCTGTTTCGGCGAGGTCGGCGTAGCGCAGGTCTGGCGAATACCCCTGCACAACGGCGTCCGGTCGATCATCGGACGACGTGACAACCCGCAGACCCACCGCCTCGACCGCCGAGCGAAGGGCCGCACTCCCCGTCACGAGCACCGAAGCGCCAACACCGAGGCGGTCGACAAGTACCGTTGCTGCAGCCTGCGACGACGTGACGACCTCGACCGCTTCAGCGGGCACTCCTAGCGCGACGAGATGTGCAGCTACCGCGGCTGGGTCGCGCGACGCATTGTTCGTCACGAAGGCCAGCCGCATACCGGCTGCGCGCGCCTTCGCCAGTGCTGGTGGAGCAGTCGGGATTGGGTCGGCGCCGACGTAGACGACACCGTCGAGGTCGAGCAGCGCCACGTCGTAAGTGGTCGCGAGGGGGGTGCTGATGCCCAACAGGCTGCGGCCCGCGGCGCGCGTCACGTGGCTCCTTCGAGTCGGGCGCGGGCCATCCGCAGCTCCCGACCGTAGTGGGCCAGGTCAGGTCGCATCGCTGCGGCCAGCGCGAGATGCTCGACGGCTGTTCGCAACTCACCGATCCGCGCGGCGCTAAGGCCGAGTGCGAACTGGCCGTAGTCGTCTGTGGGATCGGCCTCGATGATGCGGCTGAACGTTGCCTTCGCCTTGGCGTAGTCGCGCGCTTCGAACTGCGCCCGGCCCAGTGCTTCGAGCACGCTTCGCGACCCCGGCTCCGCAGCCGCAGCTCGGGCCAGGAGTTGCTCGGCAGCCGCCGCACTGCCCGCCTCGAGCAGCGCAAGCCCGCGCGTGTACCAGTCGTAGGGCCCCTCCGTGCCAGCCGACAGGCCAGGTTCGTCCATGCGGCCTCCTCACTTCACGACCACTAACATGAGCCGGCCGGGCAGGCCACGCCGTACCCGTACCGCGTCCGACGGGCGCTGGCCGCACGGAACAGACAGCTGCACTACACAGATTGCCGCACTGAACCGATTGCTGCATTCAACTGGGAGCACCGTGAACGCGTCGCCGACCGGGACATTACAACTGCTTCCTTTTCATGCTGTCCGCTATAACCCGAGCGTGTCAGATCTCTCCGTCGTAATTGCACCGCCCTACGACGTCATCGACGACGCCGAGCGAGCCGCCCTGGAAGCGGCGGATCCGCACAACGTGGTGCGGCTCATACTGCCCCGCGATCCGGACGTCGCGGGTGCCGATCGCTACACAGCGGCGGCGCAGACCTTCAAACACTGGTTGGACGACGAAACCCTCCTCGTCGACACCGCTCCGGCCCTCTACGTGTACCAGCAAACCCGGGCAGGCGTCGTCTTGCAGCGCGGGCTGCTGGGCGCTGTCGTCATGCAGCCCCTCGATGGCGGCGTCATCTTGCCGCATGAGAACGTCCGGACTGGTCCAGTCGAAGACCGCCTTGCGCTGATGAGGGCCATGCGGGCCAATCCGGAGCCGATCTTCTTGCTGTATGACGGCGGCGGGGTGGCGACAGCGAGCAGCGCGGCAGCCGTCAGCCAGACCCCGATTGCCTCGGCCGTCACGTCGGACGGGATCACCCACCAGCTCTGGTCGATCACCGACCCGGCCGAGTTGGCGGCGATTGCGGCCGACCTCGCGCCTCGCAAGGCGATGATCGCGGACGGGCACCATCGGTACACGACGTACGGGTACCTGCGCGACGAGCTGCACGCGGCCGGCGAAGGCGCTGGTCCTTGGGACGCCGGACTGACCCTGCTTGTCGACGCCAGCGTGGCGACTCCCGACATCCGCGCGATTCACCGAGTGGTGCCGAAGATGTCCCTCGACCACGCGCTCGCCGCGGCATCAGACGCGTTTCGGGTGGTCCGTCTCGACGCGAGCGTCGACGACGTGGACCATGCTCTGGCAGTTCTGGGTGAGCAGCGGAGCCCGGCGTTTCTGCTCGGTGACGGACACTCGTTTGCACTTCTCCTTGATCCCGATCCGGATCGCTTAGCGGCAGCAAAGCCTGTCGACCGGACGCCGGTGTGGTGGGACTTGGACGCGAGCGTCGTGAGCGCCTTCGTCATGGAGGAGCTGTTGGGAGTGTCAGACGCGGCCGGTCAAGTCGAGGCCGAGCACGATCCCGCGTCGGCGCTGCGGCTGGCGGAACGGGACGGCGGAATCGCGTTGTTTCTCAAGCCCGCTCCGCTCGCCGGGATCGTCGCAGTCGCCGAGGCCGGCGATGCGATGCCGCGCAAGTCGACCTTGTTCCTGCCGAAGCCTCGATCTGGCATGGCGATGCGCGCATTCCGCTTCGAGCAGTAGTCAAATCGCGCAGCCGTCGATCATCGCGCTGCGCCGATCCTCTTGATCTGGAGAACCTCGACCTCGCAGCGGCTCGCAGCCCCCGCCGCGCCGCGCCAGAACCGCCGCCGCAGCTCGCCGCGGACCTCGATCACCTCACCACCGATCCATCGATTCGCAACCCGCCGCACTCCGGCCTTGAAGGCGACGCAATCGATAGTGTCGACCGTCACCAGCTGCCGACCGCTCGGTGACAGACCGCGGTTGTCGCGGCCGACAACAAGGCGCCAGCTGACCAGCTCATCGCCGCTGGGCAGCACCCGGACAGTCGGCTGACCCGACACCCGACCGCCCAGAACGACTTCGTTATGACCCTGGACAACGCCCGCGCGGCCTGGACCGGGGCTCCCGGTCGTTGATGTGGCTGCGGTTCGTGTGGCTGCGGTTCGTGTGGCTGCGGTTCGTGTGGCTGCGGTTCGTGTGGCTTTGGTCGGTGTGGCTTTGGTCGATGCAGACGTCGCTGATCTCATCGCCGCCATGGTGTTCCTCTCGCGAGCACAGCCGGCGCGGCTGGCAGCCGCCATCGATCCAGCTGGTAGCAGTCTCGGACCGTAGGAAGGTCGCTCGCCCGTCCGCCCGCCAAACTGTGGACGACGTCAACCCCGGGGCGACCCTGTGCAAATAGGGCCGCCCGCGGGCAGCGCCGGCCGTGATCGGCTACTCGGCGTCCAGCTCGTCGATGCGCTCTTGCGCGTCGGTTTCACCTTCGGCGTCGGCTAGTGCCGCCGCGACGAACCACTGCCGTGCATCGACCCGGCGACGGGCAGCAAGTAACGCATCGGCGTATGCGTAGAACAGGCGGGCGGACCAGGCATCACGACGCTGCGGATCAAGGTCGGCGCCCTGCAGGCTGACCACAGCAGCCTCTGGCTGGCCGAGGTCGCGGCGAGCCCCCGACGCGACGATCCGCATCTCGACGGCGCCAGCGCGGTCAAGCCCGCGCGCTTCGGGACTCGCGGCAAGGGCCAACGCCCGCTCCGGCCGGCCGAGCCCTCGTTCGCAATCAGCCATGACAGGCAGGTGGTCGACCGAGCCGTTGATGCGCCGGCTGGCCCGCAGCTCGGCAAGCGCCTGCGCCCAGTCTCCGTTGGCGTAGGCGCACAGCCCGACTGCCTCACGCACGACGGCAATTCGCGGCAACCGTCGCCGAGCGGCCTCGGCGTGCGCGTACGCCGCCTTCGGGTCATCGTCGATCAACCGGCCGGCCATCACCAGGTGACGCGCGACCAGATCGGCGGTCTCCTTGGATACGGTCCGCAGCTCCGCGCGCGCCTCTCTGGGTAGTTCGGCGGGCATGACATCGTCGGGGATGGCTGGGTCGATAGTGGCCGGACGGCGCACACCCCGCTCGACCCGGCCCGCAGGGCCGGACGGCGCTGCCGGTCGATCTCGGTACGGCGCACCTTTTGGGTCTGGCCGGCCGCCTCGATAACCCGGCGCCTGACTCGGGCGGGCTGCCGAGGGTCGTGCCGACCCGGCTCGTGAGTCCATACCGGCCTTACCCCGTGCCGATGAGCGTTCTTGATACGCAGTGCGCTCGAGACCGCGAGGACCGGTGCGGGCCGGTGGGCCGGCGGGCCGGCCACGGTCGGTCGACGGACGCCCTGGTGCCGAAGCTCGCGCGTCCGGGCCAGCGACCGTAGGGGCGGCCGGGGCCGACCTCGCCCGGCGATACGAGGCGTCGCGCTCGGACCCACCACCAGCAGACGTACCACGAGCAGACGTACCACGAGCAGGCGCGCGATCAACAGGCGTGCGGCCATAAGCAGTGCCGCGCGCCGCTGGGTTGGCAGCACGTGACGGCGCAGGCCCGCCGGTTCCGACTCGTGCAGCGGTCGTGCGCGGCGAACTCTGCCGCCCACCGGGGCTTCTCGGTGTCGGGTCCGCGCTGTCTCGCCGAGGTCCCGCAGCGCGTGATTGCGGTGGCCGCGGGCCACCCGTTCGAGGACTGGCTGCCGGCGAACCGGCTGACCTCCCGCGATCGGCCGGAGTGCGCTCGAAAGCTTTACCCGTGGCCGGCCTCGCTGACCAGGTCTTTCCGGCAGCACTCTTGCCTGCAGGGAAAGGCCTGCCGGCTGCGGGCCGAGCCGACCGGGACGAACCGTCAACTTGCTTACCCGCGCGCGAGGCGTCGGCAGTCTGGCCGGATCGCGAGGTGGTGGCCGCCGCCTTGCCCGGCCAGGTCTTTCCGGCCGCGGGCTTGCCGGCCCTCGCCGGTTTGCCGCTCGCGCTCCTGGCTGGACGCCGATCAGGCAACTCTGGCATGGGTCCTGCACCTTCCCGGAAATGCATTGAGGGCCACCCGCGAACGGGTGACCCTCAATGGAAAGATGTCCGGCGGCGTCCTACTCTCCCACGCGGTGGCCCGCGCAGTACCATCGGCGCAGAAAGGCTTAGCTTCCGGGTTCGGAATGGGACCGGGCGTTTCCCTCTCGCTATGACCGCCGTAACTCTATTGAGATGTCAGTCGAATTACCGACCGTATCCCGGGAACTGCACAGTGGACGCGTAGCCTATTGCCGGCATTGCCGGCAAAGATTTGTGTGTGGTCAAGCCCTCGGCCTATTAGTACCGGTCGGCTGCATGCGTTGCCGCACTTCCACCTCCGGCCTATCAACCCTGTGATCTAGCAGGGGGCCTTACCAGGTTAACCCTGTGGGAGACCTCATCTTGAAGCGAGCTTCCCGCTTAGATGCTTTCAGCGGTTATCCCTGCCGAACGTAGCTAACCAGCAGTGCACTTGGCAGTACAACTGGCACACCAGAGGTTCGTCCGTCCCGGTCCTCTCGTACTAGGGACAGCTCTTCTCAAGTCTCCTGCGCGCGCGGCGGATAGGGACCGAACTGTCTCACGACGTTCTAAACCCAGCTCGCGTACCGCTTTAATGGGCGAACAGCCCAACCCTTGGGACCTACTCCAGCCCCAGGATGCGACGAGCCGACATCGAGGTGCCAAACCATGCCGTCGATATGGACTCTTGGGCAAGATCAGCCTGTTATCCCCGGGGTACCTTTTATCCGTTGAGCGACACCGCTTCCACAAGCCAGTGCCGGATCACTAGTTCCTGCTTTCGCACCTGCTCGACATGTCTGTCTCACAGTCAAGCTCCCTTGTGCACTTGCACTCGACACCTGATTACCAACCAGGCTGAGGGAACCTTTGAGCGCCTCCGTTACATTTTGGGAGGCAACCGCCCCAGTTAAACTACCCACCAGACACTGTCCCTGATCCGGATTACGGACCGAGGTTAGACAATCAGTACGACCAGAGTGGTATTTCAACGTTGACTCCACCTGGACTGGCGTCCAAGCTTCACAGTCTCCCACCTATCCTACACAAATCGAACCGACCACCAATATCAAGCTATAGTAAAGGTCCCGGGGTCTTTCCGTCCTGCCGCGCGTAACGAGCATCTTTACTCGTAGTGCAATTTCGCCGAGCCTATGGTTGAGACAGTCGAGAAGTCGTTACGCCATTCGTGCAGGTCGGAACTTACCCGACAAGGAATTTCGCTACCTTAGGATGGTTATAGTTACCACCGCCGTTTACTGGCGCTTAAGTTCTGAGCTTCGCACCCGAAGGCACTAACCCGTCCCCTTAACGTTCCAGCACCGGGCAGGCGTCAGTCCGTATACATCGTTTTGCAACTTCGCACGGACCTATGTTTTTAGTAAACAGTCGCTTCTCGCTAATCTCTGCGGCCGAACCACGCTTCGGAGGCAAGCTCCTACACGCGACGCGGCCCCCCTTATCCCGAAGTTACGGGGGTATTTTGCCTAGTTCCTTAACCATAGTTCGCTCGATCGCCTTGGTATTCTCTACCTGATCACCTGAGTCGGTTTGGGGTACGGGCCGCCATAACACTCGCTAGAGACTTTTCTCGGCAGCATAGGATCATCCACTTCGCCTTGACGGCTCGGCATCGGGTCTCAGGCACGTGAAGCGCGGATTTGCCTACGCTTCGCCCTACACCCTTACCCCGGGTCTACCATCGCCCGGGTTGGACTACCTTCCTGCGTCATCCCATCGCTTGCCTACTGTCAGCTCGGGTCGTGCTATCCACCCGCAGTCCCGAAGGACCACAGGCTTCGAACACTTAGCATTGCTGAGTTCGACATGGGCGTGTTAAAGCGGGTACGGGAATATCAACCCGTTGTCCATCGACTACGCCTGTCGGCCTCGCCTTAGGTCCCGACTTACCCTGGGCGGATTAGCCTGCCCCAGGAACCCTTGATCATTCGGCGGACGGGTTTCTCACCCGTCTTTCGCTACTCATGCCTGCATTCTCACTCGTGTGGCGTCCACGACTGGGTCACCCCGCCGCTTCACTCGCCACACGACGCTCCCCTACCCATCCACGCGCCTGGACCCACAAGGGGTCGAGCTATTGCGTGAATGCCACGGCTTCGGCGGTGTGCTTGAGCCCCGCTACATTGTCGGCGCGGAATCACTTGACCAGTGAGCTATTACGCACTCTTTCAAGGGTGGCTGCTTCTAAGCCAACCTCCTGGTTGTCTGTGCGACTCCACATCCTTTCCCACTTAGCACACGCTTGGGGGCCTTAGCCGGTGGTCTGGGTTGTTTCCCTCTCGACTACGAACCTTATCGCCCGCAGTCTCACTGCCGCGCTCTCACTTACCGGCATTCGGAGTTTGGCTGATTTCAGTAAGCTTTTAGGCCCCTTAGACCATCCAGTGCTCTACCTCCGGTAAGAAACACGCGACGCTGCACCTAAATGCATTTCGGGGAGAACCAGCTATCACGGAGTTTGATTGGCCTTTCACCCCTACCCACAGGTCATCCCCCAGGTTTTCAACCCTGGTGGGTTCGGTCCTCCACGCGGTCTTACCCGCGCTTCAACCTGCCCATGGGTAGATCACTCCGCTTCGGGTCTAGAGCATGCGACTGAGACGCCCTATTCGGACTCGCTTTCGCTACGGCTGCCCCTCACGGGTTAACCTCGCCACATACCACTAACTCGCAGGCTCATTCTTCAAAAGGCACGCGGTGACGGCCGCCGAGTAAACTCGACGACGACGCTCCCACGGTTTGTAGGCACACGGTTTCAGGTACTATTTCACTCCCCTCCCGGGGTACTTTTCACCTTTCCCTCACGGTACTTGTCCGCTATCGGTCACCAGGGAGTATTTAGGCTTAGCGGGTGGTCCCGCCGGATTCACACGGAATTTCACGGGCTCCGTGCTACTTGGGATGTCGCTCGGAAGTCGTCAATGTTTCGTCTACGGGGGTCTTACCCTCTATGCCGGCCCTTTCGCATGGCCTTCGACTACATCGACGATTTTTTACTTCCTGTCAGATCGGCAGACCCGACTGAACGATCCCACAACCCCGACCACGCAACGCCTGCCGGCTATCACACGTGATTGGTTTGGCCTGTTCCGCTTTCGCTCGCCACTACTCACGGAATCGCGGTTGCTTTCTCTTCCTGTGGGTAATGAGATGTTTCACTTCCCCACGTTCCCTCCACATGCCCTATTTTGTTCAGGCATGGGTGACAGGACATGACTCCTGCCGGGTTTCCCCATTCGGAAATCCTCGGATCAAAGCTCGGTTGACAGCTCCCCGAGGCTTATCGCAGCCTCCTACGTCCTTCTTCGGCTCCTGGTGCCAAGGCATCCACCGTGCGCCCTTAATAACTTGACCACAAAGATGCTCGCGTCCACTGTGCAGTTCTCAAGATGCGGGCGGGGATCCGACTCAACTTCGCCGCGTACACCCTTGTGAGGATGCCGTTCGGCGAGAGTCGTCCCGCAGAGAGTCGACGCGCTAAGGCGGCCGATCCCTCAGGACCCAACAGCGTGCGCAACCCAAGACTTGTTTGACACAGGTTTTCCACGCCGCAAAGCGGCTGTACTTGCTGTGCCTTCACAGGCAATTGATTGAATAGTCAGTGTTCCACCCTGAGCACCCAGACGGCATGAACATCCGTCGTTGGGGTCTGGACGAACAATCCAAAGATTGTCGCCAGCTGCTCCTTAGAAAGGAGGTGATCCAGCCGCACCTTCCGGTACGGCTACCTTGTTACGACTTCGTCCCAATCGCCGATCCCACCTTCGACGGCTCCCTCCCTTACGGGTTGGGCCACCGGCTTCGGGTGTTACCGACTTTCGTGACGTGACGGGCGGTGTGTACAAGGCCCGGGAACGTATTCACCGCAGCGTTGCTGATCTGCGATTACTAGCGACTCCGACTTCATGGGGTCGAGTTGCAGACCCCAATCCGAACTGAGACCGACTTTTTGGGATTCGCTCCACCTTGCGGTATCGCAGCCCTTTGTATCGGCCATTGTAGCATGTGTGCAGCCCTGGACTTAAGGGGCATGATGATTTGACGTCATCCCCACCTTCCTCCGAGTTGACCCCGGCAGTCTCCTATGAGTCCCCGCCATTACGCGCTGGCAACATAGGACGAGGGTTGCGCTCGTTGCGGGACTTAACCCAACATCTCACGACACGAGCTGACGACAACCATGCACCACCTGTGTACGACCCTTGCGGACCTGACGTCTCTGCCAGATTTCCGTACATGTCAAACCCAGGTAAGGTTCTTCGCGTTGCATCGAATTAAGCCACATGCTCCGCCGCTTGTGCGGGCCCCCGTCAATTCCTTTGAGTTTTAGCCTTGCGGCCGTACTCCCCAGGCGGGGCGCTTAATGCGTTAGCTGCGGCACAGAGGACGTGGAAGGTCCCCTACACCTAGCGCCCAACGTTTACGGCGTGGACTACCAGGGTATCTAATCCTGTTCGCTCCCCACGCTTTCGCTCCTCAGCGTCAGTTTTGGCCCAGAGACCCGCCTTCGCCACCGGTGTTCCTCCTGATATCTGCGCATTTCACCGCTACACCAGGAATTCCAGTCTCCCCTGCCATACTCTAGTCTGCCCGTATCGAATGCAGGCCCAGGGTTGAGCCCTGGGTTTTCACATCCGACGCGACAAACCGCCTACGAGCTCTTTACGCCCAATAAATCCGGACAACGCTTGCACCCTACGTATTACCGCGGCTGCTGGCACGTAGTTAGCCGGTGCTTCTTCTGCAGGTACCGTCACTTTCGCTTCGTCCCTGCTGAAAGAGGTTTACAACCCGAAGGCCTTCATCCCTCACGCGGCGTCGCTGCGTCAGGCTTTCGCCCATTGCGCAATATTCCCCACTGCTGCCTCCCGTAGGAGTCTGGGCCGTGTCTCAGTCCCAGTGTGGCCGGTCGCCCTCTCAGGCCGGCTACCCGTCGTCGCCTTGGTAGGCCATTACCCCACCAACAAGCTGATAGGCCGCGGGCCCATCCCTCACCGTCGGAGCTTTCCACCTCAAGAGATGCCGCTCGAGGTCGTATCCGGTATTAGCCCCGGTTTCCCGAGGTTATCCCAGTGTGAGGGGCAGGTTGCCCACGTGTTACTCACCCGTTCGCCGCTGATCACCTCCCGAAGGAGGGTCACCGCTCGACTTGCATGTGTTAAGCACGCCGCCAGCGTTCGTCCTGAGCCAGGATCAAACTCTCCGTAGATGTCTCTATGACCACCGCTTCGAAAAGCGGATGACCGACATATTGGAGTGATCTTGGATCGAACAGACGTAAACTAGCTGTCTGTCTTTACCAAAGGAATTCCGCTACAGGCAAGAATGCCCGTAGACGGGGTTATGTTTTGGCACTGACTTTTGCACGCTGTTGAGTTCTCAAGGAACGGACGCGCACCTAGTAAGGCCTTTCGGCCGTTCTGGGGGCAACCTCTCTAACTTAGCCGAGGGCACTGGTGGTGTCAAACCACGCAACGCTCTCCTCCACACGACCGGAACGGCCTTCAGCATCGCGCCGATGACCGTCGATTTTCGTCGGGAGAAGCCCGGGACCGGCCGCCATCGGCGTCCGTTCCTCCCAGGGACAAGGCGCAGCTTACGAGGGCTCGAGCGGCCGGTCAAATCGCGTCCGAAGGGCCGGACCAGCACGGTTCAGCGATCCGCACGCGCTCCCATGACCGACCGTTTCCCGCGGCGCACCACGACCCATCGTCCGTGCAAGAG
>Ga0265325_10002608_pt1 | contig 12073 bp, 11 predicted proteins | sample 41420metaG_FD_202090 | JGI IMG/M metagenome (GOLD analysis project Ga0265325, IMG submission 202090) | Rhizosphere microbial communities from Carex aquatilis grown in University of Washington, Seatle, WA, United States - 4-14-20 metaG | ecosystem: Host-associated > Plants > Roots > Rhizosphere...
GTCTCGACCCTGACGAACCCCTGGCGCGTATAGCACGGCACTGGATAAATGACGCGCATCCCGTGGCCCCGGTTATCAACGACATCGACGGTCAGGACCACTCAACCTCGACCGACGACGTGCTAGACCATGCGTATGGCCACCCGCGACCACCGTTTGGCAGAATTCAACAACGGCCCGCCACCGCCAGGCCAGCTACTCCAGGTGTTGTGCGAGGATCACAACGGAACGTACCTGCTTCCGTTTCAATGCGAATGGCGGGACGGCGTATGGTATGCGGCGGAAAAGACCAATCCAATCGAAGCAACGGTTGTTGGGTGGCGCGCGGCTCCGCGCTAATGCCGCCTGGAGCGTCACGGCACCATCACGATCTTGCCGAAATGCGCATTCGTGCGCATGTGCTGCTGTGCCGCCTCGGCGTCATCAAGCTTAAAGAGACGGTCGATCGGCAGCGAAAGTTTGCCTGCCGACACGGCGTCCCATAGATCGGCGCGCATGTTGCTCACCTCGGCACGCAACTCGTCCATCGAGCGTGTGCGGTGGGTGACACCGATATATGCAATGCGTTTGTTGGCGTGGAGGTTGCAGTCGAATTCGGCGCGACCGCCGCCAAGACGCCCGACATTGATGATGCGGCCCAGCACCGCGGTCGCCTTCATGTTCTCATTCACCACAGGTCCCGAAATCATGTCGATGATGACCGCGACGCCCTTGCCGTCAGTTGCTTCCAGCACCTCCTCGGACCAGTTGGCCTTTCGCGTATCGACCACGAGATCGGCGCCGAATTCTTTAAGGCGCGCGCGGCGCGCATCGTTGGTCGAGGTGCCAATGACGAGCTTCGCACCCCGGAGCTTGGCGACCTGCAAGCCCATCAGGCCGACGCCGGAACTTGCGCCTTGGATCAGGATAGCCTCCCCGTGTTGCAGCTTGGCATTGGTGACGATGGCGTCATGCATGGTGCCGAGCGCGCCAGGATAGGTTGCAGCCTGCTCCCAGCTCATATTGTTCGCCGGGATTGGCAAGGCCCGGCCGTAATCGGCGACCGCATATTCGGCATAACCGCCTTGGCCGTTACACATAACCCGGTCGCCTGGTTTGAGGCCTCTGACCTCAGCCCCGCATTCGATCACCTCGCCCGACCATTCGATGCCGGGAATGGTACCAGTGACGCGGGTGTGTCCTGAGCCGTAAGAACCTGGCAGCTCGGCGCGGTTCATGCCGATCGCACGCACCTTGATCAGAACTTCGGTCGACTTCGGCTGCGGGCGCGGCACCTCACGGATTTCGAGCGCGTTTTCGCCGACCACTGCTGCCTTCATGCTATCCTCCCGTTCGTTGAGCGACCGCTCCGGCGCGCGCCACAAGTCTGAAAAGCAAAACCGCGGCGCCCGGAAGCTATTCGAGGCCCTTCGGACCCGCCGGCAACTTCCAGGCCGCCGCCGCACCCCACGCCGCGATCGCTGCAAGCGCCAGCGACACCAGCACGTTGTAGCCGGCGAGCGACAGGCCGAGGAAACGCCACGCCGCCTCGTCGCAGCGGACCACGCGGGTTTTGTTGATCTGATCGAGCAGGCTGCCGCCCGCGGAAAAATTTGGAGTCGCGCCGGAGCAATCCTGCGGGCCCGGCCACCAATGCCATTCGACGCCGGAGTGATAGACGCCGAGCCCTGCGTTGTAGAGCATCGCCACGGCGATTGCGGCCATCGCCAGGAGCAGCACCTTGCGCGACGAGCCGACCGACAGGCCGAGCAGGATCAAGGCGGCGAGCGGCACCGCGACGTAATAGGCGATGCGCTGCTCGAGACAGAGCGGGCACGGCGGATAGCCGAGCACGAACTGGAAATACAAGAAGCCCGCGATGGTGAGCATGCCGACGGCGGCAATCGCCATCGCGGCCGACGCGACCGGCTGGTTGCGAACGAGATTCATGGCGCCTGCGGTCATCGACGATTCCGGTGGTCAAAGCGTTCGCATAGCGGCCCGCCGCCATTGTGTCGATCCACAAGGCCGTGAGCATCGCCCAAAAGCCTGCGGAAATCGTCTTGGCCTATCCAAGGCCCGAACGCTATAACAAGCTTAAGCCGGTGTGGCGGAATGGCAGACGCAATCGACTCAAAATCGATCGCCCAAAAGGCATGTGGGTTCGACTCCCTCCACCGGCACCATTAAACTCCGATTATGTTGCGTTGGGGCACATCTATCGGCCCGCACCATGCGCCGCTATTTGCCGTACTGCGCGAGGCCGCGCTCCTTGATGAGCTTGGTCCAGTTCGCGAGCTCTTCGCGGTACATCTTCTCGGTCGCCGCGCGATCGAGCGGCAGCGGCTCGAACCCGGTGGCGCGAAGCTTGGCCTGGTAGGCCGGGTCGCCGATCACCGCAAACACCTCGCTCGCGACACGCTCGCGGATCGGCTTCGGCACCTCCGGAGACGAGAACATGCCCTGCCATGAGGTCTGGTCGACGCCGGGCACGCCGGCCTCCGCCATCGTCGGCACGTCCGGCGCGATGCCGAGCCGGTGCTTGCCCGCCACCGCGAGCATCTTCAGACGTGGATTGTTGACCTGCCCGGCCGCGACCGCCGAACTCATCATCTCGGCATCGATGGTGCCGCCGATCAGGTCGGCGGTCGATTGCGCGCCGCCCTTGTACTGCACATGCTGCATGGTGATGCCGGTCTGTTGCATGAACACCTCGCCGACCAGGTGGGCCAGCCCGCCGTAGCCGGTGGCGCCGTAGTTGAGCTGACCCGGATGCGCCTTGGCGTAGGCGATGAACTCCTTGAGATTGGCGACCGGCAGATCCTTCTTCACCACCAGGATGGCGTACCACTCCGCCACCATGGCAAGCGGAACGTAGTCGCGCAGCGGATCGAACGGATAATTCGGCTGCATCAGCGAAGGCGTGACGTTGGCGCCGACCGAGCCGAGCAGCAGCGTGTAACCGTCGGGCGGCGCCTTCAGCGCCTCGCGAATGCCAATGACGCCGTTGCCGCCCGGTTTGTTGTCGACGATGACCGACTGGCCGAGCCGCTGGGTCAGGCCCTCGGCGACGATGCGCGACACCAGATCGATCGAGCCGCCGGCGGAATAGGGCGCGATCAGGGTGATCGGGTGCGACGGATAAGCGTCCTGGGCATGCGCCGTCGCAACGAAGCCTGCAATGACGCAGAGCCCGAGCAGCAGGTGCGCTTTTTCCCTCCCCCGTTTGGGGGAGGGATGGAATACGCCTCTCCGCACATACGGCATCGCTACGCCCTCGCGTACCTGCCGCGGCCGAAAAAGCGGTCCTTGTTGTCGTCGGTCGCGGTCTCGCGGCTCGATTTGATGTCCGCCTGCTTGGCGATCATGGACTTGACCGCCGGCCGCGCCGACAATTCCTCGAACCAGCGCTTGAGCCCTGGCTTCTCGTCGATCTTGATGCCGTGGGCGGCGTGCTGGCGCGTCCATGGGAATGTTGCCATGTCGGCGATCGAATACTCGTCGCCGCCGAGATATTTCGCCTGCTTCAGCCGGTCGTCGAGCAGGTCGTAGAGCCGAAGCATCTCGGTCCGATAACGGCCGAAGGAATATTCGTTGCCGGGCTTGGGCGCGAACAGGTTGAAATGGGTAAAATTGCCGAACGCCGGGCCGATGCTGGTGACCTGGACGAAAAGCCATTGGATCGCGTCATACTTTTTCGCCATGTCCTTGGACAGGAAGCGTCCGGTCTTCTCGGCGAGATACATCAGGATCGCGCCGGACTCGAACACGGTGTACGGCTTGCCGCCCGGACCTTCGCTGTCGACGATCACCGGGATCTTGCGGTTGGGATTAAGCTTGACGAATTCCGGACTGTGCTGGGCGCTGGCCCAGACGTCGACGGGCTTGAAATTGTAGGGCAGCCCGGTCTCTTCGAGCATGATGAAAATTTTCTGCACGTTCGGGCTGGTCAATCCATAGAAGTCGATCATGGTCCTCACCTGCGATTGAATGCGCCGCGTTGAAACTCGCGGTCGCAGCGGAGCCTACCGCGTCGCACTCGTCTCGACCACAGCCTGCGGCTATGGAGCGCTATGCCGGAACGGCGGTCGCAGTTGACACGATGGGTACGCCCTGAAACCCTCCGGCCGCGGGCGGTCCAGGGACGCCTTGGTACGAGAGCGCGGGACGTTTCGATGTCGGTCGGGTGTTGCGTACGGATTGCGGCGCTCGCCGCGGTCTGGCTGATCGCAGGAGCGGACGGCGTCGTTGCGCAGGACGCGGTCGAAGCGTTCTACAAGGGCAAGCAGATTTCGCTGGTGGTCGGCTCGTCGCCCGGCGGCGGCTACGACACCTATGCGCGCCTTGTGGCGCGGCACTTTTCCGACGCCATGCCCGGCCATCCGACCGTCGTGGTGCAGAACATGAGCGGCGCAGGCTCCAACCGCGCGGCCGGATACATCTACGCGGTGGCGCCGAAAGACGGCACCGCGATCGGCGCGATCTTTCCTGGCGCGGTGCTGCAACCGCTGCTCAGCGACGTTCCGGTGCCGCACGATCCGAGCAAGCTCGTCTATGTCGGCAGCGCCAACAGCGATGTCTATGTCTGCTACATCCGCAGCGATGCGCCAGTGCAGACCTACAAGGACCTGCTCGACAAGGAGCTGATCGTCGGCGCCAGCAATCCGGGCGCCACCACCTACGACCTGCCGCTGCTGCTCAACAACATCCTCGGCACCCGATTCAAGATCGTCACCGGCTATCCGGGCAGCCGCGAGATCACCATCGCGCTGGAGCGCGGCGAGGTGCAGGGCGCCTGCGGCCTCGGCTGGACCGGCATCGAGGTACTGCACCCGGACTGGTTCAAGGAGGACAAGGTGCGGGTGCTGGTGCAGCTTTCCACCAAGGGCCACGTCGATCTCAACAAGCGCGGCGTGCCGCGCGCCGAAGAGCTCGCCAAGACCGAGGACGACCGGCGGGTCATCCGGCTGGTGTTCAGCCAGGGCATTTTCGGCCGGCCCTACGTGCTGCCGCCGGGCGTGCCCGCCGAACGGGTCGCGGCGCTGCGCAAGGCCTTCGTCGACACGTTGAACAACCAAGCGTTGCGTGCCGAGGCTGACAGGATGCAGCTCGATGTCGATGCGATGGCCGGCGATGAATTGCAGAAGCTGGTCGCCGACCTCTACGCCACGCCGCCGCACCTGATCGAGCGGGCGCGCCAGGCGTTGACCGCCAAGCCGCTGCGGTGACAACGTGACCACCGCAACCCCGGAAGGCTGCTGAAGCGATGGAAAGCATTGGAGCGGATGCGGCCTTCATGGCGGCGGCGGCCAGCAAGGCCTTCATCACGCTGATGGAGCCGCATCGCCTGATGTACCTGATGGCGGGCTGCATGATGGGGCTTGTCCTCGGCATCGTGCCGGGTATCGGCGGTCTCGCCGGCACGGCAATGCTGCTGCCCTTCACGTTCGGCATGGACCCCTACTCGGCCTTCGCGCTGCTGCTTGGCCTCGGCGCCACCACCGCCACCGGCGATCCCATTCCCGCAATTCTGTTCGGCGTGCCCGGAGGTGCCGCCTCTGCGGCAACGGTGCTCGACGGTTTCCCGATGGCGAAGAAGGGCGAGGCCGGGCGCGCGCTCAGCGCCGCGTACATGTCGTCAATGATGGGCGGCATTTTCGGCGCCATGCTGCTCGCCGTGTCGATCCCGATCCTGCGGCCGGTGATGCTCTATCTCGGCTCGCCGGAGCTGCTGGCGTTCTCGGTGCTCGGCATCTCGATGGTCGCCGTGCTGTCCGGCAGTTCGCCGCTGCGCGGCGTCTGCGCCGGCTGCCTCGGCATCATGATCGCCATGATCGGCTCCGATCCGCAGACCGGGACGCTGCGCTGGACCTTCGACAGCCTTTATCTCTGGGACGGCCTGCCGTTGACGCCGTGCCTGCTCGGCCTGTTCGCGCTGCCGGAGCTTTGCGATCTCTTGATCGCGCGCGTCGCCATCGCCGAAGGCTTCGACAAGTCCAACATCTACAAGGGCCAGTGGCAGGGCGTGAAGGACTGCTTCGACAACTGGTGGCTTATCGTGCGCTGCTCCTGGATCGGCGGCGGCATCGGCTCGATCCCGGGCATCAGCGCCTCGGTGGTCGACTGGCTGGCCTATGGGCACGCGCTGAAGACCGAGAAGGATGCGCATCTGACCTTCGGCAAGGGCGACGTGCGCGGCGTGATCGCCTCGGAAAGCTCCAACAACGCCAAGGAGGGCGGCGCGCTGGTGCCGACAGTCGCGTTCGGCGTGCCCGGCAGCGCCACCATGGCGATCCTGCTCGGCGCCTTCCTGATCCACGGGCTCGTGCCGGGCCCCGACATGCTGCACAAGAATCTCGACATCACCTACGCCATGGTGTGGTCGGTGGCGCTCGCCAACATCCTCGGCGCCGGCGCCTGCTACGCGTTCTCGCCGCAGTTCGCCAGGCTTGCGACGCTCCGCTACACGCTGATCCTGCCGGCGGTGCTGAGCGTCGTTTACATCGGCGCGTTCGAGGCCTCGCGAAGCTGGGGCGATCTGTTCGCGCTGCTCGCGTTCGGCGTGTTCGGCTGGCTGATGAAGCAGTTCAAATGGCCGCGGCCGCCGCTGGTGCTGGGCCTCGTGCTCGGCGATTCGATCGAGCGCTACATGTTCATCTCGATCGAACGCTACGGCTTCGACTGGCTGTGGCGGCCGGTGGTGATCGCGCTGCTGACGATCGCGATCATCGGCGTGGTGCGGCCGTTCCTGGCCGATGTGCGCCGGCATGGCGGCTTCACCCGGATGGTGACCGATTTCCAGGCGCCGGTGTTCCATCCGACGCAGCTGTTCACGATGTTCTTCATCGTGCTGGTCGGCGCCATGATCGCAGCATCCCTGCCCTGGGCGTTCGCCGCCAAGCTCGTGCCGCTGATCGTCGGCATCCTCGCGCTCATTGTCGCCGGCATCAGCCTGTTCAACGAGATGTGCCGCAAGCCCGAGCCCGAGGGCGGCAGTCTCGCCGATCAGGCGCAGGCCGAGGTCGAGCAAAAGATTCACATGGACCTCACGTCCGACACCGCGCACCTGCCGCTTCGCACCATCGTGACGCGGTCGGCGCGCTTCTACGGCTATCTCGTCGCATTCATGGCCTCGATGGCGGTGATTGGGCTCATTCCAACGTCGGCGATTTTCGTCGTCGTGTTCATGCGGCTCGAAGGCCCGGAAAAATGGAAGCTGATCATCCCGTATGTGGTGGTGCTGCTGCTGGGCATCTACATCGCCTTCGACCAGTTCATGGCGATCCCCTGGCCGCCGACACTGCTCGGCTGGCTGGTGCCGGCGGCGAAAATCATCCCATCGGTGCAGTAGTCCGGAACGGGGTACCGGCTGCCATCGGGGCGGTGGTGCGGCCACGCAACACCGGCCAATTTTGTTTCGGCTTACCCTTAGATTCCACAGGTTTAGCCGGAAAATACGGCCTGCTCTGCGCGGTCAACCCGTATCAAAAGCCGGGCAAGCCTGTTATTTACCAAACCCTGTTTTGAAGAAAATCAGGGGCCTCGGGCAACGATTCCGGGGTTTTGGGAGAATTCGGAATGGCAAGCGCGCGGCTTGAACACCTGCTGGCTGGCACAGCAATCGTCCTGACCTTGGCTCTAAGCCCTTATAATACCATTGCTTTTGCCGAATCCGACGCCGCCATTTCGGCCGCCGTACCGATGCCGGATTTTGCCGACGTGCCGCCGCCGACCGCAGCCGACATCATGCCTGCTCCCGCAGTGCAGCCAGCGTCCGCCGCCGCGCCGGCGGCCACCACCGCCAAGCCCGAGCCCGAAACTTTGGCGCCCCAGCCCGCCGCTGCCAGCGCCGAGCCTCCTGCCGCGCCGACGATGGCCGCGCCCAAGGCGCCCGCCGAGACCACGGCATCGGTGCCGGCCTCGACGCCGTACAGCACCGCCTCGGCTACCGACACGGCGCTGGTCGACAAGCTTCGCGATCAGCTCGCTGCCGGCAAGTTTGACCGCATCCTCGGCGGCAAGAAGGAACGTGGCTCGGTCGAGCAGTTCTACGCCAGCCGCGAGTTCGCGCCGCTGTGGATCACCGAGGGCGCGCCGAGCGCGCGCGCCAAGGCCGTGACTTCTTATCTCGCCAGCGTCGACGCCGATGGCCTCGAACCATCCGACTACCCGCTGCCGGAGATCAACGCCGGCGTCGATGCCGACGCGCTCGCCGAGGCCGAGATCAAGTTCACCGACACAGTGCTGACCTATGCGCACCACGCCATGAGCGGCCGCGTGCACTACAGCCGGGTGTCCGGCGACATCGTCTACGACCTGGCCAAGCCCGATCCGACCAACGTGCTGACGCGCATCGCCAAGGCGGCGAACGTCGCCGACGCGCTCGACAGCTTCGAGCCGCCCCAGCCGCAATACAAGGCGCTCAAGGAGAAGCTCGCCGAACTGCGCAAGGGCGGCCGCGACGTCAACAAGCCGATCATTCCGTCCGGACCGGTGCTGAAGTACGGCAAGGTGAAGAAGGGCAAGGAGGTCAAAGAGGTCGTGATGGACGACCCGCGCGTGCCGGCGCTGCGCGAATGGTTCAGCCTCAGCGCGCCGGAGAGCGACACCACCTACGACAAGACATTGGCCGACACGATCGCCAAGTTCCAGAAGGAACACGGCCTGGCCGCCACCGGCCAGCTCACGCAAGCAACGCTCGACGCCATCAACGGGCCCAAGCGCGAGAAGACCGAGGACATCATCATCGCCAACATGGAGCGCTGGCGCTGGATGCCGCGCGACCTCGGCGAGACCTACGTGATGGTCAACATTCCGGACTACTCGCTGCGCGTCGTGCACAACGAGAAGCTGGTCTGGAAGACCAAGATTGTGGTCGGGCAACCCGGCAAGCCGACGCCGCTGCTCAGCGCCGAGATGAAATACATCACGGTCAATCCGACCTGGAACGTGCCGCCCTCGATCATCCAGAACGAATATCTGCCGGCGCTCAAGGAAGACCCGCAGGCGATGGATCGTATCGGGCTCAAGGTCGAGCAGAATCCGGACGGCACGGTGCGCATCTGGCAGCCGCCAGGCGACCGTAACGCGCTCGGCCGCATCCGCTTCAATTTCCCCAACAAGTTCCTGGTCTACCAGCACGACACGCCGGACAAGTACCTGTTCGGCCGCGACAAGCGCGCCTACAGCCACGGCTGCATGCGGGTCGAGAATCCGCTGAAGTACGGTGAAGTGCTGCTCGGCCTGGTGCTGCCGCAGGAGCATTACACCGCGGAGCGGCTGCAGAAGATGTTCGGTGGCTCCGAGATCAACATCAACTTCCCGACCGGCATCCCCGACCATCTCACCTACCAGACCGCCTTCGTCGACGATTCCGGCAATCTCCAGATTCGCGACGACGTCTACGGCCGCGACGCCAAGCTCCTTGCCATCCTCAAGGGCTCGGAGCGCAAGGTCGCCGACACCGCCATCGACCGTCCGCGCGGCGGCGGCTCGGCGGCGCCGGTGAAGATGCCGCCCGGCACATTCGGCGGGGGCGGCGGCGGGCCGTCGTTCTTCCAGATGCTGTTCGGCGGCAGCAGTGAGCCGGCAAAGCCGCGGGCCCGTGTCGGCCGTGCAGCGGATCGCCGGGCGAGCGCGCACTAGACCGACCCAACACGCCTGACCATGACCGGCCGCAGCCCCGCTGCGGCCGGTTTTTTGCTAAAGCGGAACGACTTTTCTTCGAATCGTCATTCCGCTTTAGCTTCTTGTTTGAGCATGATCTTTTCCGAAAACCGGTTCCCACTTTTCGGGATCATGCTTTAAGCAGGCGCTGGGACCGCACGAAGGGAGACGACGGATGTTTCAGGAGTCGGACATCAATCTGCCGGACGTGGTGGCCGAGGTCACGGCGGCCTTCCAACGCTACGAGCAAGCCCTGGTCAGCAACAACGTCCCCATTCTCGATCAGACCTTCCGAACCGACCCGCGCACCATCCGCTACGGCGTCGGCGAAATCCTTTACGGCCACGACGAGATCGCCGCGTTCCGCGCCGCGCGCGCACCAGTCGGCCTGAACCGAACGCTGTCGCGAACCGTCATCACCACCTATGGCCGGGATTTCGCGGTGGCTTCGACGCTGTTCCAACGCGTGGCGTCGAGCGGCAAGATCGGCCGTCAGATGCAAACCTGGGTGCGCTTCTCCAACGGCTGGCATGTGGTGGCCGCCCACGTCAGCCTGGTCGATGAAAACGACGTCTGGAACCCCGTGAAGTGAGGATGGGAGGCAGCGCATGCCGGCAATCGATCCGCGCATCATCGGCACCTGGCGCCTGAAGAGCACGATGGGCCGCGACGACTCCGGCGCGCTGCTGCCGGCGCCGTATGGACCTTTGGCGATGGGGCTCGTGGTGTTTGCCGCCGACGGCCGCATGATGGCCGTGCTGTGCGATGGGCGCGCCACGCTGCCATCCGGCGAGCCTCGCCAATTCATGTCCTACGCCGGCAACTACAGCTTCGACGGTACGACCTTGTCGACGCGGGTCGATGCCTCCTCGGACCAGAGCCGCGTCGACGGCGACCAGGTCCGCCACGTCCGCTTTGAGGACGGACTCATGGTGCTGGCGCCGCCGCGACGGCTTTATGCCGGGGTCATGCAGCACCAGGAGCTGGCCTGGGAGCGCATCGGCTGATTGTGGCGGACGCCGTGGGACCCGGTTCCCGGCCGGAACCATCTGCATCGCTCGTCGGTTTACCGGCATCGGAAACACGGATGGCGACAAACATGAGCGATCAAAACGCTGAACGGCCGATTGTTACGACGGGCAACCGCGCGCGGGATGGGGTCACCGGCCACAACGTGCGCACCGTGTTGACTGTCAGCATTGTCGCCCTGGTGATCGCGTTCGGGGGGCTTTGGTTGTTTTATTTCGCCTGACCAACATCCCATCGTCGGCCAAGCGGGGCTTTCCGGCCCGCCCACGGCATATGTCGACGACGCTGGACGGGTATGAGCATTTCGCGGCGCCCCGTGTCGCAGGCAAAGCCAAGCCAACGACGCGGAACCCCGCGCCTTCCTAGTCCAGCAATCGATACGAGGAGCCGCCGCACCGGGTTGAAATTCCCGTCAGAACTTGAATTCCGGCATGGAACGAAGTGCATCCTTGGTCATGTTCAGCACGGCATGATCGGGGTACCAGCGCTGCTCGTTCATGTTGGTTGCGGCGCCTGTCGTGCTGGGCTCATGCGGGAAGCGCAGGACCTCAAGCGGAATTTCGACCTTTCTGTCTCCGAGGCCGAGGTAGCCGCCGACCGAAATGATTGCCGACGTCACCTGCCCCTTGGGATTCATGATCAGGTCGTCGATCGTGCCGATCTTCTGATCCTGGGCGTTGGTGACCTCGACACCGACCAGCTTCGACACACGCCACGGACTGGTCTGTCCAGACACCTGAATGGGGGGCGTGTCCAGGTTGGGTTGCGCCGCGGCCGGCGTCGCCATCGCGGCCGCGATAAGGGCTGCAAATAAGGTGCGCGACATTGTGAACTCCTTCCTAGGTGTCCGTATCAACGCGCAAACCGACGCCGGGTTCGTTCGAAAGCGCCAGCGGGGCATCTGTCGGGCCGCAATAAGGCGGCCCGGCTCTGGGACCGATCAGCCGAGGCCCATCACCTCGTAGATCGGCCGTCCGGACCAGCGTCGGCCTCGTTCGATGATCGGTTTGGCGTCCTGCTCGCTCAATCCGTGCTTTTGGAGAATCTTGACGAGACACCCGATTCGGACTTCGACATCCTTGAGCGTCAGCCGTTCGCCGTCGTGATCGCGATAATGGTAGAGGCGCTTCTCGACAATATCGACGGTTGCGCCATGTTCGAGCAATGTCCAGATAAAGTCGTAGTCATCAACGCCCGCATAATTTCCAACCGACTCATCCAGGCCGATGCGCACGGCAAATTCCCTGCGGAACAGAAAGAAATGCTGCAGGTAACTGGCTTTCTGCTCAAGCGTCCTCAGCGAGCGATAACGCGCTATCGTCGTATTCGTGCTCGCCGCTTCATTGATGCGCAGATCCGGGAAATAAACGATATTGCCCGTCGACACGATGTCTGCCGT
>Ga0265325_10002612_pt1 | contig 12066 bp, 13 predicted proteins | sample 41420metaG_FD_202090 | JGI IMG/M metagenome (GOLD analysis project Ga0265325, IMG submission 202090) | Rhizosphere microbial communities from Carex aquatilis grown in University of Washington, Seatle, WA, United States - 4-14-20 metaG | ecosystem: Host-associated > Plants > Roots > Rhizosphere...
TATGGCGGTGCAACACAAACATCTCTAGTTACCCGTCGGGGCGAAGATTTGGAGACTCACATGACAAAGACCTTCGCAGCTATCGTTCTCGCCGCTCTTGCCGCCACGCCGGCAATGGCCGCCAGCACTCATCATCGCGCCACCACGCAGGCTTATGCCGCCGATGACTCCGGCTACGCCTATGCTCCGGCCAATTCCAACGTCGTGATCGAGAACGGCGTCGTCGCCGGCGCCGATCCGGACGCGAATGTGCGCCTGAACCTGCGCGAACAGGCCGATCAGAACTGGAGCAACTAAGCTCTCATCAGTGAATTGCAGCACAGCCCGGCCTCGCGGCCGGGCTGCGCTTTTGCGCGCGATCGATCCGCTGCTAGTGTCCGCGGCAATGGGGACGACGATGGCCGCAATCGACCGCCAAAGCGCGTTTTCCGGCACCAAGGAGGTGGCGCAGCCGCTGCGTATCGACGAAGCGCGGCTCGCCGATTATCTCGCGTCCAGGGTGAAAGGCTTTGCCGGGCCGCTGGCGATCAAGCAATTCAAGGGCGGCCAGTCCAACCCAACGTATTGTCTCGAAACGCGCGGCGCGCGCTATGTGTTGCGCAGAAAGCCGCCTGGTAAATTGCTGCCGTCGGCGCACGCTGTCGATCGCGAATTTCGGGTCATCCAGGCGCTGCACGCGCAAGGCTTCCCGGTCGCCGAGCCGTTGCTCTATTGCGATGACACCGGTGTCGCCGGCACCGCTTTCTACCTGATGGCGTTCGTCGATGGCCGCGTATTCTGGGAACCGCAAATGCCGGGTTCATCGCCGGTCGAACGCGCCGCCATCTATGACGCGATGAACGACACGTTGGCGCGCCTGCACAGTTTTGAGCCCAGCAAGATCGGGCTCGGCGATTTTGGCAAAGGCGAGAACTACGTCGCCCGTCAGGTCGATCGCTGGTCCAAGCAATATCGCGCATCCGAAACTGAAGCGATCGACGACATGGAGCGGCTGATCGAATGGCTGCCTAAACACATTCCGCCGGCCCCGACGACACGGCTGGTGCATGGTGATTACCGGCTCGACAATCTGATCTTCGAACCGGCCGCGCCGAGCGTGCGCGCGGTGCTCGATTGGGAATTGTCGACGCTCGGCGATCCGCTCGCCGATTTCTCCTATCACCTGATGGCGTGGCACATGCCGCATTCGGACAGCGCCGCCGGAACCGGCAGCCTGGTCGGTCACGATCTCGCCGCGCTCGGCATTCCGCCGATGGCGGGTTACGTCGAGCGCTATCGCGACCGTACCAAGCTCGATCCGCGGCCTTACCTGCCGGTCTATCTCGCCTATAATTTTTTCCGCATCGCCGCCATTCTCCAAGGCATTATCGGCCGCGTCCGCGACGGCACGGCGACCTCGGAATTCGCCCCGGCCAAGGCCGAGATGATTCGCCCGCTGGCGGCGAGGGGGTGGGCGTTTGCGAAGCAGGCTGGCGCCTAGCGCCTCGCCGCGAAAAACGCCTTCAGTAACGCGCCGGATTCACTCTCATTGATGGCGCCATAGACGTCCGGCCGGTGATGGCAGGTCGGCGCAGAAAAAAACCGCACGCCATTGTCGACCGCGCCGCCCTTCGGATCGGCGGCGCCGTAATAGAGCCGCCGGATGCGGGCAAACGATATCGCCGCCGCGCACATCGCGCAGGGCTCGAGCGTCACATAGAGGTCGCACTCGGTCAGCCGCTCGCTGCCGAGCGCTGCCGCCGCGGCACGGATCGCCAGCAGTTCGGCATGCGCGGTCGGGTCGCGGTCGGCCAAAGTCCGGTTGCCGGCGCTAACGATAATCTCGCCATTGCGCACGATAACGGCGCCGACCGGCACTTCGCCCCGCACCGCAGCGGCGCGGGCCTCGTCGAGGGCGGTTTGCATGAAACTGGTTGTGCCGGCCATTTGTGCCTTTATACACGGCGCATGGCCAGCGAACATCAAGGCGAGCGCATCGCCAAAGTCATCGCCCGGGCGGGTCTCGGCTCACGCCGCGAGGCCGAGCATTGGATCGAGGCCGGCCGCGTTTCCGTTAACGGCGCGGTGATTTTATCGCCGGCGCTCAATGTGACCGCGGCCGACCGCGTCAGTGTCGACGGCACGCCGTTGCGGGCGCGCGAGCGCACCCGGCTGTTTCTGTACCACAAGCCCCGCCGGCTGATGACCACGCACTCGGATCCCGAAGGCCGGCCGACCATCTTCAGCGCGCTGCCAAAGCACCTGCCCCGCCTGATCAGCGTCGGGCGGCTCGATTACAACACCGAAGGTCTGTTGCTGCTCACCAATGACGGCGCACTGGCGCGCGTCCTTGAACTGCCGAAGACCGCCTGGGAGCGCCGCTATCGCGTGCGCGCGCTCGGCCGCGTCACGCAGGACGCGCTCGACAAATTGCGCGACGGCATCACCGTGGACGGCGTTCATTACGGGCCGGTCGAGGCGAGGCTCGACCGCCAGCAAGGCGCCAATGTCTGGCTTACCTTCACGATCAAGGAAGGCAAGAACCGCGAGGTGCGCAACGTGCTGCTGCACCTCGGCCTGCAGGTGAACCGGCTGATCCGGGTCGGCTTCGGGCCGTTCGAGCTCGGCGCACTCGAAGACGGTGCAGTTGAGGAAGTGCCGAGCGCCACGGTCATCGAGAAACTCGGTGTTGAGATCGTAAAAGAATCCGGCGCGGATTCTGCCGGACCGGCGCTCGATCACGAGCCCCCGCCGCGTCCGTCCCGTCACTCCGGGACGCGAGGTGGTGAACGCAGCGCTGCAAGGGGCAATCACCCCGATCCCGAGCGTCCCGGCCGCGATGCTTCAAGGCCCCTGTCGCAAGACGATCCAAGAAAGCGCCTCACCCCGAAGAAACATCGCCGCGACCGCACCGGTGGCCCGCGACCGTCGCGACCGAAACCATCCAACAAGCCGCTGCCGGATGAGTCGGGGCAGGCTAAACCGTCGACCAACAAGCCGAGGGATCGGCGCTGATGCGCGTCGTCGGTGGCCGCCTGCGCTCGCGCGCCATCGCCGGGCCGAAATCCTCGGCGATCCGCCCGACCGCCGACCGGCTGCGTGAGGCGTTGTTCAACATTCTGATTCACGGCTACGGCGACCCGGTGACTGGGGCGCGCGTGCTCGACCTGTTCGCCGGCACCGGTGCGCTCGGCATTGAGGCGTTGTCGCGCGGCGCGGCCTACGTCCTGTTCGTGGATGATGCGGCACAGGCGCGGGCGGTGCTGCGGGAAAACATGGAATCGCTCGGCCTCGCCGGCGTCAGCCGCATCTTCCGCCGCGACGCGACGAAATTAGGACCGGCGCATCCGGTCGAGCCGTTCTCGCTGGCATTCCTCGATCCGCCCTATGGCAAGGGCCTCGGCGAAAAAGCCTTGGCCGCCGCACGCGACGGCGCTTGGCTCGCGCCCGGCGCGCTGGTCGTTGTCGAGGAAGCGACCGACGCGAATTTCTCCGCGCCGGCCGGTTTCATCGAGCTTGAACGGCGCGACTACGACGACACGATCGTCGCATTCCTGCGTGCCGGCTAGGCTATTTCTTCTTCCAGACTTCGGTGCCCTTGGTGCCGGCGTCGGTGCGGCGCCACCATTTGCCCTCAAGCGAACCATCCGGCTTGATGTTCATCACCATGATGATCGCCCGGCCATCCGCCACGCCGCCGACGAACAGCTTGTTGCCGTCGACCTGGCCGACGCCGACATATTTGCCGTTGTCCCATTTCAGTTCGAGCGCACCATTTTTGTCCATGGTGACGGCAAGCGGGCCCTCGCCGTCATATTTGCTGCCGTCGGTCTCGGTGCCGTTGACCACATAGTCGCCGATCAGGCTCGCATTATCGGCTGCCAGCGCTGGCGCGCTCCAACCGACGAGCGCGAGAAATGCTAACGCGATGAGTGATTTCACGAGTAACCCCCAATTTGCCGGCCAAAGGGCGCGGCTTTGCGAGGTTAATCTAGCGCGTTTTCGCATTTAATTTGCATAAATTCAGGTGCGGCCGAATAGCCGCTCAATGTCGGCGAGCTTCAGCTCGACATAGGTCGGACGGCCATGATTGCACTGGCCGGAATTGGGCACCGCCTCCATCTCCCGCAGCAAAGCGTTCATTTCCTCAGGCTTGAGCCGCCGCCCGGCGCGCACCGAGCCGTAGCAGGCCATGGTGGCGGCGACATGCATCAAGCGCCGCTCAAGCGGCAGCGCCTCATCCCATTCCTGCATGTGCTCGGCGAGGTCGCGAACCAGGCCTCTGGCGTCGATCTCCCCCAGCAAAGACGGCGTTTCGCGCACCACCACCGCGCCCGGCCCGAACGGCTCGAGCAACAGGCCAAACTGCGACAAGTCCTCCGCGCGTGCGCAGAGCCGCGCGACATCGGACTCGTCGAGCTCGACGACCTCCGGAATCAGCAGAATCTGCCGTGCCACCCCGGCTTTGTCGAGCGCAGCCTTGATGCGCTCATAGACGACGCGCTCATGCGCCGCATGCTGATCGACGATCACGAGGCCGTCTTTGGTCTGCGAAACGATATAAGTCTCATGCAACTGGGCGCGCGCCGCGCCGAGCGGACGCTCGATCAGATCAGGCTGCGGCGCGAAGGTTTCGATCCGGGCATCGGCCGATGGCGGGCCAACGTCGAAGGCCTCTTGTGCGATCTCGGCGAGACCCAGTCCTCTGTATTGTCCGCCAAATTGGCCGCCGCGCACCGGCGAGTACAGGCGTTGCGCTAAAGGCCGCCGCGCCGTTCCGAGCGGACGGAACGCCGCGATAGTGGCGCTGCCGCCGGTCGTCGCCGCGCGGTTGCCGTCGCGCGCCAACGCCATCTTCAGCGCGCTCACGATCAGGCCGCGCACCAGCCCGCCGTCGCGAAAGCGCACCTCGGTCTTGGCCGGGTGCACGTTGACGTCGACCTCACGGGCGTCGAGCGTGACGAACAAGGCCAGCGCCGCATAGCGATCGCGCGGCAGATAATCGGCATAGGCGGCGCGCACCGCGCCGATCAGCAGCTTGTCGCGCACCGGCCGGCCATTGACGAAAAGATATTGCGCCAGTGAATTGGCGCGCGAGAAGGTCGGCAGTCCGGCATAGCCGTCGACGCGCACGCCTTCGCGTTCGCCGGACACCACGATGGCATTGGCGCGGAAGTCCGGCCCGAGCGCGTCGCCGAGCCGAGAGAGGCGCGCCTCCACTCCACCAGTGCCGTTCCAGGTCACCGGCGCGCGTTCCTCCCCGGCGATCGTGAACGCGACGTCAGGCCGGCTCATGGCGAGACGGCGCACGACATCGCGCACCGCTTCAGCCTCGGTGCGGTCGGTCTTGAGAAACTTGAGTCGCGCCGGCGTCGCGTGAAAAAGATCGCGCACCTCGACAGTGGTGCCGCCTGACAATGCGGCGGGCCTCACCGGCGATTTGTCGCCGGCATCGACACTGATCGCCCAGCCATGCGGCTCGCCGGCGTGTCGCGTCGTGATGGTGAGCCGGCCGGCCGCGCCAATCGACGGCAGCGCCTCGCCGCGAAAGCCAAGCGTGCGGACGGCGAGCAGGTCCTCGTCGTCGAGCTTCGAGGTGGCGTGGCGCTCAACCGAAAGCGTCAGATCGGCGCGCGTCATGCCGGCGCCATCATCGGTGACGCGAATAAGCCGCCGCCCGCCTCCATCGGTGATGACGTCGATCTTACGCGCGCCGGCATCGAGCGCGTTCTCGACCAGTTCCTTGACCACGCTGGCCGGCCGCTCGATCACCTCGCCGGCGGCGATGCGATTGACGACACCTTCTGGAAGCTGGCGAACAGGCATGGGGTGATTCGCGTGAGCCGCAATGATAGCCCCGCAACCGAGGCAGCCGCGGGGCTTTGTCGCAATTGCCCCCGCTATCCTTGGCCTAATCGAGCCATGGTCTAATCGAGCTTTGGCTTGCCCGAACGAAGGTTCTTGATGTGGCCGCGGTGCTTCTTGCCTTCCAGCCGCCGCTTCTTCTGTGATCGCGGAACCTTGGTCGGGCGGCGCTCGAGCGGCCGCACCGCCGCCTGCCGGATCATCTCGAATAGACGGTCGCGGGCATCGGCGCGGTTGCGCTCCTGGGTGCGGTGGCGTTGCGCCAGGATGACGATGACGCCGTCCTTGGTCAGCCGCTTGCCGGCAATCGCCATCAGCCGCACGGCGACATCGTTCGACAGCGCAGGCGACCGCCGCACGTCGAAGCGCAATTGCACCGCCGACGACACCTTGTTGACGTTCTGCCCGCCTGGGCCCGAGGCGCGCACGAAGGATTCCGATAGCTCGGATTCATCGAGGAAGATTTCAGACGTGACTTGGATCATCTTGTCAGTTGCCATGCTCGCGAAAGCGGGCATCCAGTGTACACTGTCGCCGCCGTGATTACTGGATCACCCGCTTTCGCGGGTGATGACAGCAGAATTTGGCAAACGGCAACGGCCTATCGACCCTCCAAATACCGCTTCGCCAGCACCTTACCCTGTTCGACCGCCGGCTGGTCGAAGGCGTCGACGCCAAGCAGGCGCGCGGCGATGATGGTCTCAAGCATGAAGTGCATCAGCAATTCGCCGAGATGCTCCTCGTCGAGTCGCGACACGTGGATGGTGCGCACCGGCACGCCGTTTTTCGCCAAAGTCTCGGCGGTGGCGCGGCCCTCCGCCGCGACCAGATCACCGATATGCTTGCCGCCGAACCCCGGCTCGTGGGCGAGACTGGCCAGTTGCGGGTCGATGCGCGGCCCGAGCCCCGCAGCATCAGTGGTGATGATCGTCACTAACTTGTCGCGCGGGCCGCCGATATAAAGCTGCAACTGGCTGTGCTGATCGACCGGGCCGATCGCTGCGATCGGCGTCGAGCCTTTGCCGTCCTTGCCGAGGCTTTCCGCCCAAAGCTGCACGTACCAGCGGGTAAAGCGCTCCAGCCGATCGGCGTAAGCCATCAGTACGCTGATCGGCTTGCTGTTCTGCGCCATCGTGACCGCAAGCGCGGCGCCGAGCGCGGCCGGAACATCCGCGGCGCGTTTCTTGTCGAGCACCGGCGCTAGCGCCGTCTTGGCGCCCGATCGGATCGCCGCGAGATCGAGCCCGAGCACCGCGGCCGGCAGCAGTCCGACATTGGTGAGCACGGAAAATCGCCCGCCGACGCCGGGATCGTGGTCGAGCATCGGCACCTTGTGCGCGGCGAGCAAGTCGCGCAGGCCATTGCCACGGCCGGCCTTGGCCGGTTCGGTCAAGCCGAGAAAGATGTCGGGGATACGGGCGCCCTGCCCTGCGGCCTTGGCGACCGAGAGCGCCGCGATGGTCTGCATCAAGGTCTCGGCAGTGCCGCCCGATTTCGACACCGCGACATAGCGCGTGGTCGGATGGGGCAGCGCCTTGAGCAACTCGCCGTAGGTCGCGGGATCGAGATTGTCCATGAAATGGATGCGCGGCGGGGGCCGCAACACGCCGATGCCGGGAACGGCGTAGCCTGCGAGTTGTGCCAGCGTCTGGCCGCCGAGGCTCGAGCCGCCGGTGCCGAGAAAGACCAGGTCGGTCGCGCCGTCAGCCAATCGGCGGCCCGCACTATTGATGTCGTGCAGGTCGTCGTGCCGGCCGGCGAGATGCAGTAACGGCAAGCTGTTGTCGGCATGCCGCGCCCGCAGCCAGGCGAGCGCCTCGTCGGCGCGTCCGAGCGCGGCATCGAGCGCCGCCGCGCCGACACCGTGCGCCCCAGTATTGGCCTCGCGCGCAAGTTCGATGGATTGGATCAGAGGCATGACGTGGCAACCATCACATTCTGTCATCGTCCGCGAAAGCGGACGATCCAGTAAACGCGGTCGCTGCGTTTGGGCAAGACCTAACTGCTGTGGTTACTGGATGCCCCGCTTTCGCGGGGCATGACAGCAAAATGTTGCGTCACTCGCTCGACGTCACGCCCTTTGGCTCGCCGGCAATGGTCACCAGCAGGCCGCTGCCATAGAGGCGTTTTGCCACCCGTTTGGCGTCGTCGACCGTGACCGCGTCGATCAGGCCACCGCGGCGCTGGATATAGTCGATGCCGAGATTGTCGGTCTGAATCTGCACCAGCTGGGCGGCGATCTTCGAGGACGTATCGAGCCCCAACGCGTAGGAGCCCTTGAGGAATGACTTCGCCTGAGCAAGCTCGTCAGCCGTCGGACCGGTTTCGGCCATGCGCCTCATTTCCTGCTCGATGATGGCGAGGGCATCGCCGGTTCGGTCGGCGCGCGTTGCGGTGCCGCCGAGAAGGACCGCCGCGCGCCGGAACCAAATCAGATTATCGGATACGCCGTAGGCCAGGCCGCGCTTTTCCCGTACCTCGCGATACAGCCGGGAGGACATCGAGCCGCCGCCGAGGATGTGATTGACGACATAGGCCGCCATGAAATCCGGATCGTTGCGCGCAATGCCGGGTCCGCCGAAGGTGATCACCGCTTGCGGGACATTGACCGGGATCACGATGCGGCGGCCCATACCTTGCGCGACAGCCTGCGGCACCGGCTTGAGATCGTTGCTGGCCGGCAGCGACGCAAAGGCGCGGTCGATCAGCGCGCCGGCAGCGGCGGCATCCACGTCGCCGACGATCGCGATTTTGAGCTCGTTGCGCGCGAATACCCGACGCACGTAATCGCGCATATCGTCGGCGCTGACGCGCGGCAAGGTGTCGAGACTGCCTTGGGTTTCTCGCCCATAGGGATGATCGGGGAAGGCGGTCTGCCACCAGTTCTTGCTGGCAAGCTCGTTCGGGCTGGTCGTTGCACGACGCAGGTTCGACAATTCTTGCAGACGGACCCGTTCGACCGCCTCGGCGTCGAAGCGCGGCGCACTTAGCGCGAGGTGCAGCAAATCAAAGGCCTCGCCACGGTGCTCGTTGAGTGTGCGAAGGTTGCCGCTGAAATAATCGCGACCGACGCGGAAACTCAGTTCAATGGCGTGATTTTCCAGCCGCTCATGGAAGGTCTTGCCGTCAAGATCTCCAGCGCCCTCATCAAGCAAATCGGCGGCGAGATTGGCGAGGCCCGATTTGTCGGCGGAATCCTGGCTGGCGCCGCCGTGAAACGAATAGGCCATCGCAACCAGCGGTGTCGCGCTTTCACGGACCAGCCAGGCTTCGATGCCGGCCGGGCTGACGATGCGCTCGATCGTCATGGCCTGCGCCACCGGCGCAATGACCAGCGCGGCTATCAGCGCGAGAAAACCGCTCAACCGATTCATGTGCGCTTGTCCGCCCGTGGGTTCGTGTCCTTGATCAGATAGCCGGTCACCGACCGGCGTTTGTCGAGCCAATGCCGGGCCGCGTCCTGTACGGCCTGGCCGGTCACCGTCTTGATGCGTGCCGGCCAATGCTGCACGCCCTCGACTGAACCGCCGGTCGTCAAAGCGGTGCCGTACCAGCGCGCCAGCGCCGCCTGGCTATCGGCCGTATAAACCGCGTCGGCGATCAGTCGGGTTTTGGCGCGCTCAAGTTCCTCCGCCGTTACGCCCTTGGCCACGATTTCGGCAATGATCGCATCGATCTGCTGTTCGAGGTCGGGGAGGCTGACGCCGGGCGCCGGCGAACCGGTAACGCCGAACGACGTCATATTGAGCGCATTGCTGTCATACGAGGCGCCGGCGTTGACCGCGCTGCGCTTGTTGACGACCAGTTCGTTGTACAGCCTGCTGTTCGAACCGCGACCGAGAATGTGGGCCAGCACTTCCAGCACTTCAGATTCGCCGGCCTGGGCGGTGGCGAAGGACGGCACCAGATAGCTGCGGCTGAGCGAGGGCTGCTCAACCCGCGCATCGGCCAGCGTCAGCGAGCGGGGCGCAATCGGCGGTGGCTCCTGAGGGCGGATTCGCGGCGCGAAATCATGGCGCTTTTCGACCTTGCCGTAGGTCTCCTCCGCCATGGCCAGAACCTGCGCCGGCTCGACGTCGCCGGCGACGACGACGATGGCGTTGTTCGGCCCGTAAAACCGCTTGTAGAAGGCGATGGCGTCGTCGCGGGTGAGTTGCTCCATCTCATGGCGCCAGCCGATCACCGGCTTGTGGTACGGCTCGTTGAGATAGAGCGCGGCGTCGATCTGCTCCCCGAGTTTGGCACGCGGGTTATTGTCGATGCGCTGATTGCGCTCCTCGAGAATCACGTCGCGCTCTGGCAGCACGACTTCGTCGGTGAGGACGAGCCCGGTCATGCGGTCGGCCTCGAATTCCATCATCGACTTGAGCTGATCGCTTGGAACACGCTGGTAGTAGCCGGTGTAGTCCTGCGACGTGAAGGCATTCTCCTGCCCCCCGATGGTCGCGACGACCTTCGAGAACCGGCTAGCCGGATTCTTGGCCGTGCCCTTGAACATCAGGTGTTCGAGGAAATGCGCGAGGCCGGATTTGCCCGCGGTCTCGTCGGCGGCGCCGACCTTGTACCAGACCATGTGGGTGGTGACGGGCGCGCGATGATCGGGGATGACGACTAGTTCGAGGCCATTCTTGAGCGTGAAATTTGAAACGCTGGGACCGTCAGACTGCGCGAAAGCCACCGATGAAATGGTCAGCGCGAATAGCGCCATGAGGAAAGACGATTGCGCCCGTAGCGGCCGGAGAAGGAGCAAATTCATCCTGTTATTGCTGACGCAGGTTCCGAATAGCCGCCCCGCGGTTACTCGTTCTCGTCTGGTGTCGCAGAATGCCGCCGGCAATCAGTGATCAGATAACGCGACTCGTTTAAGGCGTCACTTGCCGATGTTCATGCCGTGTTCGAGATAATAGTCGGTCGGCTTGATCGGGGCCTTTTCCTTGCTCAGCCCGTAGGGCTGGCTCGGCGACGGCGTCTGGTAGCCGGTCGGCGGGTCGATCAAGCTGGCGCGCGGCGCTTCGCCGGTAAATTTCGCCGACTCCTCTTTGTCCTTCGAGCCGAACATCGTGCCCCAAAGCCCGCCTTTATAGCCGAGCTTATCGGGGCTCAGCGGCAGACCCTTATCATCGACGACCGTGCCGTCGGGGCGGCCCTTGCCGTAGACGCGACCCTTCTCGATTTCGGCGATCGGCAGCGGCAGTGAATTCTGTCGCAAACGCTCGCTGCTATTCATGCCGTCGTCGCTGGCCGCCTCGGCCCTCGCACGCCGAACTTCCGGTTCGACGGGCCAGTTCGGATCCTTAACCTCGGTGCCTTTCGGCGGCGGCAATGCGGCGCTCGGGGGAATGACCAGCGGCGAGCGTTCGTGATAGTCGATCGAGGAGCCCGGGCCGCCCTCCCGTGTCAGGCCAAATGCGCCCATGATGCCGTCGAGAATCTTGACGTCAGGCGCCCTGTCGTCTTCGGCGCGCGCCGGCCCGGCACCAAACAGCAAGGCGGCGCCAAGAACACCACCCAGCGCGCAGCCGATCGAGGCGTGTAGCCACCTACCGTTCCCTGCGATATTTGACGCTGCCGGCCTACTCATCGCTATCCCTAAATAAGGCTCGTATATCCCGCTCGATCAGGGCGCTTTTGCGGCATTGCCTGCAAAGAGGGATTCATACAGCAGCCCCACAACCCCGGCAACAATAGCTACATCAGCGAGGTTAAAAACGTACCAGTAAAACCGCCAATTGACGGTTGATATGTGAAAAAGCACGAAATCGGCCACCCAACCGTAGGCCAGCCGGTCGATGGCGTTGCCCAATGCCCCGCCAATAATGAGGCCGAGCGAAAGCGCGGTCAGCCGGCTGTGCGAGCGGGCGAGCCAAAGCCACAGCGCCACCACTGCCAGCAATTTGATCGCCAGCAGCACCCATTGGCCGAACGCGCCCTGGCTTCGGAACAGGCCATAGCTGATGCCGGTGTTTTTCGTCAGGACGAAGTCTATGAAGGGCATGACGGGAACGCTGCCCCGCGCGCCGAGATCGAACACGAACAGCAAATAGAGCTTGCTCGCCTGGTCGGCGAGACAGGTCAGCACCGCGACGGCGACGCCGAAGACGGTCAACGGGCCGCGGAGGGCAATCCAATTCATGTGGCGTTTTTTACCCTGTCATCACCGGGCTTGTCCCGGTGATCCCGCTTAGGCGGGCAATGTGCATCCCTAAACGAGATGGCCGGGAC
>Ga0265325_10002613_pt1 | contig 12063 bp, 9 predicted proteins | sample 41420metaG_FD_202090 | JGI IMG/M metagenome (GOLD analysis project Ga0265325, IMG submission 202090) | Rhizosphere microbial communities from Carex aquatilis grown in University of Washington, Seatle, WA, United States - 4-14-20 metaG | ecosystem: Host-associated > Plants > Roots > Rhizosphere >...
GACCAGATTTTTTCGCGAATGCAATCATTTGGCCGGGGCCAAAGAAGCAGATCACACTACGCATCGATCCCGATGTGCTGATTTTTTTTCGCAAGCACGGACGCGGCTATCAGAGCACGATCAATGCTGTTTTGCGGAAATACATGGAGGCAAGAAAAGAATCAACATCCGTCAGACCGCGGATCTCAGCCAACCATCACGCCAGCAGCCGACTGAGCAAATCGAAAGTCTAGCTTCGGAAGTCCGACGCCCGACGCCGCACCTCTAGCTACCGTACTTTCTCGGCACCCGCTTCGAAATATTGCAGAGAATTTCGTACGGTGTACTGTTCGCCAGTTCAGCATGCTCGAGAGCATCCACGCTCAACCCCTCGCACGCGCCCAGCAGGATGACTTCATCCCCCACCGAAATTCCTGGGATGCCGGTGACATCTACCAGCGTAAGGTCCATTGAGATGCGGCCGACGATCGGCGCGTAGTGCTCGCGCACGATCACCCGGCCGCGATTGGAGAGTTGGCGGTTGTATCCGTCGGCATAGCCCACTGGCAGGACGGCCACGTGCGCAGGAGCCTTGGTCACGTAGGTCGCGCCATAGCCCAGCGGCTGGTTCGCTCCGAAATCGCGCAATGAGAGAATGCGCGTCTTCCAGGTGAGAACCGGCTTCACCGGCAAGCGCAGCGTCCCACCGCTGACCTCACGTCCCGCCCGCTGAAAGGGCAGGTAATAGCCATAGAGCGCCACTCCCGGTCGAACCATACTGTTCCAGGTCTCGCGCCGCGAAATGACGGCGGCAGTATTCGCCATGTGTACGAAAGTCGGCTCCATCCCGGCCTCGCGCACTAGGCGACGCGCAACGTCAAAGCTACGCTCCTGATCGGCCACCGATGGCGCGTCCATCACTTCCGACGAAGCCAGATGCGTTGAGAGTCCCTCCAGCACGAGATGTTTGGCCGCCTTCAACACCGCGAGCACGCCGGGAAGCTGCTCGATGCCAACGCCCAGTCGGCCCATGCCGGTATCGACCTTCAGATGCACCGGATGCTGCGCAACGCCCATCGCAGCCGCGGCCGTCTCCAGAGTCTCGATATGCCACGGCTCCCACACCGTAGGCGTAAGGCGCAAGCGGATGATCTCTCTCTCCTCGCCCCGCCAGAAACCAGTCATCAGAAGGATGTTGGCGCGAATCCCCGCCTCGCGCAGCGGAATCGCTTCGTCGAGCGAAGTGACGCCGAGCCACTTCGCCCCCTCAGCCTCGAGCCCGCGCGAACATTCGACAGCACCGTGACCATAGGCATCGGCCTTCACCACGGCGCACACCGTGACATTCGCTCCCACATGCTTCTGCACGGTGAGGAAGTTTTTTCGCAGCGTGGTCAAAGAAACTTCCGCCCATGTCGGGCGCGTCGCCACGCGGCTCAGAATTTCTACTGTGCTTGCCACTTTCGCGATTATATCGGGAGCAGCCCGCGAACTCAGGTTACGCTTGGGCTACTCCCGTCTATCCGATCCTCGTTTTCAAGTTTAGGATCCCTAGCGTTCGGCCAAGGAGAAGTTCACGGTAATCTGCGTTTCCACCTCGATCGGCTCGCTATTGAGAATGTAAGGACGGTACATCCACTGTCTGACCGCATCGATCGCAGCCGGCACGAGCATTGGGTGTCCTGAAACAGCGTGCAAATTCTCAATCGCTCCGGCCTTGCTGATCACTGCGACCAGAACCACTGGTCCCTGGATGCGTGCACTTCTCGCTAGCGGCGGATAAACCGGATCGACACGGCGAATCAGGTTCCCCTTCAGCATGTTCGATGTGCGAAAAGGGTGAGCAACGGACGGAGCGGGTGCCGGCGGCAGGGGCCTTGTACCACCAAGCGGAATCGGAAAACCATCGGGTGAACCAATCGTCGGGCCTAAATCACCGCCGCCAGGGCCTCCGATCGTGCCAATCGTCGGCGCCACACCATCATCCCGGCTCGCGATCCTGTCAGGCACCCGGCCCGGAGCCATGATCCGGCCCGTGTAGGGGATGATCTGCACGCCAGAACTGCGGACGTGGCCTTGCAGCCGCGTCGGCGTTGGATCCGGCCTCCCCAAGCTCACCGGCGTGGAAACACTCCGCGCAGCAGGCAGCCCCACTGTTTTCCAAAGCGGCAGCAACAGCAGCAAACCGAGGATCAACACCTGCAGTCCAAACGAAGTCAGCGTGGTGAAGCAGCGGCGAGCACGTTGGGCCCATGAAGCTTCCAGCAGGCTATCGGTAAACATCGAGTCTTCAAACATGGCGTCCTCCAGCGTGAAATCTGCTTGCTGCTATGGACACCGCGAAAGCTCGTACCGACGATGTTGCGTGCAAGAAAAAAGGCCGCGCTTTCACGCGGCCTGCTGGAACTTTTTCGACACCAAAGGTGTCGGGTTAATTCTATTTTGGCGGCGAAGTTGGCTTGGGTGCCGCAGGCTTCGCGGTTCCCGTGCCGGTTGGGGCCCTCGGCGCCGCCGGCTTCGCAGCTCCCGTGGTCGGTGGCGCGGCCACCCCAGACTGAGTGTTGTAGATATCAACTACTGGCTTGGTAATGTCCACGCCTTCGCCAGCCATCACGACTGGGCTCTGCGGCCAAGGCTTCGACGTATCGATGATGAGCCCGAACCCATTGTCCTGTGCGTATTTGACGATCGTCGGAGCCAGCTTCTGCAGGATGCGGCCTGCAATCTCCTGGTTCTGATTCCCGAAGTCTTCCTGCGCATCCTGCACGGCGCGATCAAAAAGCTTTTGCTTGCTCTCAATCTGTTTCTTCAGATTGGCCAGAGCCTCTTCGTTCAACTTGTCTTGCTGAGTGGTGAGCTGTTTCTTCAAACCCTCGAGTTCGTCGTTCTGCCCCTTCAGTTCGCTCTGCTTGGGCTCGAACTTTTTTTGCAAGGCCTCGAGGTCGCGGCGGCCTTCGTTGCTTCCGAAGATCGCCCCTTCTATGTTGATCGTCCCAACCTTGGTGCCTGTGCTGGGGGAACCCGTAGTTGCCGGTGCCGTAGCAGCCGGGCTGGCAGGCATGGCGGCCGATCCGGACGGTGTAGCGGCGCTGCCGGTTTGGGCCAATGCGGAAAACGTGAATGTGACCGCAACAGCCAGAAGTACTCGCAGAAACTTGCTTGTCATTGGATCGGTTGAACTCCTTGGAACATGCTTCTCAGAACATGCTTCCGGGAATGAATTTCGGTTATCGTTCTCTGATCGCTTCTTCAGTTCACGCTGGGCCGCACTGAATGAGGTCTCCGCTGCGGTCGCGCCCGCCATCGAAAATGGCGCACTGGATTGCCAGCATCACACGCTGAGCCTGCGGGCGTGTCGTCCACGCCTCACAGCTGACTTGATGGCGTGGATCATCCGTATTATAGAGACCTCGCTCCTAGCCCGTCAAACAAAGCCCTGCAAACTTAGAACGTCGTCGCCACCGTAAACCGGAACGTCTTGCGCGGTTCCCGCAACAGGAAACTCGGCGCATACGTGTTCACCGCGAGGTGATAGGTATAGTCGCCCGCCGCGCCCGCCGGGAACATCGCACGGGTCACCGGTATCGGTGGCGTCGCCGGACCGTCAAGACGGAACGGATTGTAGGCCCAGTAGATGCGGAACGGTGCATTTACCACCGGAAGGAACATCTGCAACTCGAGCCCCGTCGAAACGCGAGGCTTCCAGTTCGTCGAGCCCAAGACCTGCAGATCCTGCGCAGGTCGCGGGTTCAGAGTATGTCCGCCCTGGCAATTGAACCCCGCATCCAGCGTCGGACACCCGAAGGGTGTACTGATCACTTGATCGAATTGTTGCGTTGCAATCTGCAATTGCGAAGGCCGCACGATCGGATCGATGCCCGCGTCAATAAATGGAGCCAGTGCTACAGGCCCGGCAATCGTGATGCGATATTCCAGGTTTGTCCACACGCTGAGGTCGCCGCCGGGGAATACGATCTGGTCAACCGGAATTGGCACCGTCCAATTTCCCTGCCTCGGGTTGGCAGGATTTTTAGGAACGGGAGTTCCATCAGGATTCGTCAGGGTAATGACGTTCGAGCTTGGCAAAAACGCGACCGGCGATATCGACCGAATATCAAAACCGCGAATGTCGTTTTCGCCACCCATAAAGAAGCGTTGGAATGGCGGAGCCACTAGGTTTCCGTACCCGCTAATGAACGACCCGTTGATCGTGTAGCCGATTGCGTTTCGGCGGTTCTGCACGGGAATGAATTTCTTGTACTGAACGATCGGCCGGACAGAGCGGACTGTGCCGCCTATTCCCGCCAACTCCATCCCCAGCGTCAGCTGATGGCCCTTATGCGGAGAGATTCCGCTGTCCAGCGTATTGAATGAAAAATTGGGGAAGATCTTGCTTGTGATGATTCCGTTCACCGCGTTCGGTCCCGAGATTCCCCGGAATGCGATGAAGTCGAAGAGGCTCTTGGAAGCGGTGCTGAGCGCGATCAAACTGGACCGGTCCAGCGAATACGTGATGCCCAGGCGCTTGAACGACCGGCGCAACGGATAACTCAGCGAAGTCGTGAAGCCCACGCTCGACTGCGAGTAGTTCTGCAGGTTTTGCAACTGGGCGGCTGGCAGGTTCAGCTGCTGTCCGCTGAAGATGGAGAGCTGCCGCGCCTGGTTATAGCTGATCTTGTTTCCGAACACGGTGAATCCAAACTGCAGCGGGCGATCAAACATGTAGGGCTGCGTGAAGCCGAACATGACGCTCCGCGCCAAATTCCCTAGGCTGATTTGTACCTGCAGCGTTTCGCCGCGTCCCAGGAAGTTGTTGGTCGCGTAATTCAAACCGATGAACGCTCCCTCCAACCCGCTGACTCCGCCATTCAGGCCAATGCTGTTCTTGCCCTTTTCGTGGACTTTCAGCGTGAGGTCAACTTGCCCGTTTTTCTCATCCAGCTTTTTGTCCGTAACGTTCGGATCATCCGGCTTGAGTTGGTCGAAATAGGAAAGCTGGTTCAACCGGAGAAGGCTCAGTTCCCACAACCGGGAGTTGTAAACACCACCTTCTTCAAGCGCCAGCTCGCGGCGTATCACTTTGTCGCGCGTCGTGGTATTGCCGACGAACTCAATGCGGCGCACATAGAACTGCTTGCCTTCATCGACGTCGATCTCCAGATAGGCAAGCTTCTTGTCGTCGTCAAAGGTTGTCGAGGGAACGCCGGTGTAGTTGATATAGCCGAACTCGCCGTAAGCCTTCCGCAAAGCTTCCAGGCCTTTGGCGATCTTGTCGCGGCTGAAAATGTCTCCATCTTTGAGCGGAAACAGCGAGCGCAGCGCGGCCGTGTTGGAAATCGCCTTGTTGTTCTTGAAGGTGATCTTGCCCAGGTGATACTGATCGCCTTCCTCAATGGACATCGTAATGTCCACGGCCTTGCCCGGCCCCGCCTGCATCAGGGGAATGTGGAAACCTTTGTGCCCGGTGTCGTGAATTTCCGTCTTAGGATCGCTCACGCCCGCCTTGAAGTAGCCGCGGTTCTGGTATTCAGCCCGCACCCGCTCCGTGTCTTCTTCCAGCTTCGTGGCGTCGTAGGTCTTGGCAAAGATATTTTCCAGGAAGATCGAATGCGGCACGCCAATCGGCTTCAGGTTTTTCATCGACGCGCGCAGAGTCCGCGTCCTGATGCTCTTGTTGCCTTGAAACCTGATCTTTCCAACTTTGACTTTCGGACCTTCCTTGATCACGAACGTGATGCCTACCGCCGCCGGAGGAATCTGCCGCACTTCCGTACGAATCGTGGCGAACTGCCGCCCGTGCTCCGAGAGCAGGTTCTTGATCGAAACTTCCGCCTTCTTGATGCGCGTCGGATCGTACTGGCTCTCGACGACCAGACCAACTTTGTCCTGCTTGAAACGGTCGAGGATGTCACTATCTGAAACTGAACCGTGCCCCAGGTAGGAGATTTCGCGAATTGTTGGCTTTTCCTTCACCTGGAAGGTCAGGCGCCAGCCCTTCGGAGTCTGCTCCCGAAGGATCTTGATGTCCTCAAAGTAGCCTGTGTTCCACAGGGAGTTGAAGTCGCGTTCCAGCGCGGCCGCGTCATAAACGTCGCCCGCCTTGGTAAAAATTCGCGCCTTGATGGTCTCTGCGGGGATACGCCGGTTGCCGCTGACGTTGACCTCTGAGATAACGTCGTTCTGCGCCCAGGACAAGCCTGCCATCACCAGCAACAACGTGGTCAGAGTCCAGAAGCCCCTGAACACACACCGCCCCACCCTTGGCCAAAGCCGTTGAAATGAAGAAGATGGCACCGATACGGCCCTTAGAAGGCAGGAGCGCTCAGGCACAACAAGGTTCTCCGAATGAAAGCGAAAAGGAATCGCTACGACCTCAGCCTCTGGGATGTAAGAAAACTGTCATTATACGGTAGCGCACTGAGATGCGTCCAAGCCGCAACTCTTTCTGGCTCCGATCCACACTTCCAACCCACCAGGTCCGACTCGATCGGAACAACCTGCGGTTGCTTCATTGGGATGGCTTGGATAACTCTACCTCAACCAAGACGGAATAAAACGTGGCGGAGTTGCCCATGTCGGCAAGTTTTTCTGAAGTCAGGGCATTAATGCTCTGAAAACCGGGGGTCATCTTCGCCCAATTGAGTCTCGCCGAGACGACTCCGGGCTGCACTTTGCCATCCACTCGCGCTTTCAGCAGCATGTCTCCCCTGTGATTGAATACTCGAACCCTGTCGCCATCGGCGATGCCACGCGCCCTGGCGTCCGCCGCACAAATCTCCAGCAGCCCCGGCTCTTCCATCTCCTGCACCGACGACACGTTGGAGAAAGTGGAGTTCAGGAAGTTGTCCGACTTTCGCGCCAGCAACTCTAACGGATGCTCCTTGCCTCGTCCACCATGACGCGACTCCGAAGGCGGAGTGAAGTCCGCGACAGGATCGAGCCCCATCGCCTTCACCGCCTCGCTGTACAGCTCGGCCTTCCCCGAAGGCGTTCGAAATCCGCCGTGCGCGAACGGCAGAAATGGTTCCGCTTGTGCAGGCACAGCCTGTGTGGAAATTGCCTTTGTGGGGACAGCGTGTTTGGGGTTCGATTTTGTGGGGACAGCCGCCCCCGGCTGTCCAGCGGAGCGAAGCTCCGCCGCCTTCGCCACGGACGTTCCGGAAGCCGCGAAATTCAGCCGCACCTGCCCCTGCTCCAACCGCTCGCGGCTAATCCCCTCGAGCCACGGATCCTTCGAATCCAGTGCCAGATCGATCATCTCGTCCACGGTCTCGCGGAAGCATTCGTCCTCAAATCCCATCCGTTGCGCCAGCCCGCAAAACAACTCCACGTTCGAACGGCACTCGCCCAGCGGCGCAATCGCCTGATTCGAAACCTGCAAGAAATAGTGCCCGTACGCCTTCTGCAAATCCTTGTGCTCAAAAAATGTGGTGGCCGGCAAAACGATGTCCGCATAGTCCGTCGTGTCGGTAAAAAACTGTTCATGCACAACCGTGAAAAGATCCGTTTTGAGGAGGCCACGAACCACTTCATTGTGCCGGGGAGCCACCACCGCCGGATTCGAACTGTAGACGAACAGAGCCTTCACCGGCGGATCATCCACCGTATTGAGCACGCGGCCAAGTTCAACCATGTTGATGGTTCGGGCTTCGCGCCCCAGCGCTGTTCTCATCAAATCTGGGCGCTTCAAAGCCCGCGTATTCAGGGCCGCCCCTCCGCTGGTGGACAGTTGCAATCCGCCGCCGATTTCCTTCCACGATCCGATCACGCAAGGCAGCATCACGATGGTACGGGTCGCCATCCCGCCGCCCTCCGATCGCTGCACCCCATAGTTCAGCCGAATCACTGAGGGTCGCACCGTAGCGTATTCCCGCGCCAGCTTGCGAATATCGCCGGCCGCAATCCCCGTCCATTGCGCCACGCGCTCCGGCCGATACGCTTTCACCTTTTCCCGCAGTTCCTCGAAACCCAGCGTGTATTTCGAAACGTAATCGGCATCGTGCAGGTTTTCGCCGATGATCACATGCATCATGCCAAGCGCCAGCGCTGCATCCGTGCCTGGATTGATTGGCAAATACCAGTCGGCGCACGCCGCCGTTCGCGTGCGGTAAGGATCGATCACCACCAGCTTCGCGCCGTTGCGCCTCGCCTCCGCAATGAACGGCCACAGGTGCACGTTGTTGGCGTGGATGTTCGACGCCCAGGCAATGATGTACTTGGAATGGCGGAATTGCTCAGGCTCCGTGCCCATCTTCACGCCCAGAACCGATTCCAGCCCCGCCTCACCCGCCGCGGAACAGATCGCTCGGTCCAATTGCGATGCACCCAACCGGTGAAAGAATCGGCGGTCCATCGAGGCGCTGTTCAACGCGCCGAGAGTTCCTCCAAAGGAATAGGGGAGAATCGCCTCGCTCCCAAACTCCGCCGAAATCGCCCGAAAGCGCGCAGCAATCTCGTCCAGCGCCTCATCCCACGAAATCCGCTGCCAGGTTTGTTCTGTATCAGCTTGTGTGGGGACAGCCGCCCCCGGTTGTCCATGCGGAGCGAAGCTCCGCTCCTGTGATCGTGTCGCGCCGGCACCCCCGCCCGCAGCGCTAGCCACAGGTCCTTTAGGGCCAATCCTCCGCATGGGGTACAACACCCGATCCGGCGAATAAACCCGATCCAAATACTTCGCCACCTTCGCGCACAAAAACCCGCGGGTCACCGGATGCTCCGGATCCCCCTGAATCTTCGTCGCCCGCCCATTCTCCACGGTAATCAACACCCCGCAAGCATCCGGACAATCGTGCGGACACGCGGCATGGACGACCTTCTTCATCTCATCGATTATACGGTGCTCCCCCACTGAAACCTCTGGAGACAGCCGCCTTCGGCTGTCCCGGGCCGAAGGCCCGGAGGAGGTGGAGCCACTAGCCAGAAACGATCGAGTTGCGCTCGACTGAGCAGCCGAGAGCCTTACCTGCGCGGTCGAAGGGCCAGCGGTCCCGCACAAAAAAACGGGCGGCCCGAGGCCGTCCGCTATCTAGACAGGACTTGACCCGTTGCCGGAAGCCCTACTTCAACTCCAGCACTTCCTTTTCTTTCCCCTTGCTCATGTCTTCCATTTTCTTGATCTCACCGTCGGTCAGCTTCTGAATCTCGTCGAGCGAGCGCTTCTCTTCGTCTTCCGTAATCTTCTTGTCCTTCAGCGCCTTCTTGATGGAGTCGTTACCGTCGCGGCGGATGTTGCGGACGGCCGTTCGGTGCTCTTCCAGCACGCGGTGCAGGTGCTTCACCATGTCCTGACGGCGCTCTTGGGTCAGCGCCGGAACCGGCACGCGGATCAACTTACCATCGTTCATCGGATTCAAACCCATATCCCCCGCGCGGATCGCTTTCTCAATCGCGCCCAGCTGTGACGTGTCGAACGGCTGCACGGTGATCAACTGCGCCTCGGGCGCGTGCACCTGCGCCACCTGGTTCAGCGGCATCTGCGAGCCGTAGTAATCTACATTCACGTTATCGAGCATGTGAACATTCGCGCGCCCGGTCCGTACCCCCGCCATGGCCTTGCGAAAATCATCGACCGCCTTGTCCATTCGCGTTTTCAGTTGAAGTCGAATCTCTTTTAGCGGCGCGCTGTCAGCCATGAGTCCCCTCCCTAAGAACCTTAAAGAATCAAAACGTTGAATTATAAACCGAACAAGAAAACTGGCCACTGATTTACACGGATCATCACGGATTGGAAACTAAGAAATCCGCGAGAATCCGTGAAAATCCGTGGCCGCCTTGCGATTACACCCTTACTCGCCCTTCGCGCTGACTCTTGATCCGATCTTCTCGCCCAACACCACGCGCCGGATGTTCCCGTGATGGTTCAGGTTGAAGACGATGATGGGCAGGTTATTGTCTTTGCACAAGCTGATGGCGGTGGAGTCCATCACTTTCAATCCCAGTTTCAGGACGTCCATATAGGAGATGTGGTTGAACTTCTTCGCGCCGTCCACTTTCAGCGGATCTGCATCGTAGATGCCATCGACTCGCGTCGCTTTGAGAATCGCCTCAGCCTTGATCTCCATGGCACGCAGGGAAGCCGCAGTATCCGTCGAAAAATATGGATTGCCTGTTCCCCCGGCAAAGATCACTACCCGGCCCTTCTCCAGATGACGAATCGCCCGCCGGCGAATGAAGGGCTCCGCCACCTGCTTCATCTCGATCGCGGACTGCACCCTCGTGTAGACGCCCTGCTTCTCCAGCGCATCCTGCAGCGCCAGGGCATTAATCACCGTAGCGAGCATCCCCATGTGATCGGCGGACACACGGTCCATATCCTTCGCCTGTTGGGCCACGCCGCGAAAAAAATTTCCGCCGCCCACAACGATCGCCAGTTGCACACCCAGCTTGTGAACATCCGCCAGTTCCGCGGCAACTTCGTGGATGCGTGCCGTGTCGACGCCAAAGCCCTGGTTTGCCGCCAGCGCCTCACCGGAAATCTTCAGCAGCACACGTTTGAAGGCAGGGGATGTCATGATCAATAGTCGCAACTCATCTTACGCTGTCATTCTGTCCTACGCTGTCATTCTGAGCGAAGCGAAGAACCCATGCACTTCTGTCGGCGCCGGCAAATTCATAGGTCCTTCGCTTCGCTCAGGATGACAAGACAAAAAAAGGCGCCCCGGAGGGCGCCCGAAATCATTCGCCTTTCGGCTCTGTCTGTTTTGTGACGGCGACCGTCTCGCCTACATCACCCACCTTGAAGCGCGCGAAGCGCCGCACCGAGATGTTCTCGCCCAGTTTGCCGATCTTTGCCGCAATGATCTGCGAAATCGACATCGTCTGGTCCTTGATAAACGGCTGTTCCAGCAAGCAAACTTCCTCGTAAAACTTCTCCATCTTGCCGTTCACCATCTTCTCGGCGATGTTCGCGGGCTTCCCGCTCTTGATTGCTTGATCCAGGAAGATGTCCTTCTCACGGGCGAAATCCGCAGCCGTTACATCTTCCTTGCGCACGTACTTCGGATCGCTGGCCGCAATGTGCATCGCGATGTCGTGCACCAACTCCTTGAAGTCCTCAGTGCGCGCCACGAAATCGCTCTCGCAGTTCACCTCGACGAGCACACCAATCTTGCCGCCGGCGTGAATGTAGCTCGCCACCGATCCTTCACTGGTCACGCGCGCCGCCTTCTTGGCCGCAACCGAAACACCCTTCTTGCGCAGAATCACGACCGCCTGTTCCATGTCGCCTTTGGCTTCGGTCAAGGCCTGCTTGCAATCCATCATCGGAGCTCCGGTTTTCTCCCGGAGGTCTTTCACTTGTGCCGCAGATATATTCACTGTAGTAGTACCCATAATTCCTCAAGTTTCAAAGTTGCAATGTTTCAAGGTCATTCGAGCGCTTCCGGTCTTTGAAACCTTGGAACTCTGCAACCTTGAAACCTATAAAGTTAAACCCGCGCCGGACGACCCGCGCGGGTCAGATTATCGAATGCCCGGTTTGTTTCTAACTCAGGTATGCCAGCTGTCTTTCACTGAGTACTGAGTACTGACAACTGAGTACTGCTCTTAGACTGTCTGGCTCTCCACCTTCGGCAGTTCAGCCTCTTCTGTCGCGACCGGCTTCTTGTGTGTCCCCGGACCCAGCACTTCTTCCATGCTGATGTCTTCGGTAGCATCCACTCCGGTTTCGCTGACGTGGACCTCGCTGGCCGCGTTCTCGGCCGCCTGCGCCGCATCCGACGCCGCCTGCATGTCGGCAACTTGCTTGTCGGTCATCAACTGCGCACCCTCAGCAATCGATTCCGAAATCTTCGACGTGAACAGCCGGATCGCTCGCAACGCATCATCGTTGCCCGGGATCACATAATCCACTTCGCTGGGATCGCAATTCGTGTCGACGACCGCGACCACCGGAATGCCCAGCTTGCGCGCCTCGCGCACCGCGATCTGTTCCTTGTTGGAATCCACCACAAAGATCGCGTCCGGCAACCGGCTCATGTTCTTGATGCCTGCCAGGTTGGCCTGCAAATGTTTACGCTCACGTTCGAGCTTGATGACTTCCTTCTTGGGGAGCAGCTCGTAGCGGCCATCCGTGGCCATCTCGTC
>Ga0265325_10002615_pt1 | contig 12057 bp, 8 predicted proteins | sample 41420metaG_FD_202090 | JGI IMG/M metagenome (GOLD analysis project Ga0265325, IMG submission 202090) | Rhizosphere microbial communities from Carex aquatilis grown in University of Washington, Seatle, WA, United States - 4-14-20 metaG | ecosystem: Host-associated > Plants > Roots > Rhizosphere >...
CCGGATGCATCTTTATCGGCCGGGGCGATCGGCGCCACCGTCAATGTGAAATATCCAAAACCCTTCGATAAGAACGAATCCGTCCTCGTCGCGTCGACCTCGGCGACTTACTCGCCGGAAAATGGAAACATTACGCCAAACGGCAATTTCCTGGTCAGCCAAACCTTCGATGGTACCAAGATAGGCAAGATCGGCTTTCTCGTGGCCGGCGCTTTCAACGACATCAAGACGACGACCAAACAGGCCAGCATTTGGGGTTGGATAGGAAGCTATATCGATCCTTGCCAGTACAGTGGTGCAACAACGGCTTGCGGTGCCTCGCTCAACCCCGATACGACCAAGCCCGTCTGGTTCATCCAGGATTACTCAGTCAACTACATTCAAAATGACGAGCAGCGCATGAACGGTCGTTTTGCGGCTCAGTGGCAGCCTATCGATAATCTGGTGCTGACCGCCGATGCGAACTACTCGCGTTATGCCTACAAGGCCATGAAGTGGATGTACGCCATTTGGAATGGCGTCGACCAGATGCGCGATATCACGACCTCCGCGAACGGCACGATTGTCGATTTCACGCGCCAAAATTCCACTTCCGACTTCGACGTCGATCGGGTCAACCAGGTGCAGCAGGGCTACGATTACGGTCTGAACGCCAAATGGTCTGTCAATGACAAGCTGACTATCACGGCCGATTTCGACCAGGCGTTGTCGTCGCTCAATCCCGGCAATCAGTTGAGTGAACAGCAGGCTGATATCGGGTATGGCGGGACCTTGGCGGGGGACATCCGAATCGTCGTGCCGACGAGCGGGCACGCCCTGCCGTATTACGCAAGTTATGGGCCGAATGGCGACAAATCGCGCTTCGCGGATGTCAGCATTATCGGTTCGCATACCAACCAGATGAACAGCGGAAGGAACCGGTACCTGACGAATCAGGCCAAGGTGGAAGCCACCTGGGCCGAAGACAGTTGGAAGATTGCCGCCGGCGTTCAATACACAGCAAATCACTACTCGACGACGTATTTGACCGACGTTACTTGGGGTGACAACGCCGACTTCACTTGCTGCTCCTATATCAACTATGGGCCTTCGTCGGGCAGCGCGACCGGCGTACAATTGCCGGCCGACGTGTTCAAGGGCACGATCAGCCTGTCGAACTTCATCGCCGGTTGGAGCGGCACCCCCGTGCCGAGTCTGCCGAAGGCCGATCTCGATGCCGAATACGCCTATCTCGAAGGCCTTGGCGATCCTTATGCGAAGAACATCCCCGGCTACAGCTACGGTGCCGGCTCCACGAACTACCATGGCAAATTCCAGGTAGTGGAGTCCCCGACGGCCCCGCAGAAGGTCAGAGAAGACAACTTATCGCCCTACATCAGCGGATCGGCGAATTTCACCGTGGACGGCATGCCGCTTTTGGTGAGTGCCGGCCTTCGCTACGAAACCACGCGCATGAAGTCGACGGGCAAGTTCCAAGTGCTTGAGAGCATGGTAATTTCTCCCGATCCGACCGCTTACTACTGGTATTATTCCCCTACCGTCACGGAAAACTCGGCGACCCACAACTATGGGTACCTGTTGCCCAATCTGGACCTGAAGCTGCAGGTTCGGGACGACTTGGTCCTACGCATCGATGCGTCGGAGACCTTGACTCGTCCGGGGCTGAATTTGCTCGCCCCGAATCTTTCGCTCGGCGGACGCGTGGGGGCATTGGGCGGCTCGGGCAACAATCCCTATCTGAAGCCCTATCTTTCCAAGAACTTCGATATCGCCGAAGAATGGTACTTCGCGCCGAACTCCTATTTCTCGGTCGATACCTTCTTCAAGGAGGTGAGCAACTTCGTTGTCACCGGCATAAGTCAGCAGACTGCTAACGGGGTGATCGATCCTTACACCGGCAAGGTGGCGGTGTTTTCCCTCTCGTCGCAGGTGAACGGACCGACGGCCGACGTCTATGGCGTCGAACTGGCATTCCAGTATGTCTTCGGCGATTCGGGCTTCGGGTTCCAGGCAAACGGCACCCTCATCAGTACCAACAAGCCGTACGACCCCACCCCCAGCACCACGACGAGCGGATTTGCCATTACCGGTCTGGCGGATTCCTTCAACACGGTGGCGTTCTATGACAAGAACGGCTTCGAAGCCCGTCTGGCGGCCAACTGGCGTGATACGTTCCTCAACAACTTCGGCCAGAGCCAGAGCGGCGGTACGAAATTCGGCGCCGAACCGGTCTTCGTGGAAGGTGGCTGGTCGCTGGATGGCAGCGTCGGTTACGATTTCACGGACAACCTGACGGCCTATTTCGAGGTCAACAACATCCTCGGGGCGATATACCGGACGCGCGGCCGCTATACGGATCAACCGCTCGATTTTGTTGATTACGGCCGCCACTTCACGGTCGGAGTGCACTACAAGATGTGAACCCTGTGTAGCTTAGCCCTCCCTTGGGACCGGCGGTGCCCTCCGCCGGTCCATTTTTGTCTGTTCTGAACATATCGGCTACTGCCGTGGGGCGCTCGCCCGGCAAGGTGGAACGCATATCGGATCGCTACGTGAAGCGCGATGAGATCATGCCCGACGGCCGAAGGAGAAATTCAGGAAATACCGAAGTAGCCGAGATGCCAGCGCATCTCGTCTTCGCTCAGCGGGAAATCGATGCCGCCGCGCGCGGCGAGCAAGTCGGCGCCCTTCAGGCGCATGACGGAATTCTGGATCTTGAATGCCACGCGCATGGAGAGACCCGCACGCCAGGCGAGTGCGGTAACGGCCTTGGCCGATCCCGATTCCAGAATGCGCCGCACCACAGCCTCGTCCACTTTCGTAAGCACGGACAAAGTGTCGATGACGAGGTCCTTGTGACAGGCTTCTGCGGCCGCCACGACGCCGTCGTCCAGGCTCGCCTTACGTTGTGCGAAATCGACCGTGTCCGGCGCGGGATGCGTGCCGTCTTCTTCCGCCCGGCGTTCGTCGAGCCTGCGTTTGAGATGGCTGCGCGTGGCGTCGTCGAGGCCGTGGCGTGAGGCCAGCACGTCGATAAAGCCACGGCCGACGAAGGAGGCGATGCGGCGGATCGCGCGCGGCGACAGTTCGGCGCGCAGGACCAGCGGCCCGTGCCATTCGGCGATCTCGGCGGCCTGCGAGACGATGGTGTCGAGCGTCTTCTTGCGAATCCGCGCATCGACATTGGTCAACAACGCGGAGATCGCCGAGGTGTCGTGAGTCGCGACGATGGCGCCGGAAACATCGCCGCTCAGACCCTTGCGCCGGGCGACGGCGGACAGCATCGCATTGGCATGCGCGGTCGCCACGATTTCGATCAGGTCCGCATCGGCGAGCAGCGGCGAGTATTCGATGATAGGCATGCACACGGACAGCTCGACATCGTGGGCCAGCCGCTTCACCACGCTCTGCGGCACGCAATCCAGGTGCTTGATTTCCTCGGCCAGGATGGCGCGCACGCGCGGCTCCTCGTCCCGGGAAAGCTGCTCCAGAGTCTCGATCGTGAGGTCGCGCAGATGCTTGATCTCGATCAGGAGAAGGCCGGGGAATAGTTTGCCGATCTTGCGCGCGAGTTCGCCGCGCACGTCGCATTCGGGATCGTCGGCCAGCAGCCGGTTCGACTGCGGCGAGGCGGCGGGATTGGCCGCCACCGCGCGCCGCGTTGCCGCTTCGCCGTTTTGTGCGAGATAGTGCAGCACGTCTTCGCCCGCGTCGGTGCGGCCGGCCAGTTCGTGCTGGGCCGATTTGGCGCGCAATTCCAGGAAGCGCAGAGCTTCCCTGGGAGCGAGAGGCGCTTGCTCCATTGTGATGGCGGTTTCGGACAATGTCTTCCCCTTGCCGTGGAAGCATTGCGCCATAACCCTTAAACTCGGCTGAACATTGTTGATTTACAAATCCCTACCGGCCAACGGCATCCGGCACAAAGACGATTGCACGGGTTGCGCCTCCAAGCGTAGAGCAGCTCCGTCAGGACAAGGTGTGTGCCAGGGAATTGCTGGCGCGCATCCCGGCGTGGGCCAGAATAATGTGTCGTTTGGCGTGCGCTGTACCCGATTATATGTTGCTTCCGGCACGCAAGGTTGTTGAATTGCGCGGCATTCGGCCGGACTAAAGGGGAGAGCAGGGAATGGCAGCGAAGGACCGCATGGCCGTATTGACGGCGATGATGGAGCAAGGGGTCATCCCGGTTTTTAATCACGCCGATGCGGAAGTCTGCATCAACGTGATTCAGGCTTGCGCCAACGCCGGGGCCAAATGCTTCGAATTCACCAATCGGGGCGATTTTGCGCCACACGTCTTCCTGGAGGTGACGCGCCACTTCGCCCAGGTCGATCCCAGCGTCATCATGGGCGCCGGCTCGGTGGTGGATGCGCCAACCGCGGCCATCTACATCGCGGGCGGCGCGAAGTTCGTCGTCGGACCGATCCTCAACGCCGAGGTCGCCAAACTCTGCAACCGGCGGAAAGTCCCCTACTGCCCCGGCTGCGGCTCGGCGTCCGAGATTTCCGATGCCGAGGAATTAGGCTGCGAAATCGTGAAAATATTTCCCGCGTCGTCGCTTGGCGGACCGGAGTTCGTCAAGGCCATCCTCGGCCCGATGCCGTGGACCCGCATGATGCCGACCAGCGGCGTCGATCCGACCGAGGAATCGATCCACGCCTGGTTCGGCGCCGGCATCGTCGCGACGGGCATGGGCGCCAAGCTGATCACACCGGACCTGCTCGAGGCCCGGGATTACGCCGGCATCGAAAAGAAAGTCGCCGAGACCATTGCGCTCGTCAAGAAAATCCGCGCGAAAAAATCATGAACGATGAAATCCTGAAAATCCGCCCCGCAAGCGAATGCACGTGGGATTGCGTCTCCCTCGGCGAAGTGATGCTGCGCTTCGATCCGGGCTTCGGCCGGGTGCGCAATGCCCGCCAGTTCCAAGTCTGGGAAGGCGGCGGCGAATACAATGTCGCGCGCGCCATGAAGAAGTGCTGGGGCAAACGCTCGTCCATCGTAACAGCGCTGCCGATCAACGATCTGGGCTGGCTGGCGGAAGACCTCATCATGCAGGGCGGCGTCGACACCTCGCACATCATCTGGCGCGAGTTCGACGGCATCGGCCGCAATACCCGCGTCGGCCTGAACTTCACCGAGAAGGGTTTCGGAATCCGCGCGGCGCTGGGCTGCTCCGATCGGGCGGGCTCGGCCGCCTCGCAGATCAAGCCGGGCGAAGTGAACTGGGACAAGCTGTTCGGCGAAGAAGGCGTGCGCTGGTTCCACACGGGAGGAATCTTTGCGGCGCTCGCGCCCAACACATCCGAAGCGGTGATCGAAGCGGTGCAGGCCGCGCGCAAATACGGGACGATCGTTTCCTACGACCTCAACTACCGCGCGTCGTTGTGGAAGAACCAGGGCGGCACGGAAGGCGCGCAGAAGATCAACCGCAAAATCGCACAATATGTCGACGTGATGATCGGCGGCGAAGAGGATTTCACCGCCCGCCTCGGCTTTCAGGTGGAGGGCCTCGACGAACACATTTCGGCCATGGACCCGGCGAACTTCAAGAAAGTGATCGCCAAGGCAGTGAAGGAATTTCCCAACTTCAAGATTGCCGCGACGACCCTTCGCGACGCCAAGACGGCGACCTTCAACGATTGGGGCGCCGTGATCTGGGCCGGCGGCAAATTCTATGAAGCGCCGACGCGCGAGAATTTGGAGATTTTCGATCGCGTGGGCGGTGGGGATGGTTTTGCCTCCGGCCTCGCTTATGGCTTCCTGGAAGGCAAAGGGCCGCAAGCGGCGGTCGAATACGGGGCGGCGCACGGCGCCTTGGCGATGACAACGCCGGGCGACGCCTCGATGGTCAACCTCAAGGAAGTCGAAGCCGTGATGAAGGGCAAGGGCGCGCGCGCCATCCGATAGCGGCACGGAAGCGGGCCGAAGCCCGCTGCTGCCGCGCCCCCCGATCAAGCGTTCAAAGCGCGGTCGAAAGATGCAATAATCGGAGCCGCGCGAGAGCAATCGGGCTCTCGCGCCGGGCACGCCTGAATGGATTATCTTTCTATCTTAGGCTGGCTGGTGACGGTCCTGGCGCTTTGCAGCGCAGGTTATTCCGTCCTGTCGGCATATTTGGCGGGGCGCTTTGCACATAAGCCCGATGCCGAAGGCCACACCTTTCCCGCAGCGACGGTTCTCAAGCCGCTGCATGGCGCGGAAGCCGCGCTGGAGGAGAATCTCGCAAGCTTCTTCGAGCAGGATTATCCCGCACCATTCCAGCTTGTTTTCGGCGTGCAGGACGAGAATGACGTCGCCATAGCCGTGGTGGAACGGCTGCGCCGCCGTTACCCGGAGGCAGACGCCGCTCTGGTAGTCGATTCAAGACGCCACGGCGCCAACGCCAAGGTCAGCAACCTCATCAACATGCACGCTCAGTCCCGCCACGACGTATTGATCCTGAGCGACAGCGACATCGCGGTCCGCAGCGATTATCTGCGCAAGCTGGCCGGGGCGATGGAACCTGCGGACGTGGGCGCCGTGACGTGTCTTTACACCGGCTGGGGGGCCGAAGGTCTCGGCTCGCGGTTGTGCGCCATGGGGATCGATTACCAGTTCCTGCCCAATGCGATCGTCGCCATCTCGTTTGGCCTGGCCGAGCCTTGCTCGGGCTCGACTATCGCGCTCAAGCGTGCGGTGCTGGACGGGATCGGCGGGCTTGAGGCATTCGCGGGCTACCTTGCCGACGATTATGAGATAGGCCGCGCCGTGCGGGCCAGCGGCCGCCGCATCGCCATACCCGCCATGACGGTCAAACATGCCTGCAGCGAAAATAGCATTCGCGATTGGCTGGCCCACGAGCTGCGCTGGGCCCGTACCATCCGCGTCGTGGCGCCGTCCGGGCACGCCGGCAGCATCGTCACCTATGCCATTCCCCTAGGGGTGATGGGGGTAATCCTGTCGGGCTTTACCGTGTTTGCTTTGATTTCGCTGGCCGCTACCCTTGCCGCGCGTGCCGTGCTCAAATGGCGCATCGACCTGCTTTTCGGATGCAACGGCGGTCCGCTCTGGCTTCTGCCGGTGAGAGACGTGTTATCGTTCGGCGTCTTTGTGGTATCGCTGTTCGGCAGGTCGGTTGAATGGCGAGGCGAACGTCTGCAGGTAAAGCAGGACGGCGCCTTATTGAATCGGTGAGGGTGAGTAATGAGGTCTTTGTTTCTCCAGGCGCCTTCGTTCGACGGCTATGACGGCGGGGCCGGCGCGCGCTATCAGATGAAGCGCGAGGTCAAGTCGTTCTGGTATCCGACATGGCTGGCGCAGGCCGCCGCGATGGTGGAAGGCGCCAAGCTGATCGACGCGCCGCCGCACGGGCTGAAGTTCGCCGACATCGTCGACGACGTGAAGTCGCACGAGCTGATCGTCATCCACACCTCCACGCCATCCTTCAAATCGGACTGCAAGACGGCCGGGATGATCCGCGAGCTGAACCCCAAGGCCATCATCGGCTTCATCGGCGCCAAGGTGGCGGTCGAGCCGGAAGAGAGCCTCAAGGCCTGCGAAGCGATCGATTTCGTCGCCCGCAACGAATACGAATTTACCATCAAGGAAATCGCCGAAGGCAAGGACTGGTCGACAATCAAGGGGATGAGCTACCGGGGCAAGGACGGCGCCATCGTCTCCAATCCGGAACGCGCGATTCTGATGGACTGGGATCGGCTGCCTTCCGTGCTGCCGCTCTACAAGCAACTCGATACCCAGAAATATTTCGGCGGCTATCTCAAGCACCCATACATCTCTTATTACACCGGGCGCGGCTGCAAATCGCATTGCACATTCTGCCTGTGGCCGCAGACCATCGGCGGGCACAAATACCGCTACCATTCGATTCCGCGCGTGGTCGAGGATGTGAAATACATCCAGAAGAATTTCCCCGAGATAAAGGAGATATTCTTCGACGACGACACGCTGACTGACGATCACGCCCGCGTGGAAGCGCTGTCGGTCGAACTGGGCAAGCTCGGCGTCGTGTGGTCCTGCAACGCCAAGGCGAATGTGCCGCGTAAGACGCTGGAAGCGATGAAGGCCGGCGGGCTTCGCCTGCTGCTGGTCGGTTACGAATCCGGCAACCAGAAGATCCTGCACAACATCAAGAAGGGTCTCTTGGTGGATGTGGCGCGCCGCTTCGCCAAGGATTGCCACGAGCTCGGCATCATCGTGCACGGCACCTTCATCCTGGGCCTGCCCGGCGAGACGCGCGAAACCATCCAGGAAACCCTCAAATTCGCCAAGGAAGTCAACCCGCGCACCCTTCAGGTGTCGCTGGCCGCGCCCTATCCGGGCACCTTCCTCTACAAGCAGGCCAAGGAAAACGGCTGGTTCGCCAGCGACATCGATCTCTTGACGGACGACGGCACGCAGATCGCGCCGCTGAATTATCCGGACCTCAGCCACACCGAGATCTTCAATTCGGTGGAGGATTTCTACAAGAAGTTCTACTTCCGTCCCTCTAAGATCGCCGAGATCGTCGGCGAGATGCTGACCTCGCGAGACATGCTGGTGCGCCGTCTGCGCGAAGGCGTCGAGTTCTTCCAGTTCCTGCGCACACGCGAGGACATGATCGTTTCTTGAGAGGCTTGATCGTCACAGCGGACGATTTCGGCGCCGCCCATGAAGTCAACGACGCTGTAGAACTCGCCCATCGCGAAGGCATCCTGACGGCCGCCAGCCTGATGGTCGGCGGCTCCGCGGCCGCAGACGCGGTGGCCCGCGCCAAAGACATGCCGCGTTTGCGCGTGGGCCTGCATCTGGTGCTGGTGGAGGGTCGACCGACGCTGCCGGCCGCCGCCGTGCCCGACTTGGTCGATGCCGACGGGTTTTTCCGCACAAACATGGTGCGCGCCGGGATCGCGATGTTCCTGCTGCCGCGTGTCCGGCGTCAGCTGGCTGCGGAAATCGAAGCCCAGTTCGAGGCGTTTGCAGCCACCGGACTTCCGCTCGATCACGTCAACGCCCACAAGCATTTCCATCTGCACCCCACCATCGCAGGACTGATCGTGCGGATCGGACGGCGGTTTGGGCTGAACGCCATGCGCGTGCCGTATGAGCCGGCGTCGGTTCTGCGCCAGATCGAACCTGAGGCGCCGGCAGGCAGTAGTCTTGTCGTGCGGTTGTGGGCCGACCGCCTGCGCAAGCGACTTGCAGAGGCAGGAATTTTCTCGCCCGACCAGGTTTTCGGCCTGGCTTGGTCGGGCGCCATAACCACTGCGCGTCTCAAGGGCCTGCTCAAGCATCTCCCGGACGGCGTGAGTGAGATCTATCTGCATCCAGCCACCGCGGCGGACTTTCCTCTTGCGGCAGCGGGCTATCGCTACGCCGAGGAGCTTAGTGCCCTAATTTCCAGTCAAGCTATTGATTTTGCAAAAAATAATGCTATCCGGTTGGGGACTTTTGGCGATTTCCTGCCGCCTGCCAACGGCGGTAAGGTCGGTCCGGCGTTCGCTTCGCCTGTTTAGAATATCAACCTGCACAAGACTGATTCCGGCAACATGAAACTCGGGGCCATCGCAGCATTGCTCGCCGGTTTGGCGCTCGCGATCTTTTTGGTCCTGCATATCGGCATCGCACCGGTGCTCGGCGCCATCGCCTCGGTCGGTTGGGGCGGCTTCGTTCTGATCCTGCTGACCGCCTTGCCGATAATCCTGTTCCTGGGGCTGGCGTGGCGCGCGCTGGTGGGCCCGCTGGCGCCGTTCTGGGTGTTCTTCGTCTCCAGGCAACTTCGCGATTCAGCCACCGACCTGTTGCCCTTCACCCAGATTGGCGGAGTGGTGATCGGCGCGCGCGCGGGGATTCTGGGCGGCATTCCCCCCGTGGTGGCCTACTCCTCGGCCGTGGTGGATATCACAGCCGAGCTGATGGCACAGGTCGCCTTCACCGTGCTGGGGTTGCTGATCGGCTTGGCGCGGTTACGGGCCGCGCCGGCGCTGGCGCCCTACGCCGATGGGTTGATCCTGGGCACCGTGCTTTTGGTGCCCGCCATCGCTGCCTTCGTGGTCTTGCAGCGCCAAGGCAGTCATCTCGCCGCTCGGCTGGCGGCGCGCTTTCTGCCTGCGGCGGTGGCGCAAACCGAGCAGTTCACCGCCAATATCGAAGCGCTCTACCGCCAGCCGATGAAACTCGCCTTGTCGTCCAGTTTTCATCTGGCGGCCTGGATCGCCAGCGGCGTCTGGCTCTGGGTAATCTTCCGGCTCTGCGGGGCCGAGATCGACGTGATGTCCTGCATCGCCATCGAAAGTCTGCTGGCGGCGCTGCGAGCCGTCACGGTGTTCATTCCAGCTTCCATCGGAGTGCAGGAAGCGGGCTATGCCGCGCTGGCACCGGTGTTCGGCATGGGGCCGGAGGTGGGGCTGGCCGTGTCCTTGCTCAAGCGTGCGCGCGACGTTGTCCTTGGCATTCCGGTGCTACTGATCTGGCAGGCGATCGAAGGCAAGCGTGCCTTCGCCCAATCGAACGAGCGGGCGTCCTCATGAGCGATCTGGTATTCGTTACGGGTGCATCGGGGTTCGTCGGTTCGGCATTGGCACGCCAGCTTGCCGCGAAAGGCTTTGCGCTGCGCCTTTCGGTGCGCGCCTCGAGCAAACGAGACAATCTGGAAGGGATCGACGCCGACATCGTTCCCGCCGACATGCGCGATCGCGCGGCGATGACCGAGGCAATGCGCGGGGCGCGGTATCTTTTTCATTGCGCGGCCGACTACCGGCTGTGGGCGCGCGATCCGGGCGAGATCGTGCGCAACAATCTGGAAGGCACGCGCGCGGTGATGCAGGCGGCGCAGGCTGCCGGTGCGGAGCGCATCGTCTACACCAGCAGTGTGGCGACGCTGAAGCCGCACGACGACGGCAGCCCCGCCGACGAAACCTCGCGCCATTCCGAAGAAAGCGCCATCGGCGCCTACAAGAAAAGCAAGGTCGTCGCCGAACGGCTGGTCGAGCGCCTGATCGCCGAAGAGGGATTGCCGGCCGTCATCGTCAGCCCATCCACGCCGATCGGTCCGCGCGACATCAAGCCGACGCCGACCGGCCGGGTTATCGTCGAAGCGGCACGAGGCAAGATTCCCGCGTTCGTCGATACCGGCCTCAATCTGGTGCATGTGGACGACGTCGCGGCGGGACATCTTCTGGCGCTGGAACGCGGCCGCATCGGGGAGTGCTATATTCTGGGCGGGCAGGATGTGGGCTTTCGCGACATGCTGGGGATCATCGCCGAATTGACGGGGCAGCGCGCTCCCGTGTTGGGCTTGCCCCGCCTTCCGCTTTTTCCGCTCGCCTACGCGGCCGAGGCAGCGGCACGGCTGACGGGCAAGGAGCCCTTCATCACGGCCGATGCGCTGAAGATGGCGAAGTACCGCATGTTCTTCACTTCCGCCAAGGCCGAACGCGAGCTTGGCTATGGCGCGCGGCCTTATCGGGAGGCGTTGGTCGATGCGCTGACCTGGTTCCGCAAAGCGGGGTATCTGAAATGATGGCCTTGCTCGCGCTTCTGTCGCTGGCGGTCTGGCTGGGGTTGCTGCTTGGCCGCGGCTTCTTCTGGCGGATGCGCGAGCGCGACGACCTCAACGAGCCGGCCGAACCGGCCGAGTGGCCCTCCGTCGTAGCGGTCGTTCCGGCGCGCAACGAGGCCGACCTGATTGCGCGCAGTATGGGAAGCCTTCTGGCGCAGGATTATCCGGGCCCGTTCCGTGTGATCCTGGTGGACGATGAAAGTACCGACGATACCGCATCCGCGGCGCGCGCGCTGGGCGATGACCGTCTCGAGGTGCTGCAAGGCGCGCCGCATCCGCTCGGCTGGACCGGAAAGCTCTTTGCCGTCAGTCAAGGCGTGATCAAAGCGGGTATCCCCGACTATCTTTGGCTGACAGACGCCGACATCGTGCATGCGCCAGACAATCTGCGCCGTCTGGTAACACGCGCGCGTAACGACAAGCTTGTCCTCGTCTCGCTGATGGCCAAGCTGCGCTGCGACAGCTTCGCCGAGCATTTCCTCATCCCCGCCTTCGTCTTTTTCTTTGACATGCTGTTT
>Ga0265325_10002617_pt1 | contig 12053 bp, 6 predicted proteins | sample 41420metaG_FD_202090 | JGI IMG/M metagenome (GOLD analysis project Ga0265325, IMG submission 202090) | Rhizosphere microbial communities from Carex aquatilis grown in University of Washington, Seatle, WA, United States - 4-14-20 metaG | ecosystem: Host-associated > Plants > Roots > Rhizosphere >...
GTTTCTCGGCGGCCTCATCTACTACGCCATCCAGAACAACCGAGTCGCGCACGAGTATCTCGTCAACTACACCAACGCTGGGTTCATCGTCAAACAAGGATTCAAGCTGCCGGACGATGGCTTGTTCTCCGGGTTCGATCCTGCGACCAAGAGCTACGACAAGGCGACCTGGAATTATGAAGAGGGCGGCAACGAGACGCCCAAGGTTGTGCCCACGGGAGCTTCGGCCGCCGAAGCGACAGACACGGAAGGCCACAGCAAAGCTGCGGCGATGCACGGCGCGGCAAAGGATAGTCCTTCGCCGCGGGGCAGCAACGCGCACAATTCCGCTGAAGGGCAGGGCCATCAGGCCGGAGGACCTGCGGGCGCGAAGGCCATGACCGGCGCTCCCGCTCCGCCGCCGTCGCTGCCGCCGAACGTCGCCTACGATCTCTCGCTGCAACATCCGCGCTGCGTCTTTCAGCTATTGAAGCAGCAGTACTCGCGCTACACACCGGAGCTAGTGTCCAGCATCACCGGCATCCCGCAGGAGCAGCTGCTCAAAGCGTGGGACCTGTACACCTCCGTCCGCAAAGACGGAGACATGAAGAAGGCTGCGACCGTGATCTACGCGGTCGGCTGGACGCAGCACAGCAACGGTACGCAGGTGATTCGCACCGCGGCCATGTTGCAGCTGTTGATGGGCAATGTGGGACGCGCGGGCGGCGGCGTCAATGCGCTGCGCGGGCATTCCAATATCCAGGGCGCAACCGACATGGCCGGGATTTTCGACATTCTGCCGGGCTACTTGAAGGTGCCCAACCCTGCCGACAAGGACCTGAAGACCTTTCTCGACCGCACGACGCCGACGGCATCGAAGCCGAACGACTGGGAGTCTTTCAACTACTGGTCGAACACGCCCAAGTTCATGGTCTCGTTCCTGAAGGCCATGTATGGGCCTGCGGCGACGAAGGAGAACGATTTCTGCTTTAACTGGCTACCCAAGATCGACCGCAAATACTCGTGGGTGGAAAACTGGAACGACATGTACGAAGGCAAAGTGAAAGGCGTCTTCGCCTTCGGCATGAACGGCGTGATGATCGGTCCGGATTCGAAGAAGAACATCGACGCGCTGAAGAAGGCCGACTTCCTGGTGGTGTGCGAAATCTATCCCGACGAGACCAGCGCTTTCTGGCAGGCACCAGGCACCACGCCGGAGGAAATGAAGCAGATCAACACCACGGTGTATCAGCTGCCGGGCGCGGGATTCGCGGAGAAGGATGGGACGTTCGTGAATTCGGCGCGCTGGCTGCAATGGAAGTACGCAGCGCTGCCCACTCCGGCCGAGTGCCGTCTGGATCAGGACATTCTGGCGCAAATCTTCCTGCGCGTCCGCGAGCTGTACAAGAAAGAGAGCGGCAAGTTCCCCGATCCCATCGTGAACGTGTCGTGGACCTACACGATTCCTACCAGTCCGTCGCTGGCCGAGGTGGCGAAGGAGATCAACGGCAAGGCGCTGGCCGATATCAGCGACGAGAAGACGAATCTCTCGCTGAAGGCCGGACAGCAATTGCCGGGGTTCGCCGCGCTACGCGACGATGGCTCAACTTCCTCAGGCAACTGGCTGTATTGCGGATCGTGGACCGAAGCAGGCGCGATGATGCAGCGTCGCGGCACCGACGATCCGTCCGGTTTGGGTATCTATCCGAATTGGGGCTGGTCGTGGCCGGCCAACCGGCGCGTGCTGTACAACCGCGCATCATGCGATCTCTCCGGCAAACCTTACGATCCCTCGCGCCGGCAGGTGTGGTGGAATGCGGCCACGGACAAGTGGGTGGGCAACGACGTTCCCGACATCAAACCCGATTCCAAGCCGGAGGAGCACATGGGGCCGTTCATCATGAATCCGGAGGGGGTGGGACGCCTTTTTGTTCCACTGGGCGCAATGGCCGATGGTCCGTTCCCCGAGTACTACGAGCCGATTGAAAGTCCCGTTGCGAATCTGCTGCATCCGCAACAGTCAGCGAATCCGCTGGCGAAGACCTTCAAGACGGATATGGACAAGTACGCTAAGCCGGGCGACGGTTACAACATCGTCTGCACGACGTATCGGCTGACGGAGCACTATCACTACTGGACGAAGAACAATCCCATGAATGTGGAACTGGTGCCAGAACCGTTTGTGGAGATTCCCGCGGAACTGGCCGACCAGATGGGCATCCGCGGGGGCGAAAAGGTGAAAGTCAGCAGCATTCGCGCCGACTATATCGCCAAGGCGATGGTGACCAAGCGCATCAAGCCGATGATGGTGGACGGCAAGAAGCTGTACCAGGTCGGTATTCCGATCCATTGGGGCTACAAGGGGATCTCCGAGAGCGAAGGCAGGACTTCGCTGATGCCCACGAACCGGCTGACGCCGACGGCCATCGATCCGAACGCCTACACGCCGGAGTTCAAAGGATTCCTGGTGAAGCTGGAAAAAATTTAGAGGAGGGTGGAGATGAGCGATCGCGGCACATTACGAATCCAGCAAATCTCGGCCCATCCCGGACCGATCGCTGGCGCGGGAACGCAGCGCGAGGACAAGGTCTGCAAGCTGATCGATACCACTACCTGCATCGGCTGTAAGGCCTGCGAAGTAGCGTGCGTGGAGTGGAACGACATGCCGTTCCGCGAGACCTATTTCGACAACACCTACCAAACCATGCCGGACACGGAATGGAACTACTGGAACCTGATCAAGTTCAACGAAGATGAGCACTCCGACGGCAGCTTCGCCTGGCTGATGCGCAAGCATCAGTGCATGCACTGCGCCGATCCCGGCTGCCTGCGTGCCTGTCCCGCCGATGGCGCCATCGTGCAGTACGAAAACGGCATCGTCGATTTCCAGCAGGAGAACTGCATTGGCTGCCAGTTCTGCGTCTCCGGCTGCCCGTTCAACATCCCGAAGTACGATCCCAACACCAAGAAGGTTTACAAGTGTACGCTGTGCTCGGACCGGGTGGGAGCCGGGCTGGAGCCGGCCTGCATCAAGGCGTGTCCGACGGGCTGCCTGCACTTTGGCACCAAGGACGACATGAAGTTTCTGGCCGAGAAGCGGGCTGCGCAGCTGCGCGACGTTTCCGGCTTCAAGGAGGCCGGCGTCTACGATCCTCCCACCATTGGCGGGACCAGCGTCATCTACGTTCTGCACAACATCAACAGGACGGAAGCTTACGGCGGCCTTCCCAGAGAGCCGCGGATTTCGCAGGCGTTCACCATCTGGAAAGAGTGGTTTAAGCCGATTGGTCTACTTGGCGCGATGCTGGGATTCGTGGGCGTGGTGATGCATTACGTGTTTGAAGGTCCAAGGCGCGAGCAACCTGCTCCCCCTGTTCGACAAGTCGAGCCGCCTCCACCAGCGGGAAGGGAGAATTAGATGGCGACCACGGCTGATCGCTTCGACCATCGTCCCAACGCCATCGACCGTCTGGGACGCACGGTGGTCTATGTGGGCGAATTGATGCGTCATCCTGTGTACACGCGCTTCCTCCACTGGATGGTCGGCATCTTTTTCTTTCTTGCACTGCTGTCAGGATTCGGGATCTATCTGCCGTGGATATTCCGCTTCTTCACGCCGCTGTTTGGCGGCGGGGCGATGACTCGCTTCCTGCATCCCTGGTTCGGCCTCGGCTTCGTACTCTTCTTCGGATTGCAGGCGCTGAACTGGTGGCAGGTCATGACCTGGACGCCGGCCGACTCGCGCTGGATGAAGCGCATCAAGGAGTATGTCACCCAAACTGATTCCCCGGAACCTGCCGATGTCGGCTTCTTCAATGCCGGGCAGAAGCTGCAGTTCTGGGAGATTGTGTGGGGCTGCGTCGCCTACCTGATCACCGGGGTGATGATGTGGTTTCCCACGATCTTTGGACGCATTCTGGTGTCCATCGCATACGTGGTCCACGACATTTCCGCGCTGATCATGCTGTTCGGTATTTTCTTCCACATTTATCTCAGCACCTTCGGCGAGCCAGGCACCATCCAGGCGATGACGCGGGGCACGGTCAGCGAAGCCTGGGCGTGGACTCACCATCCAGCGTGGTACAAGGCGGTCACGGGACGCGATCCGGCGGATGCGATCAAGCAGGCAAAGCCGGCGGATTTCACCTCCGCAGAACCCCCAACCCTATAGCAGCGGCCTGGTGCACAGGTCACTCCAGCGCAGCGTCTAGGGTTCCCAGCAGCGCGGCCCGGGTAAACGGCTTTTCCAGCAGGGTTATGGCGGCGTCCGGCGTATGTCCAGCGATGAGTTCGCCCGCGTAGCCGGACATGTAGATGACCTTCAGATGAGGATGCGACTCCATGAGATGCAGCACCAAATCGGGGCCGCTCATCCCTTTCATGACGACGTCGGTCAACACCAGGTCAATGGCGTTCGGATTCGAGGCGAGTTGTTCCAAGGCGGACCTTCCGTCTCTCGCCTCAACCACGCCGTAGCCGTGAGCTTCCAACATCCGCCCGGTCAGACGGCGCATGATCTCGTCATCGTCGACCAGTAATATCGTTGTTCCTTCACGTCTTGGAAAATCGGCCCGGGCCGCCGGCGCTTTGGCCAAGCCCACTCTTTCAGCCGCCGATGGCAGATAAATCTTGAACGTGGTTCCGTGTCCCGGTTCGCTATAAACCCAGATCTGGCCGCCGCTCTGGCGCACGATGCCGTAAACCGTGGCGAGGCCCAGGCCGCTGCCCTTCCCTATTTCTTTTGTGGTGAAGAAAGGCTCGAAGATGCGAGACACGGTTGCCTGGTCCATGCCACAACCGTTATCGCTGATGGCCAGCATGACATAGCTACCGGCCTTCAAGGGGGGATAGCGTTTGGCAAAAGCCTCATCCACTTCCACGGTTGAAGTTTCCAGGATGAGTTTGCCGCCGTGGGGCATGGCGTCGCGGGCATTCACCGCGAGATTCACCACCACCTGATCCAGTTGTCCCGGATCAGCTTCGACCACCGCTGACGTGGCCCGGGGCAGCACGATGACCTCGACATCGTCGCCCATCAGCGGCCGCAGAAGTTTGCTCACCTCCTTCAAACGGTCATTGAGGTCCAACACCTGCGGCTGCACTGTCTGCTTGCGGCTGAAGGTAAGCAGTTGGCGGGTAAGTGTCGCTCCGCGTCTGGCAGCTTCACGGATGTTGTCGACGTATTCCGGAGATACAGCGGCCGGATCAAGGTGCATGCTGAGAAGTTCGTTGCAAGCGGTAATGATGCCCAGAATGTTGTTAAAGTCGTGCGCTATCCCGCCCGCCAGACGCCCGACGGCCTCCATTTTTTGCGATTGCCGGAGCTGCTCCTGCGCCCGCTTCTGGGCGGTGATGTCGCGAGCGATGGTCGAAGCCCCCACAATGTTGCCTTCCGCATCCTGAATGGGAGACACCGAGATGGAGACGTGTAGACGCCCGCCGTCCTTGGTGATGCGCACCGACTCCACGTTTTCGACCCTGCGGCCCTGCCGGATGCTCTCCAGAATTTTGGGGATCTCGTCCGCCCGTTCCTCGGGAGCGAGAATAGAAATCGACTTGCCGATCACCTCTTCGGCCCGGTAGCCATAAATGCGTTCCGCACCCTTGTTCCAATTGGTAATGATGCCGTCCAGGTTCTTGCCAATGATGGCGTCCTGGGAGGAATCCACGATCAATGCCAGCCTGCTCTGCGACTGCCAGAGTTGCCGGTCTTTCCTCTGGTTGAGTTCATTGTGGGCGCGGCGCAGCTCCTCTTCGATGCGCTTACGATCGCTGATGTCGCGGATAGCGCTGAGCACGATCACTCCGTTGCCGGTCGGCACCGGACTGAGACTGATTTCCACCGGGAACTCGGAGCCGTCCCGGCGTTTGCCGTAGAGATCCAAGCCTGCTCCCATACGGCGCATCTTGGGGTGTTCTCCGAACTGTTTGCGGTGATGATGATGCTGCTGGCGTAAGCGGTCCGGGACAAGCACCTCGACCGGTTGGCCGACCAACTCGTCCCTTGTGTATCCGAACAGGTCTTCAATCTGGGAGTTGACTTGAAGGATGATCCCTTCCCGATTCACCGCCACCATAGGGTCCGGCACTGCCTCTAAGACTACCGGGGACAGCAGTGCCTCGGCTGCAATCCTGCGTGGCTCGGCCAGATTCTCCGCTTCACCGGGATCGGGAAGTGGATTCATAGAACACCCCATTCAGATTGGTTTTGACTACTATACGTCCGAATTGGCTTCAGCGAAACGATAGTCTTTCAGCAATCGGCAAGCGCTGGACTGCTTGCCGATTGCCGCAATAATTCGAATCGGCGCCGTAGAGGTGCGAGTCAGTAGATTTACCAGTGAAGGTAGAGGGACATTCATGAAAGTCGGGGTTTTGGGATCAGGAATAGTCGGCCGGGTGCTCGCTGCCGGTTTCGCCAAGCATGGCCACCAGGTCATGATGGGTACTCGCAATCCGGGCAATGCCGAGGTGAAGAAGTGGCTGGCACAGAATCCCGCCGCAAAGGCGGGGACCTTTGCCGAAACTGCCCGCTTTGGAGACTTTCTGGCGCTGGCAGTGCTGGGCAGCGCCGTGGATAAAGTCGTGGAACTCGCCGGCCCCGAAAACCTTGCCGGAAAGACCTTGATGGATGCTACCAATCCGATCGCCGACGGTCCGCCGGTAAACGGCGTCCTGCAGTTCACGACCGGGCCCAATGAGTCTCTGGGCGAGAAAATTCAAGCCCTGGCGCCCAAAGCACACGTAGTCAAGGCATTCAATAGCGTAGGCAACGCCCGCATGGTGAATCCCCACTTCGAACAAGGCACGCCCACCATGTTCTTATGCGGCGACGATGAAAACGCCAAGGCCGAGGTGTCGGCCGTCATTCGGGAGTTTGGTTGGGAGCCCTTTGACTGCGGCGGCATCGTCGCAGCGCGAGCGCTTGAACCCCTGTGCATGCTTTGGTGTGTTCCAGGCTTTTTGCGGAACCAGTGGACCCACGCATTCAAGCTGCTAACCCAGTAGGGATCTGGCCTGCCAATGTACGTTGGAGACAGGAATGGGTTAGCGTCCGCGTCATCTGCGCTCTACGGGCTCGGGGGGCCTCCCATTTTGGAACGCAACACAGTAACAGTTTGCTGCAACGCCGTGATCACTCCGTCCGAGCTTGCGGCGTCCCGTTGGGCACTTACTAGTGTGTCACCGGTACGGCAATCCACGGTCTTCAGAGTGATCAGGTAGTGCGGGCCTGCGGAAGCGATCGAACCTTCCAGCACAGCCTTGCTTTGGTTGCGCTGGCAGACTTCCCGGGCCACCTCCGTGGTTAACGACTGGTTGCGCGGGCGGTTCATCAGCCGCAGGGTATGGGCCACCGTATCGTCGGGCAGCACGTTCACGAAGTGGGACTGCTCCAACTGGACCGCCAGGGCCTGCTTCAAGGTTTCGTCCCATACCGCATCGCCGGTGGTGTTTTTGAAATCGGCCAGCACGACCGTATCTTTCGCGGTGAACGTACTGGCTTTCGACGAGCGCCAATAAAGAATTCCAACCAGCAGCCCAACCCCCAGCACAGCAGCCGCTGCCACCTTCCAGTGACGCCGCACATAAGGATGAACGCTTCGACCCCTCAGTTGTTCCAGGTCAGAGCGGATGTCGGCGGCGTGCTGATAGCGTAGCGTTCGGTCTGGCTGCATGCACTTACGGATGACGTGTTGCAATACCGCCGGAATGGGAGGCTTCGAGGATTCAACGGGAGCTGGCGTAGCTTTGAGGACGGCCTCGCGTGTCTCCTCCGGGCTTTCGCCGCGAAAAGCCTGACGGCCGGTTGCCATTTCATACAGCACAACCCCAAACGAAAAGATATCGGTGCGCGCATCCAAGGGCTCTCCCCGTATCTGCTCGGGCGACATATAGGCCGCCGCCCCGGTCGTAAGTCTCGGACGGTCCATATTTGAGGTCTCCGAAACCGACACCGACAATGCCGGCGAGTCGAACTCCGCTCCAGGTGGCCTTTCCGCAACCTGGAAACGCTTTGCCAGGCCAAAATCCAACAACTTCACCACCCCGCTGCTGGTGACAAAAATGTTTGCCGGCTTGATGTCGCGATGGATGATGCCCTTTTCATGGGCAGCAATCAGGCCCTGCAGGGTTTGGATGGCGAAGTCCAGAACTTCAGCATGGGACAGCCGCTTTGGGTGCGCCGCATCCTCTTGCAGAATTGCCAGCCGGTCGCGCAAGGTACGTCCACGGAGCAACTGCATGACAATAAAGCTACGGCCTTCATGTTCGCCGAATTCATAGATTGGGCAGATATTTGGGTGCTCAAGCTGCGAAACCGCCCGGGCTTCCCGCTCGAATTGTTTCTGGGCGCGAGCATCGTGGTCCAATTCTTCGGGCAGAAACTTCAAGGCCACGGCGCGGGCAAGCTTCAAGTCTTCGGCCTTATACACGACTCCCATGCTGCCGCCGCCAATGACACCTAAGACGCGATAGTGTGAAACCGTTTTGCCCGCCAGGCCCATGGGTGCCGGCGTCGAGGGCGGCAACGCGCCACGCAGTCCTCCCGCGATCGAGGTTGGGGGAGGCCCTTCAGGAGCACCAGAGATCGCAGGAGGCCGAGGCTGCAAGCCGGACTTCGACTCGACCACTTTCGGCGGTGGGGCGGCGACCGTCTTGGAAACTACGGGCGCCAGAAAGCGATATCCACGGCGCGGGATTGTCTCTACGTAGGCTGGACGGTCCGGGTTGTCGCTCAGCGCCGTGCGGATTTGCTTGATGCACTGATTCAGCCCGTGCTCAAAATCAACGTAGGTCCCATCTCCCCAGATTTGCTTTTGAATGTCCTCACGCGTGACTAACTGCCCGGAACGACTGGCGAGCAGGGCAAGAATCGCGAGCGGCTGCGGCGCCAGCTTGATGGGCGTTCCATCTTTGCGCAGCTCTTCGGTTCCGAGATTCAACTCGAAGACACCGAAGCGAAGTAGTTGCTGAGTGGCGCTCAATTGATTACCTGACCGTGTGGGCGGGATTATATACCGCCCGCTGTCCATGCGGCTCACAGACTGGCGATCACATCCTGTAGTAAGGCCCATTTTGTCAGCGACTTATGCGATGACTTCCAACTCATCCTCAAATGACCTCGCAAGTATTGATCACGGCGGCGAAGCGGCGCATTGTGCTCTCACGAGAGCGGGAAAAGGGGGACCTATTGGAGGTGACTGCTCTCGTCGCTCACGCTGCCAGAAGGTGGGGCAAGCGTCCTGCCTTCCGGGCAGCGGAGCGCGTTGCAAGAGCTGCGCGTTCGGTTAGCCAAAACTCATGTCGCCAGGCTCCGATTGGAGCCTATTAAAGCCGGGCTAATCGAGGCGGAATCATTGGAGATGAGGAAAGAAATGGTAGGCACGAGGAGACTCGAACTCCTGACCTCTACCGTGTCAAAAAACTCTGCACATTTGGCTACGGTGAGCAGGAATGGGCAGAAGTGGCAACCTGGTCGACCACTTGCAATGAATTCGACATCAATGCCATTGGCTCCATTTGCACCCAATAAGCACCAGTTAGCAGGGGTTGGTAGGCCGTCCAGCGGTACAAGTTACGGTACAAGTTTGGGGCTGAGCGCGGCAATCGGGCGCACGCGCTTTTTGGGATTCAGGGCAAATCTTCCCCGACCCGCTAACAATCTGTGATTTGTGAAAAAGTTGGAAAGTAATCTCATGTTACGATTATTGTCGCCAGAAAGCGCCGCGTCGCAACCAAGACAAGCCGATTTTATCATTCTCGTATCTAAACTAATTGACTTACGAGGCTGCGGACGATTTAGGTTGAGCGCTAACGTTCAACGGTTACAAAGAGGTGCACCTGGATGCAATTACAGCCGTGCAACTACTGCCGTAATTTGGATTCGGACGGGGACGGCCTGTGCTCCGTGTGTAAGTCCCGCGATCCAAAGAGCAATGTGCGACTTTCAATCGAGATGTTGCAAAATATTAGAGATGCCGTAGCAAAGAAGTGCGAATCTTGCAGGACCGCAAGTCACTTTCCCGGGGAACCGCGTGATCGCTTCGCATTTTCCTTCTATGGAAAATGGGGATCAGGCGACATTGGGTTTGGCGAGAAAGGTGTCTATGTCTAGCGTTTCACCGTGTCAATGCTATCATTCCCACCTCGGTTCGTCCGCCAGAGTTTCGACCTGACCGTTTTGCAATCAATTGCACTTCTACTTCTGAGCAACGGTCTGCGGAATAAGCCTCTCCAGCCGGGAAAGACGTTGTTCTAGGTCGTCAATCTTCTGTTCCTGCACTTTAATGACCTCGGCCTGCGCCTCAGCGCGGTGATACTGCTTCTGCGCTTCGCTCAGCAGCATGGTGGTCAGGTACTGATAGCGCACCGTGTACGGCTGGCCATCGTTGTCGTTGGCCACCAGTTCGGGATAGACCTTGGCGACTTCTTCGGCAATCAAACCGTATTGGAGGGTGCGTTCGCCGTTGGCGTACTCTGGCTTGTAAAGGAAGGTCACGGGCCGCAACTTCATCAGGGCGTTCGTGCTGTCGCCCATGTCGCGTACTTGCTCTTTGAAGCGCAGGGAGGAGGATGAGGTTCCTAGCTGGCCGTTTGAGTTGATGTAAACGGGAATGCCGCCTGACGACGTTGCGCCATAAATGCCCACGATGTAGGTGGTTGTTTGGTATGAGGGGTTGCCGATGCGCATTGCGCTACTCTCACCCGAGAAGGAACCGTAGTTCGCGATATAGACATTGTTGCTGCCTGTCGTCTTGTCTACCCCCGCCTGATAGCCGACGAAGGTATTGTTACTCCCTGTGGTGTTATTTGAGCCAGCCTCTTCGCCGACGAAGGTGTTGTTGCTCCCGGCGTTGCTGGAGCCAGCAGTGGAACCGAAGAAGGCGTTAAAGCTTCCGGCATTATTATGGTAACCCGCCGCAGAGCCGGAGAAGGTGTTGTTCGAACCCGTGGTGTTGCTGAAGCCAGAGCCGACGCCAGAGAAGGTGTTGTAGTTTCCGGTGGTATTGCTGTAGCCAGCCGTGGAACCGAAGAAGCTATTAAACATACCGCTAGTGTTGGCGTAGCCAGCGGTCGCGCCGACTACGGTGTCAGCAAACCCGGCTGGGTTTTGGCCGCCAGCACTGGGCCCCACAAAGACGTTCGCCTGTGCGGCACTACTGCTCAAGACTGTCGCACCCGCGATTTGGTAACTCGCAGACGTGTTGATGTCGCCGTTGACATCGAGCGCTGCGACCGGGTTAGGGTTCAGGATACCAATAGCCCCAGTACCATAGGGCGCGGCCTCATAAATCCCGGAGTTACAGAGGGTAATGTTGGGTGGGGCTGCCCCGGTAAAGACGGCAATCCGGCCATTCTGGGCGCTTGGGCAGTTCACGATGGTGTCCGTTCCACCACCTGATTTAGTCGTGCTTTCCCCGCTCCCTGCTGAGGTTGTGGTGTGCCGGGATGTGGTGGCCGTTTGCTGTGCTGAGCAGACGGAGACGAACAACAATGTGGAGAGGGCAATAGCGACGCTGAGACGGTGCATGGGGCACTCCTTTGGCTCGGAATTGTGTCCCTGCCCACAACATGCCGTCCAATTCCGAGATCCGTAGCTTGCAGCCCACGGCTCCAGTGCTGATGTACGTGGTCAGGTCGTTGTGTTCGTGGGTCGGATGGATTGCGTCGTTCAAGAGCATGGCTTCAACCCGTTCCAATAGCGTCATAAAACCTCCCACGGTTACAGCAGGCAGGGAACGGGATGGTATCAAGGGGCTGAAAGGGCTGATAGACGAGTCGGGTGCCTTACTGGGTGTACGAAAGAATGAGTGACGAAGCCAAGTTGGTTCGTCGTTGGCGGCACTGGGCTTAACCCAATTCCGATTTGAGTCGCAAATTGTGGACGGCGCAGTCGACGGTTTGTTCTTGGCCGCCCGACTTGTGCCAGTGAAGCAATTACACCATGAGAAACAGCAGCCGATTATCGCTGGCTGTCGGAATTCGTACGGGACTTTTTCCGTGCTCGTTTTTGTGCCAGAGCTTGCTTTACCCGTTTCTTCTCGCCGGGCTTCAGGTAAAAGGAGTGGCGCTTC
>Ga0265325_10002618_pt1 | contig 12053 bp, 12 predicted proteins | sample 41420metaG_FD_202090 | JGI IMG/M metagenome (GOLD analysis project Ga0265325, IMG submission 202090) | Rhizosphere microbial communities from Carex aquatilis grown in University of Washington, Seatle, WA, United States - 4-14-20 metaG | ecosystem: Host-associated > Plants > Roots > Rhizosphere...
GCGTCCGAGCCGTCACCGAAATCGGTGACGGCATGGCCGGCCCGCACCAGCGCCGCCGCAAGGAACTTGCGCAGGGATTCATCGTCTTCCGCCAGAAGGATATGCGCCATCGCCGACCACCTGCCCCGCCGTATAAGAGCGTATAACCGCCAAACGGTAAACCGCGGTTAATGCCGCGCGGAACCGGCGTAAAAGGCCCGCCGGGGCGCTTGCCGCAAGCCCGCCTTGGTGGTTCCCTGTGGCGGCGCACTGAGTCGTTGACCATCATGCCTCGCCCCCCCACCGACAGGCCGTTCCCGCCCTCAATCGACGGCCCCCCTGACGCGGCATTGGCGCGGCTGTTCGCAAGGCCCTGCCGGCTGCTTTCGCCGCCGGCCTGGACTGTGCCATTCCTGTTCACCTCGCCCCATTCGGGACGCTGTTATCCTCCCAGCCTCTTGGAACGCAGCCGGCTGGACGCCATTACCCTGCGCCGTTCGGAAGATGCCTTTGTCGACGAATTGTTCGCGGGCTGCGTGGCGCTGGGGGCGCCGCTGCTGGCGGCGGAATTCCCCAGGGCGTTTCTGGATGCCAATCGCGGCATTTCCGAACTGGATGCGGGCATGTTCGGCGGCCGGCTGTCGGTGCCGGTGGATGCGCCGGGTCCCCGCGTGTCGGCGGGGCTGGGGGTCATTCCCCGCATCGTGCGCGACGGGGCCGAAATCTACCGCGACAAGCTGGAACCGCTGGAGGCCGATGAAAGGCTGGAACGGCTTTACCTGCCCTATCACCGGATGCTGGCCGGACTGGTCGAGCAGGCGCGCGCCCGTTTCGGGGTGGCGGTGCTGATCGATTGCCATTCCATGCCTTCCGCCCTGGGGGCGCCCGATGTCGTGCTGGGCGACCGCTATGGCGCGTCCGCCGCGCCGGCGCTGACCGCCGCGGCTGAGGAAGCCTTCAACGCCGCCGGCTTCGGCGTGGCGCGCAACACGCCTTATGCCGGCGGCCACACCACGGTGCAGTATGGCCGCGCCGCCGCCGGAATCCATGCGCTGCAGATCGAGATCAATCGCGGGCTTTATCTCGACGAGGAAACCATCGCCAAGCGGCCCTGCTTCGAGACGATGAAAAACTGCCTCACCGCGGCGCTGACCCAGCTGACGGCCATTGCGCCATCCCTGCTGCGCCCCGACGCCCTCTCCGAAGCAGCGGAATAATTTCCAAAAATTAAACTCTGTTTTGCGCGAGGGATTTTGGGGCCTGAGCAGGAGCGTCGAGCGACGTGGACTAAACGTCCACGAGCGAAGGCGCGACGCCCTCAGGACCCAAAAGACCCGCGCAAAAAAAATGGCCGCTCCGAGGAGCGGCCAAGTTCAGGGAGGAAACGCCCAGGAAGGGCGGCGGCCTCGCAATCAAGGATCGCGATACCGCGCTGCAACAATATGGAGAAAAGCCATTCTCTGTGCAAGCGCAAAAATGCATTTTCAGAAAAATTTTCACCGCGGAAATGCTGGAAAAATCTCCGGGATTCTGCCTGATTTTTCCTCACCTGCTGCCTTCTGCGGCACTTGTGCGACGCAATAATATCTCCTTTTACCAAGCCAGCAAGATTCATGCGCTCGTCGTGGCAGCGCAACAAAAGAGTCGCGCGGCCCCGTTACTCACCCCGCGACAGCCCTAAGCGGCTGATTCGCAAGGCTGGGAGAGACCCCGATGGCCGATACGAGCTGGTTCGAAAGCGCCCTGAACGGCCTGCCGCGAGGCTTTCCACAGCCGGCGGCTGCAAAATACGCTCCCGGAACCTCCGCCCGCTTCACCCGCCACCGAACCATCTTCATCTCGGACACCCATTTGGGCACAAGGGGCTGCAAGGCGGAGGCGCTGGCCGACTTCCTCATCCATAACGACTGCGACACGCTCTATCTGGTGGGCGACATCGTCGATGGCTGGCAGCTCAAGCGCCGCTGGTACTGGACCGAGGCGCAGAACCGGGTGGTGGCGGAAATCCTGCGCAAGGCCGATGCCGGCACGCGGGTGGTGTTCGTGCCCGGCAATCATGACGAATTCGCTCGCGACTATGCCGGCCGGCTTTTCGCGGGCGTGGAAATCCTGGAAGAGACCATCCACGAGACCGCCGATGGCCGCCGCTTCTGGGTGCTGCATGGTGACCGTTTCGACGGCGTCATCGCCTGCGCCAGATGGCTGGCCCATGCCGGGGACTGGGCCTATGGCATGGCGCTGCGCCTCAACGATGTTCTGTTCGCGCTGCGCAAGCGGGCGGGCCTGCCCTATTGGTCGCTGTCGGCCTGGCTCAAGCACAAGGTGAAGAACGCGGTCGAATACATCTCCCGCTTCGAGGAGATCGTGGCGCGCGAGGCCGCTGCGCGCGGGGTGGACGGGGTGGTGTGCGGCCATATCCATCATGCCGAGATCCGCATGATCGGCGGCGTCCTTTATCTCAACGACGGAGACTGGGTTGAAAGCTGCAGCGCCCTTGTCGAAGATGCCCGCGGGACTATGGAGATTCTTCGCTGGGCATCCCCTCCTCAGAGACACGCAATGGGTTCCCACGGGTCTGGTTCTTCCGCCGGTCAGGGCGCGCAAGCCGGCCAGGGCGCCGAGGCCGCGCTTATACCCGCGTAGGGCCAGGCGTTTGACGCCGGGACCGGTTCCCGGCGTGGCGGCCGCACTCAAGATCCTCATCGTCACCGATGCCTGGACTCCCCAGGTCAATGGCGTGGTGCGCACCTTGCAGACCCTGCAGGGCGATCTCCTCCAGCTCGGCCACCGCGTGCACATGATCACCCCGGAGGGGCGCACCAGCGTACCGCTGCCGACCTATCCGGAAATCCGGCTGGTGCTGTTCGCCAGGCCTTCGATGACCCGGGAAATCCGCGATTTCGCCCCCGATGCGGTGCATATCGCCACCGAGGGGCCGCTGGGGCTGGCGGCGCGCAGCATCTGTCTGAAACATGGCATCGCCTTCACCACCGCCTTCCACACCCGCTTTGCCGAATATGTCCATGCCCGTGCGCCGCTGGTGCCGGAGAGCCTGATCTGGCGGGCGCTGCGCTGGTTCCACCGCCCGGCAACGGCGGTGATGGTGGCGACGGAAAGCCTCAAGCGCGAGCTCAAGGCCCATGGCCTGCGCCGGGCGCGGCTATGGTCGCGCGGGGTCGATGTCGAGCAGTTCCATCCTATCGCCGGCGCGCGGCTGCCTTATGACGGGCCGGTCTGGCTCTATGTCGGGCGCATCGCGGTGGAAAAGAACATCGAGGCGTTCCTGGCGCTCGACCTGCCCGGCACCAAGGTCGTGGTCGGCGACGGTCCGGCCCGCGCCGGGCTGGAAGCGAAATATCCGGCGGTGAAATTCCTCGGCACCCTCAGCGGCGAACCGTTGGCCCGCGCCTATGCCGGCAGCGACGTGTTCGTGTTTCCCAGCCGCACCGACACGTTCGGGCTGGTGGTGCTGGAGGCGCTGGCCTGCGGCTTGCCGGTGGCGGCCTATCCGGTGGAAGGCCCCCGCGATGTGGTCGGCGACGCCCCGGTGGCGGCACTGGACGAGGACCTGCAAAAGGCCTGCCTGGCGGCGCTGGACATTGCCCGCCATCCCCGCGCCCTCACCCCGCGCGCCTTTGCCGAGGCCCATTCCTGGCGGGCCTGCACCTTGCAATTCCTGCGCAATCTCGCCGTCGAACCCGACGAGGATTGAGGCGTTAAGCCCTTTGCCGGATGGGGCTTATCGCCGGCCCGGGGCTGGGCTAGAAACATCGGGAAACGCTCCGGTTTCCCCGCCCCCAATGTCGCTGGCCGCCGCGCCCCGAGACCGATTGACGCCCCGGGAATATGCCTTTCTGGGCGCCATGGTGCTGGCCTGGTCGGCCTTCGTGGTGGTGCTGGGCAAGGACACCAGCTGGGACTTCCGCAATTACCACTGGTACGCGCCCTATGCGTTCCTCAACCACCGCATGGGCTTCGATGTCGCGGTGGCGCACCAGGCCAGCTATTACAATCCGTTTCTCGACATTCCCTATTACTGGCTTGCGACCCATACCAGGTCGTGGGTCGCGCTGGCGGCGCTGGGCGCGGCGCAGGGCGCCAATGTGGTGCCGCTCTATCTGATCGCCCGCTCGTGCCTGAACATCCCCGACTACAAACAGGGCGCCGGCGTCCTGGCGCTGCTGGGGCAGTTCGGGGCGCTGACTCTCTCCGAATTCGGCACCACCTATTACGACAATGTGATGAGCGTGTTCGTGTTCGCCGGCCTCGCCATCCTGGTGGTGAACCGCGTCGCGCTGAGGGACGGCCCGCCACTGCTCGGCGCCCTCCTCGCCGCCGCGGCGGGATTCATCACCGGCATGGCGATGGGATTGAAGCTGCCGGAGATGCCGTTCTGTGCCGGCTTCGCCGCGGCGCTGGTGGCGCTGGGTGGAAGTTGGAAACGGCAGGCGGTGTTATTGCTGGCGGGCGGGATCGGCGGCGCAATAGGCTGCGCCATCTTCGCCGCGCCCTGGATGCTCTACATGTGGCATCTGACCGGCAATCCGCTGTTTCCCTATTTCAACGAATATTGGCATTCCAGCCTGGCGCTGGCGGCGCCCTATCGCGACCTGCGCTTCGTGCCGACGCATTTCTGGCGGGAAGTGTTCTTTCCCATCCTGTTCTCCATCGACTGGCATGTCGCCGACGATCTCGGCTTCCAGGACATCCGTGTGTGTGTGGCCTATCTCTTGGTGATCGCCGCCGGCATCGTGTTGCTGGCCAAGCGCGAAAGCGGCGATCCCCTCATCGAGAAGCGCGCCAGCCTGGTGCTGTTCGCCTGGTCGGCGGCCACCTACCTGGTCTGGATGAAGATGTTCGCGATCTATCGCTACATCGTGGCGCTGGAGATGCTGAGCCCGATCCTCATCGCCGCGGCGGTGGGGCTGTTTCCGGCAGGGCGGCGGACCCGCTATTCCGTGCTGGGGGCGCTGGGCTTTGCCGTGCTGGTCACCGGCCGCAGCGATTTCCTGGAAAAGGCGCCGCTGGACGATCCCTATCTCCAGGTGGCGCTGCCGCCCATTCCCCGCCCCGACCGCAGCATGGTGGTGATGACCGGCGATGCCCCGATGGGCTTCATCGCCACCGCGTTGCCGCCGCAGATTCCGGTGCTGCGGATCGACGGCTGGATGGTGCAGCCGCGCGACGGCACAAGGATGACGGCCGACATGAAGCGCCGGGTGGCGCGGCAGCTGGCATCGGGCGGGGACCTTTACCTGATCGCCGACCGCGACGACATGGCCCGGGCCCATGACGCCCTGGCCGACTATCGCCTCGCCATCCGCTGGACCGAATGCCAGCAATTCGACACGAATCTGGTAGGCATCTATCAATGGTGCCCGCTGGCCTCCAAACCCTGAGAGCAGACACGCGATGAAGCCGAAAATCGCAGTGCTGGTGCCCTGCTACAATGAGCAGGAGGCCATCGCCAAGGTGGTGCGCGACTTCCGCGCCGCGCTGCCTGCCGCCGCCGTCTATGTCTATGACAACAATTCCAGCGACCAGACCATCGCCCGGGCGGCAGAGGCCGGCGCGGTGGTGCGCCGCGAGGTCCGCCAGGGCAAGGGCAATGTGGTGCGCCGCATGTTCGCCGATATCGAGGCCGACATCTATGTGCTGGTCGATGGCGACGACACCTATGACGCCGGCGCCGCCCCCGCCATGATCGCCCGCACCATCGCCGAAGGCGCCGACCTGCTCACCGCCAGGCGCATCCATCGCGAGGCCGCCGCCTATCGCCCCGGCCATGTGCTGGGCAACCGGCTGCTCACCGGCCTCACCGCCGCGCTGTTCCAGGTCCACATCGCCGACATGCTGAGCGGCTATCGCGTGTTCTCGCGGCGGTTCGTGAAGAGTTTTCCCTTCACCGCCACCGGCTTCGGCATCGAGACCGAACTGACGGTGCATGCGGTGCGGCTGATGATGCCGATCAGCGAGATGGACACCAGCTACAAGGAGCGGCCGGCCGGTTCGGTGTCCAAGCTCAACACCTGGCGCGACGGCTTTCGCATCCTTCTCACCATCGCCCATCTGGTGCGGGAGGAGCGGCCGCTGGTGTTCTTCGCGGCATTCTTCGGGGTGCTGGCGGCGACGTCGCTGGCCATCGTCACCCCGGTGGTGATCGATTATCTGCACAGCGGGCTGGTGCCGCGCCTGCCCACCGCCGTGCTCGCCACCGCCCTGATGCTGCTGGCCTTCCTGGCGCTGGTCTGCGGCCTCATCCTCGACACCGTGACCCGGGGCCGCTGGGAGGCCAAGCGGATGGCCTATCTCGCCATTCCAGGTCCCCAGGATTTCGAGGCGCCGTGACCGAGATCCGCCGGCTCATCTCCTACCTGCTCCGCCATCCCGTCATGCGTTTCGGGCTGGTCGGCGTCATCGGCTTCATCGTCGATGCCAGCGTGCTGGCCTTCGATACCGACATTTTGCACTTTCCCTTCCTGCTCGGCCGGGCGGTTTCCATCTCGTTCGGCATGGCCTGCACCTATCTGGGCAACCGCTATCTCACCTTCGCGGAGCAGCGCGCCCATGGCGCGTCCGCGATCTTCCGCGAATGGCTCAAATTCGTCGCCGCCAACACTTTCGGCGCCTTGCTCAACTATTCCGTCTCCGCGCTGGTGGTCTATTTCATGCCCCCGCCGTTCAACAGCAAATATGTCGGGCTGGTGTGCGGCGTGGCGGCGGGAATGGTGTCCAACTTCACCCTGTCGAAGCGGCTGGTGTTCAAGGGCCAGCGTTCCGGTCCACCGTCACCGACTTGATGACGGCGTAGGCGGCGACGCCGCCTGCCAGCTCCAGCCGCCGGGCCGAGGCGGCGGTGATGCGCGCCACCAGCCGGGCCGAGCCGCAGCGCAACTCGACATCGCAGAGCCCGCCCGCCACCGCCACCACCGACACCGTCACCGCCAGGATGTTGTTGGCGCTGATCGCCTGGGGCTCCTGGCGCGCGATGAGAATATCCTCGGCGGCGATGCGCAGCCGCAGCCTTTCGCCGGGATTGCCGCTCCCCACCAGGATCACGCCGCCATCGAAGGCCACCTCGCTGAGGCCGTCCGGCCGGCGGGCGGTCACCAGCCCGTCCAGCACCGCTCCCAGCGGCGGTACGGCCGCCTTGAGGCCGGTGAGCATGTCGAACACCGAGCCGCTGGCGATGACGCGTCCGCCCTCCAGCAGCACCACCCGATCGGCCAGCCGCGCCACTTCCTCCACCGCATGGCTGACATAGAGCATGGGGATGTTCCGCTCCCCGCGCAGCCTTTCCAGATAGGGCAGGATCTCGGCCTGGCGGGCGGCGTCCAGATTGGCCAGGGGTTCGTCCAGCAAAAGGATGTCCGGCGAGGCCAGCAGCGCCCGGCCCAGCGCCACCCGGCGCTTCTCGCCTCCCGACAGGGCGCGGGGCAGGCGCTGGCGCAGCTTTTCCAGTCCCAGCAGGGCGATCACCCGGGCGATCTCGCTCTCCGGCGCCCGCACCGGCGCGCGCCGCCAGCCATAAAGAAGATTGTCCGCCACCGTCAGGTGCGGAAACAGCCTTGCATCCTGGAACACGACGGGCGCGCGCCGCGCCTCCGGCCGCACGAACAGGCCCCGGCTTGTGTCCAGCACCGGACGCCCGGCCAGGACGATGCGCCCCTCCTCCGGCCGGCTCAGCCCAGCCACCGCCCGCACGATGGAGCTCTTGCCGGCGCCCGATGGCCCGAACAGCGCCGTCACCCCTTCGGCGGCGGCGAATTCCGCCTCGAGCGCGAAGGCGCCCAGACGCTGGCGGATGCGGACCTCAAGGCTCACCGGTCCTCCCGCCCCAGCGCCTGGCGGGTGATCGCCTGCGCCGCCACCATGAAGACCAGCGCCAGGCCGATCGAAAGCGCCGACAGCCGCGCCGCCTCGGCATCGCCGCCGGGGGACTGCAGCGCGGTGTAGATCGCCAGCGGCAGGGTGCGGGTCTCGCCGGGGATGTTGGAGACGAAGGTGATGATGGCGCCGAACTCGCCCAGGCTGGCGGCGAAGGCGGTGACCGCCCCGCCGATCAGGCCGGGCAGCGCCAGCGGCAGGGTGAGGGTGAACAGCCGGTCCCACCAGCCGGCGCCGAGGGTGCGGGCGGCCTCGTCCAGGCCGGCGTCCTGCGCCTCCAGCACCAGGCGGATGGCGCGCACCTGGAAGGGGAAGGTGAGAAAGGCGCTGGCCAGCGCCGCCCCGGTCCAGCGGAACACGAACTGGATGCCGAAATGGGTGAACAGGAAACCGCCCAGCCCGGCCCTGGTGCCCAGCAGCATCAGCAGCAGGAAGCCGGTCGCCACCGGCGGCAGCACCAGCGGCAGATGCACGATGCCGTCCAGCAGGGTCTTGCCGAAGAACCGCCCGCGGGCGAGCAGCAGCGCGGCGGCGAAGGCGAAAGGCAGGCTGGCTGCCACCGCCACGCCGGCGATGCGCAGCGACAGCAGCAGCGCCTCGCTTTCGGAAGGGTCCAGCAGTCCCATCGGACGGTTATAGCCGATCGCCAAACGAAACAGGCGCCGATGCGATCGGCGCCTGTCCGCGATTCATCTGGGCGAAGCCGTTTAGCGGCGCGCCGCCAGCGACCATAGATGGGCGATCATCTGGGTCTTCTTGTCGTCGCTTTTGATGCCGTTGAAGGTTTTGACCGCCTGGTCCTTCTCGCCGGCATAATATTGCGCGATGCCGAGCTGGATCTGGCCGGCGGCCTTGTCGGCAACCGGCTTGGCAAGACCGGCCTGGATGGTCGCGACGCCGTCCTTGGGCTTGCCATTGCCGACCTGCTGCATGCCCAGCTTGATCAGCGGCTCGCCCTGGGGGGCGGCCTGCGCCTTGGCGATGTTGGCGCTGAGCGCGGCGGCATCGGTGGCGGCGGTGCCCTGGGCGATCTTGAGCAGCTTGTTGGTGCGGTCGTCGTTCATCTCCTTGACCGCGGCCTGGCCCTTCTGCAGCACATTGGCGGACTCGGCGGCGAAGCCGAGCTGCAGCGCCAACTGCGCCAGGGTGATGTAATCGTCCTTGCCCGCCATGGTGCCGGTCAGGAGCTTGAGGCGATAGATCTGCAGCGTGTCGGGATCGCGCATGCCCTGCACATGCTCGGAGATCTTGAGCAGATTGTTCCAGAATTCCGGCTTGCCGGTATGGGCGACCAGGGTCTCCAGCGCCTCGCGCTGGGTGGCCTCGTCATTGTTCTCATAGGCGCAGCGCATCAAGAGTTCGAGCGCCGTGTCATTGGGACTGCTGCCGAAATTCTGCTTGATGTATTTCTCGCAGCCCGCCCGGTCCCCGGCGCGGTAATAGGCCTGGGCGACGATCTGCATGTTCTGGCCGTCCAGCGCGCCCGCCTTGCGCAGGATCTCGCCATCCTCGATGGTTTCGCGGAACTTGCCGGCGCGATAGTCGTTGGCGAATTTCGCGCGGGCGGCATCCGTACCGCCGATGCTGACATCGCCGGAATTGACCGCGATATATTTTTTCATCTGGGCGATGATCTGGGTTTCGGCCGCCGTCTTGTTGGGCGCGGCCTCCGCCTCGTTCACCTTGGCCATCGCGGCCTTCCAGTTCTTCTGCGACGCCAGGCTCTGGGCTTCCTGAAGCGGCTTGCCGACCACCGAGCGGACGGTGGCCTGCGCCTCGGCCGGGGCGGCAGACATCAGGGTGCCAGCGCCCGCGGCCGCGGTGGCAAGCAAAACAGCCGTCAGCGCGGCACGCAGTTTGGGGGCAGTCATAACCAGGACCTCATCTCGTCAGTGCTCAAAAACGGGAAAGCGTGCGGGGTCGCCGCACGCTTCCAATTCGCGGCCATGTCCCTCACAGCCTAATTATACTGGTCAATCCCGACAAAACCAATATGGGTGGCGCCCAGGCGCTGGGCATCCGCCAGCACCTTGGCGACGGCATCATATTTGGCCAGGCGGTTGGCATTGATATGGATTTCGTCCTGCTCGGCGTCCTTCTTCTTGGCGATAGCCTCGAAATAGGAATCCATCGTGGCGCGGTCCACTGCCTGGCTGTTCCACAGCACCGTGCCGTCAAAATCCACCGTCAGGTCGACCGTCGGCGGGGTGATGGTTGGCGGCTGCTGGTTGGGCGCGGGCATGTCCAGCTTCACGGCATGGGTCTGGATCGGCAGGGTGATGATAAGCAGGGTGAGAAGCACGAGCATCACGTCGATCAGCGGCGTGGTGTTCATCTCCACCATTACTTCGCCTTCTGCCGTGCTGGAACTCATTGCCATGGGGTAAGTACCTTCTTGCTGTCAGAACGTCAGAAGCTGCCGGCTTCCAGATTGTGGGGCTCGGTGATGAAGCCCACCTTCTGGATGCCGACCTGCTGGCAGACCAGGATGACGCGGCCCACCGCCTCGAAGCGCACGCCCTTGTCGGCGCGGATATGCACTTCGGGGAAGGGCTTGTGCGCCGCCAGGGCCCGCTTCACCGCCTCGACCAGGCCGGCCTTCAGCGTCGCCGGGTCGATCGGCTTGCCGTTGGCGCTGTTGTAGACCTGCTCGTCCTGGGTGACGAAAATCACGATATTCTCAGGCTTGGTGACGGTCACGATGTTGCGGTAGGTCGGCAGTTGCAGCGGGATCGTCTTCACGATCACCGGGATGGTGACCAGGAAGATGATCAGCATCACCAGCATCACATCCACCAGGGGGGTGGTGTTGATGGTGACGTTCAGGGCCGCTTCATCGTCCTCGAGTGCGTGTTGGACGTCGATCGCCATTTACAGGGTCTCCGTTAGGGCCGCGATCGGGCTTACTTGCTCCGGCTGATGAGATAGGCCTGCAGGTCGCCGGCGAAGGCGCGCAGCTTCTCGGTGATCACCTTGTTGCGGCGGACCAGATAGTTGTAGCAAAGCACCGCAGGCACCGCGACCATCAGACCGATCGCGGTCATGATCAGCGCCTCACCCACCGGGCCGGCGACCTTGTCGATCGAGGCCTGGCCGGCGACGCCGATGCCGATCAGGGCGTTGAGAATGCCCATCACGGTGCCGAGCAGACCGACGAACGGGGACACCGAGCCGACCGAACCCAGGAAGGCGATGCCGCCCTGGATCTTGGCGTTGGCGTCTTCCAGCTGGCGGGTCAGCGACATGCCGATCCAGTCATTCATGCCCACCAGGCTGGTGCCGCCGGTGGAGGCCTTGAGGCCCGCCTCGGCGATGCCGCGGAACATGGAGCTCTTGGGCAGCTTGTCGACGCCTTCATTGAGGCTGGCGGAGGTCCAGAACTTCTTCTCGACGGTCTGGGCCTGGCCGAGGATGCGCTGCTGGTCAATCCACTTGGTGAAGAAGATGTACCAGCTGCCGGCCGACATGATCACCAGCACGATGAGAATGCCGCGGGACACCACGGTGCCGTTCTCCCACATGTGCTGGATGCCGTAGGGCGTCGCCTGATCGGCGGGATTGGCGCCTTTGGCGGCATCGGCGGGAGCGGCGGCCTGGGCCGCGGCGGGCGCCACGGGTGCAAGGCTGGCAATCGGAGCCACCGGGCTCAGGCTGGTCAGGACGGCGATGGCGGCTGCGATCACCAGGGACTTGAACTTCATTTTGCTTACTCCGTGTCTTTAAGTCGAAAGGTTGTTACTGGGCGTCTTTGAGATTCCAAATCACCGAAACGCGGGTGCTGGCCGAAACCGGCTTGCCTTCTTGGGTTGGCGGGTTCCAGCGCCAGTGCGCTTTCACATATTCGCAGGCGGCGGTGTCGAGCCGATCCGAGCCGCTGCCCTTTTCGACTTTGCAGTCGGTGACGTTGCCCTGCTCGTTGATGTTGACGATGATCTCGCTCTTGCCCTGCTCGCCCAGGCGCTGGGAGATGGTCGGATAGGGAGGCTGGGTGTGGGTGCGCATGATCGGCGCAAGGGTTGTCGGCGCCACGGCGACGCGCGGCGGCGGCGGCGGCGGCTTGGGCGCGGTGGTGACCGGCGGCGGCGGCGCCTCGACCGTGGTGGTGAACTGGGGAACGATGGCGGTCGGCGGCGGCGGCTGCACCATGTCGACCGGCGGCGGCGGCGGCGGCTTGGGCGGGGTCTTCT
>Ga0265325_10002619_pt1 | contig 12049 bp, 9 predicted proteins | sample 41420metaG_FD_202090 | JGI IMG/M metagenome (GOLD analysis project Ga0265325, IMG submission 202090) | Rhizosphere microbial communities from Carex aquatilis grown in University of Washington, Seatle, WA, United States - 4-14-20 metaG | ecosystem: Host-associated > Plants > Roots > Rhizosphere >...
CCGTGCTAAAATTCGCGGCGATGCGATGCTCTTCCCGCTATGAACGCGAAGCGCGCAAATGCGGCTGGCAGAGGATTGCCGGTCTTGACGAAGTCGGGCGTGGCTCGTTGTTTGGCCCGGTTGTCGCCGCCGCTGTCATTCTTGACCCTAAGAGGCGCATTGTCGGTCTGGACGATTCGAAGAAAATTCCACGTGAGCGCCGCGAAGTTCTTGCGCTCCGAATCCGCGAGCACGCACTGGCGTGGGCGATCGCGGAAGTGGATGCAAGTCGAATCGATGCCTGGAACATCTACCAGGCCAGCCGCCAGGCGATGGCTGAGGCCCTCTCCCAGCTGAAAATTACTCCGGACTATTTGCTTCTGGATGCGATGCAGTTGGACGTCTCGATCGAGCAGAAATCGCTGATTCACGGCGATGCGCTTTCAGTGTCGATTGCGGCAGCGTCGATTATCGCCAAGGTTGAACGAGACCGCCTGATGGGCGAGTGGCACTCGGTCTACCCGCAGTATGGCTTGGCGCAGCACAAAGGCTACGCCACTGCCGAACATCTGGCCGCGTTACGCTCTCATGGACCCTCGCCGCATCATCGGTATTCCTTCGCGCCTGTTCGCGATGCTTCCTGCTGGGCAGCGGGGGCGAAACAAGCCACTTTGCCGCTTCCAAGCTTCGAGAATCCCTGATTCGCGAAAACTCTTACCGCGCAGTGGTTTCGGTGGCGTCGCTTCACGTCTCCACGAGACCACCCTGGCGCACGAACCCCATGATTACTGCCTCGAACGCTTTTCAATGCGCCGCGTTGACTTCGGATTTTACAGCGTGCTAGCGTAAATTCTGTACATGTCCGGCTTGACCCCTGCCAGCCGGGACGGTGGTTCGAGTGTCTGAAGATGGCCTATAACAAGACAAAGCACCTCGATGCGGCGCACAAGTATCTTCAGCAGGGAAAGCTCCCGCAAGCGATTGCCGAATACCAGCAAATCCTGAAGAATGAGCCGAAAGACCAGGTCACGCTCATGACTTTGGGAGACTTGTTCGTACGACAAGGGGAAACATTCCAGGGCCTCGAGTACTTCGAGCGGCTTGCAAAGATTTTCATGAACGATGGCTTCACCACCAAAGCCATTGCGATCTACAAAAAAGTCGCCAAGCTCGCGCCCGAGGAAAGCCGCCCGCTGGAGCGCCTCGCCGAATTGTATGTGCAACAGGGAGTTCTGAGCGAGGCTCGGCCCATTTATTTGCAGCTCGCGGAAGTGCAGCTGAAGTCAGGACGACAACCGCAAGCCGCGGTGCTGCTGAAAAAATTGCTCGAAGCGGAACCGGATAATCTGCGTGTTCAGACCCGGCTCGCCGAATTGCATCTGGCGATGGGCCAGCACGAAGAGGCGATCGACACGTTCCATAGCGCGATGCAGCGCGTGTTCGATCAAGGCGACCACGCAGAGGCGATTCGACTTGCTGACCGAATCCTGGAGTTGGATCCAGCCCACGAGTCCACGTTTCTGCTGAAAGTGCGCGCTCTTTCCGCGTCGGGCCGGAGCGCCGATGCCGCGAATCTTCTGGAATCCCTGCCCGATCAGGATGCCGGCGGCGAGACCACGGCTATGCTGCTCGAACAGTACGCGGAAAGCGGCCAATCCGACAAAGCAGCTTCCCTAGCAGAAAAAGTTTTTGCGCGGGATCCCAAGAACTACCTGGTGACACATGGCGTCGCGAACACGCTGCTCGAAGCTGGCGACCTGAAGCGAGCTCACGCTCTGCTGGGACTCATTCGCAACACGATGATCGACTCGGGCGGCCACGAAGTCTTGGCGCAGACGATCACCAAACTTGCCGAACGCAATCCAGGACAGCTCGAACCACTGGAGTGGCTCGTCGATCTCTACGGTCGCGCCAGCGATTCGTTCCGACTGCCCGACGCGCTGGCGCAGCTTGCGCAGGCACACGAGGCGGCTGGAAACGAAGAGCGCGCCCTGGCCACCTATGAACAGCTCCTGGAACGGACACCGGAAGATGAAACCACACGCCGAAAGTACATGCGGTTGCGCACCAAGACAGGACTTGCGCCATCGTCGGGACAGATTCCTCCACCGGTAAAGCTGCCCCCGGCGGAAAGTGAATCGAAGCCCGCGGCTTCCTCCTCCAGCGAACCAGAGCTTGAGGAAGAAACACAACGGTACGTCACGCAGGCGCTAACGGACGTCGACCTGTTTTCGAGTTACGGTCTGACGCAAAAAGCCATCGATCTGCTCGAATCCGTGCTCGAACGCGCCCCGCAACATATGCCAATTTTGGAACGCCTGCTCGATCTCTCGGTTGGCGCCGGAAACGATCGCCGCACGGCGGAGCTTGCCGCGACTCTGGAAAAAATCGCCATCGAGCGCCGCGACCGTCCCGCGGCCGAACGATATGCCGAATTCCGCCGGCGTTACCAACGCGCAGCCGGGCTTACGGCGGCAGAGGCGTCCCCACCCGATCCTTCGCCCGCACCCGGGCCACAAGAATTTGTCGTGCCCATCATTGAAGCAGAACTTGACGAACCTGCGGCGGAGCCGGTCTCCGAACCATCGGCCCCGGAACCGATGGGTATTCCCATGCCCGTCGAATCCGTCGTGCATGAAGTCGATTTGTCGGACGAATGGGCGGCGCTTTCGCGACAATTGGAAGACAGCATTCAGCAGGAGGTGGCTGCTTCCGCCGCCAATCAGGCGCTAGCGCCGCAGCCGGAGGTCTTGGAGCAAATTCTACACGCCGCAGCGTCCACAGCCCCCGAGGAGGTCCCTGCGTTCGATCTTGAGCTTCAGCCTGTTACGCTTGCTGGAAACGCCGAAGGTGAAATCATGGCCTCGGATACGCTCATGGCCGACCTGGCGGCGGATCTGGAATCGGCCACACTGTCCCTGGGAGTCGGGAGCGAAACCATGCATCCGATGGCCGCCCATACTGCGCCGCCCGTGAATCCGACAAACGGTGGGTCTACAGTCACGGCTCCTTCCAACGGCACGCCGATGAGCGGGCTTCTGGGCGATCTTTTTGAAGAATTTCGATCCGAGATGGGCGAATCGAATACGGAAGACGAAGATCTTGAGACCCACTACAACCTCGGAATTGCATACCGCGAAATGGGTTTGCTCGAGGAGGCCATCAGCGAATTTCAGAAAGTCGCGCAAGCCGCTGACAAGGGTCCGGCGTTTCGTTACGCCATGCAATGCAGTACGCTGCTGGGTCTGGCGTTCATGGACAAGGGCCAGCCGGCGATCGCCGCGATATGGTACGAGCGCGCTCTTAAGACACCGGGCCTGGATCAGGAATCCATCCTCGCCTTGCGGTATGATTTAGGGATAGCACAGGAGTTGGCGGGCGAAACGACTGCGGCCTTCCATAGTTTCTCCCAGGTATATGCGATGAATATCGATTATAGAGATGTATCCGAGCGGATTGCTCTTCTTGGGAAGGCGCGATAAGCTCACCCTGCATGAAATCATTCCTTCGCGTGTTGCTCAGCCTCGATATCTTCCTGCTCGGCGTTTTATTGCTGCTGGTTCCGTGGCTGGGATACTGGGACCATAATTTTTTTCTCGATAAGTACCCTGGGCTTATTCCTTTTCTGCTGCATCCTTCCATGCGCGGCGCCGTGAGCGGGCTGGGCGGGCTGGATATTCTGCTCGCTGGAAGAATGCTGCGGGGACCCGCGGACTCTGTTGCGACCACACGGACGTAAACCGATTCTCTGCTATGTGACTGGCCGCCGCGCCCTTGGACTCGCTGGGCCAGCCGAGCAAACGCTGCGCGAAACGATCCGGAACGCTGCGGCCGCCGGAGTCGACTGGATTCAAATTCGTGAAAAAGACCTTGAGACGCGCGCCCTTTTGGAGTTGGTGCGGGTTGCGGTCGCGGAGACCCGCCCAGGCGGGACGCGAATTATCGTGAACGACCGGCTGGACGTGGCGCTCGCGGCGGGAGCGGGAGGGGTTCACCTTGGAGAAGCTTCATTGCCTTTGAAGGAGGTCGCTGACTGGCGGCGTGCAACGAGAGATCCGGAATTTCAAATCGGCATATCGTGCCATTCGCTGGAAGCGGCTCGCCTAGCCGAGCGCGATGGCGCGGACTACATCATCTTCGGACCGGTGTTCGCTACGCCTTCGAAAGCCTCATTCGGCCTCCCACAAGGCATCGAAACATTACGCACAGTGTGCGCCACGGTCGAGATTCCAGTATTTGCGATTGGGGGCGTGACCGTCGAAAATGCCGGGTCTTGCATTGACGCGTGCGCCGCAGGCGTAGCAGCGATTCGCCTGTTTCAGGAAGCCCCCGACTTGAAGTTGGTTGTTAAAGGGTTGCGGGAGAAGTAGAACACGCTTCAGCCTGTTTTCTTTTGAATTTCGTTCGATACAGAAAATTCAAAAACAAACAGGCTGAAGCCTGTTCCACTATAAGGCAACTCAACTCTAGTGGCAGCTCGCATTATCGGCATACGTGCCACTGACAACCATGGAATTCAGAAACCGGCCGCAATCGGTAATTTTGGCGAGCGTTTGATCGTTCTGCAAGGCGTTGGGAGTCACGGTGTTGGTGGCATTCATGGAATTGCGATTGGAAACCACTTGATCGGCCCATTGCGCAAGGTTTCCAAATTCGTTTCGAAGAAGCTGAAACGCATCTTGATCGGAAGAGGTTGCCGCGGCCAAGCCCACCTGCGAGAGGTCCGCATTCACATGGTCGCGATAATCCTGCGGCCACGTCCCGACCACTGGCACGTTATAGGTAAGAATCGTGCCAACGGCTCCCCTCCACTCTCTCATCTCCGCTAATAGGGAAATGGCGGCACTCGAAAATCCGCGTGACAATCCTGGCGGAGGCGGAGACAGCGGGGCCGCCGCAGTATTTGAACTCGTCTCGGAACCAGAAGCGGATATGGTCAGGAGTATTCGATTGGGCTCGATTGTCACCGACCCTCCCGTGATCTGCGCGAGAGTCTCGACATCCACGTAAGAACGTCCGGCAATCTGTGCAACCGTGCCATACGACTTTCCATTCACGAATAACGTCCGGTCTTGCGTGCTTTGGGCAAAGAGCATCCCAGCGCAGGCCAAGATCATCCCGAATATAATAGAGTATGAAATTTTTCCGTGGCTTCTCATGAGTTACCCGCCTTGGTGCGGACGATTTCGTCGCGGCGCCCAAGAGCTAGATTACTGCGACAGAGGGTCGTCTGCCATAAGGATTTCCCGGTGGCACAGGCTTAAGCCTGTGTGGTTTAAATTGAGTTAATACAACAGTCTAAATCACACAGGCTGAAGCCTGTGCTACTTAATCCGAAATCTCCTCCAACGACAAGCCGCCCGTGCGTGGCCCGAATATCCCGATGGAAACCACGACGACGAGCATCGAAACAGCGATGAACGCGAAAACTCCGGCGACTCCGAAATCGCGCAGGAAAAAACCGATCAGGAAGCTGCTGAAGATGGCGCTTAGCCGGCTCCAGGAATAAACGAAGCCAACCGCTTGAGCGCGAACACGCGTGGGAAACAGTTCCGTTTGGTATGCGTGGAACGCAAACGACATCCAATTGTTCGAGCACGTCAGCATCACGCCGCACGCGATCAGCCCGGCGGGATTTTTCTGTTGCGCGAACAGAAGTCCGAAAACCGCAATGAAGACCGCGCTGAACACGATCTGCCATTTCCGTTCGACGCGGTCAGCGATGCGGATCGCAACCAACGGCCCAAGCGGCGCGGCCAGTGCGATCAGAAACGAATAGCGCAAACTCAGCGTCGTGGTGACGCCGGCGGCGACGATCAGTGTCGGCACCCAAGATGCAAATCCATAATAGCCGACCGTCTGAAAAAAATTGAAGACCACGAGCATGAGCGTGCGGCCCAGGTATGGCGGGCGCAGAATATCCGCAACACCTCCGTTCTCATTTTCTCCCGGAGCGATCTCCGTTCGCGGGACGGCAGCCGGAAGCGTGGTTCCTAATTCCGATTCGACGCGAGCTTCCATTTCGCTCACAACACGGTCCGCCTCCTCCAGCTTGCCGTGCGCAATCAGCCAGCGCGGACTCTCCGGGACTCCTCGCCGAATGATCCAAACGAACAGCGCGCCCGCCGCGCCGATCAGCACGACCCAGCGCCAACCGTCGAGCCCCATCGGATGAAGCGGCACGACCAGCCAGGCCACCAGCGCGACAAACGGAACCGTGCAAAACTGCACGACTTGATTGAAGGCGAACGCGCGCCCGCGCAATTCCTTCGGCACAAGCTCCGCGATATACGCGTCGATCGTCACCAATTCCACGCCAATTCCGATTCCCGCGAAGATTCTCCACAAAAGGATGCTCGCGGCAGAATGCTGAAACGCCATCACGACAGTTGCGACGGAGTACCACAGCAGCGAGCAGGTGAAAATCATGCGGCGTCCGGACCGGTCGGCCGTAAATCCGAAGGCAATCGTGCCGATGAACAGACCTACAAACGTCGCGGCGACGAAGCTGGCGAGTCCGCTAAAACCGAAGAACGACGCCGATGTGCTCGAGAAGATCCCGCTGCGGACGAGTCCTGGTCCGATGTACGCTGTGAAAAAAAGATCGTAATACTCGAAACACCCGCCGAGCGAAAGCAGAAGCACCAATTTCCAGATGAATCGCGTCGCGGGCAACCGGTCAAGCCGCGCGCTAATCTCGGCAGCATGCTCCGTGGATATCGTTTTCAAATCTGGATATGCCATAACGGGCTATCGCTATCGACGTTTCTAAGGTTGCCAGGCGGTCGGCGCGAGCGCTTCGATGTCGCTTTGCGCGTCGATAACCGCGGGACGCCCGGACGAAATAGCGCGGTCCAGAGCCGAGCGCAATTCGCCGGGTTTTGTGACGCGAATGCCAAGCGCGCCCAAACTTTCCGCGATGGCCGCGAAATTCACTTTTGAAAAATGCCACATTTCGGTTTGCTTGCTGGAGGGCTTGCCGTCATACGCGTGGCGAAAGATCGTGGTTTCCTGGTTTAGCGAGTCGTTGTTGTTCACGACCGTGACGGTGGGAATTCCGCAGCGCACCGCAGTTTCGAGTTCCTGCAAGTGATACCAGAATCCTCCGTCGCCCGTAAAGCAAATCACCGGTTTCCGAGGCAGCGCGCATTTTGCGCCAAGAGAAGCAGGAAACGCCCATCCCAGGGAACCGGACGCGCGAATAAAATCCCAGCCTTTTCCCGAGTTTGTGCGATCGATCCAAAGCTGCTGCGCTGACCACATGCCGGCGTGGCCCGTGTCGCACACAACGATGGCATCTTCTGGCAACCAGTCCCCAACCTCTCTCAAAATGCGTTCCGGACGCATCGGAACAGCATCGGAGTTTCGGAGAGGCAGGACTTCCGCACGCCAATCGTTCACTGCCGCTCTCGCCTCCGCGGCCCAGGAAAGATCTGGATGGACGCCGCTCGCATCGTCCGCGACGGCTTGGTTCAGCGATTGAAGCGCGACCCTTGCATCCCCCAGAAGTGAAACACGATTCGGATAATTCCTGCCCAAGTCACTTGGATCGATTCCAATTTGGATGACGGGAGTGCCCGCGGGAGGAACCTTCCAGAAATGCGTGACCTGCCCGCCCGTCTGGCTGCCAACGAAGAGAACAAGATCGGCCTTAACCAAGATCTTGTTCGTGCACGACCGCGAATAAGTTCCTGGAACACCAATGTAGAGAGGATGAGTATCCGGAATCAGTGAAAACGCATTCAAAGAGGTCGCCACAGGAATCGATAACGCCTCTGCGAGTTTTAATATCTCGGGTTCAGCACCTGACCATCTCGCGCCGCCGCCCACGACAATCACCGGTCGCTGAGCCTGTTTCAACAACCGGGCCGCTTCCGCAACCCGCTCCGCCTCGGGTGCGGGCCTGTAGGCAGGAACCTGCGAGAGCGATCGCTCAATCACCAGCTCCAGATCGGCAGTATCTTCTTCGATGTCGCCTTCTTTTCCTGCAAGCAGCAGATTCACCGGACCGGGCGTGCCGGACGTAGCTTCGCGAAACGCCTGACGCATCAGGTCTGGCAGACGGCTCGCCGTATCCACCTGAAAGTTTGCTTTGGTGACCTGGCTGAAAATCGGATAGTCATCGGCTTCCTGATAATTTACTTTGTGCTTCTGATGGCCCAGCCGGCCTCCCGTGAATGCAATCACCGGGCTATGCCCCATGAACGCATCGCGCAATCCCGCCGCAAGGTTGGCCGCTCCGACGGCCTGGGCCGCGCAGATCCCCGGACGTCCCGAAGCTCGAGCGTATCCATCCGCCATGTAGGCGGCAGCCTTCTCTCCGTGCGTCAGCACACGCTTGATAGGCAGGTCATCCATCGCCGCGAGTGCCCGGCTGAGAATGGTTGGAACAAAAAAGAAAGCGGTCACGCCCTGAGCATTCAGGAAATCCGCAATGAATCGGCCACCCGTTATTTTTGGCAAAGTCAGCTCCCAAAATCGCCGATCGCACAAGTTTCAGACGCAGATTCGCAGTGTTGCCATCTTAATGCGCCATTGTCGATTGCTGTAGCCCGCGTCTTCAGACGCGGGGATTTTTCGCATGACCGACGGAAAACCCTCGCCTCTGAAGAGGCGAGCTACAGCAATAACAACACCAACGGCGCCTCGAAAAAGAGCAATATCTCACAGGATGTCAACAGAGCCATGCAGGTTCTGCTCTTGCATTGGGATCGGTGGTGCCGGCGGAGAGACTCGAACTCTCGACCTAGGGATTATGAGACCCTCGCTCTACCCCTGAGCTACGCCGGCGAAACAAAGCGGTCTATGTTAAGGACCGCCTCCAAGCACTGTCAAGCATGGAAACGCGATGACTCGATCCCCATTTGGCGCAATAAACCGAGATTCGTCAAGTTCCCGAGTTGCTTGCAGCCGATCTCATTGAGCGGATAGGCGGTTAGCGTCAACTCACAACCGAGCCCTGAAAGTACGGAAGTACTGTTGACCCCGCCTTCTCTAAATTCTACTCTGCCCATGGACAATTCGAGCGAAACTGTTCCGCGACGGATGGCGAGAGCCATCTTGCGAACATTGTCCAGAGGTGTTTATCGTTTAGACACGTGGTAACAAATTTGTTCCAAAATGGAACTCGACTACATATAATCCCCTCCGGGTTAGTTGCCAACCGGAGGATGTATGTCGAAGTGTCTAACCGCAGTTGCCTTTGTGTTACTCGTACTGACAGGAGCGATGGGGCTCCGGAATATCGTGGCTGCAAATGCCCCGGCATCCGCGGGTTCCAACCTCGTAGCGCAGGGTATGCCTTTCCCACCGACGGGTCCGGGCGGTCCCGCCGGTCCAGGGCACTAGGTAGGGCGTGAAGCCAGGTAGCTGACTGGGTCCACGCGGAGGTTTTTCGTGCTGGGCCCAGTTAACTATACAATCTGGTTCGGTGTTTTCCTCGTCGAACTCTTCTCTTTGCTCTGTTTGCTGCGGAAGGGAGCCCTCTCCAAGCATTTCACCCTCGTGCTTTATCTGTGCGCTTGCCTGGCGACCGACATCGGCGGTTATAGCATCATCAAGACTTCGGGTTACAATTCGAACGCCTACTTCTACTTCTATTTCTATTCGCAATCGCTGCTCACGATATGTCTTTTTTTCGTGCTGATGAGTCTGTACTCGCAGGTATTCTCGGAAATGGGAGTGGGTAAGCACATTCGCGCGGGAGCCATGTTGCTGTTGGCGGCAACTGCTGGGATTTCTTTGCACATGGTCGCGGCGTCCGCCGACCGGTTCGTGACGCTTTTCGTTACGGAACTCGGACAGAATCTGTATTTTGTGGCCGTCCTGCTAACGTATTTGCTGTGGGGCGCGATGGCCAAGCTTCGAGAAAATCGCGTCCGTTTGCTGCAGCTCGTTCTGTCGATGGGCGTATACGTGAGCCTTTCCGCCGGCAGCTACGCCATGGTGAATCTGTACCCGAACCATGAATTCTGGAGATATTACTTTCCGATCACCGAAATGTGCCTGCCCGTTTCCTGGGCTTACGCTTTCATGAAGGTATCCGACGATGCGCGCATGGGCACCGCGAGGTTACTCGCCCCCACCCGATGATTGCTGAGATCGTCTTCGCGATTTCGTTTTTAACGCTGGCGCAGTTCTTCGTCTCGTATTGTCGCTCCCTGATTGCTAAATCACGAGGCTATGAACTCTCCGAACAGGCCCGTGAGATCTCCGGTGTCGCCGCCAATACTGCGCGAGGAGATCAATTCAAACGGTTGTTGACACTGATCGCGTTATGTCCCGGACCGGGGGGAGACGCGAATCGCATTCGCGCTGTCTCCACCTATTTCAACTTGCTGGGATTCGGGCAAGCGCTGCTCAGCAGGGCGATTCCCTCGGCGGCGCGGTGGATTGACGCCGAGCGCGGCGGATGCGCCTACGTGGCAGCGGTAGTCCTGGACCGGAGAATCGCCTATCGCCGGACGGTTCTGTTGCAACAACTGGCGCGCAATTAGCTCCAATTCAACCGTCGGGAATTGCCGGGGCACGCAGGGGCGCGGCATGCTGTGCCCTTCGAGCCACGAGCGCGATTGTGCGTTTCGTCCCGCGTCTTGCTACCATGGATCTAGGAAATAAAGAATCGAATCCCGGCGGAATCCAGGGGAATCCGCACAATCGAATGAACACCAAACTTCAGCGGCGCATTCTTGCCACGATCCACGGCCATTCGATGATTCGCCCAGGAGATCGCATTGGAATTGGTGTTTCCGGCGGAGCCGATTCCGTGGCGTTGCTCCACTTGTTCGCTGGACTGCGGGCGGAACTTGGAATCCGGCTTTTCGTTCTCCATTTCCACCATCAACTTCGCGGGATGGAAGCCGATGAAGACGAACAATTTGTGAAATCGCTTGCGTCGGAATTCCAACTCGAATTTGTGTCCGGCCGCGGCGATGTCGCGGGAGAGGCAAGTCGCAAGGGCTGGAATCTCGAAGACGCGGCAAGGCGGATGCGCTATGAATTTTTTGCTTCCTCCGCGGCGTCCCGAAATTTGGATCGAGTCGCCGTAGCGCACTCGGCCGACGATCAGGCGGAAACCGTGCTGGCGCGTTTGTTGCGTGGCACGGGCCCTGCCGGCCTTGCCGGAATCTATCCTGTGGCGGGCCTGATCGTTCGTCCATTGCTGGAAATTGGACGCGACGAATTGCGTGGATACCTGTCCAGCCTCGGCCGCACCTGGCGGGAAGATTCAACCAATCTGGATACCTCGCGAATGCGCGCCAGGATTCGGCACCGGCTTCTACCTCTGCTTCGCAACGATTTCGAGCCGATGAGCGTCACGCGCCTGGCTCGGCTGGCCAGCCTAGCCCGCGAGGACGAAACCTTCTGGCGATCTCTCGAAGAGGAACGGTTCAGGACACTTACTTCTGCCGGGAGGTTCGGCGGTGTCTCGATAAAGATCGCGGACGTGCTATCCCCTCTGCCGTCGCTCGCCCGCCAGGATCGAAAAGCGAGGGGCGATTCCAAATCTCCTGAAGCGCCAATGCTAGCTCTGACGCGGCGTTTGGTGCGCAGGATCGTGGCTGGATTGCGCGGAAATCGACAACAGGTGACCGCGCGGCACGTCCAGGACGTGTTAGACCTCGCCACTAAATCCCAAAGCGGCGCCCGTATCGAGCTTCCCGGAGTCACGGTTGAACGAACATTCGATCGCCTTGTATTTCTTGCTGCTTCGCAACAAATAGTAACCGGAGACATCGACGAACCAGGAGTGCTAAGCCGCGGATTTGAATATGCGATTTCAAGACCAGAGCCGTCCGAAATGTCAACCGTTGTCGTAGCGGAAATTCGGCGCCGGTTCAATTTGAAATTGGTTGACTGGCCCCCTTCCACGGGCGAAACTGTACAGTACGGGCAGTTAGCCGGGAATGTTTATAGGGGTGTCATCGATGTCGCAAGAATCCAATGGCCGCTCGTCCTTCGGAGCTGGCGTCCGGGTGATTCCTATCGCCCCCTCGGACATCGGAGCGCTCAAAAGCTGAAGCGCTTATTTTTGGAGTCCCGAGTTCCTCGAAGCAGCAGGGCCGGTTGG
>Ga0265325_10002620_pt1 | contig 12046 bp, 10 predicted proteins | sample 41420metaG_FD_202090 | JGI IMG/M metagenome (GOLD analysis project Ga0265325, IMG submission 202090) | Rhizosphere microbial communities from Carex aquatilis grown in University of Washington, Seatle, WA, United States - 4-14-20 metaG | ecosystem: Host-associated > Plants > Roots > Rhizosphere...
TCGCGGGACCCAAAATGCACGTTACCGGCCCCTACCTGGATTCCCTGCCCAGCCCCGAAGCAGCCAGCGCGCTCGTCGACGAATGGACCAATAAGGGCGCGACATCGGTCAAAGTCTACATGCGCATCACCCGGGCCCAGCTAGCCGCCGCCATCGCGACGGCTCACAGGCGCGGGATCAAAGTGACCGGACATCTTTGTGCGGTTGGTTTTCGCGAAGCCGTCGGCCTCGGCATCGACAACCTCGAACACGGTCTCCTGGTTGACACGGAATTCGATCCCGGCAAGGAGCCGGACGTCTGCCCAGCGGACAAACTCACCGAATCGACGTTGGCACAGCTGGATGTGAATTCGGCTCCCGTCCAGGACATGATTCGCGATCTTGTTCAGCACCACGTCGCCGTGACTTCCACCCTTCCCGTATTTGAAACTTTTGTGCCCGACCAGGCGCCGGAAGAACCCGCCCTTCTCGACGCGTTGTTTCCTGCTTCGCGCGAGGATTACCTGAGAATTCGAGGGGAGATCGCAGCAAGCATCGGCTCGCCGTGGGCCGTTCTCCTGAAGAACGAAATGGAGTTTGAACGCGCGTTTGTCGCGTCAGGCGGCTTGCTGCTGGCCGGCGAGGACCCCACAGGCTTCGGCGGCGACCTCGCCGGCTTTGGAGACCAGCGCGAAATTGAGTTGCTTGTGAAAGCCGGCTTCACTCCCGTCGAGGCAATTCATATCGCCACCGCGAACGGGGCCGAATACCTGGGCGAGAGCGGCCACATTGGAACGCTCGCCGCAGGCAAGCAGGCCGACATGATCGTCATCAACGGCAACCCTGCCGAAAGAATCGATTCCATCGAGCTGGTTGAAACGGTTTTCAAGGATGGCGTGGGCTACAATTCTCCGGCGCTGATCCAATCCGTGCGCAATTCCGTCGGCTCGCGCTAGCTTCTGTGTGCCGCCAAGGAAGCGATGTTCACCATTCTCCATCGCCGGTCTTCGCCCCTGCCGAACCGATTGTCTGGGCCGATAAAGCACCAGGAACGAGGTCGCCTGTTCGATATTTCACGTCTCGTGAAACCATCGTGGACACACCGAGGATTCGAACGTTGGCTTCAGCTTCCGAAGACGTCTGCAGCCACATTGTGCCAACAGGACCATACAGGAGAACAATGTGCACATCCTTCAGCCACCACGAGGGACTCTTTGCAGGCTCGCCCTCGACGCGGTAAGGAAGGTAGGTGTTGGCATCCACCCAAATGGTCCCGCGGAGCAGGTTCTTGGAGTTCTGCCTCGGAAGCAGCTCCAGCACATAGCAGCGTTTCCCGCCAAACTCATCTTCGCGAACAAACACGAAATCATAATTGTCGCGTGTGATGGCGTTCGAGCCCGAATCCTTTGCGAACGCCACCTCGCTGTCCAGCATTTTGCGAACGATCTTTTCTCCGAATCCGGATTCGCCCGGATTGTCGATGGCATATTGTTTAGAGTCCGCGCGTACGGCGGTTATCTCGGCGATGACGAGGGTCTTGGCTTCATCGCGATTATTGCCCCTGAACAGTTTGTACTCGCGCGTGACGGTATAGGGGTGAAAGTGACTTCGGTTTTCGGCCTGAGCCCGCGCCATCTGAACGACGATACTTTGGTTTGCTGAAAGCGCGCTCCAGGTCTGAGCCGAAACGCATGCTGCAGCGGCCAAACAGGCGAAAAGCGAGCATGCGAATTGTGCTCTGACAATCATTTAGAAACTCCGCCATCTCACTCCATGTCAAACCCCAGGACAGTAGCGAGGCTGCGCGGGCTGGTGGTATCGCGTATTCACCCTCAAGTTGACAATGCAATGTCCGCGTCTCGCAATCCCGGCGACCCAACCCTCTTTTTCGCTTCTGAACCTCGGTTTATGATGCTGTCTTGGCCCGAGCTAACTCCGGCTCGGCGGCCAGCTGGTCAAAAAGCGTTCGGTAGTGAATCATTGCTTGACGCAACTCTTCCGTGCTGGCTTGCCCCCGCGTTTGACGAAGCGCGATTTCGTGGGCGGACCGGTAATTCTCCAGCACCAACGGATAGTCCACAGAAATATCCGCCGCACGCTGTTCAAAATCACTTACCGGATAGCCGCGTGTGGACATCACATCGCCCAGAAGTTGATCGGCTTCCGTCACCGCGCCTCCGGGACTATCTACGAAACGTGCCTGCACCCTGGCCCAGGACGCCACGAAGCGAGCGCGATCCTCCGGACCGAGCGGCCTGATGTGGAAACTCTCCACTCGATCTGCGCGCTTGTCGAGCCCGGCTTCCGCCTGTCGTCGGCCCCCGCCTTCATTCACCGCGCGGGCGTACTCTGGGCCGCCAAACTTGGCGCGTAGCCTTTCCGTTCGGCGTTTACGAACAAAAAGCCAAGTCGCCATGCCTGCGACAACCACAAGGGCGATGGCTATGATTATTTGTGTCGTGCTTACCGCCGATAGGTTCATTGCTTGCCTCCAGTTCTCTCAGTCGATTTCTTGGCCAAAATAGGGGGCCGGCGCAACTCCTAGTAATTCCAGCGGCGCATGATCTGTGTCATCCGGAAGATCAGCTGAAGAGCGAACACTAAAACGGCCCCGTACAATTGCGCCATCTCTGGTCTCCACTGTTGAACCCCGCATGGTCACTGAATGCCGAAAAAAGTTCGTCTTCGGGTTTCAAATTGATCTTCAGGTTGACGACTTTGGCGCTTATGGTGGGGACGTGCGTAATCGCGCCTGAATCCATATCTTCTTCTGAGACGAATCGGTCGAGTTGCCCCCCGTCCGGCGCCCGCACTGCATACATTCCAGAGGGATTTTTCTCTTCCATACAACAAGAGTGTGAACATCTCGACTGAGAAGAGCTGTCCCGAAAGGCACACAGCAGGAACAGACTGGAATCGCACAAAGTAATCGCGCGGCGCGGCGCCGCCGATTTCCGCAAGCCCTTGGTAGCGAGTCAAATTTAGTCCCATGAGTCGCGCCCGAAATATTTACAGAAATATATTGACAAGACGATTACAAACGTGAAATACGCATCCCACGTGGTGGTTATCTAACTACACAGCCGTCAGTCGTTACATTACGTATACGGTATTTACTGTACGCTTACTACTCGGCCCATAGGACCAATCCGCACAGGAGGCTGATATGACTGCTGCTATTGGGAAATCCAAGTCCCGCCGATCTTCCATTGATGAGTCCATTGGAAATGTGGCTCGCTGTCTTTGGCTGGCAGCCATGTTCCTTTTGATAGGCAGCTCTGCGTTCGCCCAGCGCGATCTGGGCACCATCACCGGCACAGTGACTGACTCGTCAGGCGGCGCCGTGGCGGGAGCTACGATCACGATTACCGAGATTTAGACGGGCCAGGTCTACAAGCCGGATACCGCGGCTGGCGGTGACTACACCCGGCCCGCGCTGCCGCCTGGGCGCCCGTGGCGAGGCTCGCGGTGGCCACGTAGTGCCCCAGGATTCCCCGGTTGATCACCTGGCTGAAAAACGTAGCCCGCGGTATCAGTTCGCTCAGCAGATGAGGGATGTTTTCCTGGCCGCCCGGCATAAACGTCTCTTCGTCCCGGGCGCCCCCGCCGAACGTCACCACCACCACTTTTCTTGCTCCCGGCAAAGCGAGCGCGGAACCGGGAGCGAAGCTGAACAAGGTCGCGCCCAAGCCAATGCCGGTCGCCGACCGCAAAAAATCGCGCCGACTCGACGATACACTCTCGCTCGAGATTTTCTCGCGTTTCGTCAATGTATGCAGGCCTCCCGCCGAAGCGCAATCGGCCCTGGCGTCCGCCGTCCCTGCCTGAGAACCGCTGACGTGTTCTTCAACCTTGGCAAACCCATATCAGACCATCAACTTTATTGTCAAGGTAAACAATCATCTGGAAGTAATTTAAGCGCCTGATACCGAAGACCTTCTTACCTGTACACGCGGACAGCTTCCCCCTGCGCAATCCTGTACCGGGCGGCAGCTTTAATCCCTCCACCGCTGCGTAAAATATTCCTGAGTAGCGCCGCCGAGGCTCGCATTCACATCGAGGACTTATGACCGAACACGCTGCCCAGCTCGAACACGCGCTTGCAACCGATGCCTGGAAACAATGGGAAGGCCAGACCGTCAATGGCCAGTTTCCATTGCACCGCTATCTCGGAGGTTCCGGCCACAGCGCGGTATTTCTCACCACCTGCGGCGACGGCGTGGCTCAAACGGCCCAAACAGCAGCCATCAAGCTCATTCCGGATGACTCGGCAGCTTCCGAACAGCACGCGGCGGCCGCCGACCAACGGGTGATTTCCTGGAAATTCGCCGCGAGAATATCCCATCCAAACCTGATCAGGATTTTGCAAGGGGGACGCTGCACGATCGACGGCGTACCGCTCCTCTATGTCGTGATGGAGGCTGCCGAAGAAGACCTTTCTCAGATCATTCCCCAGCGAGCCCTCACGCCTTCCGAAGCCCGCGAGATGCTGCGGCCTGCCCTCGACGCCCTCGCCTACTTGCACGGCATGGGTTTCGCGCACGGCCACCTCAAGCCCTCCAACGTAATGGCCCGCGAAGACCAACTGAAGCTTTCGGCCGACACTCTCTTCCAAATCGGCGAACCGGTCCCCAGTGCGGCCGCTCTCGATATCTACTGCCCGCCCGAAAGGAAGCACTCCGCCGCGTCCGACTCCTGGGCGCTGGGAATGACGCTCGTCGAGGTTCTCACGAGGCGTCTTCCGCTGTGGGATCGCGCGGACGAAGCCGAGCCCGTCGTGCCGGACTCGCTGGCCGAGCCATTTCTTCAGATCGCCCGCCGGTGCCTGCGCCGCAATCCCTCGCTGCGCCTGAGGGCGCCGGATATCGCCGAGCGCCTCGAGCCCCTGCCCGTGCAGCAACCGCCATCCACGCCAACTGCGAGTCAGATCCCCGCGAGCCAGCCACTCGTCGCGAGCCGCCCGGTCGTCGCGAGCCAGCCGATCGCTTCGGCCAGGCCCAACTATTTCGCCCGGGTCGTCGCGCTGGCGCTGCTGATAGCAGCCGTCGCAGTCATTTCTATCCGGAGTAAACACAATCACCTCGCACCGCCAACGGCTCCCGTTGCGCTGAATATACCGAAGCCGCAAAACCAAGTCCCCGAGGCCGCTGCCGAGAAAGCGCCCCAGCTCGCACCAACACATGCGGCGGAATCGACGCTTGCGCCTCCGCCTGCGATCGCACAAGCGCCGGCGCGTATGCCCGCGTCCGCAGCAGCACCGGTGCCTGTGCCTGAGCCCGCTATCCAGCAGCCCGTACCACCACAAGCCGAATCGCAACCGCCAGCTCCGTCAGAGGAAGAAACGAAAGTACCCGCCGCAAGCAGCGCTCCAAATGACGGTATTCATCAGGTTCTGCCCGACGTGCCGCAAAAAGCTCGCGACACAATTCACGGAACGGTGCGCGTAAGCGTGAAGGTCAGCGTCGATCCCGCCGGCAGCGTAGTGGATGCCGCGCTCGATAACGCCGGCCCAAGCCCCTACTTCGCGACTTTAGCCCTGCACGCGGCGCAGAAGTGGACATTTGGGGCCGACGACGCAAACGCAGCGAACGGTAACCGCGCATGGATTCTGCATTTCGCGTTCAAAGCCGCAGACACGCAGGCGCGTGCCGAGCAGTCAGCTCGCTAGCGAAAACTCGACCCATGTGCGTCTCAACCGTAACGGAAAACCAGGAAAGTCTGACGGAACGTCCACCGCGGATTTACAACCTGTGGAAGAAACCGTTCACTGTGAAACCAAGCGAAGAGTGTCTTGCATCTCCGTCCCAGGACAACCCAGCAGAAATCGTGCGCGCCAAGCCGCGGCTCGCGAACGGCGGCGTCCGCGTCCTCCGCGGCTGAGCACATCGCCGCATCAACTCACCAGCTTTTCGAACTCCGCTTCGTTCAGAATAGGTACTTTGAGCGACTTCGCCTTCTCGGATTTTGAGCCCGGATCTTCCCCGACCACCACGTAGCTGGTCTTCTTGCTCACCGACGAGCCCGCTTTGCCCCCGTGCGCGGCCACCAGCGCCTCGGCATCTTCGCGCGAGCGTTTCGCAAGCGTCCCGGTGAAAACGAAAGTCATTCCGGCAAATCTCGTATCCTTGAGAGCCGCGCGCTCGTCCTTCATGTTGACGCCCACATGCCGCAGTCGCTCGATCAGCTTGCGGTTCGCCGCCTCCGAGAAAAACTCGCGAACGCCCTCGGCAATTTTGGGCCCCACTTCGGCCACTTCCATCAGCTCCTCGGCGCTCGCCGCTTCAATCTTGTCCATCGAGCCGAAATGCGCCGCCAGAAGCTGCCCGGTGCGCTCCCCCACGAACGGAATCCCCACGGCGTAAATCAGCCGCGCCAGGCTGTTCTTCCGGCCGGCGTTAATTTCATCGAGCAGGTTCTGCGCGGACTTCTCGCCCATCCGATCGAGGTTCGCCAGTGTTTCAAGATCCAGCTTGTACAGATCGGCGAAATCCTTCACGACGTCCTTCTCGATCAGCTGATCGACAATCTTTTCCCCAAGCCCGTCGATGTTCATCGCATGCCGCCCGGCAAAATGCAGGAAGGACTCCCTTCGCCGCGCCGGGCACGACACATTCACGCACCGGTACGCCACTTCACCCTCGGCCCGGTGAATGCCCATACCGCAAACCGGGCACTTCGACGGCATGCGAAACGGCTTCTCTTCCTCTCCGTGCTTCACCACCTTCAGCACGTGCGGAATCACTTCCCCAGCGCGCTCCACGAGCACCGTGTCCCCCGCATGAATTCCGAGCCGCTCGACCTCATCCATGTTGTGCAGCGTCGACTTCACCACGGTCACCCCGCCAATCTTCACGGGCTCGAAGAAAGCCACCGGCGTCAGCGTGCCGGTGCGCCCCACGTTCACGCCGATCTCCCGCACGACGGTGGTCTCCTGGTGCGCGGGATACTTATAGGCGATAGCCCAGCGCGGCGCCTTTGACGTGAAACCCAACTCGTTCTGCAAAGAAATCTCATCGACCTTCACCACAATGCCGTCGATCTCGTACGGCAACTTCGCGCGCTTGCCATCCCACACGGTGATGTACGCCTCGACTTCCTTCAGCGAGTGGCACAGCTTCCAAGCATCGCTGGCCCTGAAATGCAGGACGCTCAGCGTCTCGAGAACCTCCGAAAGCCGCTTTTTCGGCGCGCGTCCGTCCACCAGAATGTAGTAGGCGAAGAAATCGAGCCGTCTCGACGCAGTGATCTTCGGATCGAGCACGCGGACAGCCCCGGCCGCCGCATTCCGCGGGTTCGCAAAAATCTTTCCTCCCTGCTCCGCCTGCTGCTGATTCAACTCCTTGAAGGCCTGCCCGGTCATCACGATCTCGCCGCGCACCTCAAAGTCCTCGCCGAGCCCCGCTTTCTTGAGTTGGGCCGGCAACACCGTAAGTGGGATCGAGCGGATCGTCTTGACGTTCGGCGTCACATCTTCGCCGGTGGTGCCGTCGCCGCGCGTAACCCCGCGCACGAGCTTCCCCTTTTCGTATTGCAGCGAAAGACTCAGCCCGTCGAACTTGTGCTCGGCCACGTAATCTACTTTTTCCCGGCCCGTGAGTTCGCGCACGCGGCGGTCGAACTCGCCCAGCGCCTCGAAAGAAAACGAATTATCGAGGCTCACCATCGGCGTCTTATGCCGCACGCTCTGAAAGCCCTCGCGCGGCGCGCCTCCTACGCGCTGTGTCGGCGAATCGGGCGTCAGCAGCTCCGGATGCTTGTCTTCCAGTTCGCGGAGCTGCACCATCAACCGGTCAAACGCGGCATCGGAAATTTCAGGATCGTCCGCCACGTAATACAAATACTCGTGGCGGCGAATTTCTTCGCGCAGGCGCTCGATCTCTTTGGCGGCGTCGCGGCTTTTGGACATGGAAACCTCAGCGGGAAGCTGGCGATATCAGAATTCCACAGTATTATACAATGCACACTTGCGATGACACCCGGGACAACGAATGCCTGACGGAATCAAGGACGCTCTTCTCATCTACAATCCGACCAGCGGCGGCAAACGCCACCGGCGCTTCAACGAGGTTGAGCAGGCCGCCAGAATTCTGAAAGAAGCCGGTATCGCCACCGAACTCGCCCCTACCACGGCGCGGTCTTCCGCGACGCAGACAGCGCGGGACGCCGTCGCTCAGCGGCGCGGAATGGTCATCGTGTGCGGCGGAGACGGCACCATCAACGAAGTCGTCAACGGCCTCGCCGGAAGCCAGGTTCCCCTGGCTCTGCTGCCTGCCGGAACCGCCAACATCCTCGCCAAGGAACTCGGAATCCCCTGGGATATTCCGCAGGCCGCGCGGCTCATCGCCGGCGGAACGGTCCGCCGCATAGCCCTCGGCCTGGTGCAAACGCTGAACGGGCATCACAGCGAAGACCTTCCGCGCGAAGGCCGGTATTTCCTGTGCGTCGCGGGAGCCGGCCCCGATGGCGCGATCGTCAACGGCGTGGACAACGAACTTAAGAAGCGCGCCGGAATCATCGCTTACTGGACCGAAGGCGCCCGGCAATTTTTCAGTTACAACTTCCCGGAGATGAAAATTCTCTCGGCCGCAAAGGAGCAGCGCGCGACGTTTGTGGTTGTCGGGCGCACCGCGAACTATGGTGGCCCGTTTAAGATCACGACGGGCGCAAGCCTTTACGAAGACTCCTTCGAGATTCTCACCAACTCCAAGAAGAGCCGCTTCGGCTACCTCGTGTGCCTGCCGGCGCTCTATTTCGGCAAGCTCCGCCGCATGAAAGGCATCGAGGCCTGGAAAGCCACCGAGGCGACCTGCCAGGCTGCGGGCAACGAGCCCGTCTACGCCCAGGTGGATGGCGAGCCCATCGGCCCCGCCCCGATTTCCTTTCGCATCGTTCCCGATGCCCTCTCCCTGGTCACTCCCGCGCCAGTGAAAGCGTAGCGGACGGGGAGGCGGAGCCGCCTTGGACCCTGTCACACACGCACTTGCGTCCTTCACACTCGCGCGCGCTCGTCCCGCGCCGTTGCCGCGTTTCGGCACAGCAATGATGGTCGTCGCAGGCGTGGCGCCCGATCTCGATTACGCCAGCTATTTCGGGGGCGCGGGAGCATTCCTGCGCCTCCATCGCACGCTGCTCCATTCCATCCCAGCCGCGGCCATCCTGTCATGCGCCGTTGCAGGCGCGTTCCTGCTTCTGGCCAACAAGAAGAAGGACGCCAAAGATCCCCCCGCCGCGGCCATCCCACTCACATTCGCGAGCGCCTTCACAGCGTGCGCCGTCGGCGCCGCAGGCCACATCCTGCTCGACCTCGCCAGCGGCGAAGGAATGCAACTCCTCTGGCCCATCCGCGTTCATTGGACTGCCGGAGGCCTCGTCGCCAATTTCGACCTTTGGGTTCTGGTCCTGTTGTTAGCCGGGCTTCTGATTCCGCAATTGTTCCGCCTGGTCGGCGACGAAATTGGCGCGCGCAAAAAGGGCGCACAAGGCACAGGCGCAGCGATTTTCACCTTGTTGCTGCTGGCTCTCTACTTCGGCTCTCGTGCAGACCTGCACTCCCGCGCCACGGGACTCTTGCTATCAAGCGAATATCACGGACGCGAGCCGCTAGCGGCAGGCGCGTTTCCATCCTCGGTGAATCCGCTCGACTGGCGGGGAGTAGTAGCCACCGACAACACGGTCGAGGAAGTGGACGTACCCCTGGGCCCCCGCGCGGATTTCCAGCCGGAAGCCAGCCTAACCCGCTACAAGCCGCAGGAATCGCCCGCGCTCGACGCCGCCCAGAAAACATCCGCAGCGCAGGCGTTTCTCAATTACGCAGAATTTCCCTTAGCGAGCGTCAGCCGCCACGAAGACGGCTACCGCTTCGACCTCCGCGACGCACGCTTCCCGGATAGTGACGCAAGTCCTGCAAATATTGTGGTTCGAGTGGATCTCAACGGAGGCTATCAGGTAACGCGCCAGCAATTCCGATACGCCTCTTCGTCGAATCCCTAAAAGCCGCCAAGCCATCCAAATAAATGGAACTCGTCAGGGCGCGGCTTCAGCCGCGCCAAAAAAAAGCCCGGCGCGCAGCTCCCACCTCTCGCGGTGCCTTTCCCGCGAGCCTGTCTCCTCAGCCTCCAGGCCGGTCGAAGCATTTATGAAGTAGTTGGTAGCCCGATCACTCTTCGGCAGGCGATGGGTGCAGCACAAGCCGGTTCGCAAGGTAAATCAGCACCAGCAGCCCGGCGACCATCAATATAAACATCCCCGCGTGACTCACCAGATACAAGAGCGCCCCCTGCCCGTATCGAACGGCAAATATCCCTTCGGCGAGGTACCGCAGCCCGCGCCCGAGCACCAGCGCCAGAATAAAAGTACGAAGCGGCACCTGAAACACTCCCTCCGCAAGCACGAACACCTTGAACTGCATCGGCGGCGGCAGTATCGCGGGAATAAAAAGACTCAGGAACGCGTGGCTATCTACCCAGCGCTTCGCCTTCAGGGCGTAGCGCCCGCCATGCCGGTGAAAATAAACCTCGCCGCCTTTTTTCGCCAGCCAGTAGATCCAGATGCAGCCCAGCAAAGAGCCCAGGGTCGCCATGACCACGTAGTAGAGCATCCGCCCCGGCCGGTCGATGCACATCTTCATCACCAGCGCATCGGTGATAAACGGAAACGACAGCACCGACGAATCGAGGAACGCCACGGCAAAAATTCCTCCGCCTCCCATCACCGCCACAAAATGCTGCAGCCAGCCCGGCAGCTTCACCTGTTTCATCTTTGGAAGTCTAGCAGAGTCTCCACGCGGCCTTTATGCGTCGTCCGGCGCGGTTTTGCCGTTCGTTGTCATCCCGACAGAGCGAAGCGACGAGGGATCTCTCCTCCCGGCCCAATTCCAGCAACCTAGCCATCCGTTCGCCGTAAGTTTGCCGCGATACTTCGCTCGTTGCTTCTCATCCGAAAATTGCTCAATCGCATTCGCTCGGTTAGAATTCTTTCTTGACCAACCCAACGAACTCTTCTCACACGATGTCGCTTCTCGACGGACTCAACGAACGCCAGCGCGAAGCCGTTCTGGCCACCGGAGGCCCCGTGCTCGTACTGGCGGGCGCCGGCACGGGCAAGACGCGCGTAATCACCTACCGCATCGCCCATCTGCTCGAGCGAAACGTGCCGGGAAACGCCATCCTCGCCGTCACCTTCACCAACAAGGCCGCCAAAGTCATGCGCGATCGCATCGACGGCGTCCTCAAGGCCAGCGGGCAGACCGCCTCCGACGTGTGGGTCTCCACGTTCCACTCCTTCTGCGCGCGCCTGCTCCGGCGCGAGGCCACCCATCTCGGACTCCCTCGCGATTTCGCCATTTTTGATGACGACGATCAGACCGCCGCGGTAAAGCGCGCCCTGCTCCAGCTCGATCTGCCCACCGACGACTACCCTCCCCGCGCCGTTCGCTCGCAAATCAGCCACGCGAAGAATCACGGCATCACACCCCAAGAAATGCGCGCCGACGCCGATCAGGCGCGCGACGAACAGAGCCGGCAAACATCCGAAGTCTACGCCACCTACAATTCGATCCTCCGCAAGGCGGCGGCCCTCGATTTCGACGACCTGCTTCTGCGTTCCGTCGAACTCTTGCGCGAGCACGCCGATGTGCGCGCGGCGTGGAGTTCCCGCTTCCAATACATCATGGTCGACGAGTTTCAGGACACCAACGCCTCACAGGAAGAGCTCGTCCGCCTGCTGGCCGGCACGCGCAAGAACGTCTGCGTAGTTGGCGACGAGGACCAGTCGATTTACGGCTGGCGCGGCGCGCGCGCCGGCAATATGAAGCGCTTCACGGAAGATTTTCCCGGCGCGAAAATCATCCGCCTCGAGGAAAATTACCGCTCCACGCAGAATATCCTCGATGCCGCTGGCGCCGTAGTGGGCAACAATTCCAATCGACTCGGCAAGAATCTGCAGGGCGTGATCGGCGCGGGAGACCGCCTGCGCTTCTACGAAGCCCAGGATTCGGTCACCGAGGCGGAGTTCATCTGCGGCGAGATTTCCACCTTCCTCCGCAACGAGCCCGACGCACAGGTCGCCG
>Ga0265325_10002621_pt1 | contig 12045 bp, 9 predicted proteins | sample 41420metaG_FD_202090 | JGI IMG/M metagenome (GOLD analysis project Ga0265325, IMG submission 202090) | Rhizosphere microbial communities from Carex aquatilis grown in University of Washington, Seatle, WA, United States - 4-14-20 metaG | ecosystem: Host-associated > Plants > Roots > Rhizosphere >...
TTTCTCCGACGTGGGCCGTCGCGTTGGAGATCCTGAGAATGGCGGTTCGCACGTCCGGCGGATAGGGGACGGTTCCTGAGGCTACGAGTTTGAGCGAATCGTCGGTGATGTCGCACACCGCGACATCAATACCATCCACCGACGTGCCACTGATGAGGCCAGCGACTCTCATTCTTCCCGCTTCAACTCCTGTTGCAGGTCGTGCAGCAGTTGCAATGCCTCAATCGGGCGCAGTTCGTCTACGTTGACGCCGCGAATTCGTTCGGCGATTTGCCAGTTCACCGGTTCGAATAACTGGATTTGCAGGCTGGTGCCGGGGCGCGGGGCGAGTTCCTCGGTGACCGCCTGTTCCGATTTTTCGTGCAGCGCGAGAATGCCGCGGGCGCGCTCGATCACGTGGATTGGCAGACCGGCCAGGCGCGCGACCTCGATGCCGTAGCTGCGGTCGGCGCGGCCGGGCTCAACGCGGCGCAGAAAGATGACCTGATCGCCCGCCTCTTTCACCGAAACGTGAAGATTGCGGACGCCCTCGAGCTGGTCGGCCAGTTCTGTGAGTTCGTGGTAGTGCGTGGCGAACAGGGTTTTCGCCCGGATGCGCCGGTGGATATGCTCGATCACCGCCCAGGCCAGTGCGAGACCGTCATAAGTTGAAGTGCCGCGGCCGATTTCGTCGAGCACGATCAGGCTGCGCGCGGTAGCGGTGTTCAAAATGACCGCGGTCTCAGTCATCTCCACCATGAACGTGGACCGGCCGCGCGCAAGATTGTCCGAAGCGCCAATGCGCGTGAAGACTCGGTCGACAACGGGCAGCACGGCGGATTCGGCGGGCACGTACGAACCCATCTGCGCGAGGATCGAAATAATAGCGGCCTGGCGAAGGTACGTGGATTTGCCGCCCATGTTGGGTCCCGTGATGACGGCGATAAACTCGGTGCCGGACTTCAGGTAAAGATCGTTAGGGATGAAGCGGATGGCTTCGCGCGCGGCCAGTTTTTCGATGACGGGATGACGCCCGCCGATCACGCGCATCTCGTCGTCATCGCCGGAAAATGTCGGGCGGGTATACCGGTTGCGCGCCGCCACTTCGGCGAGCGTGGTGATGACGTCCAGTTCCGCGACGCAAGCAGCCGCAGCGCGAATGCGGCCAGCCAGTGACGCGGCAAACGCGCGAATCTCCTGGAAGATCTGCCGCTCCAGGGTCAGCATCTTGTCCTCGGCGTCGAGGATCCTGCTCTCCAGTTCCTTCAGTTCCGGCGTGGTGAAGCGCTCCGCATTGACCAGCGTCTGCTTGCGCTCGTAGTCGGGCGCGGCCAGATGCATGTTCGCTTTGGAGATTTCGATGTAGTAGCCGAAGACGTTGTTGAAGCGAACCTTCAGCGACGCGATACCCGTACGGGTGCGCTCACGCGCTTCGATATCGGCAATGTATTGCTTGCTGTTGCGGCTGATGTCGCGCAGCAGATCGAGCTCAGGATGAAAGCCGTCGCGGATGGTGCCACCATCGGCGAGGTTCGCGGGTGGCTCCTCGTTGATGGCGGTCAGGATGCGGTCGCGCAGTTCCGGGATTTCGTCGAGCTGGCCGCGCAACCTTACGAGGCGGACGCTCTGCAGGTTCTCGGCCTGCACAACCAGCGCGGGAATTGCCGCCAGAGACCGGCCCAGCGCCAGCAATTCACGCGGCCCAGCGGTGCCCAGAGTGAGCTTAGCGGTAAGGCGCTCCAGATCGAGAATACCAGCTAAAACCCTGCGCAGTTCGGCGCGCGCGATCGTGGCGGCCAGCGCTTCCTCGACGGCATCGAGGCGCTGGTGGATTTCCTCGCGATCTACGCAGGGCCGCAGCAAGCGCTGACGCAGCAAACGCCCGCCCATACCGGTGCAGGTTTCGTCCAGCACGCTGATGAGCGTGGCTTCGTGCTTCTCGCCGACGAACAGTGGCTCCAGAAGTTCCAGGTTGCGAACGGTGGAGGCGTCCAGCACCATGGATTCGCCACGGTCGTACCAGGTCGGCCGCTCCAGATGATCGAGCGCAGATTTCTGTGTGTCGCGGAGATAGTGGAGGACAGCGCCGGCGGCAGCCACGGCCAGCGGACGGCCAGCGAGCCCACAACCCTCCAAAGTCAGAAGGTGAAAATGATCGCGGAGCGCTGCCTCACAGTAATCGAAGCCGAAAACCCAGTCCTCCATAGTGGTGCGCAAGCCGGGCATGCCGTCGAGTTTTTCGGGGGTGAGGACCTCGCGGACGTTCAGGTTTTCCAGCACTGCCGCGACATCGACGGCGTCCATTTCGGTGGTGCGGAATTCTCCGGTGGAGATGTCGACGTGCGCAACCCCGGCGCGCGTGCCTAGTGGCGCGACGGCAGCAAGATAGTTATTTTCGTGCGAGCGCAGCAGCGTGGCTTCAGTGGCCGTGCCCGGAGTAACAACGCGCGTGATTTCGCGGCGTACCAGCTTCTTAGCGGCGCTGGGCAGTTCCATCTGATCGCAGATGGCCACGCGATAGCCCTTCTGGATAAGGCGCGCGATGTAGCCCTCGGCGGCATGATACGGCACGCCGCACATGGGAATGGCCTGGTCTTTTTCCTTGTTGCGCGAAGTGAGTGTGATCTCCAGCTCACGCGCCGCCGTTACTGCATCGTCGTAGAAGAGCTCGTAGAAATCGCCCAGACGAAAAAAGAGAAGCGCATTCGGCGCCTGCTGCTTGACGGCATGGTACTGCCGCATCAGCGGCGTCGAGGCGTCACTGGACAATGTCACCTGCCACCGCGATCACGCGTACAGACCGCGCTTGCGGATGGCAAACGCCACGCGATCCAGCGCCACCATGTACGCGGCGATGCGGTTGTTCACATTGTGCTTCTCCGCATAGTTCACGATGTCGCCGAAGCTGTTCACCATGATCTCTTCCAGACGGTCGTTCACCAGCTTCTCGTTCCAGAAATAGCCCTGGCGGTCCTGCACCCATTCAAAATAGGATACGGTGACGCCGCCGGCGTTCGCCAGGATATCCGGAATCACGAAAATGCCCTTGTCGGCAAGTATGCGGTCGGCCTCGTGTGTCGTCGGCCCATTGGCGCCTTCGCACAGGATCTTCGCACGCAAATGGCTAGCATTCTGGCTGGTGATGACATTCTCGCGGGCCGCTGGTATCAGGACGTCGCACTCGAGATACATGGCTTCGTCTTTGTCGATCTCTTCCGCATCTGCGAAGCCCGTTATGGAGCCAGTTTCGTGACGGTGTTTCATCAGCGCGGCGATGTCCAGACCTTTCGCGTTGTACACCGCGCCGTCCCACTCGATGATTGAGACGATCCTGAACCCGGCAGCGGCCATCAGTTTTGCCGCCATACCGCCGACATTACCGAAGCCCTGAATTACCACGCGCGTATTCGCAGGCTGCAGGCCGAATCGCCGCAGCGCCTCGAGCGTAACGAACATGCATCCGCGTCCGGTGGCTTCCGGACGGCCGCGCGAACCACCCAGATCGAGGGGCTTGCCAGTCACAACGGCTGTCGTGGTGTGGCGATGGTGCATCGAGTAGGTGTCCATGATCCAGGCCATGGTCTGCTCGTTGGTGTTCATGTCGGGCGCCGGCACGTCACGCTCCGGCCCGAGGATATCCATAATGCCGGCAGTATAACGCCGGGTAAGCCGCTCCAATTCGCTTTCCGAAAGCACCGCGGGATCGCAGATGATACCGCCCTTGCCGCCACCAAATGGGATATTCACCACCGCGCATTTCCAGGTCATCCACGCGGCAAGCGCGCGCACTTCGTCCAGATTCACGTCGGGAGCGTACCGGATACCTCCTTTCGCCGGGCCGCGCGCGATGGAATGCTGCACGCGATAGCCGGTGAACAACTCAATGCGCCCGTCATCGAGCAGCACCGGAATATGCACGGTGAGTTCGAGCGCGGAGTTGCGCAAAACCTTTTGTAGGCCTTCATCGAGGGAGAGCCGGTCGGCCGCCTCGTCAAATCTGGCCGCCGCCGCGAGCCACGGGTTGGTTTCATTCGCGAGGGACGGGGTCGCTTCCACGATCATGGTGAGCCTCCGTGTCCATTGTATGCGAGGCTATCGCGCCAGCGCCCGGCCCACAATGCTCAGCTTTTCCCACACCGGCAGGCTGATGCGACGTTCCAGTACGTCGTAGTTCGAGCGCTCAATGCGCTCCAGCAGTCGCGAATAGATTCGCATCAGCGCCCATAATGACGGACGGCTGCGGCGGTGGATCAGATCCAGCAATGGCCACGATTCGTCGTAGTATCGCCTGGCACGCGCAGCCTCAAAACGCATCAACTCGACGAAGCGCTCATCGTGTTCCAGCCGTTGCGGATCGACACCGAACCGCGACAGATCGTCCGCGGGCAGATAAACGCGGCCCAGTTCGGCGTCTTCGCGAATGTCGCGGAGAATATTGGTCAACTGAAACGCTATTCCGCATTTTTCGGCCAGTTCGAGCGCTCGCGGCGACTCGAAGCCGAAAATGTGAATGATGGTAAGGCCGACCACGCTCGCCACCTTGTAGCAGTATCGATACAACTCATCGAAAGTAACGATTCGGCGTGGCTCCAGATCGGAGCTCACGCCATCAATCATCTCGTGGAAGTAGGCCGGCGGAATTTTATAGCGGGTCACTGCATCGTGGAACGCCGGCCACACCGGATTCTCCGGCAAACGGCCCGCCAGCGCTTCATCCAGTTCGAGTCTCCAGCGTTCAATCGCCGCCGGCGTGGCGCCCTGTTCATCGCTCAGGTCATCGCAGAATCGCATGAACGCGTAAATGGCGCACATGGCGTCCTTCTGTTCCCGCGAGAGCAGGCGAAAAGAATAATAGAAATTGCGCGCCCGCGTGCGCGCCACACGCCGGCAGTGTGCATAGGATGCCGCAAGAGCGGAGGTCATGCAGCCCGCTCTACAAGCGTGCGCACCATCGACCCCGCCAGCAGCATCACCCGCTCCACTTTATTCACATGCGGTCGCTTGCGAAGAACGTCATAGCCCTGCCGTTCAATCTTGCGCAGCACCTGCATACCGCCGCGGCTGAACAGATCGAGATCGAACGCAAGCCGGCGATTTACCGTACGGGCCAATGGAAGACCCTGCTCAAACAGTTCGCGAGCCACGTTAACGGCCTCTCGCATGACATCGCGAAACGCTGGCGTAAACTTCTTCTCGAACAGTTCGCGCTCGGAGTAACCATGCCGCTCTAACAATGCGAGGGGAAGATACACGCGATCCTTAGCGAGATCCACCGTGACGTCCTGCCAGAAATTCGCGAGTTGCAGCGCGGTGCAGGTGGCATCGGACATCCGGTCTCGTTTATCGTCGGCGTATCCGCACAAGCGCAGTACCAGCCGGCCCACGGGATTCGCTGAATACTGGCAATACGTGAAGACGTCCGGCCAGGTCCGGTAGCGAGTCACGGTCTGGTCCTGAACAAAAGCGTGAATCAGGTCGGCGAACAACTCACGGGGCAGGCTGTGACGCCGCGCTGTGCCCTCAAGCGCAACAAAGATGGGATGCCCGGCGCGGCCTTCGTACATTGCGTCCAGCTCTTCGCGCCACCATGCGAGGAGACGCAGACTTTCCTGCGTATCGCCCATTTCGTCGCCCAGGTCGTCGGCCCAGCGGCAGAATCCATACACGTTGTAAAAGTCCTGATGCAGATTCTTCGGCAGCAGAAAAGTGACAACGTGGAAGTTTTCGTAATGGTGCGTGGCCAGCCAGCGCGTGTAGCTCTCGGCATCGGTAACCGTCCAATGCCGCGCCATTGTCGCGGGCGAATGCACGAACTCGCGCGGCGCCAGATAGTTGAGAGAGGCGGCCGCCGCGATGGTCGATGACGGCATGGCCCTTTTTAAGGAATGATGGCCGTCTTCATGTGCCCGTTGTGACTCATCAAATGACGCATCACTTCGAGCAGATTTGCGAGCGGCTCCACTCCATTGACGAATTGGCCCGAGGTAATCTCGCCGCGGCTGACCATTTCGAGCGCGGCCTGGATCTGCCGCGGGGTATGGTGGAAGCTCGCCGTGCAGGTGATCTCGGAATAGTGCAGAAACCTGGTGTCCAGCGATACTCGTGTATCGCTCGGGCAGCCTCCGAAGAAATTCACCACACCTCCGCGGCGCAGAATCCGCGCGGCGAGTTCCCAGGCTTCCGGCTTGCCCACGGCTTCGATCGATACATCGACACCGCGCCCTTCTGTGAGCTCGCGCACGCGCTGCACCACGGAATCCGGCTCGTCGTCGGAAATGATTCCTTCTTCCGCGCCCAGCCGCGCTGCGTTCTCCAACTGCGAGGCCCGCCGCCCGATCGCGATCACGCGCGCGCCAGCCACCTTGGCCATGCGTACGAACATCAGGCCGATAGGACCAAGACCCATGACCGAAACCGTATCGCCGGCCCGAAGCCCGGTTTCATCAATGCCGCGGATGACGCATGCCAGTGGCTCAACCAGCGCCGCATCCTGATAACTGATCCCGTCGGGAATCAGATAGGTGTTTTTTTCCACGATGCGCGCTGGGATGCGGATGAATTCGGCATAGGCGCCATTATTGAACAAAAGGTCTTCGCAGAGGTTCTCGCTGCCACGCTTGCAGTAGTAGCACTCGCCGCAGGGGGCGGAGTTGGCGGCCACAATGCGCTGGCCCACCTTGAACTTCGTCACTTCGGAGCCCACCGCCACAATATCCCCAGCCAGCTCGTGCCCAAAGAGCGCAGGCGGAACAATCATGCGGGCGTGATACCCGCGGCGAAATACCTTGACGTCCGTACCGCATGTGAGTGCCGTTCGCACCCGAACCAGAACGTCGCCGGGACCAACGCCCGGAACATCGACGGTCTCGACTCGCAGATCCTCTCTTCCGTACAACACGGCAGCCATCATCTGGTTATTCACTAAGACCACCTCTGTGGTTCGATAACTATTTTCAATGAATCCGGTTCGGGATGCAGAGCGAGGTCGATGCCGGCATCAATCTGGTTTAGCGCGAACCGGTGCGAGATCAGGTCTTCGACCGGGAGCTCGTGAAATACCAGTCTGGCGGACTCCTTCTGGAGATCCACCGAAGCGCTGTAGGAGCCGAATACGATCCGCTCTCCCACGCACACATCCGCGCCGGAGAGTTCGATGCGTTCCTTGTGAGACGTTTGCGCGAACAACAGAATACGACTGCCCGGGCGAGAACAACGCATAGCCTGCTCAACGATGCCCGGCGCGCTGGCGGCGATGATCACCGCATCCACACCTCGTCCTTCGGTCAACTCGGAAACCTGCCGCGCGAATTCGTCGTCGCGCGGATCGTACACAAACCCTGCGCCGAACCTCCGGGCCAGTCCGCGGCGGAAAGGCATAGTATCGGTCGCCAGAATCGTAGCTCCGCTGCGCTTTGCCAACATTGTGAACATCAGCCCGATGGGACCCTGTCCAAAAATCGCCACCACATCATCCGGCTTCAGTTCAAGCTGCACAATACCTTTGACGCAGGTGTTCACCGGCTCAACAAACGAAGCTCGTTCGAAACTAACACCATCCGGAATCTTTTCTACCCCGCGGCGAACGATCCAGTCCATGACTCGCACATACTGCGCAAATCCGCCGCCCGCGGGCTCGAATCCGCCAGTGATGCCTACTTTCTTGTACGTGGGGCATTGCGCATACAGTTTATGCCGGCAATAAAAGCAACCCAGACAAGGGATGTGATGGAACGCGATCACTCGATCCCCGACGGCAAAATCGCTGACTCCTGCTCCGGTGCGAACAATCACTCCCGCGGTTTCGTGGCCGAAAATCCGCGGAGGCGGAAGCAAATTGTGCTCCACCTTCTTGAGGTCGGTGTGGCAGATTCCGCAGGCTTCCACGCGGATCAGGATTTCGCCTGTTCCGATTTCCGGCACCGCCAGCGACTGTACCTCGACGCGGCTGTCGCCCGTGTACACAGCAGCCTTCATGGTGGCAGGCGCAGAACCGATACCGCCCGGGCTCGCTACCCTCGTCGCGATCTTTTGCTCAGAACCTACAGTCTGCAATAAAATCCCCCAGCACTGTCGAAGCGTCTCGGCAGCGCCTGTCCATCCGCATTAGTTGCGGCACCAGCACTCCTGGTCGCCTTAACGCCGCCAGCAAAATCCGCGACCGGCTGAACCGGCCGTCGGCATCGCGCAAAGCATTAAAATCGAGAGGGAGCGCCTCGGCTGCGGTATCTGTAACAATCCGCACGCAGTAAAACGGAACTCCCCAGGATTCCGCGCGCTCAGCCAGCGCTTCGGCCTCCATCTCCACTGCGATAGCACCTGTCCGGGCGAGTCCGGACTTTTCCTCGACCGAGGTTACGACATGGTCGGCGGATAAAACCAAGCCGGCCTCAAACGCTCGCTTCACGTCCGGCGCCTTTGCTCCTCGGTTATTCACCTGAGTTGCAACGGCGATGTCGTTGGCGTCGAGACCGGGCTTCAATGCCCCGCAGTACCCGACACTCACCACTCCCCGGATCTCCCTCCGCTCCCGGATGGCATCCAGAGCCACCCCAGCCAGTTTCGGACCCGGTCCATTGGCCACGGCAATCGCGGCCTGGCCATTCAAAACAAACTCTCTTGCGAACTCCACCGGCCACCGTAACAATTCCAGACCGGTGCCTCGGCTCAGAATGCCTTCGAGCTCACGCCGCTCGGCGGCCACAAAAGCCAGCACGCTCATTCTGCCCGCCAGCTACACATATCCATTATCGCGGAACCACTTCACGGCGCGCTCCAGGGCGCCGTCCACGGCCACTGGTAAGAATCCCAGCTCGCGGGCCGCTTTCTCATGCGTTACGAACATCTTCCGGTGAGCCATTCGAACCGCGTCCAAAGGTACCCGCGGCGGCTTACCGGTAATTTCCGCCCAACCCGAACTGGCCACCCCTGCCGCCAGGGCTACCACCCACGGCATTCGAAACCGGGGCGCCGGACGACCAGTGATACTCTCCAGCTTACCTAAGATCTGGGCCAGAGTGAGATTGTCACACCCTAGTATGTAACGTTCCCCCGGCCGTCCGCGCTCCCACGCCAGTAAATGGCCTTCGGCTGTGTCACTTACATCTACAAGATTAAGCCCTGTATCTACATAGGCGGGCATAGCGCCCTTCAGGAAATCGACGATGATCTGCCCGGTTGGGGTCGGCCGGACATCGTGATCGCCAATCGGCGCGGTCGGATTCACAATCACCACCGGAAACCCCGCCTTCGCATACTCAAGCGCGACTTGTTCGGCGGCAAACTTCGATTTCTTGTAAGTACCGGTGATATCTTTCGGCTCTACCGGCATCTCCTCAGTACCAGGTCGATCCGACGGCATTGCCACGCAACCCACAGTACTGGTATATACGAACCTCTCGACCCCGGCAGATCGTGCAGCTTCGAGCATGTTACGGGTGCCATTTACATTCGATCGGTACAGCTCAGACGGGTTTTTCGACCAGAGACGATAATCCGCGGCTACGTGGAAGACTGAACCGCAACCGTCAACCGCGGCGTCCAGCGACGCTCGATCACGGAGATCGCCGGTTACCGCTTCCACCGCCAGCTCGCGAACGTGACTGCCGGGGCGAGCGAGGGCGCGTACGGTGTGGCCCCGTTCCAGGAGCTTACGCGCTACGTGCCACCCTATGAAGCCGGTGGCCCCGGTGACAAGTATGGGTTTCATCGTTTGAGATCGGCTTCCCGAGTCTTCAGGAATGCGTTGATCGCCAACAGCGGAAACGAGTTCCGGTACATGTGATAGCTCAGATAAAACACCCGCGGGAAACCCGTGCCGGTGGCCAGTTCCTCGCGCCAGCTTCCGTCTTCCTGCTGAGTTTCGACAAGATGTTCAATGCCGTCTTTCAGGCTGATGCTGGTGGTGTCGCCGCCGGCAATTAAACCCAGCGCCGCCCACGCGGTTTGCGACGGAGTACTGGGAGCCGGAACATACGAGCACTCATCATAGGCGGCGCAACTCTCGCCCCAGCCGCCATCGGAATTCTGAATGGACCGCAGCCATTCCCCAGCGCGCAGAATATATGCCTCACGGTCGCTCTCACCCGCCGCCGCCAGACCGCGCAGGGCCAGGAAAGTCCCGTAAATGTAGCAAACACCCCAGCGACCCCACCAGCTTCCATCCTCTTCCTGCGTGCGCTTCAAATATTCCACACCACGGCGGATGGCCGGATGCGATTGCTCGACGCCCAGCGCCACCAGAGCTTCCAGCACCCGACCGGTAATATCCGGACACGTGGGATCGAGCATCGCGTTGTGGTCCGCGAATGGCACTTCGCTGAGCAACGTCAGATTGTTATCGACGTCGAAAGCCGCCCAGCCACCATCCTTCGACTGCATGTCCAGCAGCCATTTCACGGCGCGCTGCGGAGCGGCTTCACGACCCAGCGCCAGCAGCACCATGGCGGTGTCATCGATGTCCGGATAAAACTCATTGGCGAATTCGAAATACCAGCCTGACGGCGCAGTATTGGGGCGCTTCACGGACCAGTCGCCTTTGCGACGCACTTCCTTGGTCAGCAGCCAGCTTGCCGCGCGCTGCAGAGCTTCTTTCGGCGCCTCGGCGGTGCTTCCGAGAGCATGGGCAGCCATCGCGGTGTCCCAGACTACGGAATAGCAGGGCTGGTGGAAAAACCGCTTTTCGTCCGCGATCATCAGCCGGTCGAATTGCTGCTGCGCCTCGACACGATCCGAATGATCCGGGGCGTAGCCCAACAAATCCAGCGCCATGATGGTGTATTGCATGGGCGGATAAATGGCGCCCAGTCCGTCTGTGTAGCGGGTGCGTTCCAGAATCCACTCTTCCGCCTTGCGAATGGCCCGCTGGCGTATGGCCTTCGGACCTACCCGTTCCCAGAATTTCAGCAGGCGGTCGGCGTTAAAGAAGAAATTCTTCCAGGTGAACAGGCTGCGGTCGAAATGGTTGGCTAGTTCGGCGCCCGGCTTGAAAAGCTCCTCCACTGTGAAGCCCGTTGGGACCGGACGGCCGGTATTCAGCGCCTGCACCACCGCCAGCGGAATCACAATGGCCCGTGTCCACGACGACAACTCGTAAATATAGTTTCCCGCCAGAATCATCTCAATCGGGATCGACGGGGTGTACTGCCGCGGGTACAGATTGAAAAGACTCAGATTGATCTTCACGTAGCTGTTGCAGGCCTGAATGCCGCCGAGCGCCAGAATGCGTTCCCGCGCGCTGACCAGCCGAGTCTCATCCGCACCCGCCAGCTTCAGCGCGAAATACGCCTTCACTGTGGCGTTGACTTCTGGCGGACCCGAGGGATAAATGCTGAACCCGCCATCGGGCAACTGCTGCGCCAGAATCGCCTCGACGGCCCGGTTGATCAAATCGCGCGTCGGCGGATTCCAGACCCCGTCCTGCGGCGGATGCAGCCAGAGCTGCAGCAGAATGTAATCGGATTCGAGGGTGCTGTCGGCGGTAAGATCCACCTGCCAGTACCCTTCCGGCCGTTGCTGATTGAGAAGAAACCGCTGCGCCCGTTTAGCGGCATTGATAGCGCCCGTACCAGTCAGCGTCGCCGTTTGCGTACTGGAACTCATGCCCTCAATTCGGGCTGGGATATCTGGGTCAGCCGAATCGCGGACTGCTCCAGACCCCCGGGCAGTTGGAAACGCACGTCCTCTTCCTTGAGTTCGACTTCTTCGAGCGTGCCGAACCCAAAATGCTGTTTGAGCCGGTCGAGCAACTCCTGCACCAATACTTCCGGGGCCGAAGCGCCGGCCGTCACCGCAACCGTGGCCGCACCTTCCAGCCAGGTTGGATCCACTTCGTGAGCGTTGTCCACCAGATATCCAGGAACGCCTTCCTTCTGGCAGACTTCCACCAAACGACGCGAGTTGGAGCTATTCTGCGAGCCGACAACCAGCAACACGTCGCACAATGGGGCTACTGCTTTCACGCCAAGCTGGCGATTCTCGGTGGCATAGCAGATATCCTGGCTCTTCGGCCCAACGATGGCCGGAAACCGCTCATGCAATCTGGCCACGATGTCCTGGGTTTCGTCAAGG
>Ga0265325_10002622_pt1 | contig 12042 bp, 11 predicted proteins | sample 41420metaG_FD_202090 | JGI IMG/M metagenome (GOLD analysis project Ga0265325, IMG submission 202090) | Rhizosphere microbial communities from Carex aquatilis grown in University of Washington, Seatle, WA, United States - 4-14-20 metaG | ecosystem: Host-associated > Plants > Roots > Rhizosphere...
GAGAACGAACCGATCCTCGATAGCAAACTGGCTCCGACGGCGGCCGGCGCGGGACTTGCGGCTGTGATTCCCGAGGGCATGCGGGCGATGTCGGTGGCGGTGAATGACGTGGTGGGCGTGGCCGGGTTCGTGACTCCTGGGACGATGGTGGACGTGATGGTGACGGGAGCGATGACCGGAGGGGGCCAGGGCGGCCAGATCACGCGAACCATTCTGGAAGATGTGCGGGTTTTAGCTGCGGGGCAGAAAGTGCAGCAGGACCAGGAAGGAAAACCGCAAACGGTGCCGGTGATCACGCTGCTGGTGGCTCCCGAGGACGCGGCAAAGCTCGCCATGGCGAGCACACAGGGGAAGATTCAGCTGGCTCTTCGCAACACAGTGGATACGAGCACAGCATCGCCGGCGCCGGTGCTGCAGAGCGTGCTGTTCGCCTCCGACGCACCCGTGGTGGCTCCGGTGAGGCATGTGGCGGTGGCCAAGGCACCGGCGGCTCCGGCGCCCTATCAAGTGGAAATTATTACGGGAAGCAAACGCGAGACAAAGAGCTTCACCGAGCAGTAGGGCGCTCACAGGAGAATTTGGATGTGTCAATCGATGTCTCGATGGTTTGCCACGCAGAACTTATTTAAAATTGCCGGCGGGATGGCAATTTCAGGCCTCGTCCTGTGGAGCGGGCCCGCGCTGAACGCGCGGACCCAGAACACGACCGCGGCTGTGGCCCCTTTTCAACAGCCCGCGGCGCTGGCACAAGCCGCAGCACCTGGACAAGCGGGCGGACAAGCCTCCGACCAGGTTCAGATGCCGGCGCAGGGCGACACTCAGGTATTGCATTTGATGGTGGGGCGTTCGCTGGTGGTCACGTCGCCCACACGCATCAAGCGAGTTTCGGTGGCCGATCCCTCGATCGCCGATGCGATCGTGGTAAGCCCGAATCAGGTGCTGGTGAACGGGAAGGTACCGGGCGGCGTGTCGCTGATGCTGTGGGACGATTCGGATCAAAGCCAGGCGTTCGAGGTCTCGGTAGACATCGATATCCTGAGCCTGAGCGAGAAAATTCACGAGGTATTTCCGAACGAGCAGGTGCAAATCGAGACTTCGAAGGATTCCGTGATTCTTTCAGGGCATGCGTCATCGACGGCGGTGGCGGATAAAATCATGGAAGTGGTGAAGAACGCGACGCCGAAAGTCACAAGCCTGATCGTGACTCCCGCGGTGCAGCCTGGGGAAATTCTGCTGGAAGTGAAATTTGCCGAGGTGGACCGGTCTGCGGTGAACCAGTTCGGCATCAATATTTTGAGCCTGCCTGGGGCGAAGAATGTGGGTTCGATTTCAACGCAGCAGTTTGGACCACCGTCTTTAACCGGGACGCTGAGCCAGGGCGGAGTTGCCGGCACAACCACCAGCACGGCGACTGCTACGACAACGAACGCGGGCGGCGTCTCCGTAAGCAATCTGCTCAATATTTTCCTTTACCGGCCGGACCTGAACCTGGCGGCTACGATTCAGGCGCTGCAACAACAGAATATTCTGCAGATCCTGGCGGAGCCTAACCTGCTGACGGCCTCGGGCAAGGATGCCGCATTTCTGGCGGGCGGCCAGTTTCCTTATCCGGTGCTGCAATCGACGGGCGGCAGCGGAGGCACTTCCGGAATCACGATCCAGTTCAAGGAATATGGCGTCCGGCTGAGCTTCACTCCGACGATCATGGCGGACGGCCTGATTCACCTGAAAGTGCAGCCGGAAGTGAGCTCGCTCGATTTCACGAACTCAGTGACGATTTCGGGCTTCACAATTCCCGCGCTTTCGACAAGGCGAGTAGAATCGGAAATGGACTTAAGGGACGGGCAGACGTTTGCGATTGCGGGATTGATCGACAATCAGGTGCAGACGCAGCTATCGAAGATTCCGGGAATCGGAGACATTCCGATTCTGGGCAACCTGTTCAAGAGCCATGCGACGACCAAGAGCCGGGACGAACTTCTGGTGATCGTGACGCCGCGGATCGTCCGGCCGCTGGCACCCAACGAGGTGCCGCCCGGACCGGCGTTCACGATTCCGTTCCTGGTGCCCACAGGGGCCCAGCCGAACACGCCGGCATCGCGATAGGGGAATGCTTGTGATTTTATTCGGACAAAATTCGCTCAACGGAAACCAGGGCCCATGCTAACGGCAGCCATCGTGAGCGGCGACCCAGCCAGTGCAGCGCAGCTGCTCGCGGGGCTGGAGCAGACCGGTCTCGTGAATCCGTTCATCAAGCAGTGGACGATTTCCGCGGACAAATTGCCGGACGCCGGAGAGGTGGTTGCGGACATTGTGCTGCTGGACCTTGGGCGCGACCCGGAACCTTTCTTTATTTTCGGGACGCATCTGCGGCGACTGCGGCCTTCGGTGCGGCTGATCGCGTGTTCGGCGACGAACCCGCCGAATCCCCAGATGCTGCTGGATGCGATGCGGAGCGGCGTGCAGGATTTCGTGGCGAAACCGGTGACGCCGGCAGGGCTGAAGGACATTCTGGCACGCTTCAGCGAGCAAGGCCATTCAACAGGCAGAGCCACTGACAAACTGATCGCCGTGATGGGATCGAAAGGCGGCGTGGGAACGACGACGGTGGCGGTGAATCTGGGTGTGCAACTCTGCGCGCACACGAACAAGCGGGCCGTCCTGCTGGATTTTGCGCGGCCACTGGGCAACGCTCATCTTTTGCTGGATCTGCACCCGCGCTTCGGCATTCGCGATGCGATCGACAACCTGGACCGGCTCGACAGCCACTTCTTCGCCGGACTGCTGGAACGGCACAAGTCCAAACTGGAGATTCTCGGCGGAGCCATGCAGCCGGAGGAGTGGCAAACCATTCCGACCGAGCCGCTCGGCCGCGTTGTCAACGTGGCGCAATCGGGATTCGATGTGGTGCTGGCGGATTTGGGTTCGCACTTCGCGTCAGACTTGAGTCCGGTGCTCACGACGGCGCGGATGATACTGATCGTTGTCGAGGCCAATGTGCCGTCCCTGTGGACGCTGCAACGCCGCTTGCTGGCGTTGACGGGCCTGGGAGTGGATCCGGACAGGGTTCGCCTGGTTGTGAACCGGTGGCACAAGGGCGACGAAGAACCGCTCAAGAGCATCGAGAAGGAAACGAAGCGCTCGGTGTTTGCATGCCTACCCAACGATTTTCGAAAAGCCAGCGCGGCGATGAATCTGGGCACACCGTTGATGGAGAACCACAACAACATGCTGACGGACCAGTATAGACAGCTGGCCGAGCAGTTGACGGGAGTTTCCCGCGGACCAGCCGGCAAGCGCGGCGGACTCGGCAACTTTTTCACATTCCCAGGAAAGAGATAAATCTGAATGCCTCCTCAACTTCCCGGTCCCGGAACTCGGGCTGATTTCAGCGCCGTAAAGACGGCGATACACCGCAGGCTGATCCAGAAGCTGAACCTGGACCGCCTGAACGAAATCAAGAGGGAAGAGGTTCGCCGCGAAGTGTCTCAGATACTGGAAGCGCTGGTTGTCGGCGAATCCACTCCCATGAATTTGCAGGAGCGGGAGAGGCTGGCCCAGGAAGTTCTCGACGAGGTATTCGGGCTGGGCCCGCTGGAACCACTGCTCAATGATCCGACCGTCTCCGATATTCTGGTGAACACCTACCGCCGCGTGTATGTGGAACGAAACGGCCTTCTGGAAATGACTTCGGTGCAGTTTCGCGATGACGCCCACCTGATGGGCATTATCGATCGTATCGTGTCGGCAATCGGGCGGCGCGTGGATGAATCCTCTCCCATGGTGGATGCGCGGCTTGCGGACGGCTCGCGCGTGAACGCGATTATTCCTCCGCTGTCGGTGGACGGCCCGTGCCTTTCGATCCGGCGATTCGGACGCGATCCGCTGACGGCAGACGACCTCATCACCAATAACACCTTGACTCCGTCCATGCTGGAACTGCTCCAAGGATGCGTGAAGGCGCGGCTGAATATCCTGATTTCCGGCGGCACGGGCGCGGGCAAAACGACTTTTCTCAACGTGCTGTCTTCGTTCATCTCCGATCGCGAGCGCATCGTGACTATCGAAGACGCGGCCGAATTGCAGTTGCACCAGGATCACGTGGTCCGGCTGGAAACGCGACCGCCGAACATCGAAGGCAAAGGGGCGGTGCATCAGAGGCAGCTTTTAATCAACTCGTTGCGTATGCGGCCCGACCGAATCATCGTCGGCGAGGTGCGCAGCGACGAAGCGCTCGATATGTTGCAGGCCATGAATACGGGCCACGACGGGTCGCTGACAACGATTCACGCCAACGCTCCGCGGGACGCGCTGGGACGCCTCGAAACCATGGTGGCGATGGCCAATCTCAATATTCCGGACACCGTTTGCAGGCGGCAGATCTCTTCGGCGCTCGACGTGGTGGTCCAGGTGAGCCGGCTCAGCGACGGGACGCGCAAGGTTACCAACGTATCCGAGATTACAGGGATGGAAGGCGACATTGTCGCGATGCAGGATATTTTCGTTTTTGAGAAACACGGTGTGCGAGAGAACGGCGAGGTGCTGGGCGAGTTCCGGGCGACTGGAATACGTCCGAAATTCAGCGATCGGCTGCTGGTGACAGGAATTCAGCTGCCGGCGGCGATGTTCGAATTTGCCCGGAGGCGGTAGAAACGCTGCGATGATTGCAGAAATTCTATTTACGAATCCGAGACGACGCTCATCGCCGGGATTTGGCCCGCGAGGTTGCGGGCAGGGGAGGCCGATGTGGCGCTGCTAATCGCACTCCTCGCGCTGGTGGTGGCGGGGATTGTCTTCGGACTTTTCTGGCTGTTTTTTGGGTCGACGTCGAGCTCTGAAGTCGTTCGCACTCGCATGGAAGCGGTGAAGAAAGCCGAAAAGCGGGGCGACATCGCGCTGGACCTGCAACTGGTGCGCGACGAGATGATGAGCAGCGTGCCGCTGTTGAACCGTTTGATGATGAAACTCAAATGGACGACGCGGCTCCAGAATCTCATTACGCAAGCAGGCATGGACACCAGGCCCGGCACAATTCTTCTTTTTTGCGGCGTGGGCGGACTTTCCGCGTATGTGATCGTGAGCTTTCTCTACGGGCGATTTTCAGCGGGCCTAGCGGCGGGTGTGGCGGGGGCTCTGATTCCCTTCGGTGTGGTCGCGTTCAGGCGAAGCAGGAGACTCAAGCAATTCGAACAGCGCTTTCCTGAGGCTCTCGATCTACTGGGACGAGCGGTGCGGGCCGGCCATGCTTTTACGGGAGGGCTGGAAATGGTTTCCAAGGATTCGCCCGAACCCGTCGCGGGCGAATTCCGGACAACGTTTGAGGAACAGAATTTCGGACTGCCTTTGCGGGACGCTCTTTCGAACCTGGCTGCGCGGGTTCCACTGGTCGACGTGCAGTTCTTCGTAACCGCGCTTTTGATTCAGAAAGATACCGGGGGCAATCTGGCGCAGCTGCTCGACGAACTCTCGCGAGTGATTCGGGAACGCTTCCGGATTCACCGTGAAGTTAAAATCAAAACGGCACAAGGCCGTTTGACGGCGGCAATTCTGATCGCTCTGCCGATCGGTATGTTGCTCCTGATGAGGGTGATGAATCCGACCTACGTTCACGTGCTGTTCGACGATCCGCTCGGCGTAAAGATGCTCATCGGCGCCGGCATTCTGCAGTTCATCGGAGCGGGCATTCTTTGGAAGATCGTGCAGATCGAGGTGTGATGGTGAAGGGGGAGAGATGCCAGGCGTAGCAATCATTACGTTCGTTTCGACCTTGCTGATTCTAGTGGCGCTGGTTTACGCGTTCGCGCCGAGTGAAACGGGCGTTGCGGCGCGGCTCGAGCAGCTGAAACAGCCTGCCACCCGCCGGCCGGAAGAAAAATTCGCCGAAAGGCACAAGGAACGGGCTCGCGACCTTCTGGCAAAAGTGGGGAGCTTCGTTCCGGTGGCGGCAGGTGCGCGGGCGTCGCGCGCGCAGATCATGATGATGAGGGCGGGGTACAGAACTTCGGAAGCCTCGCTGGCGATCCAAGGCATGAAAGTGCTGACGCCGGTTCTCCTCGTGGGGCTCGTGCTGCTGACTGGCGTGTACCGGAGCAATCCGTTCTTCGTTTTGCTGCTGGCCGCCGTTCTGGGCTTCATGCTTCCGGAAATGTGGCTTCTGTGGAAAATCAAGAAGCGACAACACCGCTTGCGCATGGCTCTTCCCGATGGGTTGGATCTTCTGGTGATCTGCGTAGAGGTGGGGCTCGGGTTGGACCAGTCCATTTTGAGGGTGGCCCAGGAACTCCGGATTGTTCACCCTGAGCTGAGTGAAGAACTGCAGATGGTCAACCTGGAAATGCGGGTGGGTAAGAGCCGTCTGGACGCGCTGCGGGAGCTAGCCCGAAGAACAGGGCTCGACGAGCTCAAGGCTCTCGTGGCCATGCTGATTCAAACGGAACGGTTCGGAACGAGCATCGCGGAATCGTTGCGCGTCTACTCCGACGATCTGCGCACGCGGCGCCGTCAACGAGCCGAAGAAATGAGCGCAAAGACGACGGTGAAGATGGTGCCTCCGCTCGTTTTCTTTATTTTTCCGGCACTGCTGGTTGTGATCCTGGGGCCGGCGATAATCGCGCTAATGAGACAGTTCATGCCGCACTGAAGTAATCGGGGCGAATGAAGTGAAATAACAAAAATCGCTTAAGGAGGGAACAAAGATGGACATTACGACAATTCGAATCATTGCTGGCGTTCTTGCTCTGGTGGTGCTGTTCATCATTATCTGGCGGCGACGGGGAAAAGCGATCGAGTAAGGACTCCGCACCACCGAGAGATTCCGGGGACGATGAACAACACGAATCAAACACGCGCCGTATACGTCTATAACAAGACGAGGGAGACGTTCGTAGCAACCGAAGCGACCGTCGCCGATAGCTACGTGCGCCGCCTGGTGGGACTGCTCGGGAAGACTCCGGGGTGGGCTCGCCTGGGGACGGGACTTTGGATCGTCCCTTCGCGGGGTGTTCACACGATTGGGATGCTCTTTCCCATCGATCTGATCTTCCTCAATAAGCAGAAGGAAGTCGTCCACCTGGAAGAGCACGTGCGGCCTTTCCGCATTTCCAAGGTCTCTCTGAAAGCGAGTAGCGTGCTGGAGCTGCCTCCTCATACGATTTATCGTTCGGGCACGCAGGTAGGCGACCGATTTGAAATATCCTCTCTGGCGGCGACGCAGCGGGAGCCCGAGCTGAGACGAGCGGCCGCACCCGTTGCAGACTAGACCAGGATTTCCCCGCCGAAAAACTTGGGATTAACACCCTGGCATTCAAATCACGCGAGGACCGATGCAGTTTGATTTCACCGAGATTCCGCCGCAGGAATGCTACAAGCTGCTGGTTTCGACGGTTACGCCGCGGCCGATCGCCTGGGTGGTGAGCCAGGATGCCCGCGGGCAGATAAACGCGGCCCCCTTTTCGTTCTTCAACGCATTTTCAGGCGACCCGCCGGTGGTCGGGGTCGGCATCGGCTCCACTCCTGTTGCACATCCCAAGCACACTCGGGCGAATATCCGCGAGACGGGCCAGTTCACGGTGAATCTCGTGTCGGAAGAAAACGCCGAGCAGATGAACATAACGGCGGTCGATTTCGAGCCGGGGGTCAACGAGCTTGAAAAGGCTGGACTGACGACGCTCCCGTCGGTTCGCGTGAAACCGCCGCGCATCGCAGAGAGCCCGGTATCGATGGAATGCGAGCTGATGCAGATTGTCGAACTGGGTCCCGACAACGGACTGGTGCTGGGCCGCGTGGTGATGATGCACGTTCGCGACGACGCCGTGATCGACGCCCAAAAGCATTACATTGACACGCCAAAACTCAAACTGATCGCGCGCATGCACGGGCGGGGCTGGTATGCACGCAGCTCAGACCTTTTCCTCATGCCGCGACTTACGCTGGCGGAATGGAAAGAGAAGCAAGCCGGGGCGGTCGCGCCTGGAACCGACGGGTCTAAAAGCGGCGGCTAAGTTCCTTTCCGTTTGCGCGGCTTCCCCTCCTGGCGATGAAAGTCGTTGTATCCTTGCACCATGCTTGAGCTGGAACACGCGCTGGAGTTCGATGCGGCCTGCGATGCGGCCTTCTTCAGCGCTCTTCCTACCCGGCAGGGAGTCTTTCTTCTGGAAATGGCCGATCCGGCCGCGGAACCTTATCTTGCCCGCACAGTAGATATCCGGCGCGCGGCCGAACGACTCCTGGCCCCTGCTGAACTGCCCTCGAACCGACTGAACCTTCGCGGCGTTGCGTCGCGAATCCGGTACCGCGCCACGGGCTCCAAGTTCGAGCAGATGGTTGCGCACTATCAGCAGGCCCTGGCGTATTTCCCTCGCAGATACCGGAACCTGGTGCGTGTGCGGCCGCCGGCAATGCTGAAGGTAAACCTGCGGAATGAATATCCGCGGTGCTACGTGACGCGAACCATTCGCGGCGATGCGGGCTTCTACTTCGGGCCGTTCGTTTCGCGCAAGGCGGCAGAGGCTTTCAGCGAGGGATATCTCGATTTGTTCAAGATCCGCCGATGCCAGATCAAGATCCGGCGCGATCCGGCGTTTCCGGGCTGCATGTATTCCCAGATGAAGATGTGTCTGGCGCCGTGCTTCGCGGGCTGCACGAAGGAAGAATATGACGCGGAGGTTGGGCGCGTGCTGAAGGGGCTCGATTCGGGCGGAGACCAGCTCATCCAAGACGTGGAACGGGAACGCGAGGCGGCCAGCGAAGCGCTGGACTTCGAGCGCGCCGCGGCGCTCCACAAGCGGCTGGAGAAAGTGTCGGCGGCGTTGCGCGGATTGCCCGAGGTCGCGCGGCGCGTTGAGGAATTCGACGCGGTGATTCTTCAGCGCGCCGCAGAGGAAAAAACCATCGTCGTGTTTCCGATGCGCGGCGGAATCCTGAGGGAGACCATCTTTCTGAGGTTTGGCGAGCTTTCAGGCGAACCAAGATCGGTGGAGGAAATCCTGCGAGCGGGGCTGGATTCGCCCGAAAGGGAAACGGCGAATGCACCGGGAGGGGGAAATGAGTCTGCCGAGCCGGACGCGAACGATAAGGGCTTCGACTCGGCCGAGGAACAGAAGAGGAGATTCGGTTTACGTACAGCGCATCCCGACCTAACCGAACATCTCTCCTTGTTGACGCGCTGGTTTTACTCCAATCCACGCGAGGGAGAGATATTTTTTCGGGAGGCCGATTGGCCGTACCGGCGCCTCCTTCGGGCTTGTAGCCGCCTGCTCGCGCCGCCTGCCGGAGAAAACCCTGCCGGGGCCGGGTCGCGACCTGCACGCGACCGAATCCGGCGCCTGCACGCGTTTTCGAAAGCGCATCGCCCGCCCAAGAAGTGAAAAACCCGCCAGAATCGGGGCGAAGACGCGCTCGATCCCGTCGTACAATTGAAACGTATGGCGGAAACGGAAACTCCACAGGCTTCCAGAGCAAACCTCACCGAAGATCGTTCGCGATTCCGGGACATGGTGCGTTCGCTGAAGCATCGTAATTTTCAGCTTTTTTTCAGCGGGCAGATGATTTCGCTGGTGGGCACGTGGATGGACAACATCGCGGAGGCGTGGCTCGTCTACCGGCTCACAGGATCGTCGCTGCTGCTGGGAACGGTGGCATTCGCGGGACAGTTCCCGATATTTCTTCTGGGCCCGATCGGCGGACTGGCTGCGGACCGATTCGACCGCCGAAGCATCATCGTGGCGACGCAGACGAGTTCGATGATTCTGGCATTCATCCTGGCATTCCTGACGCTCACCAAGCGAGTGACGGTATGGGAGGTGATCCTGCTGGCCTCGCTGATGGGCGTCGTGAACGCGTTCGACGTGCCAGCGCGACAGTCCTTCCTGGTGGAGATGGTGGGGCGCGAGGATTTGATGAACGCGATCGCTCTGAATTCGTCGATGTTCAATAGCGCGCGCGTGATCGGCCCCTCGGTTGCGGGGATCCTTGTGGCGAGCATCGGCGAGGGCTGGTGCTTCTTCGCCAACGCGGTGAGCTACATCGCGGTGATCGCGGGGCTGCTGATGATGCGCGTTCCGAAATCGAAGATCGAGCCGCACGATGCGTCTCCGCTTGAGCACATTCTGGAAGGCTTTCGCTTCGTGCGGAACACGCCGCCGATCGGGGTGCTGCTGCTGCTGACAGGCGTGATCAGCATTGTGGCGCTGCCCTATTCGGTGCTCATGCCTATTTTTGCGGCGCGCGTTCTGCACGGAAATGCCAGAACGCTGGGGGTGCTGATGGGGGCGACCGGCGTGGGAGCGCTGCTTGGCGCGCTTTCGCTTGCCTCGCGGACGAAATTGCAAGGACTGGCGAGGCTGGTGGCGATATCGTGCGCCAGTTTCGGGACTTTTCTCATTCTGTTTTCGTTGTCGCGCCGCTACTACCTTTCCGTATTGCTGCTGGTGCCGGTGGGCTTTTTCGTGATGGTGCAAATGGCGGCTACCAATACGCTGATTCAATCGATGGTGCCGGACCGCTTGCGGGGACGTACGATGGCGGTCTACTCGATGATGTTCCTGGGGATGGCGCCTATCGGAGCGCTCTTTTCGGGAATGGTGGCGGATCGCATCGGAGCGCCGTGGACGGTTGCAATTGGGGGCATTGGCGCGATTGCCAGCGGCGCGCTGTTCGCACGAGACCTGCCGAAGATTCGCGTTCAGGCTCGAGAACTGATCATTGCTCAGGGCCTGGCGGGAGGAAATCCACCGCAAGAGATGAGCGCCCGCAGCGTCAGCTGAGTTTTTTGCTTCCCGCGTACTCCGTTATTTCGTTCTGATATACTTCGCCTTCTCATCATCCATTTCGACAAGCGAGGACCGCATGCCATCCGCGGCAACAGCCGATCACAAACCCATCGCCGGTTCCGCGACTCCGCAGGGCACCTTGCGCTACGCAGCGCGGTTCCGGGGAAAGTCCGCGGCCGGACATTTTCGCGAGGCTACGAACGGCCTGGTGCTTTCGTCGATTGGCATTGGAACCTATCTCGGGGAGCCGGACGAAGCGACCGACGAGGCGTACAGCGGCGCGGTGGTTGCGGCCGTGGAGGGCGGCTTCAATGTGGTGGACACGGCGATCAATTACCGGTTTCAGCGAAGCGAACGGTCTATCGGCGCGGCGCTGCGCGAGCTGATTTCGAGCGGTTTCTCGCGTGACGAAATTGTTCTCTGCACTAAGGCCGGTTTTCTGACGCCGGATGCCGAGATGCCGGCTGACGCTAGCGAATATTTTTCGCGGGAGTTCGTCGACAAGGGAGTTTTCGGAGCGGAAGACATCGCGGCCGGATGCCACTGCATGACACCGCGGTACCTGGCGGACCAACTGGAGCGCAGCCGGCGGAACCTGGGTGTGCAGTGCTTGGACGTCTTTTACCTGCACAACCCGGAAACGCAGCTTGGCGAGATATCGAAAGACGAATTCCTTCGCCGGATTCGCAAGGCGTTTGAGTTTCTGGAATCCGCGGTTGCTTCGGGGAAAATCGGGGCTTACGGGCTGGCCACCTGGAACGCCTTCCGGGAAGATCCAAAATCGCCGAGCTACCTTTCACTCGAAGAGATCGTGGGCGTCGCCACTGAAATCGGAGGCCCGGACCATCACTTTCGATTCCTGCAGCTTCCTTTGAACCTGGCAATGCCGGAAGCCCTGACGCGGCCGAATCAGGTGGCGGTAGGCAAGACGATGGCGATGGTTCAGGCGGGACGGGCGCTCGGGATTACGCTGGTGGCGAGTGCGGCGCTTCTGCAGGGCCAGCTCACAAAAAATCTGCCTGCGACCATGCGCAACGCGTGGGGAATGAAGAGCGATTCAGCGCTGGCGCTGCAGTTCGCGCGCTCCGCGCCGGGAATCACGACCGCGCTGGTGGGGATGAGCCAGATTGGGCACGTGGAAAATAACTTGGCGCTCGCGGGCGTGGAGCCTGCGGGTAGAGAAGAATTCCTCAAGGTTTTCGAGGCGCGACGCTAAGTCTCTTGCGGAGCACTGGCTGGCTCGGTTGCCAGCTGATCAATCCACGCTTCGATT